>Ga0210407_10000254_pt1 | contig 65906 bp, 62 predicted proteins | sample IncBWC27MmetaG_FD_150860 | JGI IMG/M metagenome (GOLD analysis project Ga0210407, IMG submission 150860) | Forest soil microbial communities from Barre Woods Harvard Forest LTER site, Petersham, Massachusetts, United States - Inc-BW-C-27-M | ecosystem: Environmental > Terrestrial > Soil >...
AGGCGCTGGCTGGTCGAACGCTTCTTCGCCTGGATTCAGTGGCGCCGGCGCCTGCTGGTCCGCTGGGAGTTCTATCCTCAAAACTTTCTCGGTTTCGTTCAACTCGCTTGCCTACTTATCCTCTTCAGGCAATTTTGAGATAGGTTCTAGTGTCCTGATTGCGAAGTTCGCATCATTGCGCGGCAACCTGGTTTGCGAACTTCGGAAATCGAAAGGACACTAGCAACAACATATTGCTTCTGGTGGTCCGATTCCAACATTCGCATCCCATCTCGGCAGGCAATCTTGCGAATGTTGGAATCCAAGGACCACCAGCAAATATCGGTTTCTAGTGGAGTTTTCGTTTTGACATTCGCTTTTCGAATTCGCGATTGGCGCGGTCGCGAATGTCAAATCCACTCCAGTGGTGTGGCTTGGGTTCAGAAATCCGCATGATGAGCTCGCGGCAGTGATGATGCGGATTTCTGAACCGCCACACTAGAATTTGAACGAATAGATCCGCTCGTCGGCGCCGACATAGAGACGATCTTCCGTCGCGATCAGCGTCTGCATGTGCCGAAGGCCGCTCAAGGGCTCACTGGTGAAAATCGGCGCGCCGGTATCGCCGCGGAAGGCATGCAGCCGATTGTCGCCCTCGGCGCCAAGTGCCCACACAATCGGGTCGGATTGACCGTCCGTGGTGGTGGCGATCACCGAACCACGGCCGCGGAGCGCGCCGCACCAGGCGGTCGTCATGCTCGGCGGCGAACCCGGCGAGATCTTCAGGACTGTCAACCCCTGGCCACCGCTGGCTTTCGGGCAACGCGCCCCTCGCGCCTGAAAGGCGACGAAGACATCCTTGCCAACGGGATAGGTAGCCGGCGAGGTGATGATCTCCGTCTCCGAGACGGTTTGCACTGCTAATTGACCCCCGATGCCAGCGAAATCCTTCCGATCGAGAAGGTAGGCCTTGCGATCCTTGCCGAGCGCCAGCACCAAGGGGCGGCCGCCGTCTGCGCCTGGAAGGTCGAGCGGCAGCGGATTGCTTCCTCCGAGATCGGCATCCTGAGCGTCGAGTGTTTTCCAGTCCGACGGCGCAAAATAGTCCTTCTTGTTTTCGCTGCGGCGCAGGTCCGCACCGAGGCGAAACACGGCTTCGCCGTCGCTCCAGCTTTGAGCGCCCATCGTATTACCGGTGGCGAAAACCAGCTCGCCTCCGACAACACTCAATCCGCCCGGGGCCCAAATGCCGCCGCCGCGCGCGCGTGTTTCGAAGCTGACAATTTTATTGGCGTCATGCAGGGAAATCCCGATCACCCAGCCGTGGTAGTCTCCGCAATCTCCGAAATGACCGCCGAAGGCGACATAGAGGGTATCATCGAGGATCGTAAGCGCTGAGCGCTGGTTCTGGACGGCTGGATCGAACCGGCGTCCGGACTTTTGCAAGGCCTCGGCAACGTCGATCGGCCAGCCGGGGAGGACGGTACCATCCTTCACCGAAAGGGCGAACAGCTGGTGGCGAATGCCGCCCGACAGCTCGACGGCCGCGTCGAAATAGATCGCTTGCGTCGCGGGATCGATGACCGGTGTGCCGGTAATACCGAGCGGATCAATGTTCCCGCATGGCAGTGAGCCACGGGAAACCGGCCGCCCGACCTTGCGTCTCCATGATTCCTTGCCGGTTGTTGCGTCGATAGCCTGGACCACATCGTTCTCGGCCGCGACAAGGAGGATTCCGCCGTTTGCGCCCGAAGGGCGCCAGTAGAGCGGCTGAGCATAGAGAGGGCCAACGCCGGCAGCATCGAAGGTTCGATCAAGGCGCAAGGACCTGGCCTTTTCGACGGAGAGCGCCGGTACGACAAAATGGCCGCTTCGACTGACGTCGCCGTGAAACGTCAATACCGATTTGTCCTGCGCGATCGCGGACGGCGGCGCGTTCGGGATTGCCAACATTCCTGCGATCAAGGCAGCCCATGCTCTCATGTTGGAAAAGCCTCTTAGTGGCTCGTGATGCCGATCACCGGCGCCGCGGCCTATGTCAGGGCAGGGGTCACTCCATCCGACCTTCGGTGCCAGAGTCGGATGATCTGCGGGCCAGAAGAGGCAATCAGCGAGCCTGTTTTCCGGTTCCACGGCATCCGCGGCCGGTCGGGCTCGCCTGGCCGTCACCGACGGCCTGGCCAATCCGACTGGCTACGGCTCACTGCGCCAACCCGGCCTGCACCAGCCCGCCGGTAAGCCTGGTCCAGTCCTGCTCGTTCAGAAAGGGCCAGCGCCGCAGATCGCGAATGCGAAAATCGGGGCAGGCTTGCATGAGGCGGTCGACTTCCCTGTTCGCCTCGGCAACGGCTCCGACGCGCGTGCAACAGGTAATCAGCAGCAACAGACATCGCGGAATTTCGCCATGGATGTGATCGGAACGCCGAGACCATTCGATCGCGGTTGCATAGTCTTCCCGAAGGAAATTTCCGATCGACAGATTGTCCATGAACCAGTTGTTTGCCGGGAACCGGGGATTGGCGTCCAGCGCGCGCTTGCTCTCGCGCAGACCCGCGTCGGCATCGCCGGAATACATCATCGCCATGCCCTGGAGATCGATCGCCAGCGCGTAGTTCGGGTTCAGTTCCAGGCTGCGCCTTGCCTGGCGAAGCGCCGCGTCAAGATCACGCCTGAGATAAAGAAGAATCAGGCCGTAGACCAGATGCGCAAAATCGCTGCGCCCGTTGAGCTCGATCGCCTCGCGGGCGAACTCCAGCGCGATCTTCGAATCGGCTGGTGACACCTCCCGATAGCCACAAACAACCTCGACCATCGCTCCCCACGCCCTGATGGCGAGCGCCATGAAATTGTTGGGGTCTCTTTTCACCACGAGGTCGATGAGCATGACGGACCGCTCGTAATCGGACCGTCTCGAATTCAACAGGATATGGCCCGCCTGGCCCATCAGTTCCTCGTTCGTCTGCTCCTCCAGAGAGCGCAGGCGCGACCGCTCCGTCTCTCGCTCGTAAATCTCGTACCGCAACGCCGAGCAGATGCGAAAAGCGAGATTGTCCAGCGCATCAAAGGTGGTTGCTATGTCTCCGTCAAAACGCTCCGACCAGAACTGCTTCTTCGAACGCTGGTCGAGAAGCCTCATGGTGATCCGAAAGCGAGGTCCGGACGTCTGGACGCTGCCAAGAACGCGATAGCTGGCCTCACCCGGCGCGGTAACCAGCGAGATGCCGGTGAGATTGGCGAGCGATGACGCCACGGCCTCGTTCACAACTGCCGCGACCGAAACGGCCCGAGGATCGCCGGCCAGCACATCAAGAGGGGAAAGGGCCAGCGAGGGTTTCGCTCCGTCGCTTGCGATTACCCCCTCCCGAATACCTTCGGAGCGGACATCGGCCGTCACCGGGGGCGCTACTCCCTCCGGCTGCCAGTGGAAGACCGTGGTCGGTTGCGCGATGTTCTTCAGTCGCTGTTCCCCGCCATTCTCGAAGTCGATGTCGACCTTGCCCTGAACCTCGGTTCTCACCTTGTGGGAGACGCAGATGCCGTTGGCCATCTGCTGGAGCCGTGCAGTCAGATTGATGGTATCGCCGTGACGATCCCCGTCCTCGAGGATCACATCGCCGAGATTGATACCGATGCGCACGTCAATACGCTGCTCGTTGGAAATTCCGTCGTTGCGCAGGAGCATGGAGCGCTGCAGCGCCACCGCGCAATTGACGGCATCGACGACGCTGCCGAACTCGGCCAGCAGTCCATCTCCCATCAGTTTGAAAATGCGCCCGCGGTATCTTGCGATCTCCGGCTCGAACAGCTCCTTGCGATGGGCGCGAATTCTTTCGAATGTGCCGAGCTCGTCAGCGCCCATCAGCCGGCTGTAGCCCACGACATCGGCAGCCAGAATGGCGGCGAGGCGCCGCTCGATGCGTGGTTCGGCCATCAGACACCCGTTTATGGAGCTCCAATGCAAAGAATTTTAGGCGCGCGGGTTCAAAAGTCTAGAACGTGGCTTCGCCCGGCGTTCGGGTGCGACAGCATTGCACACGGCAACCTGCGTCGCATCCCGCTCTCGGCTCGGATCGGCCCTCGGGCAGCAACCTTGCCGCGCATGTCAGCAGAGGGAGAGCGGTGAGGTAGGTCCTACACCCGGCCGGTCCGGTCAAATCGCCAGCAGATCCCTCGCGGAGCCGGAATTCGAATGAATCAATGCCTCGTCGGAAAGGAGCCTGTTGTGGCGGCGTCCCGGCGAGTCCGTTCTGCAAGTGGGAGCAGGTGGAAGATGAGGCGTTTCGCCTTTGTTGATCTATGTCAACGCAGACGGCGCCGCGGCGAACAAAACGTGGATCTGGCAATTGATTGAAATTGCCAGGCGCGGAAAAATGGCCGCTGGCCAGGTTCGAAGGCGCGGACAATAGCGGCCGACAACTTCTCGGAGGTTCAGATGGATCGCCCGTCATCGGAAACCGGCATGTCGGAATATTTCGAGAGCCTGATGAGTGCCGGCCAGCAAGCAGCCAAGCAATTCGACGATGCGCTCACCAGTGCCATGGGCATCGGGGCCGAACCCGGCAAGCGCGAGGGCGTCTCGCCAATAACCTTCGCGGCAGATTTGCAGAGGCAGTACTGGTCGCAACTCCTGGGGCTCTGGAAGGGGAGTTTTCCCAAATCGTCCGCTGCGCCGCCGCCTCGCGATCGACGTTTCCAGGATGAAGCCTGGCAGCACTCGCCCTACTACGATCTCATCAAACATTCCTATCTGATGGCCTCGAAGCAACTGGCCGATATCGTCGATCAGGCCCACGTCGACGACAAGTCAAAGCTGCAGCTTCGCTTCTATGCGCGGCAATTCATCGATGCGATGAGTCCTGCGAATTTCCCGGCGACTAACCCGGAGGTCATTCGTACCGCGATCCGGACGCGTTCGGCGAGCCTGATCGCCGGGATGCAGAACCTGATCGACGATTTGCAAAAGGGACGGATCACCCGGGTCGACGAGTCCGCCTTCGAGGTCGGCCGCAATCTTGCCGTGACGCCAGGGTCGGTGGTGTTCGAGAACGAGCTGATCCAGCTCATTCAGTACACCCCACAGACGGCCGAGGTCGAGAAAACACCGCTCGTGATCGTGCCGCCCTGCATCAACAAATATTATCTGCTCGATCTCGGCGCCGGAAACTCCTTTGTCGAATACGCCGTCGAGAAGGGTTTTCAGACCTTCCTGATTTCGTGGCGCAGCGCCGTCCCCGATATCCAGCGCCTGAGCTGGGACGACTACCTGCAGCTCGGGCCGCTCAAGGCCATCGATGTCGCGCGCGACATTGCAAACGTCGACAAGGTCCACGCGTTGGGCTTTTGCGTCGGCGGTACGATTCTGAGCTGCGCGGCCGGAGTTCTCGCCGCGCGAAAAGAAGACAAGCTTTCCACGATCACGCTGCTCACCACGATGATCGACTTCGAGGACACCGGCGAGATCGGCCTCCTCATCGACCGGAATTCCGTGATGTTGCGCGAGGCGACGATCGGAAGCGGTGGCATTCTGCCCGGCAAGGAACTGGCGTTTACGTTCGGAACCCTGCGCGCCAATGATCTGATCTGGCGCTATGTCGTCGACAGTTACCTGAAGGGTGAGGGCCGGGACACTTTCGACCTGTTGTACTGGGACTCCGACAGCGTCAGCCTGCCGGGGCCGATGTACTGCTGGTACACGCGCAATACCTATCTTGATAACAAGATCAAGGACGCTGGCGCGACGACGCAATGTGGCGAGCGGATCGATTTGTCAAAAGTGAAAGCACCGATCTACCTTTTGGCCTCGCGCGAGGACCATATCGTGCCGTGGCAGAGCGCGTTCCGCTCCAAGGACATCATCGGAAAAGAACCGCGGTTTGTTTTGGCGGCCAGCGGTCACGTCGCGGGCGTCATCAATCCGCCCGCCCGCAAGAAGCGCAGTTATTGGGTCAACGATGATCTGAAAGGTGTGGCCGAGGATTGGCTGGACAAGGCCGAAGAGAAGCCGGGAAGCTGGTGGCCCGATTGGGATCGCTGGATGAAACATCATTCCAGCGGCACGGTCGGCGCGCCATCGCATCCGGGCAACGACAACTATCAGGTGATCGAGCCCGCCCCCGGCCGCTACGTCAGGCAAAAATCCAATTGACCTGCTCTCGTCGTGGCCGTGCGTGAGGCTTGCGGACCGGACCTTGGCGCGAGTCCGCAAACTCATTCGAGTCGAATGCACGAAAGAATCGGGACGGGAGGCCGGCAGATGCGGCGGACAAGGCTTATTCGATCACCTCGTCGGCCCGTGCGAGGAGGGTGGGCGGCACCACGATGCCAAGCGTTTTCGCTGTCTTCAAATTGATCGCCATCTCGAATTTCGTCGGCTGCATGACCGGCAGATCGGCGGGCTTTTCGCCTTTGAGAATTCGCCCGGTGTAGGCGCCGGCCTTGCGGTAGGAATCCGTCAGGCTCGATCCATAGCTGATGAGTCCGCCCAGGACGACATTCTCGCGCCAACTATACATCGCCGGCGTGCCATGTTTCGCGACCAGTGCGACAATGCGAGATCGCTGGCTGTCGAAAAAAGGCTCACCCGCCACGATCAGGCCGTCGGCACTGGGCCATGAGGCGAAAATGCTCTCCAGTTCCGATTCCGTGCTCGCTTTGAGAACCTGCACTTCGATCCCCGCGGCGCGCGCCGCGGCCACGGCGGAGGCTACTTCAAGCTCGCCGCTCGGGTTGCTCGGGTTGACGAGATAGACGAGCGCCTTGATGGTGGGTACCAGCTCTTTCAAAAGCTCGACTTCCTTGGCGCCCAAGTCCGCCGTGAATGTGCTCATACCCGTGAGGTTGCCTCCAGGGCGCCCCAAGCTGGTGACAAGGCCGAGCCGAACCGGATCCGGTACCGCTGAAAACACCACAGGTATGGTTGAAGTTGCCGCCTTCGCAGCAAGTGCTGCAGGCGGTCCACCGGCTGCAAAAAGCACGGCGACACGCAAGGCGATAAGATCGGCCGCCAGCGTTGCGAGCCGCTCGTAGCGGCCTTCAGCCCAACGATAGTCGACCAGGACGTTTTCGCCAATGACGTATCCGCTTTCGCCGAGCCCCTCGCGAAATTTGGACACCACGGCCTCGGATTCACCGGGTGATCGGCTGCTCAAAAACCCGATGACCGGAAGGGTGGATTTCTGCGCGAATGCGGGTAGCCGCAGCGTGGCGGCGATTGCCAACCCCGCAATGAACTCGCGCCGTTTCATTGCCGCACCGTGTTGGAGTCACGGGGCATCGTAGCTTGTCATGCGAGAGCCGTTAAGGCCGATCCGATGTCGGCTTTCGATGCTGGCAGAAATGACGTGCGGCAGGCTCGCGTCAAAGGACAGGCGCAGCCCGAGCACCTGCGACAATCAGCCTTGTCGCGTTTGCATTACTTCACGCGGAAAGCGGACGCGCGAGGTGCCCCCAGCGTCCTAGTGCCACTGCACGGACTTGGTCACCGTCTGCCGGACTTCGGCGCCGCAATCCGAGCATTCAAAGATGAAATCAATCCTTGACATGTTCCAGTGCGGCTCGACGTCTCTGACGTACATCGGAAGCAATCCCATGCAGCCAGGGCAGATGACCGGAGCCGTCTCGACGATATGATGATGTTGAACGTAGGCTGGCATATCGGCTCTCCCCACAAGCAGAAGTGCGCTAGACCCAACCCCCAAATCGGAGCCTACCGCAGAGCACAAAAGGTGCCTCATTAACTCTGCCGAACGTTTGAGGAACGTCCTGCACAATATTTGTGCTTGTGACATATCAGTTACATTTCCACGGCCGGTGCCGGTATCGTGCTATAGGCGGAACTCGATTTCAGATGACGAAAACCATCACGGGGAAGGAAATCGAGGGATGACACTCCTGCAGCCAAGCGTCCCCGGCGATGTCGACGTCGCAACAAGGGCTGCGAGTGATTCGCTGCTGCAAGGTGCCGTTCGAAAGGCCGCGATCAGGTTCGTACCGCTTCTCACCATCGCGTACCTCTTCAACTATCTCGATCGCACAAGCCTTGGCTTTGCTGCACTGACCATGAACCAGCAGCTGGGGCTGACGGCGCATCAGTTTGGACTGGCCGCCGGCATTTTCTTCGTCGGCTATTCGCTGTTCGAAATACCGAGCAACCTGTTGCTCTATCGTGTCGGCGCGCGGCGATGGCTCGCCCGCATCATGATCAGTTGGGGCCTCGTGTCCGCGGCGACCGCGTTCGTGGTCGGGCCGAACAGTTTTTACGGCTTGCGTCTGCTACTCGGGATCGCGGAAGCCGGCTTCTTTCCCGGCGTGACGTTCTTCCTCGCCGCATGGTTTCCCGCCCAGTACCGCACGCGCATGCTGGCCTGGTTCCTGGTCGGCATTCCGCTGTCCTCGCTGATCGGCGGACCGGTGTGCGGCATGCTGCTCCAGATGGATGGAATCTGGGGCTTGAAGGGATGGCAATGGCTGTTTCTCTTGGTGAGCCTGCCCTGCGTTCCCCTCGGCTTTGCGACGCTGAAATTGCTTTCCGATCGTCCGCAAGCCGCTCTCTGGCTCACGGGCGAGGAGCGCGACGCGCTCGTCGGCGTGCTGGCTTCGGAAGTGCGGGAGCGCCCTCACACCTCGCTTTGGGCGGCGCTGAAGGATGCGCGCGTCCTGATCTGCACCGCGATCCAGTTCGGCTTTACGCTGGGATCCTACGGCATCGGCATCTGGCTGCCGCTGATGCTGAAGGAATATCACCTGACGAATCTTGCGATCGGCTGGATCACGGCGATCCCTTATCTCTTTGCATCCGTCGGCATGATCCTGTGGGCGCGCTATGTCGATGAGAAGGGCCGACGCATCGTCAATCTGGCGCTTGCGTGTCTGCTGGGTGGCCTGGGACTTCTGGCGCCGATCGTCTCCGGCTCGGTGACGGTGGCCGTGATCGGGTTCAGCCTCACGCTGATCGGCGTGACCGCGGCACGCGCGATCTTCTGGAGCATTCCGACGCGCTTCCTCACCGGCGTTGCCGCCGCGGGCGGGCTCGCCTTCATCAACAGCATTGCGACCGTCGGCGGCTTTGTCGGACCTTTCATGATGGGCTGGCTGAAGGAGTTTTCAGGCTCCTATGTCGTCGGACTGCTTGCGCTCGCCGCCATCATGGTGGCGGCGATGGTGGCCTCACTGTCGCTGAAGCTCTTCATTACGCAGGAGTGAAGCGGAATTCCTCGAAGACGTGTCGGGATCGATCGTCATCACAGCGGCTTGCCGCTGTCCAATGACGGGAGGCCCGAGCTCTGCCGTTCCCTGGTTTCGTAATATTCGGCCGAGAATTTGATGGACCAGCGCGAGAAGAATGAACGGAATTTCCGGGTGGGTTTTTCGACGCCGAGATGTTCGGCCATATGCGCCGAGCGCAACCACCTCACCGCCGATGCAAGGCCGGCGGTGCGCTCGAGCCGCTCAATCGCCGCGACGCCGGCGGTCTCCACCTGCCGATAGCGGAATCCGACCTTCTGGATCACATACACGGACTTGATGGCTTCATAGCCGCTGATGACCCGCTGAACGAGCGGATGTTTTTTGGCCTGTGGCCAGGCTGCGGGGTACACCGGCAGTACCAAAAGCTTGCTCTTGGCGATGATCGTCGCCAGCGGATGCAACAGTTGCGTCCACGCCGGCCAGGACGTCACCTTGGCAAGCAATACCGCGTGCATTGCGGTCGCGGCCGCAAAGGAGATCGGCAGCCAAAGCACCGCACCGAGGATGACGAGCAACGCGGTGTTCGGCGTGAGATGCCGGCATTTTCGGAACACCCACGCCATGCCGCTTTCAAAGGCACGATGCACCGCCTGTTCGAACGCTCGATAGCTGATCTTCCGCCGCAACCAGGACCAGTTCCTGCGGATCGACATCCGCCACAGCCGACGTTTGCTCTCGGAAAGCGGAAGGAAGAGCAATGCTCCGCTCATGACGATGACGGCGACATTGCCAAGGACCCTGATTGCGAACAGTGGAAGCCAGACGATCTGCATGGCCAAAGGGAAGGCATAGTCGAGCAGCCGCATCAGGATCCAAAGGATGAATCGCAGGGTCTTGCTTGCGGCGAGCACGACAAGAACAAGCGGGATGATGATCACATCATCGACTGCGCCGCGGAAGCGGCTGTCCTCGCTCCATGCCGGCTCATGATCATCGGTCACGGCGCAACGTTCCAGGCTGATGGCAGAGTATCGTGCCGGCTCAACCTAGCACAATGTGAGGGCGAGCGGGCGATCTCGCGCAGGGCGAAAGACCACGAAGGCGCTTGCGCGTTGCCGCTGACGATCGGTCAAATCCGGAAGCTAACTTCAGTGTCAGAATCTGTCGCCTTTTTCATTTGAAATCACCGGCTTGTCTGGTCTCCTACCTGGCTCTCGTCCTGCGACGGGACTCGTCGCTGCAATTCGATGAAGGAGGAATTAGGATGGACCGCAAGCTCCTGAACTGCCTGGCTGCCGGGGCGCTCGGCACGGCACTTGCTCTCGCCGCACCGGCTTTCGCCCGAGGCGGATTTGGCGGGGGCATGGGAGGAATGCACGGTGGCGGCATGGGCGGCATGGGAAGGGCAATGCCGGTCGGCGCAATGGGCGGAGGAATGCGCTTTAGCGCGGCAAGCCCGCAGTTCAACGGCGCGCGCTTTGCGAATGCGCGCTTTGCAAATGCGGCAATCTCGCCTCGTTTCGCAAGCTCCGCATTCCATCACGGCTTCCATCACCGCTTCTTCCATCACCGCTTCAATCGCTTTGCGTTCTTTGGCGGACCCTTCGTCTACGCCGCCTACGATAGCTGCTGGAGCCAGGTGTGGACGGCCTACGGACCACAGTGGGTCAATGTCTGCGCGAACTACGGGTACTAACCGCCCGTGATGGTCGCGATCGCTCGCGATCTCCGACACGATTGAAGGGGTGAGAGTGGTCGCGATCATCACGCGCATTTGCGAATCGGCTTACGCGGCTTCGAACTAGTGTGGCGGTTCAGAAGTCCGTATCATTGCAGCTCGCGGGTTCGTCATACGGACTTCTGAACCAAAAGCCACACTAGAATCACAGATTTGCAGTGTCCCTTCGGTTCCGAAGTTCGTTAAACGAGTACGCCGCACAATGATACGAACTTCGGAATCGGGACACTAGTATTACTCGATGATGCAAGCTGATCGATTTGCGATTTCGGCCGGACGAACTCGCCTCGGCCGGTGGTTCGGAGACTGAAGGCCATGATGGGAGGTCATCGTCGTATTCTCGTAGTCGAGGACGACCCGGAAACCGCCGGTCAGCTCATGGAACAGCTCGTGACGAGCGGTTACCGGGTCGATCTGGCCACAACAGGCAATGAAGCGCTGAGCCGGGGAACGACGAGTGACTATGCCGTGATCACGATCGATCGCATGCTGCCGGACATCGACGGAATTACCGTCATGCGTCGATTGCGCGATCGCGGCGTCGGCGCGCCATTCCTGATCATCAGCGCACTGGGAGAGGTCGACGACAGGGTGCGCGGTCTGCGCGCCGGCGGCGACGACTATCTGGTGAAACCTTTTTCTTTCGTCGAACTTCTGGCCCGGCTCGAGGCGCTTGGACGACGCAGCGACACCATTGCCAAGGAGACCATTTTGCGCGTCGGCGATCTTTCGATCGACCTGATCTCGCGGTCGGCCAGCCGGCATGGCAAGGAAATCACGCTGCTTCCCAGGGAGTTCCAGCTCTTGGAATACCTTGCGCGCAACGAAGGCCGGGTCGTATCCCGGGCGATGTTGCTGCAGCATGTCTGGGATCTTCACTTCGATCCATCGACCAACATCATCGACGTCTATGTCGGGCGCGTGCGGCGGAAGGTCGACGAACAGCAGGCTTATCCGTTGATTCACACAGTTCGCGGCGTCGGGTATTGTCTCCGTGCTCCTGGCTAAGACTTTAGCGTCCTCGACCTTCAGGCTGGCGCTGATCGGAATCGCCGCCTTCGGGCTGATCGCGTCGACCATATTTCTCTACGTCTATTTCGCTACCGCCTCTTACGTGCGTGGCGGGTCGGATCGCGCGATCAGGAGCGAGTATTTGCTGCTTAGCAATGCCTATGAGCGATCGGGTCGCGATGGGACGATCGAACTTATTCGACAACGGATGGCCGACAAGACGCTTGCGGACCACATCTATGTTCTCGCCGATTCCTCTCGCGCCATTCTGGCCGGCAATCTCAGGCAGTGGCCGTCGGCGGTCGCCTCGTCCTCGGGCTGGACGGAATTTCGCGCCACAGGGTCGCCGGAGTTCACCCGGCCGCCACTGGTGCGCGGACTGCTCCTGACATTTCCAGGCGGCGATCGATTGCTGGTCGGGCGAGATATTGCCGACCTCGAGAGCTTTACCGCGTCGATCTGGACCGCGGCGATCTCGGCCGTCTCATTGATGTTTGCGATCGCGGCTGCGGCGAGCATCCTGGTGACCCATCGGACGGTGGGGCGAATTGAGCAGATCAACGCCACCAGCCGTGCCATCATGCTCAGCGGACCAGACAAGCGTATTCCGCTTCGCGGCAGCGATGACGAATGGGATCGCGTGGCGGAGAACCTCAATTTGATGCTTGACCGCATCGAAACCCTGATGGGGGAAGTCAAGCAGGTGAGCGACAACGTTGCGCACGACCTGCGGACGCCGCTGACGCGAATGCGCGGCCGGCTCGAGAAGGCCTATCACAGCCGGCGAAGCGCCGAGCTTGATCAATCGCTGATCGGCGACACGATCACCGATCTTGATGCCGTGCTGCGGATATTTTCGTCGATCACGCGGATCGCCCAAATCGAGGCCCAGGCAAGAAAGGGCGGGTTTCGCAATGTCAACCTGGTCGAAATCGCAGGCGAGGTGGTCGAACTGTACGACGCCGCGGCCGAACAGAACGGCACTCGTCTCTCGCTTTCCGGCGATCGCGAAGTGCTGGTGACCGGCGATCGCGATCTGCTGTTCGACGCCATCGCCAATCTGGTCGACAATGCCATCAAGCATGGCCGCCCCGGAGGGCACGTCGTCGTGACCAGCGAATACGCCGATCGCTGCCCGGTGATCTCGATCGCCGATGACGGACCTGGAATTCCCGCCGACCAGCACGAACAGGTTTTCAAGCGATTCTATCGGCTCGAGCAAAGCCGGTACGCTTCGGGAAACGGTCTCGGACTGAGCCTGGTCGCAGCCGTTGCCCGTCTTCACGGCGCGCGGATCGAAATGCTCGACAACTCGCCCGGTCTGCGCTGCAGGCTCTGGTTTTCGGTGCCAGGCTGCCAGCAGGTCAAGTGAATGGGGCTGTCGCATCGTCTATCCGCTCAGGCCGAATGTGCCTCCGCCTGCCGGAGAGCCGCTTAGACCGGCTCGTGCTTGCGCAGATCGCGCAAATGATCGAAGCGGTCCGCCTGAAGGTCGGCTTCCCGGCTTTCGATGGCGGGGAGGGCGGCTTCGGCCAGGATTTCCTCGGTGACGTCCTCCACGGTGGAATCGGCGATCTCGTGGATGAAGCTGATATGGCCGTATTCGCCGGAGGCGATGCGCGAGACGACTTCGCGCCGTGTCACTTCAGGATCGACGATGGCCTCGCGCCCGCGCCGGCCATAATCGATCATCACGACGAAATACTGCATGCCTTGTCCAATACTCCGCACCGGGTGTGGTCGCCGGCCAGGAGGTATTGTTTCGGAAAATCAGAAAAAGGTCAATTGTTTATTTCTGAAAATCAGAAACAAATTGAGCAAAAGACCTTCCTCAACCGGGGCGGGCACGCGAATCGTTGACGAAAAAGCCGTGGTCATTTAGCGCCAGGCTTGCCATCCCGCGGGCCGCCGTGACCTCGCACCGTCTTGCGCGAGCGGGCGGCGGTTCTCGCGCGCAGCCGTTCGATCTGGCCTCGCGGCAGCGTGACGCAGATCTCGCCGATCCATTCCAGCTTCACGCCCGTGATCGGCTTGGCGTTGAAGCTTGTCAGGTTGACCACGTTCGCGGCATTGCCCCGTTCGACGGTTTTCAGATAACGCTCCCCGCTTTTCAGGCGGACCGCGGCCTCTTCGCCATAAAAGCTCGACAACGGGTAGCGCTGATCGCGATAGACCACGATAACGTCGCCGTTTTCGTATTTCGGCAGCATCGAATCGCCGACCACCTCGAATGCGACGGTTTCCTCCGCGATCGGGAAAGGGAGCTCGATTTCGCCGAGCCCTTCCGGCGGCACCTGCTCGTGTTCCGGCCCGATCGCCGCGCCCGCGCCGACCCGGCCCATGATCGGCACGGCATTGAGCTCGAGATAATCGATGATCGGCTGGATCTCCGAAGCCTTGATCAGGCGGGCCTCGGCCAGGATCTCGGAAACCGCGCCGGGGCGAACGCCCATCGCGGCCGCAAGAGCGCCCTTGGTCTTGCCCGGCTTCTGCAGTCCTCGCTCGATCATCCTGACATCCAGCATGGCGCTTCTCTCTCCGAATGTTGAAAACATAGCAATTCCGATTATCCGAAATCAAGCTTGACTTTCATTTCGGAATATCCGAAATATCTGGAAACAACCACAGGGTGTTTCGGAACGTCGAATGCAATCAAACTGGGCGGAGCAGCACTCGCAGGCGTTGCGTGAATATCTTCAGAAGGGGATGACCTATTCGGAAGCGGCAAGGGCGATCAACGGGCGCTTCAACACTTCCTACAGCCGTAATGCCGCGATCGGTCGCGCCAAGCGCATGGGGATCTCCGGCGCAGGCCAGCCCGATCGTGCCGGAAGAGCGAAAAAGCCCCGGCCACCAAGCCTTGGGCGGCTGTTCAAGAAGCGCGCGGGTCTTCTTAAGGCCCCCCGGCGGCTGGTGAAGGTTTTGGCGCGCGCCGCGGCCCTGAATCTGCGCTGCGTCGCCATCGTGCCGCGCCACCTTTCCCTCCTCGACCTTGAGAACGGTGATTGCCGCTATCCCTATGGCGGCGATGCGGAGGGGGAGGCGATCACCTTCTGCGGCCATCCGCGTCGCGACGGTTCGAGCTACTGCGTTTCGCACTTTCATCTGACCAGCGGCCCTCCGACGGCGTCTGAACGCAGCGCGGGCAGGGTCCTTTTGCGCCTGGTGGAGGCGGCATGACACGGAAGGCTGCGAACACCTTCGAGAGGATGAGGGTGCTTCCGCTTCGGCTGCGCCTCGCGCATCTCACGGCGTTGATCCGGCGGGAGGGATGCGGCTCGGCGCGGGCCGAGGCGCTGGCCGTGCGGCTGCGCGATCAATTGGCGGCTTTGGCCGAAGACGAAAACCGCGCCGTATGAAACGCCCCTGGATGCCTCTTTATGTCGGCGATTATCTCGGTGACACCGGCCACCTCACCACGGCGCAGCACGGGGCCTATCTGCTGTTGATGATGCATTACTGGCGCAAGGGCGAGTTGCCCTACGACGACCGCCAGCTTTCGAAAATCACAAAACTGCCGCTGAAAACCTGGTGCGAGTACCGGCCGACCCTGCAGGATTTCTTTCACAGCGGGTGGAAGCACAAGCGGATCGACGCCGAACTCGAACGGATGATGCGGGTTTCGGAAAAACGCGCGATCGCCGGGCAAAAGGGCGGCCTCGGTTCGGCGTTGGCGCGCATGAAGCTCGAAAACGCCTCGCGCTCCCGCTCGCTGCCGGTGCGAGCAATTGCTTCGCAGGGCTTGAGCGAAGCGCAAGGAAGCGCCGACCACTCACACCCACACTCACATTCGAATCCTTACCTGAGCGAAGCCGATTCGCTCGCTGCCAGGCCGCCCACAGGGAAAGCGGAAAAGACCGCGATTGCCGTCAGCGCGGAGCTTGCAGCCTATCTCGCAAAACAAACGGGTTGAGCCGGCCGGGCAGGAAGAACCGAAAACGACCTTCGTACCATTCCCGCTTTTGCAAAAAGGAGTGCTCCATCATGCCACGGGCCAAACGAAGCGAGGCGCAAAGATCTGCCAGAATTCATGACCGCAAGGCGCAGGATCTGCCGCTGAACGCGGAAGTGGCCGAAGTCGAAGTGGATGACCCGCTTGCGCTCGAACCGGGCGAGAAAATCGTCACGCTGCGCTCGATCCGCAACGATCCCCTCGCGCGGCTTCACAGCCACCACCAGATCGATGAGGCGCAGTTTCGGGGCGGACGCGCGTTTCAGGACGATTGGGAGAAGGCCGAGCGGGGCCCAAGAGCCGTCGACCCGACGCGGGAATATGTCGATGCCTCGCCGTCGCGCGAACCGATCACCGAACGCCAGCGCAGGGCGGTGCTGCGGCTCAACCGCGCGAGCCGCGAACTCGGCGCCGACGGTGCGGTGCTGGTGCATGAGGTTTTGATCCTCGGCCTGACCATGGAGAAAATTGCCGAGCGGCGCGGGCTCTCCGGCCAGCGCTGGATGGACTATCTCTCGAAAAGATTCCGCGAATGCCTGGATCGGCTGGCGCTGATGTACGGCTTTGCGACGCCGCGGAGATCGGGGGTGCGCGCCGGATGACGGCTGCGCGAAGTAAACCCGGCAATTCTTGTAGGCTCCAGCTTTACCACCGAGGTAATCGCCGCGCGTCGGTCGAAAGGCAAAGATCACATTCATCGCCCATTTGATTGAAGGATCGAAGCCATGAATCGACGTACCGTTCTGAGATCAGCCATCGGAGCCGGACTGCTCGCGGGTGGCACCCCGAAAGCGCGCGGCGCGCAAGAGGCATCCGCGCAACCAGTTTCCATGGAAGCAAGGGCGCGCGGGGGCGATTTCATCGACACTGCCGATGGCGTCAAGATCGCCTTTGCCGATTGGGGAAAGGGTCGCCCGGTTGTGTTCGTTCATGCCTGGGCGCTCCCTTCGCCGATGTGGGATTACCAGGTCGGCGCGCTCGCGCGAGAGGGCATGCGCTGCATCACCTATGACCGCCGTGGCCATGGCCGCTCGGGCAGGCCGAGGTCCGGTTATGATTGCGACACGCTCGCCGACGATCTATCGGCGTTATTGACTGAGCTTGATCTGAACGAGGTGACGCTGGTGAGCCATTCCTTCGGAAGCGCCGAGATCGTGCGCTACTTGACCCGCCACGGCGCAGGGCGCGTCGCCAAGATCGTTCTGATCGCGCCGGCGGCGCTCCCCTTCGTGATGAAGACGGAAGGTAATCCAGGCGGTGTTCCGGAAGAACAGCTTGAATTCTTCCGCGCTCGCGTTCTGCAGGTGGACTTTCCGAAATGGCTGGAGGACGGCAAGAAGGCATTCTTTCTGGACCACGCCTCGGCTTGTATGCAGGATTGGATCAAGGGCTTGATGCTGACGACGCCGCTGCCGGTTGCCATGGAGACCAACAGGCAGGTTACCTCGACCGACTTCCGCCGGGAGTTGCCCGGCATGACCGTCCCGACGCTGATCATTCATGGCGACAAGGACGCTTCAGCGCCGATCGAGTTGACCGGACGGCCGGCCACCGCGCTGATCCCGAACGCCGAACTCAGGGTCTATGAAGGCGCGCCGCATGGAATTTTTCTGACCCACAAGGATCGCCTCAACGCGGACCTCAAGGGTTTCATCATGGGTTAAAGGCGGAGGATCGCCGAATTCTCGCTTGCCTCAGCGCTGAGGCCCCATGAAGCGCTGCGCGAGCTCCGCGCACAGAATGTGATTGTGCAGATTGGCGACCCATTGCCGGCCGGAACTGGTCATGTTCAGATATCTTATTCCGTCCTCGATATGGGGCGAGACGCAGTTCCAGTAAAATGCCGGATATTTGTCGATGATGTCGGCTGGTGATGAATATCCGAGCTGACGGTTCATGCCGACCTCTTCGAACTCGCTGTATAGCGCGTTGGCCTTTCGCGGGTACATCGGATCGCCAAGCTGGCCGATGAGATCGGCAGCCTGGACCAGCTTTGGTTCGATGCAGCCGTTGAGCGATGGCGCGGTTGCGGCCGGGAAACGAGTCATCTCGATCGCGGCCGCGATCCGTGCCACGTCGAAGTGGGGCGATTTGGCGAGGCGCTCGGCGGCAAATATTTTCGAGCGATCGACGTGATAGGGCGAGAGCGCCGCATCAGAAGCGCCGCGGGGCAGGGTGATCTTGCCGCCGCTGGCATCCACCACGAATTCGTTCTCGGTGTCGCCGCTCAGGATGCCGCGCACGTAACCGATGTCATGAAGCAGACAGGAGACGATCAGATGCAGATAGTCCAAGGGTTCGATGCGCTGCGTCAGCGTCATTCCCGCAAGGATGTCACGTCCGACGATCGTGACCTGCAAGGTGTGTTCGTAATTGTGGTAGAGGGCGTCGCTTCTGGCCAGGCATTCAATCGTGCTGCGTGCGAATGAGCCCAGCCGCTCAGCCATCTCGTCGTGGGCCGGACCAAAGATGCCGCGAAAATCTTTGGCAATGAACTTGCCGAGTTTTTTGGCCGCAATGGCCGTGATCGTCTGCACCGGCCCCCTCCCAGACGGAAGATGTTATCACCTGCCAATAAAACGTGAAGCCTTCGGAGCTGTTTCGCCTCTGCCTCTCGGCGAACCGCGCCTTCAGTGCTCGCGATAGATCAGGGTAAGGATTGCTGACATTGGTCCAACCAGCGGCTTGCGGGAACGACAGCCGCGCCGTTCTTCGAACGGCTATGCCCCGGCCATGACAGGACCTGGCGGATTCGGCAATCGGTGGCGGATCAATTCCGGCTTGCGGCGGGGAGAAGGGCGGCAGCCGCTTCCAGCTGCCGCCGAACGTTTCAGCTGCCGGGCGGGCTGTAGGATGCGCGAAGCTTACTTGCCTTTTGTCGAACCTGTATGATCTCGTCCTGGGTGTACAGGCGCGTGAGCTTCACATTGTGGAGGGTGCCGGCTCCCACCACGATGCCCACGATCGCCGGTGCCGAACTGGGGTCGGGCACATCGAAGATGGTCAATACACCGGGGCCCTCGGCGGGCACGCTGTAGAACGAAACCAGCTTGCCGCCGGCCGACTCGATCAGTTTCCTGGCTGCTTCAGCGCGGTTGTTCGTGGGATTTTCCAAAAGACTGTTGATGGCTCGTGGCGTGTATTGTCCTGTCAGGCAAAAATGCATGGCGATCTCCTCGTGTTGGTGAGTTGTTCAATGAGGAAGCGCCCGCTTTTGACATCGTCGAAATGGGTTCGTCATCAGTTTTGGAAATAAATATAAAATAGAGAGAAAAGCCCGCCGTGGGCACGGACGCCGCCAATCTTTCGCGGGACTTCGGCACATCCCGAGGGGCGGCTCTTTGCTCAGCCTACATCAATCGCGCATGTTGCGGAAGCGCGCCGAGGTTGAGTCGCAAAATCGCCCGGTGCCGCCGGTTTGAAGCTTCTGCGTCACCAGCGGTTGCTGTACTCACGAACTTCGGAAGGCGGGTGCTAGTGTCCTGATTGCGAAGTTCGCATCATTTTGCGGTGATCTTGTTTGCCAACTTCGGAATCGAAAGGACACTAGTGGTCCCTTGATTCTAACATTCGCTCCCCATTGCGGCAGGCGCTTTTGCGAATGTTAGAATCAAGGGACCACTAGCAAATATAGGATTCTAGTGGAGTTTAGGATTTGACATTCGCTTAACGAGCTTGCGGCCCGGTGGGTAGCGAATGTCAAATCCACTCCATTAGTGTGGCTTTGGTTCAGAAGTCCGCATGACGAACTCGCGAGCTGCAATGATGCGGACTTCTGAACCGCCATGCTAGTCGGGAAAAGTACCGAAGATGTAAACCGCCGCGCGCAACAGATCGGGGCGTTCGCCGATGGCGGGGAACCATTTCAGGTAGATTTCGAGAATCTGCGGACTTGAATAGAGCTGCGAGAGTCCCTTGTTGACGGCCATGCGGAATGCCCAGTCGCCGCGGGGCAGGACGATGGCATAGGGTTCGTAGGAAAGGTTTTCGGGCAGCATCTTGTAAGCCGATGCGTCCGCAGTCAGGGCTCCGATCAAGAGAAGCTTGTCACTGGCAAAACCGTCGAACGCTCCGCTCTCAAGACCGGTCATTCCTTCTCGCCGGTCCTTGACCCGGATGAGCGAGGTCTGGAGCTGGCGACGCTGCAATTCCTTTGCAAGCGCGGCCTCGTTCGTGGTGCCCGCGATCACGGCAATGGTCTTGCCGCCAAGGTCGCCGACGCTGAAAATCCTGGAATTGGCGCGGACGACGAGGCCTGTATTCTCCATGAAGATGAAGCTCGAAAAATCCACCTTCTTCATTCGCTCGAAGGAAACGGTGGTCGAGCCGCACTCCATGTCGGCCGTCCCGTTCGCAACCGTCTCGATCCGGTTCTGGGTGTCCACGGGCACCCAGGTGATGGCGAGCCGGGCATTGAGTTGCTGCTCGAGAGACTGCACCACGAATTTGCAGAGGTCGACGGTATAGCCGTCGGGCTGGCCCTTCGCATTGACGAACGAAAAGGGATTGGCGTCGGATCGGTAGGCGAGCTTTACGGTCCCCCTTTCGCTGATCTGCTTCAGCCGCCCTTCCTCGCCTTGCGCCAAAGCCGGGCCGCACGCGCAGATCATTGCGACCAGGAACACAACAAGCCGACCCATGTGACTACTCCAAAAAAATCGATTTTTCTAAAATTGATTGTGCAAAAGACCAATGCTGCCGCCCTGGTTCGATATCGTCGAACCACGTCGCGACGAAGTCTAGCAGGGCGTTTCCCGCATGTCCGCATTCGGAATGTGGTATGGTCCGAAATCAATTCGCGTAACTGCTCCGCAAAATGCGGGGAGATGCTGGCGTCGTCCGGGAGCAAATGAGGGAGGGGCCATGACCAACGCCGAGCAGGCTTTTCTTTTTGCCGGGGGTTTTTCCTGTCTTTTGGGCGCCGTGATCGCGACGCTCTATTTTGCCGACCGCTTGCGATCCGACCTCCTGGCTGGCCTCAACGGGCCTTTCGAACACCGTCATTTTCGGCGGCGGCGATAAGGCGCCGCAATGCGGCCGAAAGAATCGGCGAAGTGCCAATGATTTCCGCCAAGGATTGCGGGCGGGGCATTTTTTTTGAATTCGAACGGTAACAAGGGCCGTGGGGGAATCGTCACTACCATCAGGAGCCGTGCAGCGTTCCTTGATCCGCGCTGGAGGGAAGAGATTCATCATGACCGTCAGCCCCCGCCTGGCGTTTGGAATTTCAGCCGCCGCGTTCGCGCTTGGCCTTGCGCTCAACCTCGCTTTCGCGTCGGAAGCCTTCGCGAGCGATCCGATGTCCCAGGATATCGACTTCAGGAACAGCGCTGCGGGCCAGGGCGGCATCCGGCGGGACACCCCGGTCAGGGAGATTGTACGGCGGGACACCCGGAAGAAAGATGACGGGCTGAAGAGTTACGGCAGTTCGAAATAGCGGCCATCGAAGCCGCAAGCCGGAGCCGGGCCTTTTCGTATCTGGTTCGTGACTTTATCGCCGCAACCGATTGATGTGTTTAGGCCCGCGATGAGATGAGGCCGTCATTGCGAGGAGCATGAACTCCGACCCGCCGTGGCTCGGCTCGCGCGACCCGTTTGTTCGCAATACGCTATTGCGGTGGCCTCACGCGCCTGGGATCCTGGGCCTGCACCCTGGCTTGCGGCGGAGGCGTCCTCGCGCCCCTGCGAACCGCGGCGGCGGTCGCAGTCGGCGCGGACGCCACCGGCTTCGGATGCGGCTTGCGCTCGGGAGCGGTGAGGCGGGTGAGTTGCTCCTGGTTCGTCTTGATCTGCTCGGAGAGTTTGCCCGTTTGTTCCTGACTGACCCTGAGCCGCTCGGCGAACTCGGCGCGCGCAGCCTTGAGATCATCGGCGAGGTCGGCATTTTGGCGAATGACCTGCGCCTGCGTCGCCTTGAGATTTTCCGCGATGTCGGCACTGCGCCGGGCCAATTCCTGCGCAGCCTTCAGCTGGTCGGCGATTTCCTCTTTATCGCGGATCATCTGCGCCCGTTCCGTCTTGAGCTGATCAACCGCCTGCTGAACGTCGGCCAGTTCGCGCGGCATCGTTTGCGGCGGCACCGGACTGGGAGTGGCTTGATTGAGCTGAGCTTCGCGTTGGGGCGAGGTTTGAGGTGAGGGTTGCGGAAGCACTGGCTCCGTCTTGGCTGCGCCAACGGATGGGGCGGGTTGTTCCGGCAAATACCTTTTCGCTGCAGAAATGGTTGCGGTGAAGATGGGGTCAAGTGCTGCCAGCTCACTTGACTTCTGCCACGCCAAGGCGGCCGCAACGACTCCTGCCGACGCCAAAAGACCCAGCAAGCTCCATAGCACCGGCCGGCGACGCCTCCGACGTCTTGCGCGTGGCGACGGTTCGGCAGCGGGCGACGACGCGTCGGCACGGTGGCGGGCGGCTTCCTTCTCGATTTCCGACCTCGAAGTCGTCTCATCGGGAGGCACGAGCCGTTGTTCGGCCTGCCCGATCTCACGATGCGCCTGCTTGAGGGCAGCAATGGCGAGATCACGCAAATTATCTTGTTGCGGCGAGGCCGTCACACTCATGGGAGTCCCCTTTGCGGTTGCTTGCGCAAGAGAAGATCGCCGTTGCCCGATTTTCCGCGAAGAGCCGTCACAACGCCAACGGTCGGATTCTAGTGTCCCGAATCCGAAGTTCGCACGCTTTTGCAGCCCCCGTTTTTGCCAATCGGATTCGAAAGGACGCTAGCAGCTTGTTTATTCTAGTGTAGGCTTTGGTTCAGAAGCCGCATGACAGACTCGCGGCAGTAATGATGCGGACTTCGGAACCGCCACACTAGCATTGGCTTGCTATCGCCGCGAACACTTTCGCCAATATCAGCTTCACGGCAAGACGCTGGCCTGAGGCGTTCTGAAATCGCAAGCCGTCGCGATGAATTCCGTAGCCTAATCGTCCCAGATGGGTTCAGCGTGACCGGCGTTGAAACAGCCGGGTCTCGCGGCCGTTGCGCGTGTTACGAAAACGGTTAGCAAGTCGAGGCTGAGCGCCCGATAGCCGCGAACGATCGCAATTCGGGGTCGGGTCGCAGGGTGCTTTCAGGTTCCCTCTGCCGGCGTCACCAAGGGGTCTGGCATCATCTAGCCAGCCGATTGCGCCGGCTGCTCACTCTCCAACAACCGACGACAATGTCCGGATCGTCACTCGGTTCCCGGCGAATCCTTCGCAGACCGGTGGCCCTCGGGACCGCGGCTGAAAACGCCGTAGTCGCTGGACTTGACGCCCGCGCTGCCTTCCACGCCAACCGCGGCCAAACCAAACTTCAACAGTTCCCTCACCGCTGCGGCTCTGGTCGGCATTCGATGCTTGAAGCGAAAATCATCGAGGGCAGCCAACTCTTCCGGAGAGAGCATCACCTGCAATCGTTCGCCACGCATTTCAGACACTGCGTACACCCCATCCTCAAATTCATTGAGTAATTTACTCAATCTATCAAGTCGAAGCATTTTGCCAAGTCCAAGCCAATTCTTCAACTTACAAAAAATAAGTTGGTTCCAGCGGTGATGGTTTCTGCTCAAAATTTGCAATATTATCAAGCAAAATCAATGATTTACTTAGGAACTGGAATGCACTAGTAAAAGTTTGTTGTCGGGGCGAAGGGCTTAATTCGCCATGACGGACAACATGAAAAGCAAAGTCGAATTGGTTGGGCAGGCCAAAGGCCAGCCGCTGCCCCGACGTCGCAGCTACGAGAAGGTCGTCGAGGACATTGAGAAATGGATCAACAGCAGCGGACTTCAAAAACCGACAGCAGGCCTCGACCCTTCTGCGATCTCGCGTTCCGCCAATGCTGGTTCCCGCCGCAGCTTCCTTGCCAAGGCTCGATGAAACCGGCGCTCAGGTAGAAAAAGGCCTGGAGAGTTTCGCAATGCCGATCCTGCGAATCTTGCAGAACTCTCCGTTGCACCCCGAGGACATCCGTCGCTTGGTCGCGGCCTATGAGAAAACACTCCAGGCCCTCGGACTGAAGGATCGCAGTGATCCAATCACCGAGATTGTTGCAAGGAAGATCATCGAAATCGGTCAAACCGGCCTTCGCGATCCCGAGCAGATTTCCCAGCGCGCGATCCAGGAGCTTGGGCCAGACGCCATCAAGAGCGAGGCCAGGGACACTCGCTCCAAGCGTGCAACTCTCGACAGCGAATAGCTGACGTCGTCACACGATACCGTCGTGGGCCGCGCACGGCGGCGCGCGGCCCCTTTCTACCCCCAGACGGAACCTTTACTATCCACCCTCCTTACCCGAGGGCGATATGGGGCAAGCGAGGAAAGGCCTTGGCAGAAAGGCGGGCCGCCGCAAGGCGGCGGTATCCCCTCGCCGCCGAGAAGCCGAATCCAAAACGCCGGGCCAATCGAAAAGCCGGGTCGTTCGGGCAGGTGCGGATAAAAATCAGAACGCAGAAGTTACCAGGCTTGCCAGGGAACTGAACGAAGCGCTGGCGCAGCAGTCCGCCAGTTCAGACGTGCTGGCGGTGATCAACTCTTCGCCGGGAAATCTGGCTCCCGTATTCGAGGCGATCGTCGACAAGGCGCTCAAGATTTGCGACGCCGGCTTCGGCGGATTGTGGATGGTCGAGGGCGAACTGGCTCGTCCCGCCGCAACCAGGAACGTGCCGAAAGCCTATAGCAAATTCCTCATGCGGCAGGCATTGCCGCTCACTGCGGCCTTCGGCAGCGGCATCGAGGACAAGCCCTTCAATCACGTCACCGATCTTTCCAAAACCGAATCCTATCGTCGGCGATTGTCGCTGACGGTCGCAAGCGTCGAGCTCGGCGGCATCCGCTCGTACCTTGCCGTTCCCTTGCGCGACGGCTGCGCGTTAACAGGCGTTCTCAGCGTCTATCGCAAGGAGGTGCGGCCGTTCAGCGCCCGGCAAATAGCGCTGCTGCAGGGCTTTGCGATGCAGGCCGAGATTGCCATGAAGAACGCGCGTCTTCTCAAGGAGACGCAGGAGGGGCTGAAGCGACAGACCGCCACTTCCGACATACTCAAGGTGATCGCGAACTCGCCTTCGAATGTGCAGCCGGTTTTCGAAGCCATGCTGGACAAGGCCATCTCGCTTTGCGGGGCCAAGTTCGGCAGCCTCTTTCTCTACGATGGCAAGGGATTCGCCGTCGCCGCCGATCAAAACTTGCCGCGGGAATACGCCAAAGCGGTACGTGGCCGATCGTTTTCGCCGGAAGCGAACGCCGGTTTTCGTTTCGTGGTCGAGAAAAAATCGACGCTTCACGTCCCAGACATGTTCGCTGACGCCTCTTACGCCCGGGGAGAGGCCGTGCGCAAGGCCGCGGTCGAGCTTGGTGGCGTGCGCAGTCTGATCGCGGTGCCGCTGCTGAAGAGAGGCAAGTTGATTGGCAACTTCTCGATTTACAAGAAGGATCCTGGCGGATTCGCAGAGAACCAGGTTGCGCTGGTTGAAAATTTTGCCAGTCAGGCCGTCATCGCCATCGAGAACGCGCGGCTGTTCAACGAGACGCGGGAAGCCTTGGCCCGGCAGACGGCGGCCGCCGATGTGCTGAGGATCATAAGCTCGTCGCCGCGCGATCTGGGGCCCGTATTCGAGGCCATGCTCGGCAACGCGATGCGAATTTGTGACGCGAAATTCGGTCACATCCTGCTCTACGACGGGGAGCGTTTTCACGCGACGCATTTGCACGATGTTCCCAAAGCCTACCGTGCGTTCTGGGATGAACACGGGCCGATACATCCCAGTCCGGATACCGGTCTTGGCCGGCTTGCGCGCACGAGACAGCTCATACATATCCCGGACCTCAAGGCTGATCCCGCTTACGCCGCAGGTGAGCCGTTGCGTATCGTTACGGTCGACCTGGCAGGAGCGCGATCCTTCCTCGCCGTTCCCATGCTCAAGGAGACCGGCTTGGTTGGTGCGATCGTAATCTACCGCCAGGAAGTGCAGCCATTCACTGACGACCAGATCGCGCTCGTTGAAAATTTTGCCAGCCAGGCCGTCATCGCCTTCGAGAACGCGCGCCTTTTCAACGAGACCCAGGAGGCGCTTGAGCGTCAGATCGCGACTGCCGAAGTGCTGAGGATCATCAGCTCGTCGCCGCGCGATCTGGAACCGGTGTTCACGGCGATACTGGAGAATGCTACGCGCCTCTGCGAAGCAAAATTCGGTCATTTGTTCCTTAGCGAGGAAGATGATTTTCGTGTGGTTGCACTGCAAAGTGCTGCGGCCAATTATCCCGATTGGCTGAAGCGGGGACAGAAACTGGCGCCCCTCGACAATCCGCACGGTCCGCTCGCCCAACTTGCTCGAAGCAAGAAGGTCGTTCACATCGCCGACCTCGCCGCTGAGCAGGCCTATATTGAGGGCAATGCGCGAATGGTTGCCCTCGTCGAATCCAGCGGTGCACGGACGTTTCTGGGCGTACCCATGTTCAAGGAAGGAGCACTGATCGGAGCGATTGCAATCTATCGTCAGGAAGTGAGGCCATTCACCGACGAGCAGATTGCGCTCGTTGAAAATTTTGCCAGCCAGGCCGTCATCGCCATTGAGAACGCGCGCCTCTTCAATGAGACCCAGGAATCGCTGCAGCAGCAAACCGCGACCGCCGATGTGCTCAAGGTGATCAGCCGCTCGGCGTTCGATCTCGACGCCGTGCTGGGGACATTGGTTGAGTCTGCGGCAAGGCTGTGCGGAGCCGAGCGCGGCATCCTTTTCCTTCGCAAGGGAAACGAATGTCACGTCGCCAACGTCTACGGCTTCTCACCGGAGCTCGAGGCCTTTGCCAGAGTACATCCAATTCCGATCGACGGTGCCAGCACCACCGCCCGTGCCGCGGCATCAGGCATTGCGGTTCAGACCGTGGACCTTCTTGCCGATCCGTCCCTGAACGAGGTTGCGCGTCAATACCAGAAACTTGGCGGTCACCGAACCAATCTTGGTGTCCCGCTGAAACGAAACGGCGAGATCATCGGTGTCTTCACGTTGACCCGACAGATTGTGCGCGCCTTCACCGACAAGCAGATCGAGCTGGTGCAGACCTTCGCCGATCAGGCCGTCATCGCCATCGAGAACGTCCGTTTGTTCGACGAGGTGCAGGCACGCACGCGTGATCTGGAGGAATCGCTGCAGCACCAAACGGCGACCGCCGAGGTGCTCAAGGTCATCAGCCGCTCGGCGTTCGATCTGCAGACCGTGCTCGATACGCTGGTAGAATCTGCAGTGACGCTGTCGGGCGCCCGTACCGGCACCATTTTTCAAAAGCGCGGCGATCTTTATCACCTCACGGCCGATTACGGCTATTCGCCCGAGATGCAGGAGTACGGACGTGCCCACCCCCTTGCTCCAGGCCTGGACAGCAACGTGGGTCGCACGTCCCTGACCGCAGCCGTCGTGCAGATTCCTGACGTGCTTGCAGACCCGCATTGGAAGGCGCATGGCTACCAGCGTGTCGGCAATTTTCGCGCGATGCTGGGAATTCCCATCATCCGCGAGGGAACCGTTGAGGGTGTCTTCTCGCTGGCGAAGCCGGAAACTGGCATGTTCGGGCCGCGTCAGGTCGAGCTGGTGCAGACTTTCGCCGACCAGGCATCGATCGCGATCGAGAACGCGCGCCTGTTCGATGAAGTGCAGGCGAAGACGCGTGATCTTTCCGAATCGCTGCAGCAGCAAACGGCGACCGCCGAGGTGCTCAAGGTCATCACCCGCTCGACGTTCAACCTGCAGGCCGTTCTCGATACGCTGGTCGAATCGGCGACACGGCTTTGCGACGCCCAGGACGCCCTTATTTTTCTGCCCGAGGGCAATGTCTACCGCGCAGCGGCGCGCTTCGGCTTTACACCTGAATATCATGCGTACATTGGATCGAATCCCATACGGATCGATCGAGGCAGCGTGGTGGGTCGGACCGTGATCGACAAGCAACTCGTTCACATTTCCGATGTGCTCGCCGATCCCGACTATTCAAGGTTCGATGCGCAAAAGATTGCCGGCTATCGCGCGGTCCTTGGCGCCCCCATGCTGCGGGAAGGAAATGTGGTCGGAGTGATCTTCCTGACGCGGACCAGGCCGGAGCCTTTCACCGAGAAGCAGATCGAGTTGGTCAAGACGTTTGCGGATCAGGCGATCATCGCGATCGAGAATACGCGCCTGTTCGACGAGGTGCAGGCGAAGACGCGCGATCTCGAGGAATCGCTGCGGCAGCAGACGGCAACGGCCGACGTGCTGAAGATCATCAGCCGCTCTGCCTTCGATTTGCAAAGGGTATTGAGTACGTTGACGGAATCAGCGGCAAGACTATGCGATGCCGATTATTCGTGGTTATTCCAACGCGACGGCGAGTTCTTCCGCTTTGTAGCCAGTTTCGGCGAATCCCCGGAAGTCCACGCGCAGCTGAGAAGTTATTTTCGGCCTCTACGTGTTCCAGTCGATCGAAGCAGTGTTACCGGACGCACTGCGCTGGAGGGCCGTGTAATCCACATCCCCGACGTGCTGGCAGACCCGGAATATACCTGGAGCGAAGCACAAAAAATTGGTGGTTACCGGGCCGCGTTGGGAGCACCGTTGCTGCGAGAAGGGAACGTCGTCGGCGTGTTCTTCGTCGCCAATAAGCTGCCGCAGCCTTTCACGGCAAAGCAAATCGAATTAGTGACTACCTTTGCCGACCAGGCCGTGATCGCGATCGAAAATGCCAGGCTGTTCGACGAGGTGCAGGCCAAGACCCGCGATCTGACAGAGTCGCTGCAGCAGCAGACGGCGACCGCCGAGGTGCTCAAGGTTATCAGCTCCTCGTCAGGCGACCTCAAACCGGTATTTGATTCCATCCTTGCGAACGCGACGCAGATCTGCGACGCCAGGTTCGGCATCCTGTTCCTGTCGGAAGGCGACGTGGTCCGCGTGGTTGCGACGCACAGCGTGACGGCAGAATATGCCGAGGCCCGCCGGCGCGAACCGATTATCGTTCCAGGCGAGGGAACGACGTTGCAGCTCGCTTCAAGCACAAGACGGCCGGTCCAGATCGCCGATATTCGAGCCGAGCCTGCCTATCTCAATGACCCCCGGCGGTTTGCCATTCTCGATCTCGCGGGTGCCCGCACCATCATGGGTGTGCCGATCGTCATGGAAGACAAGCTGGTGGGTATCATCAATATCTACCGCACCGAGGTCCGGCCGTTCACCGACAAGCAGGTCGAGCTTGTCAAGAACTTTGCCGCCCAGGCCGTTATCGCGATTGAAAACTCCCGCCTCCTCAGCGAGCTGCGCGAATCTCTCCAGCGGCAGACCGCAACGGCCGACGTGCTGAAAACCATCAGCCGCTCCACCTTCGATTTGCCGGCCGTCCTGCACGCGCTGGTCCAAACCGCGGCACAGCTCTGCGATGCCGACAAGGGCACCATTACCCGGCAGAAGGATGGCGCGTTCTACCGCGCCGAGTCCTGCGGCTTTTCGGACGACTTCATGAACTATGTGCGCGACGTCCCCGTTGTCGTCGATCGGCACACCGCGACGGGGCGCGCCCTGCTCGAGGGCGTCGTCATCCACATCCCCGACGTCGAGAAAGATCTGGAATATAGTTTCGGTGACGGTCCGAGGCTCGGCGACTATCGCGCGCTGCTCGGGGTACCGATGTTGCGCGAAGGCGTGCCGATCGGCGTCATCACCTTGACCCGGACCGAGCCGCGCGGCTTTACCGACAAGCAAATCGAGCTGGCCGCAACTTTCGCGGACCAGGCCGCGATCGCGATTCAGAATGTCCGGCTGTTCAATGAGACCAGGGAGGCACTGGAGCGGCAGACAGCCACTGCCGAAATCCTTCAGGTGATCGCCAGTTCGCCCTCCGACGTGCAGCCTGTGTTCGATGCAATCGCCACAAGGGCCAACAGCCTGATCGGAGGCTTCTCCAGCACCGTCTTCCGCTTTAGCGATGGCATGGCTCACCTGAAGGCGTTTACGCCGACGACGCCGAAAGCAGATGAGGTCCTCAAATCGACTTTCCCGCGCCCGGTCGCGGATTTTCAGCCGTTTCAAATGGCGCAGGCCGGCAAGGTCACGCAAATTCCCGACACCGAAGCTCCAACATACGAGCTCAAGGAAATTGCGCGGGCGCGCGGCTATCGCAGCATGTTGTTTGCGCCGCTGATGAACAAGGATGTGTCGATCGGCTTTATCGCGGTCACGCGCGTTCAACCGGGCAATTTCTCGGAGCATCACGTGCAGCTGCTGCGGACTTTTGCCGACCAGGCCGTGATCGCGATCGAGAACGCACGGCTGTTCGACGAGGTCCAGGCTCGCACGCGCGAGCTTGCCAAATCCCTGGACGACCTGCGCGCCGCGCAGGACCGCCTGGTGCAGACCGAGAAGCTGGCTTCGCTCGGCCAGCTCACCGCTGGCATCGCGCACGAGATCAAGAATCCGCTCAACTTCGTCAACAATTTCTCGGCGCTCTCGGCCGAATTGGTCGACGAGATGGACGGCGTACTCGAAGCGGCCAGGCTCGAGGACGAGAAACGCACCGAACTCGACGAGATTCGCAAGCTTCTCAAGAGCAATCTCGAAAAGGTCGTGCAGCACGGCAAGCGCGCCGACTCGATCGTCAAGAACATGCTGTTGCACTCGCGTTCAGGTTCGGGCGAACGGCGGCCGGTCGAGATCAACGCCATCATCGACGAGAGCCTGAACCTTGCCTATCACGGCGCGCGCGCCGAAAAGCAGGGCTTCAACATCACGCTGGAACGTGATTTCGATCCCTCGGCCGGGATCGCCGACGTATATCCGCAGGAGATCACGCGAGTGCTTTTGAACCTGGTCTCGAACGGGTTTTACGCCGCAACCAAGCGCGCGATTGAGGCCGGCAATGGTTTCGAACCGAGGCTGAAGGCCGCGACAAAGAGTCTCGGAGACATGGTCGAGATACGCATCCGCGATAACGGCACGGGAATTCCGCCTGATATCAGGGAGAAAATCTTCAACCCGTTTTTCACGACCAAGCCGGCCGGCGAGGGCACCGGGCTTGGCCTGTCGATGAGTCATGATATCGTGGTCAAGCAGCACGGCGGTACGATCGACATTGCGACGGAGCCCGGTGCATTTACCGAATTCATCATTACATTGCCGCGCACGATGATTCAGCCAGGGGCAGGGGAGCCAAAAAATTGAGCACGTACATTCTCGTGGTCGACGACGAGCCCGATATCGAAAGTCTGTTTCGCCAGCAATTCCGCCGCGACGTGCGTTCGGGGCGTTTCATCATGGAATTCGCCGCTTCCGCGCCGGAGGCGCTGGAGCGGGCCAAGGCCATTAGCGATCCTTCGCTGATCCTGATCCTGTCGGACATCAACATGCCCGGTATGAGCGGCCTGGAAATGCTGCCCAAGGTGAAGGCGGCGCGGCCCAACGTGCCGGTGATCATGATCACGGCTTACGGCGATGAGGCGACGAGGAAGAAGGCGATGGCGCTGGGTGCGGCCGGGCTCTTGACCAAGCCAATCGATTTCGGCTGCCTGCGCCAGGAAATCGACCAGCGGCTGGCACGCGCGGCGTAGTCCACTCACTTGGCACTTGGCCCTGACGACAAATGGCTCCGAAGCTTTTTGGCTCCGGAGCCATCACTACACCTCAGACTCAGTTGCCGGTCGGCAACGCGATCGTGACGCCTTCCTTTGCGAGCTGATCCCTGATGAACTGGAACCTCTCGTAGTTGGTCAGCGTCACCGGCCCGGAATAGGATGAGCTCTGCACCTTGCGCGGCGGGTATTTTACATAGGTCTTCATCAGTTCCTTGATCGCGTCGCTGATCGTTATCATCACCCAGGTACGCTCTGTGTAATTGTTCATGAAGATGTCATAGCGTTCCTGCGGGTCCTGCCAAAGGTCGAAGACCTGCGGCACCGTAGCGACGTAGCTTTCTGCGCCCTTCCAGCCAAGGTTGGAGTCGACGGCAAGGCCGCCCGTCTTCACGCCGTCATCGCCGCGCAAATTGAACACGGCCTTGTAATTGCCGGAACGCGCCGCACCCGGCGTCAATTCGTTCTCTGTGAAATAGAACCAATTCTTGCGTGCCGACTTGCCGGTGCCGAACAGGATTGGCGACATGTCGTAGCTGTCGAAGATGATCGGCTGACCGGTGCGGTCGTTTTCCGGCAGCTTCACGCCTGCAAGGGACGCAAAAGTGGCCATGTAATCCAAACCGCCGACGATGTCTGAATTCCTGGAGCCGGCCTTGATACCGGGACCCCAGGCGAGCGACGGAACACGGTTGCCGCCTTCGCGCACTGTGCCCTTGGTGCCGCGGAATGGCGTGTAGCCGGCGTCAGGATAGACGTCCTGCCAGGCGCCGTTATCGGTGGTCCAGAACACGTAGGTGTTCTTGTCGAGTCCGAGTGCGCGAATCTTGTCCAGGATCCGGCCAATCCGCGTGTCGTTCTCGACGACGGAGTCGGCATATTTGCTCTTCGAAAGCGACTTATATTGGAATTCCGGAGCGGGCATGTTCGGTTGGTGCACCTTCATGAAGTTGACGCTCATGAAGAACGGCTGACCCGACTTGCCATTGCGGTCGAGATATTCGAGCGCGGCCTTCTCGACGTAGCTGTCGAAAAACGGAATTCCGACGACGCCCGGTCCGCCGTTGACGACGGGCGTGTCGACATATTGACCGTTGATCTTGAAATCCTCTTTCGCGGGCTGTCCGGCATTGCCGGACAATGCGCCCTTTGTCACGCGCTGGAACATGGCCCGCAATTCGGGATCCATGTCCGGAAACCAGGTCGGATCGGCGTAAGTGTAGGCATTGAGGTGATAGAGACCGGCATATTTCATCTCGTCATAGCCCTGCGCATTAGGAAGCGCGTAGTCGGCCTCGCCGAGATGCCATTTGCCGGTGAAGAATGTCTTGTAACCGCCGGTCTTGAGAACCGAAGCCAGCGTCCACTCAGCCGCCGGCAAGCCGCCGCCTTCACCCTGGAAAGCGACGGTGGTCATGCCACTTCGGTTCGGAATTCGTCCGGTCTGCATCGCTGCGCGCCCGGGAGTGCAGCTCGGCTGCGCGTAGAATGAGAAGAACTGCATTCCCTCGGCGGCCAGGCGGTCGAGGTTGGGCGTCGCCATGCCACGGTTCTCGCCGCCGCCATAGGCGCCCGCATCGCCATATCCGAAATCGTCGGAGACGATCATGACGATGTTGGGTTTCGATGGTTGCTGTTCCGCGAGTGCAGGGAGCGCGGTCACGGCCAAGACGACCACGGACGCGCACAAACGCGGCTTCCAGGATTTCATGAATGGTACTCCGGTGCGAGGACTCGGGCTGCCCCGAAATATTCGAACATCGACGCTCGGATCGATTTTGACCTATATCAACGCACCGATCTCGCTGGCGCGAGGCGCTAGCTTGCTGTGCGGCCAAAAATCTCGTCCGCTGGCGCCGGCAGCGTCATCTTGAAGTTTTCATCGATGATTTCCCGCAGCTCGTCGGCGCTTGCGATGGCGCGCTCGGCCATGATCTCGCCGTCGCGGGCCTCGACGACAAACCGGCGATTGATCAATTTGTAGCGTCGGTCGCCGGCCAGTCTCTCCATCACCAGCATGTTGGTAAAAGGCACATTCGGACTGGTCGAGGTGAACCAGCTGCCGAGTTCGTAGTCGGCCGCAATTTGCGGCTGCAGGTCGAAGACGTACATGATCCGCCAATCTGCCGCGCGTCTTGCGGCGAGCGAGAACAGGCCATCCGACCGGCTCAGCCGGTAGGTGCCCATCGCGGTCTGCTGATTGACATCGCTCTCGAGCCGCAATGGAGCGTCGAGCAGGCAAGCGCCAAAGCCGACATCGGCGAGGTAGGGACCTTCCGGAAGATCGACCTTGAGCATCATGTGTACCTTCGGCCCGAGCGGGCTTTCGGGCGGCGAATTCCAGCGCACGCGCCCACCGAGCCCCGTGACCGCAAAGCCGATCGCCTCCAGCGCGGCCTTGAACAGCGCATTCTGCTCGAAACAATATCCACCGCGGTGGCTATCGACCAGCTTTGCTTGCAGGGACGCAAGATCAAGCCTGACCGGACGGCCCAGCAGCGGGTCGATGCCTTCAAACGGGATGGCGGAGAGGTGCGCGGCTTGAAGGGCCGCCAATGTTTTCAAACCGGGTTCGATTCCCTTGTCATAACCGATGCGCTTCAGGTATTTGTTCAATCTGAATTCGCCCGACATTATTGCCCCATAGCCAGCGACAGCGAATTACTATTTCATGGACGGGGTTTCGAAGCCAGCACGACGCCTGACGGCACCTCGTCGGCTTTGGGCGGATCATGGGCGCCGCGCAGAGGCGACGTGGGATAAATCAAGACCTGGATGCATTTCAGCGAGGCCACGCTGACCTTTCCGCAAGCGCTCGTGCTGCGCTATTCCCGGCTCGAGCCCGAGGAGCGAATTTGAAGTTCCATCGGTATCGCGGCAATGCTCGTGATAGGAACTTCAAATTCATAGCCGCTACTCAAATCAACAAGTTGCCAGAGCTCCCTTGATTTCCGAAGTTCGCATCAGACGTCGCCGCGATGCGAACTTCGGAATCGGAGCTCTAGTCGAGGGAGACGCGAATGACGCCCGATTGCATCATGCCGAGTGCGCGTGCCGCGTTGAGCGACAGATCGATGACCCTGCCGCGAATGAACGGCCCGCGGTCGTTGACGCGGCATTGAATCGAGCGGCTGCCGTAGCTCACCGTGACGATGCTTCCAAACGGCCTCGTGCGGTGAGCGCAGGTCATTCCGTTGCCACGAGCGCTGTAGTAGGAAGCAAGTCCGGATTCGGCCTGAGCGGATGAGATGGGAAGAAGGGGAAGGGCGGCAATCGATAGATACAAAAGTTTTCGATACATGGGTCCTCGCTGACACGTGACCCTGCCCATGGGCGTAGCATGCCACGAAATTTGTCGGCAGCTGGGCCGAATCTGGGCTTTTGTCGAATGTGACTCACATGGGTTAGGTGCGGGTGCGCGAATGTGAAGCGTAACGGTAGCTCGTTCCGGCTCCGTGATGCCGCGCCCGTTGCGGGGTGTCCATTCGTCTTCATTGTCTTGATTTTTCGGAGTCGTGCGTTGTTCTGCCTTCGGCCGTGCGGCGGATGACCTCGGTGGAAGCCGTGGTCGGATTGTTCTGCATTGCCGCCGTGATCGCGGGGCCCTGATCGTCGATGCGCACGCGGCGAAACGTCGCTCCTCGGTGCCGGGCGAGCGCGGCGCTTCGTTGAGCACTTCAGGATTTCGATCGGACGAATTCTCTAAGGAAGCACCGTCATCGATGTCAGGTCGCTCGCTGCCGTACCGGGCGACAACGACGCCAGACTGATGACGATCAAGAACACGACGAGGAGTGCCACGCCGGCGAGCACCATCGTCGTGCCGTCATGGGTGAGTTTTTTGCGATGATTGATGTGATGAAATTGAGCAAAATTCACGGTCACGTCCTCCGTTGACAAGGCCATGAGAATCTCGAAGCCGGAAAGCAATGATTTCGTCAGTTGTAAATTGCTGATTGACGCTGCAAAACAATCTGAACGCGATGACAAGCGGTGATGTTTTTACGAAATCGCGAAAACAAATCGCGCTGCCGTTCTCGCGATGTCATCGCTCGATGCAGAAATCATCTGCCTCGTGCGGCAGGCGCACGGAAGATGGCATCACAACGTTTCATTTTTATTGCAGTTGTGAGTTAGCAAATCGCATGCCAAAGGGCCGTCATTGAAATGATTTGCGTTTTGCATTTTCGAAGGCGTCAATAGAAGCCATCGATCAAACCTTGGGCAGGTCAGCCTGCGCGCAATCCCCGCATCGCCGACAGATGCGGCCGAAAATGCAAAGACGCGCCTCGCCACCGACGCGCGGTGGAACCCTTCTCCATCGCGCTCGCAATGCAGATGGATTGGGAATACCATGCAAAAGCCGGAATTTTCCCGGACGATCCTGTCGGCGGCCATTGACTAACATGCGGCACGCCACACGTTGAAAATACGGCCGACAATGAAGTTGGTCGGAGCAGAGGAGATGTAATGACTCCACCTGCAAATCGTGCCGCAGTGATCGCTGCTGCATATGCCCGGGCACCAGCGTAGCGGCTAACCCACGGACACGTTCCGAGAGCGGCCTATGGTCCTCATCAGTAGGGCATGGATCAGCTTGGCCTCTCTCGGTGCGGGCGGCGCGACTTTCTTGCTGACGGATCGGCGATTGACGTCGTCGCGGCCTTCGTTGCCGATTTTTATTTCGGAACGAGCTTTTCTCGTTGCGCTCCGCCGCACCGCCGAGTTTTTCTCTGTATGATCACCGCTGCAAGTCTACTCGGACGAAAAGTTCGAGAACGATCGGAGCGGTGATGGGTATCGAGACCGAATTGAAGTTCCGCGTGCCGCAACGCGGGCTTCAAACTCTGCGCAGCCGGAAAATTCCCGGCAGCACCATGGGCGAAAGCTCGGAGAACGATCTCCGCTCGATCTATTTCGACACCCCCAGGCTCAAACTGAAGCGCCGCGGCCTTTCCTTGCGGGTGCGGAAGGCCGGCGGCAAGCATGTTCAAACGATCAAGGCGGACGCGCCTGCCAGTTTTGGCCGCGGTGAATGGGAGACGGAGGTCAATGACGGTTTTCCCGACCTTCGCAAGGTCAAGGGTACGCCGCTGAAGCAGATCGGCGCAAAGAAGCTGCGCCGCAAGTTGAAGCCCATCTTTGAAACTTCCGTTCATCGCACCGTCGTGCCTGTTCGCACCGGGGGAAGCGAAATCGAGCTCGCCATCGACCGTGGAAACATCAAGGCCGGGCGGCGCTCAAGCAGAATAGAGGAGGTCGAGCTCGAACTGAAGCGCGGCCGGCCAGCCGACCTCTTCCGCTTGGCAAAGACGATGGAGAGGCGATCGGAAGCCGAACTCTATCTGCGAACCAAGTCTGAACGAGGCTACGAGCTGGCGCAAGGCAACGAGGGCCAGGTGGTTTTTGCAGAGACTATCGAGCTCGGCAAAGGCGTGGCTGCGGGCGAAGCATTCCGGACGATCGCGCGCTCGTGCGTGCGCCATTTCGCCGATAACGCGGATGCCGTGCGCGCTTGCGATCCGGAAGGCGTCCATCAGATGAGAGTGGGATTGCGTCGGCTGCGTGCGGCAATCTCGATTTTCGCGAGCCTCCTGCCTGACCGCCGGACCGAAAGGATAAGGACGGAACTGAAATGGTTGACGGACGAACTCGCGCCAGCGCGCGAGATCGATGTCTTCGTCAAACAGGAGATAAAGCCCCTCGGCAGTGGCGTCGTGCCGAGAAGGGCCAGCAAGGCGCTCGAAGAACAGTTTGCCGCCAAACGCGATTCCGCGTTCGCTCGCGCCCGGAGGACCGTCGATTCAGCGCGCTTCCGCGCCCTCTTGCTCGACGTGCTGACCTGGATCGAGGGCTCGCATGACCATTCGGCCGATCAGGCGGGCGCGGCTGCCACCAGGTTCGCAACCGATGTTCTGCGTCGACAGGTCAGGAAGGTCCTCAAACAGGGAAAGCATCTTGCAAAGCTTTCCGCACGCGGGCGGCACAAGGTTCGGATCAGGGTCAAGAAGATCAGATACGCCGTCGAATTTTTCGAAAGCCTTTTTCCGAAGCGTCGTCGAAAGGCCCTTGCACGCCTGTCACGGCGCTTGCGCAGGATCCAGGACGCGTTGGGATCGCTCAACGATTTGATCGCCCACCGCCAGATGGCCGCGGCGGCTGCGCTGCACGCGCCGCGACGAAACAGGCGAGCCCGCGCCTTTGCCTCGGGCGTCATTGTAGGCAGGGAGGAAGAGGCGGCAAAGCCGCTGATGAAAGTGGCGATCAGGGAAGTAGGCAAGCTTCGACATGCCGGCAGATTCTTGTGACGCTTCGCCCAAGGATTGGGACAGACGATCGTCCGGCGGCCGGTGCGTCAGCCGTCTTCCGCGATCAATCGTTGCCGCTTAAGCTTCGAAAATCCGGTCTGACCTCGGCGTGGCGGCCCCGAGAGGGCCCCGCTGTCACAATTTTTGGGTCGCCAGCTGAAACGCGATGTGACAGAATTAATTCAGTTAGATGTCAGTTTGGTTACGCGCGGGAATTGTACCATGAGTTCGCAATGGCGTGCGCGCCCAGCTTCGCTGGCCTGGTCAAATCCGGTTGCCCGCTGGTGGGCGCTTTTGACCTCGGTTAGCGGTGCAAACATCGCGGCCTGGTTGCTGCTTTACAGCCAGTTTCACCAACAACCAGCTGGAAGCCTTGCCGGCCTGCCCGGCTTCACGCTCGTCTGGCGCCAGACCATCACGCCCTCCAGCGCGCCCGGCCTCGAACTCATGCTGTTGCTCTGCGCGGCCTATGTTTTCGGCTGCGCGTTCCGCTCGTTCCTTCCGCGCGCCGACGTTCAGCGCATCTGCCTGTTCGATACCTGGCTGTCGAGCGTCGCCGTCGGCCGGTCGGTGGCGACGGTGGCCGAGGTTTGTTTCGCCGCGCAGTGGGCGATTCTTCTTTATCAGCTCGGCAGGCTGACCGTATCGGACACCACCTTGAACGCGGCTCTGGTGATCGTGCCGTTGATCCTCATCGCCGAGTGTTTCTCGTGGTACGCAGTGCTGACCACCAATTATTTCTTCAATGCGATCGAAAATTCGATATGGGCAGTTGCCTTCGTCGTGGTTGGAGCAGGTCTCGGCCGCTTGTTGCCGGAGTTCGATGGCGTGGTTCGCGTGATCCTCATCGCGGCGATGACGGGCATCGCCTTCTATTTGGCGTTTCTGGTGACCGTGGACGTGCCGATGTATCTCAGCCGCTGGCGGGCCGATACGGCCAGCGGTAGCAGGCGGCTGCGGCCGATTGAAGGCCTGCGCGATGTGGCGACGCGCTGGGTCGTGACCCACGACATTGCCCATTGGAAAGACGAGATTGCCTGGATGTCGCTTTATTTCAGCATGGCAGTCTGGGCCAGCCTGGCGCTGTGCGTCTTTTACGCGCTGATCCGACTTCCTGTATAGCGTCTCCGAAGGCGTTGCCGCTCATGAAATCGTGCAGCGGAACAGCACCTCGATGGTGGCGATCGTCAGCACGATGGCGATCGCCGTCAACACCACTGCGCGCGGCGTGAACGCGGGGTCGGGCCCGGGTTCGGCGATCGGAGAGGCAACCTCGATCAACTCGATCCAGCGCGCGAGCGCAGGGTATTGTGACCGATCGACTTCCACCCAGCGATCCAACCACCGCGTCTGCGCGATCTCCTCATGCGCCGTCTTCGGTGACGGCTGATGCCGCGCGCGTTGACCGATCGTCGTGCCGGGTTTGATGATCTGAAAAGCCCTGGGTGTCGGCACGGTGTCCCAGCAATGTTCGCGTGGATGCAAATAAAGATGCAGCGAAGGAAAATGCTGACGCGCTTCAATCCTCGTCATGCAGGATTGCGAAGCTTCCGTTGATGTCGTCAGCGCCAGCAGGACAAAGGCCAAAACAGCAGTCACTGCGAAAGGCATCTCTTGCTCCATTCGGATACAGTCGTGCCTCCGCCGAGGTATCGCAGTGGTAACCCCTACAGATTGACGAATTGCAAATGCACACCGTTCTCATGGGCAACAGCGGTGTCCAGTTGATGCAATCCCCTGCGTTCAAAATGGAATACGGAAATCAGCGACGGATGATTTTGGGGGTGCACGATTTAAGTGATGCTGCGTTGGCGCAATACAACCTTAAAGCAAGCGGTGATTTCCTGGCACGATCGCGGCATCAATGCGGCGCCTCAGCGCGCCCAAATTTCGGTCCAAAATCCGCCCTCCGACTCAGATCAAAGATGCCGACTGGCGCGCGTTCGACTACCAGAATAGGGGGATGAGCCATGGGACCCATACATCCGACACATGGCACGCAAGGACGCCTCGATGGAGCGCCGCTTGGACGTGACGACTACGCTGACAACGAGTACACCGACGAAGATGTCGTGTCGCTGCTTGAAGAGAATGCCCGGCTGCGCAAGCTTGTCGTCAAGCTCTCGGAACTCGTCCTGAGAAACGTCGTACAAGCAAAGTGACGGGTTGTCGCCGTCCAGTGACTTGATGCGAAGGTCTTGCCCCGCCGCCCGCCGGCGAGGCAATCCGTGCCCCTCTGCGCCGACGATCCAGCCCGCTTGGCGGGAGGTATTTTGCTACGTCGGGGGTGATTGATCGCGCGCCGGCTTGCGCCAAGGCGGACGGCATCCGTAGAGCCTCGATTTCGCCCGAGGCGGGCCTTTCACTCTGACGCCGTTTCCTGGTCTCTCATCGCCAGGCCAAGGACCCGGCACCGCCTTCGGCATTCACTGATAAAACACTGGTCGAAAATGGAAACCGACGCGCCGGCCGCGTGCTTTCCTGGCCGGCTCGCCTTGTGCTTGCGGAACGGATAAGACTAATTTCGTGGACAAAGAGAGCGCGGGCGAAGCTTTTCCATCCCCGCGGAACCAGGTCGGGGAAACGGATCATGTCATTCTTGGTGGATCGCCGAGGGCTCGTTCGCGCGTCCTTTGCCTTTGCCGCGGTGCGGCTTGCGGCAGTGGGCCTTGCAGCGCCGGCGTTGATCGGGCGGGCCGAAGCGGCAGTTCTGAAACTGAAGTTGTCCTCCTCGCAGGCCAACGATGCGAAATTTGCCAACGGGAGAGTTTTTTACGATAACCTCGTCAGGCAAATCGCCGCAAGTCCGCTCGCCGGGCAGGTCGAGGTTGCATTTTTCCCGGACAATCAGCTGGGGCAGGAGATCGACGTCATCAACTCGGTCAAGCTCGGCGTGATCGACATGATGGTTTCCGGCTCCTCGATTGCCGCCAATCTGGTGCCGCTGGTCGGTACCTATGACCTCGGTTACCTCTTTACGTCCTTCCCGCAGCAGACCAAGGCGTTCGACGCAGGAGCCGCCGCGCCGATCGAACAGGCGCTGCTCAAAGGCGCCAATATCCGCATCATTGCCTGGGCCTACAATTTCGGCTCGCGCTCGGTGCTGGCGCGCAAGGCGGTCAATACGCCGGATGATCTAACCGGCCTGAAGATCCGCACGCTGCCCAATCCCGTGATCACCGAATGCCTGCGCCTGATGGGAGCAGCCGCTACCCCAATGGCGTTCGGTGAGATCTACACGGCGTTGCAGGCCGGCGTGCTCGACGGGCTCGAACATGATCCGCCCACCATCGTCGCCTCGAAATTCTACGAGACGTCGAAATTCTATTCGCTCACCCAGCACAATTTCTCGCCGCTCGCGATCTACCTCTCCGAAACCACTTTCAACCGCATTCCTTCTGTCCAGCGCGAAGCCTTCATCGATGCGGCGAAGAAGGCTGCCGCCGATACCCGCGCGCACGGACTCAACGTCGAGAAGGAAGCCCTCGCCCAGCTCAAGGACAAGGGGGTTGCGGTGATCGACTGCGACCGCGAGGCATTCCGCAAGCGCGTTCTTCCGCAGACCGAAGCCTTCGTCAAGGCGCGCCCCGAGGCCAGGCAAGTGGTCGATTTGATCCGCGCCACCTCGACATAAGAATGCTTGACGCGGCTGAAAACTTGTCCGGTGCACCTGTCGGCGTCGGTCGGCAGGCGACAAGCGCATTGCTGATGATCACCGATATCGTTGCGGCAGGCCTCCTCGCCGCAGACCTTGCGGTCGTGATCTACTCGGTGCTGGCGCGCTCGCTTTTCAACGCGCCGGTCGAATGGGCCGACGACGTCGCGCGCGGGCTGATGGTGGCCTCAAGCTTTTTTGGCGCGGCGTCGGCGCTGGCGCGCGGCGAAAATCCCGGCGTGATTTTCTTCCGCTCGTTGTTGCCGCGGGCCTGGCAGGATGTCGTCGACGATCTCGGCGCGGCGCTGGTTTTGATCGTTTCAGCCTATGTCGCGTTTCACGCCATCGAGATGGGCTGGCTTACCTCCGGCCAGACCACGGGCTCCGGCTTGCCGCTCGAACTCACCTTCTATCCGATGGGACTGGGTGCGGCCTGCATGACGGCGTTCGCCGCCGAAATCTTTCTCGACCGCGGTTGGCAGCGTGTGCTGCGTGCGGCGGCCATCCTGGCCGCAGTCGCCGGCGTCTTTCTTGCTGGCAGCGCGCGGGTTCCGGACGCCATGCCGTCTTCCGGCACGCTGATGCTGGTGGGCTTTGCCTTGACCCTCGCCGGCGGACTGCCGATCGGTTTTGCGCTGGCGCTCGCCGCGCTGATCTTCATTCTCGTCGAGGGCACTCTTCCCGGCGTGATCTTCGCCCAACAAATGGCGCGCGGAATCGACAATTTCGTGCTGCTCGCGATTCCCTTCTTCATCCTGGTCGGCTACCTGATGGAAGCCAACGGCATGTCGGCGCGGCTGATCGAATGGCTGCAACGCCTTGTGGGAAGGATGCGCGGCGGCCTAAACGTCGTGATGGTCACGGCGATGGTGCTGTTCTCCGGCATCTCCGGCTCGAAAATGGCCGATGTCGCAGCCGTGGGCGCGGTGCTGGTTCCGGCTTCGCGCAAATCCGGACAGAACCCGGGTTCGACAGTGGCGCTGCTCGCCGCGTCCGCCGTGATGGCGGAGACCATCCCGCCTTGCATCAATCTCATCATCCTGGGCTTTGTCGCCAATCTTTCGATCGGCGGACTGTTCGCGGCCGGCCTGTTGCCGGCCGCGCTGATGGCATCCGCATTGATCGCGGTGTCGATCCTGTTCGGCAGGCGCGATGCGGCTACGCCTGCGGCCGAGCTCTCGCGCGCGCAGGTGAGACGCATGTGGCTGGGCGCCGGCGTGTCGCTCGGCCTGATCGCCATGATCTTCATCGGCTTCAAATCGGGCTTTGCCACCGCGACCGAAATATCCGCCTTCGCCTCGCTCTATGCCATCGCGGTCGGTTCGGTGGTGTTTGGTGAACTGACGCCGCGCGAGGCCGCGCGCAGCTTCGTTCAGGCGGCCGCGCGCTCCGGTCTCGTGCTCTTCATCGTTGCTTCCGCGCAGTCGCTGGCTTTCGTCTTGACATTGCAGCAGGTGCCGCATGCGGTCGCGGAGTTCATGGTGGGGCTGTCGCACCAGGGCGGCATCTCATTGTTCATGCTTTTGTCGATCGCGATCCTGATCGTGATGGGCTCGGTGCTGGAGGGTGCGGCGGCGCTGATCATATTCGGGCCGCTGCTGGTTCCGGTGGCCGGCCAGCTTGGCATTGCGCCGTTGCATTATGGCGTGGTGCTGGTGATCGCGATGGGCATTGGGCTATTTGCCCCGCCGCTCGGGCTCGGCCTCTATGGCGCCTGCCTGATCGGCAAGGTGCCGGTCGAACAGACGGTGCGGCCCATGATCGGCTATCTCGGCCTACTGCTCGTTTGTCTGTTGGTCATCGCCTTCGTGCCCGAGATCTCGACCTTCCTGCCGAAGCTGATGGGCTATTGAAAAATTTGGCATCCAAGAAACGGTCTGTCGAACCATGAAAATCCTCCTCACCCACACGCCTCACATGCGCGACAATTATTATGGCGCTCGCGCGCTTTCCGGGCTGCGGTCGCTCGGCGAGGTCGTGCTGCACCAGGGCCATGAGACGCTGGAAGGCGCGACGCTGATATCGGCCGCGCGGAATTGCGACCTCATCGTCGCCGATCGCGCCACCGCGGTGCCGGCGCCGATCTTTGACGGGCTTTCATCGTTGAGGGCGGTGTTGCGCTGCGCGGTCGATATTCGCAACATCGACGTTGTCGCCGCATCATCGCGCGGTGTGCTGGTTACGCGCGCCAAACCCGGCTTCGTCGAGTCCGTCACCGAACTGGTGCTCGGCTTCCTTGTCGATCTCAATCGCGGCATTTCCCGCGCGAGCGCGGCCTATCAGGCCGGCGAGGTGCCGATCGCAAGGATGGGGCGGCAGCTTGCGGGCACCACGATCGGCATCATCGGCTATGGTGCGATCGGCCGCGCGCTGGCTCCGCTCGTGGCCAACCTCGGCATGCGCGTCTTGATCAGCGATCCGCATGTCACCGTGGAGAACCCGAACTTCCGCCAGGTCGATCTGCCGACCTTGCTGGCTGGCTCCGATCACTTGGTCTGCCTTGCGATCGCCAATGAAGCGACGGAAAATCTGATCAATGCCGAGGCTTTCGCGCGGATGCGGCGCGATGCGGTGTTCATCAATGTCTCGCGCGGCAACCTCGTCGATGAAGCAGCCCTTGCTTCCGCGATCTCGGAAGGACGCATCGCCGGCGCCGCGATCGATGTCGGGCGGGCGCCGGATCAAATGCCGACGCCTGCGATTGCGAAGCTCGAAGGCGTCATCGCCACGCCTCATATCGGGGGCCTGACACCGCCGGCGATCGAGGCGCAGGCGCTGCACACCGTGGAGCAGGTCAGTGCGCTGGTCTCGGGCGCGGTGCCCGACGGTGCCGTCAACGAGCAGAGCTGGACCCGGCGGATCTGATTTTTCGACAGTCGAAGCGAATCGGTTATGGATGTTCTGTGGTTCGAGAGTAAGTGATGTCCCTTGCCGATTACGCGTCGGGACCGTTCCCGGTCCTTGCCAAGCTTGCTGGTCTGTTGCGCTATACCGCTTCGGCGATTTTTCGTTTGTCCGCGCATCTCCGCCGCGCGAAGCCAGCCGAAAAATCTCCGGCCAGCGATTTTGACCGCGCCCCTCCCGCCATCGTCGAGCATTCGCCGAACGACAAGGTCGTCGCCGCGCTGGAAACCGACCCGCGCGGGAAGCGGGAGCTTCTGATTCGGCGGCGTTGGGCCGAGACCGGCATGAGGATGTGGAGCGCAAGGGTTCACGGCGCCGGAGACGCGCCGTTGAACATCCAGGGCAGCGTGGAGTTGCTGCCGCCAGAGCCGGGCGAGACCGTGCGCCGCTACGACAAGCTCGAATTTCGTCTGCTCGGTGGGCGGATCGTTTGCGAAGGCGTCGTGGTCGATCCGCCAAAGCGCACAAGCTAGCTGCCAACAATCCAGCGCGCGCGACTCGCCGGCGTGAGCGTCCTGCGATCTCCCGCGCGTCGCGTGAATCATATTAGATCATGATGCGATTAAGTGGAATCGCATCATGATCTCATCTCTCTGTTTGAGCGTGATCTTTTCGGAAAACCGGTTTCCACTTTTCGGCTCTCGCGTCAGCAATCGACCGCACTGCGGTGCCTGGCGAGCCAACGTGTATAAAACTGTCACACACCCGCAGGGTACGTTCTTACCCACTTTGATATGGGTCAATCTGCACTTCACACCGTGGTTCCATCCTGCTCCTGGAGGAGCAGGTCGGAATGAAACGATGGAGTGCACGATGATCGAGAGGTCGAGACATTACGGAGTTGCGGCGTTGATTGCCATCGCCGCACTGACCGGCGTTGTTACAGGCGCCAGCGCACAAAATCAAAAGCCGAACATTCTTGTCATCATGGGCGACGATGTCGGCTGGTTCAATATCGGCGCGTATCACCGGGGTATCATGGCCGGCCGGACGCCTAACCTCGATCAGTTGGCTTCCGAAGGAATGATGTTCACCGACTATTACGCTGAAGCGAGCTGCACGGCCGGCCGTGCCAACTTCATTACTGGCGAACTGCCGATCCGCACCGGCCTGACAACGGTCGGTCAAGCTGGTTCTCCTATTGGCATGCCGGATGAAGCGCCGACCATCGCTACCGTGCTGAAATCGATGGGCTACGCGACAGGGCAGTTTGGCAAGAACCATTTAGGCGACCGGAACCAATTCCTCCCAACGGTCCACGGCTTCGACGAATTCTTCGGTTATCTCTATCACTTGGATGGAATGGAGGACCCCTGTCACCGCAATTATCCGCCGGCGTTAAAAGCGACGGTGGGTCCGCGCAACATGCTTCACACCTGGGCGACGGACAAGGACGACCCAACGGAACAGCCGCGCTGGGGCAAGGTCGGGAAACAGAGAATTGAAGATGCTGGCGAACTCTGCCCGAAGCGCATGGAGACGGTTGACGACGAAATACTAGCGAATGCGTTCAAGTTCCTCGACAAGGCGAGACAGGACGGCAAGCCGTTCTTCCTCTGGCTCAACCCCACGCGCATGCATGTCTTCACGCATCTCTCCGAGAAGTACGAGAACTTGCGCACGCCTGAGAACGGTTGGACCATTGAGGAAGCCGGGATGGCGCAACTCGACGACATCGTTGGCTCGATCATGAAGTACCTGAAGGACAACGGGCTCGACAACAACACCATCCTCGTCTTTACCACCGACAATGGCGCCGAGAATTTCTCGTGGCCGGATGGCGGTCAGACCCCGTTTGCCGGCGCCAAGGGAATGGCGCTTGAGGGCGGCTTCCGCTCACCGGCGATCATCCGCTGGCCCGGCAAGGTACCAGCTGGCAAGGTGGAAAATGGGATCATGTCCGGCCTCGACTGGTTCCCGACATTTGTGGCCGCCGCCGGCAACCCGAACATCGTTGAAGAACTCAAGAAAGGCAAACAAATCGGCGACCGCACCTTTAAGGTTCACCTCGACGGCTACGATCAGACAGACGTTATCACCGGCAAGGGGCCGTCGAAACGCCACGAAGTCTACTATTTCACTGAAACCACGCTCGCCGCGGTGCGTATCAACGACTTCAAATACAGACTGACCGATCAGCCGAATGGCTGGTTCGGTGGCACCGTCAAGGTCGATTGGCCAATCCTTGTCAACTTGCGTCTTGATCCCTTCGAGCGCACGGGCCTGAACCAGTCGCTGTTCGCGAAGGACTGGTGGGGCACCGAGTTCTGGCGGTTCGTTTTCCTTCAGCAGGAGATGGGAAGGGAGGCACAAACCTTTTTTGAATTCCCACCCATGCAGAAGGGCGGCAGCTTCAATCTGGCTGCCGTCAAGGAGGAGCTGGATAAGAAGATGGCGGCCCACGCGGCGCAATAAAAAGGCCGCGTCGCAACACGAGGCACGCCGCGCTGTCCGTCTCTTTCGATGGGCGGTACAGTGTGGGCGCGCGACGCCGCCGCACAGTGCCAAATGAAGCGCCAATGTCGCTTCTTGGCCCGAGGCGGACCTCCCGCGATGTCGGCTCAATGCGCCGCAAGCGCCGGCGCGCTGGGTGGCGGCTTGCGGGCGTGAAGGGCCTGCTCGAAGCCGAAGGCCAGCTCAATCAAACGTCCCTCGCTCCAGGGTCTTCCCAGAATATCCATTCCGACCGGCACGCCCAGCGGGGCATTTGCGGTCGGCGGCGAGAACCCGGCCGGCACGGTGATGGCCGGAAATCCGGTGACGGAAGCAAGAATGCCGTTGCGGTCGGCCTGATTGGGTTCGCTCAACGGCACGACCAGCCGTCGCTGCAGCGGGTAGACGATCGCATCCAGCCCGTGCTCGGCGAAAACCGACATCAGCGCCTGCCGCGTACGCTGGTTTCGCAACAGCCGCTCCTTGTAGTCCGGCTCCTCCATGCCGTTGGTGAACGCTTCCGCGCTCAACAAAAATTTCTCCAGCGAAGGCTTGTGAACCTTGGCGGATGCGATGATCTCGGAAAGTGTCTTTGCCGGGGCATTGGGCGAGATAGGCGTTGATCAGCGTCTTGAACTCGTATTTCTGCACGTCGTTTTCGGGACCGAGCTTGTTGGCATCGAGTGCCGGCGCATCGACGTCGACCACCTCGGCGCCTGCGTTCTTCAACGCGGCGATCGCCGCCGCCATCACGGCGTTGACGTCCTGATGTTCGGAAGCGTTGCCGTACATCGCCTTCAAGACCCCGATCCGCGCGCCGCGCAAACCGCCGGCCTTCAGGAACTGGACATAACCGGCCGGCGTGTTGCCGATGCTCCATGCGGTGGCGGGATCATTCGGATCGTAGCCAGCCATCACCTCGAGAAGCCGCGCGGCGTCGGCGACATTGCGAGCGATCGGCCCGATCGCGTCCTGGGTCTCGGAAACCGGCATGATCCCGGAGCGGCTCAACAGACCTTTGGTCGGGCGAATGCCGACCAGCGCATTGGCGGAAGCAGGCGAGCGGATCGAGTTCACGGTGTCACTGCCTGTGCCGGCGAGCGCGAGGTTGGCGGCCACCGCCACGCCCGTTCCGCCGCTCGAACCTCCGGGCGTTCGCGTCAGGTCATAAGCGTCGAGCGTCTGGCCACCGAGAGAGCTGACGGTCGTTCCGGCGAGAGCGAATTCGTGCATGTTGGACTTGCCGAGAATGATCGCGCCGGCCTTGCGCAATCTCGCGACCACGAAGGCATCGGCTGGCGGCTGCATTCCCTCAAGCGCGGCTGAACCTCCCGTGGTCGGCAGATCGGCGGTGTTGTAATTGTCCTTGAGCACCAGCGGCGCACAAAAGAGCGGCCCCATTGCCGCTCCGGCCGCTCGTTCCGCGTCAAGCCGGTCAGCCTCGGCCAGCGCTTTCGGGTTGAGCGTCAGGATCGCATTGAGCGCGGGTCCCTTGCGATCGTAGGCGGCGATGCGGTCGAGATAGGCCTGGACGATCTGGCGGCAGGTCGTGGCCTTGCCTTGCAGGGCCTCTTGAACGCCCGCGATCGTCGTCTCCTCGATTGCAAAGCTTTGAGCCTCGACCCTGGACGTGATCATGAACACCGCCACTGCAAACATACATGCAAAATTCTTCATTACCGATCCCACCGCGGCCAAACGCTATCGAACCTCGAATAGCGGTTCGCTCTTCCGGGGGCAACACATACAGCCTTTCGCGTTTGAATTTCGACGAATAGGATTGACGCCTTCGCGGGGCGCGCGCGGCAGGCCTGCTCGCCATCGCTGAAAACGCGGGGAATTGGGATAAAGGCTTTTTCGAAACTGCAGGCCTGAGCGCAGAATCCTTCCTGCTTGCATCGATCGCCATCTTCGACAAGGCACGCGCTTATGAAGAACTCTGCCTTCCGCTCCGATGCTCCGGTCACGCGCGTCACCGCGCACGCGCTCCACGTCGGGGACCGGATCAACACGGCAGGCTTCGAGAAGGATGCACTCTCCGCCGTTCCGCTCGCGATCCGGACCGGCACGGACGGCATCGCGGTCATGTTCCGTTTCGGCGTCGTGGTGTTTTTTGGAACGTCTGGACAAGAGGAGGCGGCCTTCATGGAAAGGCTGTCGCCGCGCATCGGCGGCAGGTTGACGCCTGTCGAGGAGGAAACTGCGACCCTCGAAGTCGCAAGCGAGACCAGCGACCAGGTGGCGGCGGGCGGGCCGATCCAGGTCCGCGACATGTCACTGGCAAGGCTTCTCGTCGCTTCCGATGTCCTGGCCAAGAGCGTCGTGCTCGCCCATGACGAGCGCGAAGTGGCCAAGGTGTTCGAAATCATCGATCCCTTCGTGCGCGAACTGGCGAGTTCCGGAAAGGTGCGACGAAACCGGCGCGGCATATTGAAGCTGATCGGCGATGCGCTGTTGCTGCAGCATAACGTCTCCGGCCGCGTCGCGATTGCCGAGAAGCCCGATGCGCTGTGGGACCGTCCGGATCTGGAACGCCTCTATGCGCGCCTGGAAGACGAATACGAACTTGAACAACGGGTCGAAACCTTCAACCGCAAGCTTGCGGTGGTCGCGGAAACCGCAAATACCTTTGCCGACATGATCGACACGAGGCGGTCATTGCGCCTGGAAATCATCGTCGTGCTGCTGATTGCTTTCGAGATCGTCATCACCTTCTATCAGATCTTTGCGGCACGCGGGCATTGAACGGGGTCGCGATGTCCGGCGTTTACGTTAGAATGGAGTCGCGTGCAAGGCGCGGGGTTATCAGATGGTGACGCGGATCCTGTTCAGCGTGGCGCTGGTCGCCGTTCTCTTCGTCTTCTGGCTGATCATGAGCAAACCGGGTTGCCTCGCCGGCGAAGCCGCATCCCTTGGTCCGCGTCTCGAATGGACGTGCCTGCCCCGATAGGTGGTCAAGGGCGGATCGCCGCGCAACCTTGCGCTGCCTCACTCCCGACCGGCGCCGTCTTTGGGCCTTAAGGCCTTGAAATTGTGAAGTTCGACTTCTCGTCAGGCGGGCCGTCACCATTGTTTCTCGGCTTCGTCCCGAAAATGCGCCAAGCCTTGACATTTTCGGCCACATTCGGGCGAGACGTTAGCCCGATGAAAACCATCACGGTCATCACCATCCTGGCGCTGCTCACGATCTCCGGAGCGGTGATCTCGGACCAGATCCTGACCCGCACGGAGCATCCTGCACAAGCTACCAATTGAAATCGTCTGGGGGGACGACAAACATGCTTTCACTGGATCAGTTTCTGCGTTTCGTCAGCGTCCCGGCCCTGTTCGCGGCCTTGCTGGTCGCCTCCCAGGTTTCCGGCGCCGGGGTCTTCCACTAGTGCGGTGAATTTGAAGTTCCTATCAGTATTGCTGCAATCTCATCACAGGAACTTCAAATTCAAAAACCGCACTAGAAACATTAACTTGCCAGTGCTCCTTCGATTCCGAAGTTCGCATCAGAGGTCGCTGCGAATATTTGCGAACTTCGGAAATCGGAGCACTAGACGCGGCTTCAATCTTCGAGCGAGTGGCACAATCCGGCGGTTCCTGAAAACTGCCGGTCGCAAGGCTGCGTCTGCCCGGCCGTATCGCGGAATTCTTCCTGATTTTTTCCGATGGTTTCTCCTTTATTTACGGGAGGGGCGAAATTCCTTTATCCAAACTGCCCAAAAACTGACGATCAGTCGTTTGCTCAACTTTAGATCGGTGTTGGTAGCGTTCTGCGCTGGATAACGGCAACCCATCTGCGAGATGGTAGTCCATCGAGTGACACCTGGCCTTGCCCCGCCGAATCCGTTCGGCGGGGTTTTGAGTTCATTAAGGAAGAAGGTGCGAGGTCGGCCGCTTCCTGCTGACCGAACGGCGCAAAAGGCGGGCGCCGGGTTGCGTCGAAGTGAATAAGATTGCACGGATGCGGTTTACCCAACCTTAGATCACGACCGGTAGGGTCGGTCACGTTGGACAACTCTTCAAACATTCTCAATAGGAGGCGGATTTGCAGCGTATTTTGATCAAGTTCTTGTCAGACGAATCGGGTGCAACGGCCATCGAATACGGCCTGATTGCCGCCGGTATCTCCCTTGCGATCATCGCGGTCGTGAACGGTCTCGGCACGAACCTCAACACCAAGTTCGATTCGGTCAACACCCAGTTGAAATAACATCCCGTCCCCTTCTTGAGGGGGAATCCAACGTGATGAACCAGGGCGACACTGGCTTAGCCCGCCGGACATGTTCCGGCGGGTTTATTTTTGACGCTGCGGGTCGACCCCAATCGATGCATTGGCATTGTCAACCAGCCACAGCTCAAGCGTCGCCGTAAAAGCGGTCGCGAGCCCGGTACTGAACGGGTAACGGGACATGCAAACCCGACAAGCCAGCACGAGGTCATGGTCAGGGTCGCAGAGCTCGACCATGCCCCGAACAGTCACGCCAGTTCGGTGATTGACAGGAGCAGATCTACGCCGTTTGATCTCGAAGTTTCTGTTTCGGATCAGCACGTCGCTGAAATAAACTCCCGCCCTTGGTGACACAAGGGACGCTGTGTGACACGTGGCAACCACCCCGGCATCGTCCGGCGGGGTTTTGCTTATGAGCCGCGCTGGTTCGGGGGCTATTTCTTCTCGGGCGCATGCGCCGCCGGCTTGACGGGGGCAGCGTCATAGACCAGCCACAACTCGAGCGCGGAAAAGAACGCGACCGTGACGCCGACGCCGATGCTGTAATGCATCGCACGTGTATGGGCAAAGCCCAACAGCCAGGGTGAAACGATCAGCCAGATTCCGAGAAGCAGATTGGCCCATTCCTGCCAGCTGGCGTATGCGAATATCGCCGCCAGTGACATTAGCGCGATCGCCGCGCCGCTTGCCCTGAGGTCGACGACCGCAGTTCCACTGGCGCGCGCGCCAAGAACCACGGCGAAACGAACAGGAATATCGCAAGGAAAAGGTTGTAGAGATCCAGGACGGACTCGTTACGCCATTTGCGCATGCAACACCTCCCGGTGAAAACGGCGAGACGCAGTGTGCTTATCCGGACGAACGAACGAGTTCGAACCGGGTTCCGCAATACCAGAGGCGAACGCGGCTAGACTTTGGAACGATGGTCCGGCTGGGAGGTGGTCCATCCACGATCGTGATCGTGTAAAGGTGGCGCCCTTGGAAACCATGTCGGAAAACCAGAAAGCTTTCGCCGGGCTCTTTCTGCTGATCGTGGCAGTGATGGCGCTGCTGTTCATCGCTGCCGGCACGTTTCGCTATTGGCAGGCCTGGATCTTTCTGGCCTTCTACTTTGTCCCGGCGCTGGCGATCACCCTCTATCTGATGGTGATGGATCCGAAGCTGCTGGCGCGGCGGATGCGGGGAGGACCCACCGCCGAGAGGCTGACGGCGCAGAAGATCATCATGTCGATCGTGTCGGCCGGCTTCATCGCCTTGCTCGCCGTTCCCGCGCTCGATCACCGTTTTGCCTGGTCGCAGATGCCTGCGGCGGTCGCCCTTGCCGGGGATGCACTCATGGCGATCGGCTGGCTTGTGATCTTCGTCGTGTTTCGCGAGAACAGTTTTTCGTCGGCCACCATCGAAATCGCTGATGACCAGAAGGTCGTCTCTACCGGTCCTTATGCTTGGGTGCGCCATCCGATGTATGCCGGCGCGCTCCTCATGTTGCTCGGAATGCCGGTCGCGCTCGGGTCGTGGTGGGGCGTGCTGGTCCTCCTCGCCATGCTGCCCGCGCTGATCTGGCGCGTGTTCGACGAGGAAAAACTCCTGACGGAAAATCTGCCCGGTTATACCGAATACAGGCAAAAGGTGCGCTTTCGTCTGATCCCCGGCGTCTGGTGAAAGGGGTCCTTACGGTCCTTACGCTCCGGCGATCGCGTTTCCAGCGTGATGCCTCGGCGTGAAAACGGACAAACCGGCTTCGCTTGCCCAAAGGCCGGACCGAGCCGGCTGCTTGTGCCCGCCTTCACCCATTTCAGGCCTTGACGGTTGAGGACTTCATCAGTTGAGATGAAGTCATGGTTCGGGGCTCTTCCATCGCGCTTGTTCTGCTGATGGCCGCATCGCCGGCTTCCGGCGAGACGGTAAATTTCGAGACCAGCGCGGCGAAACTGAGCGAAAGCTGCGGCAAGGATATCGACGAAAACTGTTACGGCGTCTCTTTCGATGCGCCTCGGTTGAGGGAGTGCCTGGCCCGGGCCCAGGATTCGGTTTCGCAGCAATGCAGGACCGACTACGTCAAGGTTTTTGACGCGATCCAGAAGCGAGTGGCGGCGCGCGCCGCCGTCTCGAGAACCTGCGAGCGCGACAAGCAGAAATTCTGCGCGGCCGAGGCGCAGGGCGGATTGAGCGACGTCCTCGTCTGCCTGTCGAAGGTTCCGCGTGGGGTCAGCTGGGGCTGCAAGCAGGCCATCAGCGAGGCGGGGTATCGCTGATGCCGGCAAGCGGGAAGGGCAGGGGGCAAATTGCGCTGTTGGCGCTTGGCATGATGTTCGCGACGCCTTACCCCGTGCTGTTCGCAGAACCGGCTGCCACGACCGACGATATGGTGAAAGAGCTTTCCGGCCTGGAAGCGGGCGCGGACATCGACGTTCCCGCCTTGCGTCAGCAGGTGGTCGAGCGCGTCAAGTCGAAGGCGAACCCGGTGGCGCTGAAGCGGCCGCCGGTTGCGCCCCAGCTTGCCAGGCTGCCGCATCTCAACCTCGACATCACGTTCAATCCGGATTCGCCGGTGATCCGGCCGGACTCCTATCGCACGCTGGGGCGCGTTGCGGACGCCCTTGCCGATCCCAGGCTGTCCTCCTTCGGCTTTTTGATCGTCGGCCATACCGATTCGTCCGGAAGACGGGAGGAGAACCTTACGCTGAGCCAAAGACGAGCCGACTCATTCCGCGACGTGCTGGTGACGACGTTCAAGATCTCGTCCAAGCGCATTCAGTCGATCGGGCTGGGCGAAGAGCAGCTTCTGGATGCCGATCGTCCGAAGGCGCCGGTCAACCAGCAGGTCCAGATCGTAACTGTCCGCAAATTGCCTTGATCCCTGATCGGCGCGGCGATTCCGACGCAAAACCGACTTCCACGTCTGCGATCTCGCGGCTAGCGCCGCATAATCCACAACAATCGAAGCGGCGGACGTCGTCGAGTGGAGACAAACCCGCACTTCGCGTTAGATTCCCCTTGAGTCGTCACGGGGGACTCGATGACACACCCTTTACTTCTCAATCCTTTTCATTCGAAGCAGGAATCGGTCGAGAAGGCCGACCCGCAGGCGATGCTGTCGACGCGGTCCACGCCGGTCTGTTCCAACTGCCGCTCCGATGACATCATCTCGCATGCGACCGCGCAGTGGAGCAACGAAAAGCAGGAGTGGGAACTCGCCAACACCTTCGCTCAGCCTGCGCACTGCAACAGTTGCAACGCAACCTGCGAGATCGTCTGGCTGCCGCTGAACTAGTGTGGCGGTTCAGAACTCCGCATCATTGTTGCTGCGCGTCCGTCATGCGGACTTCTGAACCAAAGCCACACTAGAAACAATAACTTGCTAGTGTCCTTTCGATTCCGAAGTTCGCAAACAAGATCACCGCAAAATGATGCGAACTTGGGAATCAGGACACTAGGGCATGGACTCATCAAGACGCAGCCACAGCCTGTGACGCAGGTTGGACACGCCCGATCGTTTACCCGAGAGCCCCCGCGGCTTATTGGCAGCATGGGTTTGATGGCTGCCCATTCGAATTCGGCGAGTTCGAAGCGCATGAACCTCGCTCAATTCCGCCATGAGGTCAGCTTCATATTTCGTCAGCCGTAAACTGGCGGCCGCTTTTTACTCCACGGCTCGGCCCGCTCGATCTGGGCGGCAAGCTGGAGCAGCAAGTGCTCTTCGCCGAAGCGGCCGACAAATTGTACGCCGATTGGCAAGCTCGACTTCGACCAGGCGAGTGGCAGGCTGATCGCCGGCTGGCCGGTCACGTTTTGCCCCCCCGTAAAGGGAACGTAGCCCAGGATCGGTGCAAGACCTTTCATTACATCAGTCTCATCGAGGTCCACCGCACCGATTTCCAGTGGCGGTCGCCCCAGCACAGGCGTGATCCAGGCGTCGTAGGGCTGTTGCCACCTGGCGACTTGTCGCGAGCTAGCCTGCAAGCTCGCCCAGCAAAGTTGGTATTGTGCTGCGGTAATGGTCTTGCCGAATTGATAGAAGCCCCAAGTCAGGCCCTCGAAATCCTCGCGTGCGGGCGTCTTGCCCAACGTTCTCGCAAAAAATTCGACCACCATCGCGAGGCCCGCGGCCCAGATCACGATGAAATTCATGCGGAAATTGGCGGCTTCTTCCGCCGGCTGCTCGGGCCTGCCTTCCTCGACCTCATGCCCAAGTTTCGCGCAAAGCCTTGCCGCGGCTTCGGTCGCCGCCTTGCATTCGGAATCAACTTCGCCATCGAGGGCCCGGGTCGTGAACGCTATGCGGAGCTTTTTGGGCTCCCTTTTCGTGGCTTCAAGATATGAGCCGGGGGAAGGCGGGGCGGCGTAAGGATCGCCGATCTCCGGACCGGCAGTGGCGTCAAGCGCAGCCGCCGTGTCGCGTACGGTGCGGCTCACCACATGCTCGGCAACGAGGCCGCCCATGACGTCACCGATCACGGGGCCTAGCGGATTGCGCCCGCGCGTTGGCTTGAGGCCTACGAGGCCGCAACACGAGGCAGGTATGCGGATCGAACCGCCGCCGTCATTGGCGTGCGCGAGCGGCACAATGCCGGCTGCCACGGCGGCAGCCGATCCGCCGGAGGAGCCGCCGGTCGAATGACTGAGATTCCACGGATTGCGTGCCGGGCCGTAAAGCCTCGGCTCGGTAATTGGCAGGGCGCCGAATTCCGGCACATTGGTTTTGCCCAGCGGAATGAGACCAGCCGTCTGAAAGCGGACTACCAACGTTGAATCGAAAGGCGAAGGTACGGCCGGCACGAAGCGAGAGCCGTCCCGGTTCGGCCAGCCCTTCTTGAATCCGAGGATGTCCTTGAGAAGCATCGGTACGCCTGCGAAAGGACCGGAGAGGTCCGTGTTCGCCATTGCGCTAGCCTCGTCATAGGCCTTAAAGACGACGGCGTTGAGTTGCGGATTATGCCGCTCGATGCGCTCTAACGCAGCCTCGACGAGTTCGGCGGGCTTGATCTCTTTCTTCTTCACGAGCTCGGCAAGTCCGAGGCCGTCATAGTTCGAATATTCAGCAAAACCCATGCTCGCCTCCACGCGCGGAAAAGACGGCATGTAAGGTTATGCTGTTTCGCAATTGGTGCCAATCCCGCTTCTAAGCCGTCGGGATTGCTGAATTGATGGCCCGCCATTCAGCGGTGGCGCTCAAGTTCGGTTGTGGCCGTTCGCGACGTGTTGCGCCGCCACACGATCCCGGTCGCTTGTGAGCAAAGCAGACATGACGCCATCATGTCACGCCACCAATTTTACGGGTACACGGCCCGAGGCGCGAAGGATCGCAATCACCGTTGCCCTCGCGGCGCCCCCTGTGTTCTCATAATTGCCCCAGCGCCGCTGTGCTCCTGCCTCCCTTCCGTCAAACCGGTATAGTCTCGTGCACCAGCCGTCGGAGTAGACGGCTCGGTCGAGACAGCATGCATCACAGCCCAACACCTGCGGAAAATGATTGGATGAGAACGGAAGAGATTTCGTCTGGAGGATTTGCGTATTCAGATGCCAGATTTGATCCTCATTTTGGCAGTCGGCCAATAGAGCGCTCCCCCCGCAGAAAGCAACAGGTAGCGCGGGACGGGCCGTCGATTGGCAGGCGAATGTTCCGCTTCGTTACCAGGTTCACAATTGCGGTTCTCATCGGCGTCGGCGCCACGCTTTCCTGGCAGTCCTATGGTGATGTAGCCGGGGAGATGCTGGCGGCGCGCGCTCCGACGCTGGCCTGGTTAGTGTCCATTTCGACGTCGAAGCCGCCAATCGCGGCTACGACTTCCACCAGCCAGACGCAGCATGAGCCCTTGGCGCCCTACCTCGACGCCGTGCGACTCAGCATAGCCCAACTCGCTGCCATGCAGGACCAAATGGCCCAGAGACTTATTGCACTACAGGCCGTCGAGGAGGATATCAGACAGAAGATATCGCTAATGCCTCCGTTTTCGGCTTCGGCTTCGGCGTCGCAGGCCGCCGTCAGTCCGCAGCAGAAACCGGCGCAACCCAGGGCACCGTCTCCAGCTGTGCAGCCACCATCGGTGCCTCGCCCGCCTTCTGCCGGACCAGTCGTGCTCTCGCGATGATCCCTGGGCTCGCCAGACTCTAGACCAGACCCTGCGCCTGAAGGCTTCTTGCGGCCTCGACGATGGTGTCGCGCACCGGCCGCGTGGTCCAACCGAGCATTCGTCTGGCCTTGTCCGACGAAACCAACCGGCGCTTTCCCAGCTCGAACAGGCGGGAGCGCAGGACCGGATCGAACAGCGCGAAGATGCGAACGATGAAATTTGGAATTGACACCGATGGCACGTTGCGCGCCGCCTCGCCAAGCTCGGCCTTGAGCATCCGCGCGATATCCTTCATCCAGAAGAAGCCGGAAGAGGCAATGAAGCGTTGGCCGCTCACGCCGGGAGCCGTCATCGCCAACAGATGCAATCTTGCGGTGTCGCGCACGTCGACGAGACAGAAGCCGATATGCGGCAACGCCGGCACCGAGCGGTCGAGAAGTTTCCTGATCGCCTCCAGCGAAGGCGAGAAATCCGCCGAAAGCGCCGGCCCCAGGACCAAAGCGGGATTGACGGTGACGAGTTCGAGCGCACCGCCCTCGGTCTTCTGCCAGGTCCACGCCGCGCGCTCGGCGATTGTCTTGGACCGTTCATAGGCGGTGGTGTCCTTCAGATTGGTGGCGTCCGTCCAGTCGCTTTCCGTGAACGGCTCGCTGCGCGCGCCTCGCCCATAGGCGATCGCGGCCACCGAGGAAGTCATCACCACGCGCCTGACGCCGCAATCACGCGCGGCCTTGAGCACCCGAATCGCTCCGTCGCGCGCAGGCCGGACGACCGCTCCGTCATTCTTCGGATTGGTCGAAACCGGGGAGGCGATGTGCAGGACATAGTCGGCGCCGGCAAGCGCGTCTCTCCAGCCGGCGTCGGAGGCAAGATCGGCGGGTGCGAATTCGATGGTGTCGGCGTTCGGCGCGATCTTGCCGATGGCCGCTCGCACCTCGTCAGCACGGGCAGGATCCCTCAGAGTTGCGCGAACGCGCCAGCCATCGCCAAGCAACTCGGCGATGCAATACGCCGCGATGTAACCGGACCCGCCGGTCACGGCGACGAGGCCGCGCCTGTCCGCTGATGTCGTCATGGCATCCGCCAACGATCCTCATCGGGAGGACAGTGACACCGTCTGCGAAATGGAATGGACATCGTCCGTGCAACCGTTTTTCCCGCCCGGCGACAAGCAGCGCTAGTATTGGCTGCGGTCCATGACCGGCGCCGGCTTTTCCAGTTGCGCCTGTTGCGCGAGCCTTGCGGCCTCGCGAGCCTCCTCAATGGCCTGGCGCACCTCCTTGGCGCTGGCGAGTGCCTTGCGAATATTCTTGTCTTCCGACGTGTTGTCGAAGGTAATCAGCCGGTTGCAGTGCTGACAATTGACCTGAAATCCGTTGCGGACCTTCTGCGCGCGCTCGCGGAAAAACTGCGAGCATTTCGTGCATTTGATCTTTATCTTCTCGTCGATCATGAAATGCCCCTGAATTGAAAATGCCACCTAGTGTGGCGGTTCAGAAGTCCGCATCATTGCAGCTCGCGAGTTCGTCATGCGCACTTCTGAACCAAAGCCACACTAGAAAACGATGACTTACTAGTGTCCTTTCGATTCCGAAGTTGGCAAACGAGGCCGCCACAAAATTATGCGAACTTCGGAATCGGGACACTAGCGGAAAAGCGCATTCTGCTTCCGAAGATTTAAGCGCCTGTTGAAGGTTTGCCTAAAAATCTAACAAGACGGTCGGCGACGAAATCGAACTTCCTTCACATGCCGGTAGCGAATCCTTAAGCATGAACTCCTTCCGCTGAAAGCTAGGGTACCTAAAAACCATTTCAACATCATTGGAGCGATAGATTGCCAGCAACATGATGCCTATCCACGGGGGTCAAGGCCCTGATGAATTGCAAGAGCGGCATCGGGACTGGAACATGCACGCACTCGACAACAACCCGGGCGTCCTGCTGGCAGCGCTGGAGCGGGCGAACGAAGCGATCCTGATCGTCGACGACGACCTCCGTGTGAACCACTTCAATGCGGCGGCAGAGCTCATCTGGGGAATAAATCGCGCAGAGGTTCTCGGGCGCCATGCGAGCTGTCTCGGATTGGATGACCTGCACGAGATGCAGGGCACAGCCGCCGGCGCAAATGAATCGGGTGGAGAAAACGCGAAGCCGGCGTGCGACCGCGAGCTGACGATCCGGCGCAAGGATGGCAGCAGGGTTCGCGCCATGCTGTCGCTTGCGCAGATCGAGGCCGCAGGTGAAAGCCGCACCATCGCTTTCGTTCGCGACATTACCGATGAAGCCGAGCTGCGCGAAAGGCTGGCGCTGGTCACTTTGATCGCCGACGGCACCAACCGCGCGGTCCTCATCACCGACCGGAAGCTGAAGATTATCTACGGCAATGCCGCCTTTTCGGGGATGTTCGGCTATTCGCCCGAACAAGCGCGGGGCCGGCAGGCCTATCAGCTGTTGGCCGGCCGGCATACGGGAAAGAGGGCGCTCGCAAGATTGCGCCGCGTGGTGATGGAGGAGGGGCGCGGCGGCGAGGAGGAAATTCTCGGCTACGACAGCAACGGCGACGAGATCTGGATCTCCGCCAATGTGAGGGCGTTCCGCGACCGGAGCGGCCGCATCAAATATGTTTGCGCCATTTTGAGCGACGTCACCGAAACCAGGCAGTTGCGCTCGCTGCAGCAATTGATCCTGAGCGCGCTCGCCGACGAACTTCCGATCACGGCGATCGCCGATCAACTTTGCCGCCGGGTGGAGGAACTCGCGCCCGACGTCGTCGCTTCCGTGCTCCACATCGATGCCGGCGGGCACATTCATCCGCTCGGCGCGCCGAGCCTTCCGGAAGATTATTCGAAAGCGCTCGATGGCGTGGCGATCGGGCCGAATGTCGGCTCCTGCGGGTCCGCAGCCTATTTCGGCAAGCCGATGCTGGCGACCGACATCGACGCCGATCCGCGCTGGCAGCCGTACAAGGCCCGGCCGCTTGAAGTCGGTCTGCGCGCCTGCTGGTCGACGCCGATCAAGGCCAAGGACGGTCGCGTGATCGGCACGTTTGCGTTCTATTTCAGCGAATGCCGGGGCCCAAGCCGCTGGCATCAGCGCATTGTCGAGGCCTGTTTGCATCTTGGTTCGCTCGCAATCGAACGCCAGGAAGCGCGTGCCCAGATCGCGCAGCTTGCCTATTACGACGTGCTCACGGGGCTGCCCAACCGGTCGCATCTGCGCGACCTCATCTCGGAGGCGATCGAGGCATGTGCCGCCGGCAGTCACGTGGCGCTGGCGTTTCTCGATCTCGACAATTTCAAGGACGTCAACGATACGCTCGGCCATTCGGCCGGCGATGAATTGCTGGTCAAGTTCGCCCAGCGTCTGCGCGCAAAGATCCAGCCGGGCGACATCCTGGGGCGCCTGGGCGGCGACGAATTCGTGCTGATCCTGCCGAACCGCGACGCAAACGAGGCTGCGCTGGTGGCCTCAAACATTACGGAATCGCTGGACACGCCGATCAAGATTGCTACCCGCCAGGTACCGATGTCGGCCAGCATCGGCATCAGCATCTATCCGGACAGCGCCACCGACATCGACACGCTGATACAGCAGGCCGACGCAGCGATGTACCAGGCCAAGCGCGCGGGCCGCTCAACCTATCGCCTGTTCAGCGCGGAGATGAGAGGGCTCGCCAAGGAACGGCTGGTGTTGAGCGGGGCACTGCGCAGCGCGATTGCGAGCGGTGGCCTGCACCTGCGTTACCAGCCGCAAATCCGCACCGCCGATGGCGCGATCCATGGCGTCGAGGCGCTGGCGCGCTGGAACGACCCCGTGCTCGGCGAGGTTTCTCCGGCAAAATTCATTCCGCTTGCCGAAGAGAACGGATTGATCGAGCAGATCGGCCTGTGGTCGATACGCGAGGCATGCCGGCAAATGGCGGAATGGCGCGAATCGGGGCTCGATATCCCCTGTGTCTCGGTCAATCTCTCGCCGATCAATTTCCAGAACGGAAATCTGGCGGCGGCGGTCGCCGAGATGCTCACCGATCATGGACTGCCGCCGGAAATGCTGATGCTCGAGATCACCGAGGGCGTCGTCCTCAACGAGCGCGCGGTAGCGATCGAAACCATGAATGCCCTGCGCAAGCTCGGCGTCGGGCTGTCGCTCGACGATTTCGGCACCGGCTATTCGAGTTTGAGCCGGCTTGCGCAATTGCCGATCCGCGAACTCAAGATCGACCGCAGCTTCATGCGCGATATCGAGAGCGATCGCGGCGCGCGGGCGATCGTGACCACGGTGGTGAGCGCCGGCCAGAGCCTGCAGCTGATCGTCGTCGCCGAGGGCGTCGAAACCGACGGCCAGCGCGCACTTCTCACCCAACTCGGATGCGATGTCGTCCAGGGATTCCTCTATGCGCCGGCGCTGGCGCCGGCCGCGTTCGGACGCTGGCTGCTCGACCACAGCGCGGCTCGGGCGAAAATGCTGCTTGAGGATATCGGTCAGTGCCTGAGGCCACCGTCTCCGTCTCCCATCGCCTCGGGGGCCGGGCTCGCATAGCTTCCTGCCGAAACGTACCGAAAGCGGCATGCAAAGTAGTCGAGCGTCCTTCCTGGCACCCGCATGGGCGCAAGCAGGAGACGCGCTCTTTGAAAACTGATAACGCCGCAATTGGCCGCAAATGGCTTTGCGCAATGGTGCGCCGTGCAAAGCAACCCGGCCGCAAGTTTGATCATGTGCCAACACTTGAAGGCTTTAAGGACATCGGCAAATCAACTGCGGTGTCGAGTGGTCCTGGCGATGCCTACTATTCCGACGCCAGCATTCTCGACGCCAAGGACAAAGAGCAGCAATAACTCACTAAAGGCATTTGGGGTTATGAGATCGGCGAACTCACTGTCATTCGCAGGGCTGAAGTGGAAAAGGTGAAACAGTTCATCACTCGGCTCAATGACCGTGCAAGGCCCGCATACGCACGCTACGTCGTAGACCCCGTGCCAAATCCGAGTGTGTAGCTCCCAATGGCATTACGTTAAAGTCAAAGTCTTGAGGAGCAAACGCTGCGTCGAGTAAGCCTCTTGCCCGCGCGAACGAGCTGATCGAACAGGACGGACTTGCTGCGATGCATGAGTCCGGAATTGGCCCCTCGCGTCATTTCGCTACGATGCAGAACTCGGTCGCTTCTCTAATCGGCCGTTTGAGGTCAAGCACTTTCAGACTATCCGCCACTGCAATGTCGATGTCGCTCACGGGCTCGCGCTTCTCTTCGGAATCGGCACCAGGGCCCTTCCATCATGGGATCCGAGGACGAGGTGGAACAATCTTACGGGCGGCCTTGCGTCGCCGTTGGCAGGTCCAAGCGACCGAGCGGACTCACCTCATCCATCGTCCCGCGAGGGACACCATTCCACCGCTGGGTGGAGCTCGAGCTTCCTCCTATTGGAATCGATCTGTCACGGCTGTCATGCTGCAGGTACGGCCTCTCGGGTCCAGCGGAATTCGGTGCCGTCAACCCAGATGCGGTGCAGGATGACGGCTAGCCGGCGAGCCAGGGCCACGATCGCCTTCTTCATTCCGCGGCGCCTGGCAATCTGCATGGCCCAGGCCTTGAGCCAGGACCATTTCTTTGAACGCAACATGCTCTGCGCTGCTTCGTAGAGCATCACCCGCATCATCTCATCTCCGCAGCGCGATATCCTGCCACTCCAATCGATCTCGCCTGATTGATATCTAGAGCACGTCAGCCCAAATACCGCCCCGACTGACTTGGATTTTCGGAAACGGGCAGGCACGTCGACGGTGGCGCGATAGGTCAGCGCCACCACCGGGCCGACACCGGGGGTCGTCATCAGGCGCCGGCACACCTCATCGCTCCGGACGATGGCCAGCAAGCGGCGGTGCAGGATGATGATCTGCTCGCGTAGCGCCCGCCGGACGATGAGCAGCGGTTCAACCAGAAGGGCCAGATCGGGCAGGTTGTCGACAAGCTCCTTGATGCGGGATTCGAACTTTACCTTTCCAATCATTCCGACCTTGAGGCCGAAGTTGCGCAAAGTGCCGCGCAGGTCGTTCTCGATGGCGATCGCCTTCGACTGCAGCAGCTTACGATGGGTCAGCAGCATCCGCAGTTTTTGACTGCGCAGCGTCTTCACATGCACCGGACGGTAAAGTCCCGCCCGCACCATTTGCGCGATGCCGCGCGCATCATTGCGGTCGGTCTTGTTGATTTGCGCCTTCAGCATCGCCTGCATGTGCCGGGTTTCGACACAAACCACCGGTAACTCAGCTTCGGCAAGAGCGCTGAACAGCCATTGCGATAACGGCCCGGCTTCCAGTCCGATCCGCTTGAAGCGGTAGGCCGGCTTACCCAGAACCTTCAGCAGAGCTTCAGGCTCGCTCGCTACCTTCACTTCCTTCACGATCCTGCCCGTATCATCCACAATGCAGATGCTGGTCTCCTTGACCGATACGTCCAATCCCCCAAAATGGTCCATGCTGCGCTTCTCCTTCTGATGCTTGAGGCCGTAACCAAGGACCTCGTTTCACCATCAGCCTGAAGCGCAGCACCCAAAATCTTCAGCTATCCACAAGCTGGGCCGGCCGATTAACCCCATCTTTCGGAGAGAAGCGGACATAGTTGCGCGTTGTTTCGAGTTTGCAATCATCCCTTAATTCCGGTCACTGACGCAACTGCCTGTGGTGTTCCTCGTTTATGATTCAGCCGAGTCGATGCTTTTGGGGGTTGCAGGGTGTCACCGACCTTGCTTTCCTGCATTGAGGCAAACAGTGTGGAGACCCTTATGGCCGATACGACGAGTGAGCTCGAGGCGCTCCTGATGGAGCGGTCGCTGAGCGATCCCCAGCTTCAGGCGGCAACGGAGGCGGCGCCCGATTTCCGAATCCTGCCAGACGCGACAGGGATCAAGATCGGTGGGCAGAGCGTCATCGACCGCGGCCGTGCCGCTGTCTACCCTCTTGTGGATGAGATCATCGCCGTCCGCAACACGTACAAGCTGCTCATTGGGACCGGCGCGGGCACACGGGCCCGACATCTCTACTCAATCGCCGCGCAGCTCGGTCTACCGGCCGGAGTGCTCTCGCAGCTGGGTGCCTCGGTTGCCAATCAGAACGCCGCAATGCTGGGCCAACTTCTGGCGAAGCATGGTATCTCATCTGTTGAAGGCGCGGGTCTGTCGGCGGTACCGCTCTATCTCGCCGAAGTTAACGCCGTCGTTTTCAGCGGCATGCCGCCTTACGGTCTATGGACCCGTCCTGCCCCGGAGGGCGTCATCCCGCCCTACCGGACCGATGCTGGATGTTACCTCGTGGCCGAGCAGTTCGGGTGCAAGGCAATGATCTTCGTGAAGGACGAAAACGGCTTGTACTCTGAGAATCCGAAGACCTCGAAGAACGCCAAGTTCATCCCGAAGATCTCAGTCGACGAGATGAAGGCGCAAGGGCTGCAGGATTCGATCCTCGAGTTTCCGACTCTGGACCTGCTCAAGGCTGCGCGCCACGTTCGGGAGGTGCAGGTCGTCAACGGCCTCGTCCCCGGCAACCTAACCCGCGCGCTCGCTGGTGAGCACGTCGGCACCATCATCACCGCGAACTAGGAGCCAGGCCCGTGTCCGATCTCGCGAACACCGCCAAGCACGTTGCATCGCCGCTGGCGCGTCAGACCCTCCTCGACAGCGATCTCACCCGTCCCGTGGCAGGCGGGCGTCCGATCCGGATCCTTCCCTGGCTGCAGGTCGTAAAGATCGGTGGCCGCTCCATCATGGATCGCGGGGCGGAAGCAATACTTCCAGTCGTGGAGGAACTGCGAAAGCTTCTACCCGAACATCGCATGCTGATTCTCACTGGCGCCGGGGTGCGTGCGCGCCACCTCTACAGTGTCGGCCTAGACTTGGGCTTGCCGGTCGGATCACTTGCTCCGCTCGCCGCAAGCGAGGCCGGCCAGAACGGCCATATCCTTGCGTTCCTGCTTGCGCCGGAGGGAGTTTCATATATCGAGCACTCAACCATCGCGAACCAGCTCGCCATTCACCTCTCCGCAGCCCGCGCAGTCGTGGGGAGCGCATTTCCTCCGTATCACCACCATGAGTTCCCGACCTCGCGCATCCCGCTCCACCGCGCCGATACCGGCGCGTTTCTGCTCGCCGATGCGCTGGGAGCTGCCGGCCTCACCATCGTGGAGGACGTGGACGGGGTGTACACCAGTGATCCCAACGGTGCCGACGGGAAAAAGGCGCAGCTGCTCGGGGAGACGAGTGTCGCCGAACTTGCAAAACTCCAGGGCACACTGCCGTTCGATCGTGCGCTCCTCGAGGTCATGGCGAACGCGCAGCACATTGAGCGCGTGCAGGTCGTGAACGGACTTGTTCCCGGTCGGCTCACTGCGGCCCTGCGTGGCCAGCACGTCGGGTCAATCATTCACACCGGCGCGCGCCCGGCCTGAACCACATTCGCCGGCGAACTGTCGGCGCCGCTTGTGACCCATGACGATGATCAAGTCTCTGACGTCATGATCGCAATTGACTGAGCGCCGAGCTCGGTCTGAAGCCCGGGCTCGACGTCTACGCACAGATCAAGGGAGTCGCACTCATAAGGCGCGAAGCTTCTTCTAGCTAATTTTATGTCGAAGTGCGCGTGTGCCGGTTCGACGTTGCCACCGTCGGTCCAAGAGGGCTAGAATCGTTGTGGGACAACAGAAGCGAGCCGGCAGAGAATGCGAAAGTCATCAGCGCCATCGCTCCCCTGCTTGAGCATTCGTATCGATCTGGACACCGAACGCAGCATCGGTCCGGGCAAGATCCAGCTGCTTGAGAGTATTCTTTCGTGCGGTTCGATTTCTGCTGCGAGCCGCGCAATGAAAATGTCCTACAAGCGAGCGTGGGACTTGGTGG
>Ga0210407_10000256_pt1 | contig 65375 bp, 53 predicted proteins | sample IncBWC27MmetaG_FD_150860 | JGI IMG/M metagenome (GOLD analysis project Ga0210407, IMG submission 150860) | Forest soil microbial communities from Barre Woods Harvard Forest LTER site, Petersham, Massachusetts, United States - Inc-BW-C-27-M | ecosystem: Environmental > Terrestrial > Soil >...
CACCCGCGGGGCCGTCCAGCACAACCAGCACGGTGACGGCGGAGTTGTTCACCGGGGCAAAGCCGGCGAAGGAGGCGACGTGACGGCGGTGCGAGTATCGGCCCAGACTCTTATCAAATTTTTGCGACGTGCCCGTCTTTCCGGCTGAGCTGTAGCCATCCAGAATGGCGCGTTTCCCGGTGCCGCCCAGGACCACCCCTTCCATCATGCGCTTCATCTGGGCGGCGGTCATGGTGGAAATGACCCGCCGGCCGTCTGCCGGATGAAAAGTAATCAACTGCGCCGTGCTGCGCGGCGGTGTGACCCCGGCCACCAGCCGCGGCGGAACGTAGGCGCCGTCATTCGCGATGGTGGACGCCATGGAAATAAGCTGCAAGGGAGACACGCCGATTTCCTGTCCCATGGAAACGGCGCCAATGCTCACTTTCGACCACTGGCTGGCGCGACGGGCAATGCCCGCGGTCTCGAACGGAAGCTCGATACCCGTGCGTGAGCCGAAGCCGAAAGCCCGAATATAACGGTCAAACCGGTCGTTGCCCAGGCGTAATGCCAGCTTGATAGCGCCAACGTCGCTTGAGTTTTCGAGGACCTGCGACACGGTGAGCAAACCGTACGGCCTGTGGTCATGGATCACCAGTCCGTTGACGTCAATAGAACCCATCTGGCAATCAATCACTTCGTTGGGACGCGTCAGCTTCTCTTCCATGGCCGCGGCCAGAGTGACAATCTTGAACGTGGAACCCGGCTCATAGATATCGCTCACCGCGCGGTCTTCCAGGGCTGGCTTATCGATTGAGTGGACAGCGTTGGGATTGAACACCGGCAGATTGGCCAGAGCGAGAATCTCACCGGTATGCGGATTCATCACGATGATGGTGCCGGCCTCGGCGTGGGTGTCGCCGACCGCGCGCTTGAGCTCGCGCTCCGCGATGTGCTGAATGTTTTCATCCAGGGTGAGAACAACGTTTTCTCCGGGCTCCGGCTCCTTTTCCACGCGAGCGAAGCCACGCCGCTTTTCGTCCATGGAGACCAGTATCCGGCCGGGTTTGCCGCGAAGTTCCGCGTCAAACTGGCGCTCGAGTCCGCCCAGCCCTTCGTCATCCAGGCTGACAAAACCGAGGACCTGCGCCGCCAGTTCCTGGTTGGGATAGAAACGCTTGGCTTCCTTGCGGAAGTAAATGCCTTTGAGCTTCAGCGCGTGAATGCGCGCGCTGGCTTCTTTATCAATCTTCCGCGCGACCCAGGCGAAAGCGTGCCCGGTGTGCAGGCGGCTCTCAATGTCCGTGGGGTCTACGTTGAGGGCCTTGGCCAGCGCCGCCGCAGTCTGGCGGGCGTTGGAGATTTCCGCGGGCACGGCGAATACGGAATCCACGTTCACCGTCATGGCCAGCGTGTTGCCATTGCGGTCATAGACATTTCCCCGGACGGCCGAGACCTCAAGGCTGCGCTGCTGCTGGCGCGCTGCGCGCTGGCTGTAGTCGCCGTAAGCCACCACTTGAAGCCAGAACAGACGCACACAGATGGCCAGAAACCAGAACGCCAGAAAAGCGCCCAGGTAATGCAACCGGCGGTTTGATTTGTGGGACGTCGCGGATGCGGGTTTGTTCAGCACAGGATTCAAGTCCGGAGAAAACACATGGCGGCCCTGGCTGTTTTTCCAGGGTCCCGCCATCAGGCGCCGGGTTGTCCGGCTACCAACCAACACTTTTCAGCAAGACACGCAGTTGCCGTGGCTCTTGCGCTAATATCCAGGTCCCGTTACTCTACTGCGCCGGGATCACGGCGACCGTCGAAGCCTGGGCCACCACCTGTATACCGGAGAGGTCTGACTCCAACCTGACTACCTGTCCCGGACGCGGCGATTCCAATCCCATCTGGCGGGCCAGCAGATCGATCCGTCCCGGATCACGCAGCCCGGCTTCTTCCATCTTGAGCGCGCGATTGGCTTCCACCAGGCGGTCACGCTCGGCTTTCTGCGCTTCAATCTGATAGCCATACTCCAGGGCGCTGAAGTGCTGCCAGGCGTAGAACATGGTCACCAGAAAAAGAACGAGCACGGTGGAGGAGAAAATGCGTATCTCCCGGTTGCGTCGCGGGTCCGCCGTTCGCACCAGGCGTGAGTTGTCGATCGCCTTCTCAAAGTAGAACTCCGGCGTGATGCCGGCCGCGGCGCGCCGCACCGGCGTGATCATTCCCGTGATGTTGAACACCCTGGCTGCCATTTACGCTACTCCTACCAGCTCCTGCCACTCCATGCGGTCCATGCGGTCCAGCGCGTTCTGCTGAAGGTCAAAGGCGGTCGTCTCCTGTTGCTGGCGGGCATGCTGCTCCGCGCGCTCGACGCTGGCCATCAATTCCTCAATCGTGGTCCCTGTAAACATTTTCCTGCCTCCTCTGCCTGCATTTCGTATTCCGGGGCGACACCGTACAAAAGGTAGGATGTGTGTTTCGCCCAAGTTTGTGGAAGGCGGCGCCTCCCCGGAATCCTGTTGGCTTCCCTTCCGGAAAACCGAAACTTTTAAGTCCTTTCCGCGGCCCGCATCTTCGCGCTGCGCGACCGTGGATTGCGACTGACCTCTTCTTCGCCGGCCCCCACCGGTTTTTTGGTAAGGACCTCGTAAATTCCCGCTTTCGCTCCATCGCGCAAAGCGTCTTTTACGATGCGGTCCTCCAGGGAGTGAAAGCTGATTACCACCAGCCTGCCTCCCGGTTTCAGGACGCCCGGCGCGGCTTCCACCAGCGCCTTCAGGTCGTCTAATTCGCGGTTTACGAATATCCGGATTGCCTGGAAAGTGCGTGTCGCGGGATGAATCTTTTCCTGAGCTCCGTGTTTCATTGACCGGAGCGCAGCCGATAGTACTGTTGCCAGATGAGCGGTAGTTCTTATCGGCCGCGCCCGGACAATGGCTCTGGCGATTCTCCGCGACCTCCTTTCCTCACCGAATTCGTAAATCACATTCGCGAGATCTTCTTCGCGCATGCGGTTTACCACTTGATCGGCGGTGCGCTCGCTCGTGGGGTCCATCCTCATATCGAGCGGGCCGTCCGCCTGAAAACTGAATCCGCGTTCCGGATCACCGAACTGCAACGAGCTGACGCCCAAGTCGGCCAGAATGCCGTCCGCGCTTGCAGGTGGCACATGCCTGCCGATTTCGGCGTACGAACTGTGCAGCAGCGTGATGACCGGACTCTCTGCCCCGCCTTGTTGGAGCCGTTTGCGGGCCAGTTGCAGTGCTCGCGTGTCCTTATCGAAGCCAATCAAATGACCCTGTGGGCCAAGGCGCCTTGCGATTTCTAAGCTGTGGCCGCCCAAACCGAGGGTCGCATCGATGTAAGTACCGCCGCGATGCACCGCTAAAAAGTCTGTCGCTTCTTTTAAAAGAACCGAAACATGGCCAGGCGTTTCCATCTTCGTTTCGCCATGCGCCCCGTGTGGGGCTTTTTCCCAGCCAAAATCCTCGTCCGCCACTAGATGCCCAGTTCGTCGAGTGTCTTCTCATCCTCAGCCGTGAACTTGTCTTCCTTGATTTCCTTCTCGAACCGTTCCTTGTTGTGCACTGCCAGATAGGTAAGGTTGCCGACAACGGCCACTTCCCCCTGGATCTGGGCGGCTTCGCGCAACAGGGCCGGAATCAGCAACCGCCCCTGGTTGTCCATCTCCACCACCTGACCGTAGTAGTTGGTGCGGTTGAGGAACTTTTTCTTCGTCGGGTTGAAATTCGAGAGCCGCGCCAGCTTTTCCTCGATCCGCTGCCACTCCTCGAAGGGATAAAGATGAGCAACCCTTCCATCCACGCTGGTGATGTAAAATTCGAGGTTGTATTTCTCGTCGATCAGACGCTTGAATTCGGCGGGGACCTTTAACCGTCCCTTTTCGTCGACCCGAGTTGGATGGTTGCCGCGAAACATTACGTTTTACCGTTACGAATCCGGCTATTGCCGGCACAAGAGAGGTGAAAATGGCGAGTTCTTGCTGAGTTTCAGGTTCGGTCACCGCAATTTCGGGCTGTTTTTGGTTCATTTTCCCTGTTTTCTACTTTTGACCACGAAGCCCTAAATCGAACCAACTGTTTACCACTTTCAACCACTTTAGACCACATCCTACTCGTAAACCATTGCCTGTCAAGCACTATTTTCAAGGTCTTCTAAGGAAGTTCTACTTCGCAGCGACCAAACCCGCGGCTTGTACCTTGCCGATCCGGGAAACACCAGATGTGGTGTTTACTTCGCGGGTTCAGGGGTGCTAGCCTCGCTGCACTTCAAAATGGCCCGAAAGACACATGCCAGAATTCATCCCGACCAGGTCCATGCTTTCCGCCTTCGGCGCCACCACCTACTCGATTCGAAGCCGACAGGCATCGTAAGAATTGCCGGAGAGATTTGCGGCGTACAAGCCCAGGTCATGTCGTCGGCGCAGATGGCGCTTTGGGCCAGGAACCATTCCGTCACGCGCGAAGAGATCGAAACCGCTTTGTGGCAAAAGAGGTCCCTGGTCAAGACTTACCTGATGCGACGGACGCTGCATCTGGTGCCCGCGAGGGATTTCAGCCTCTACATTGCTGCTTTGCGGCAGAGCCGCGTGGCGCCGTTATTGAGAGTAATGGCCCGGTGCGGCGTTGATCAGAACGAAGCCGACGCGCTTACCGGCGTGATTGTCGACCTTCTGGCTTCCGGCCCCATGAGCAAGACAGCGCTCACCAAGGCGGTAAGGCCAAAAATCAGCAAACGAGTGCGGGCGTGGATGGACAAGGTCTCGAGCATCATGCCACTCCCCGCTGCCGAAGGGCAGGTTTGCTACGCCGACGATCGCGGCGGGGAGTCGGTGTTTGTCCGCATAGACCAATGGCTGCCAAAGCAGGAAGCGATTTCAGCGGAAGCAGCGCAAATCGTCCTGTTTCGGCGTTATCTCAGGGCGTATGGCCCCGCGACTGTCCAGGACTTCGCACACTGGTCCGGCCTGCCCATGCCGCAAGTCAAACAGGTCCGCGAGTTGCTGCGCGATGAACTTGCGGTAACGGGAGAAGACGGCAAAGGCCTGCTGCTGAAGGACGACTATGAAACGCTGAGAGGTCTTTCTCCGGACGGGCCCACGGTCCGGCTGCTGCCCGGATTCGATCCCTACTTGTTGGCGCACGCCGTCAAGGAACACCTGCTGGAACCTCGTTTCTACAAGCAGGTTTACCGTAACCAGGGATGGATTTCTCCAGTGATATTGATCGGTGGCAAAGTGGCCGGCATCTGGTCGCATCGCATGCAAGGCGGGCGGGGCGTACTGGATATCAAGCCCTTTGCCAAACCATCCTCCAGGGTGCGCAGTGAAATAGACGCCGAGGCCGCCAGCCTGCTCAAGTTTCTCGATCGGGCCGGGTAGCGACGCCGCGCTTACTTGCAGTTCACCACCTGCGGATAAATCGACGAAACCGGCGTCCAGTGCTGCTTCGCGGAATCAGACAGTTCGATCTCCCAGTAGGCAGTATGCGCGTCCGGCAGGCTTACCGTCATGTGATAGAACTCGGCCATGATTTGATAGAGCTGCATTCCTGTCTGCTGGAGCATGGGAAGGCGCTCCGCCACGGTAAACGTCCGACGCTCATCCATGGCGTTCTGTATGGACAAGAATCCGCCGCTGTCGGCAACCAGAGGGTAGAAGTTTTCGTCGCCGGTATTAATCAGTTGCTGCCCGACCAGGGGCTCAGCTATGCCCATTCCCAGATGGGTGGTTGTCAGCCGGCTCTTCACTGAGTTGGCAAGATTTACAAATCCGAAAGCAATGCCGAAAAGACGTATCTGATGTTCTTCCAGCTCCTGGGCGATTTTCTTGCGATTGGCTTTGTGGTTCCCATCGAGGTCCATGGCCATCAGAAGGATGGAATCTCCGTCTTTGGGAACTCCCAGCCACTCGATTCCCTGCTCCACGGCGTCGAGCGGGCCGAGACTGCTGGTCTTCTCCTTTGGGTCTCCGCTCAAATCGCGAAGGGCTTCCTTGACCGCGTCACGCCCCTGCTCGAACTTAACTTCCCGCAGCGTGCCGCGGGCGGTAATCAGCGCGAAAGAATCCATGGGCCGGGCATGTTCCACGATGTAAGCCGCCGTTTGAGCTTCCAGTTTGCGAGCGTCGGACGGCAGTGCGCGAGCGTTATCAATTACAAAGACAATCCGCCGGGCGGTGGCGTCATACGTCAAGGCGTGAATTGGCACGTTGTGGCCTTTGCTGACCGTCGCCGCCAGATCTTCAGCCTTCAGACCGCGGATAATCCCGCCGGAGTCCTTGCCTTTTTCAATTCCTACAATGTCCACCGGGACCTGGCAAGCATGTTCCGCTACGGCGCCAACAATCATCAATGAAGACAGCACGGACAAAAAAAGAGGCCGAAAACGCATAATCACCTCACGAGAATGTATAGAGATAAGTACACCAAAAGTATATCAACCCCTGTCGTGAAAGCTTCTGCCAATCATAGACTTAGCGGGAATTCGTTGGGTAGCAAGCCTGTGGAGGAAATTCGTCCCCGGAGTAGATGTCAAATGAAAACACCCCGGGCTTTGTCGTCCCGGGGCGTAGTTTGTTTGGTCTGGTCGCGGGTTTACTTGCCGTGTTTGTCTTGACGAATGTCGCGCCGGTCGTTCCGGATATCTTTCCTGTCCTTGCGCGCGTCCTTGCGATCTTTGTTCAGGTCTTTCTGGTCCTGGCGGATGTCCTTGCGGTCTCTGTTCAGGTCCTTTTTGTCGCCGGCGATGTCCTTGCGGTCCTTGGCGGCGTCCTTGCAGTCAGCTTTGTTGCCGGCCTTGCAGCCGGCCCGGTCGGCACTGATGTCTTTGCGGTCTTTGTTCAGGTCACGACGGTCGCGACCGGCGTCGCGCCGGTCCTTGTTCAGGTCCGTCTTATCTTTGTTGATGTCTTTGCGGTCATTGCGAAGGTCCTTCTTATCTTTCCGCAGGTCCTTAGTATCGCCGGTGTCCTGCGCGTAGCCTATCGCCGCAGTCCCCATGACCAGTACTACCAGTGTTACCAGGTGTGTCAGATAGCGTCGCATAGTGAAGTTTCTCCTTTGTGTCTTCAGTTATCTCTTCTCCAGGTCAGAACTGCTTGCAGGTAATAACCCCGCACGCGTGATTAGTTGCGACAGCTCATCGCGCTGCCTGCGATTACCTTGGGACGTGGCCTCAGACGTCTCTAATCTCCTGGGGACGCCGGGAAGCGCGACAAAGCGTTAATCCCGCCTTTCCTTTTTGAAGCTGGCGATGTGACCGTATGATGGCACTGACGCCAGTATTCATGCGCTTCTGACCGCAGAACTCTTGGAGGCCCCTCTGCGAACGCCTGAGGGATGGCCGGCGGGGGAAAGAACACGCAGTTGGCGCTGCCGGTTTGCAAAGCTTCGGAGGGAACTGAGATGGAAGTTATTTGTTCAACCGTGCGAAGAAGGGGACCTCAGTGTACAATTTTTGCAGTTTTGGAAGTCAAAAAAGGAAAGTTTGATTCATGGCTTGAGGGCTTTTTGGGGATGCATCCGGTGTAACATGCCCCCTTATCTAAAGTCTAAAAGAGGCGACGCAACTTGTACGCAACGCCAGTAACCAGGATAGAATCTGGCGCACCTTCGATCCCGGGAAGTTCTCCGCACGACCGACGACCGGAGACTTTAATGAACCTGAAGAAGAATTTGATGCTCGCGCCGGTCTTGCTGGCGATGGGAATTAGCACCGGCTTCGCTCAGCAAGACGATAAGCCCCTCTCCAACAGTGATGTTGTTCGAATGCTGCAGGCAGGCTTCTCCGACGACTTGGTTCTGGCCGCCATCCAGGCCAACCGGAGTCAGTTTGACGTGTCTGTCGACGCCCTGCTGGCGTTGAAGCAGGCTGGGGCCGACGAGAATGTGATCAAGGGAGTTCTGGCGGCGGACGAGAAGAATAAGAGGATCGCCAGCGCGCCGTCAACGCCTCGGATATCCATGGGAAACGCGCCGCCGCCCGGCCAGGGGCTGGGCGCCATCCCTCCTGAGGTCAAGGCGCTACTGGCGCAGATGGGGATGACCGGCATGGGCGGCCCAACCGGCGCCGGCGGTGCCCCCGCTTCTTCTGCCGGTCCAATGCCCCGCGTGACCATGGCGGTTGACGGCCAGAAGCGGGAAATTGCGGTCGCCTCCGCACAAATCGCAACCAGCAGCCTCAAAGGCGACTCGGGCGCGAAGACTCTGGAGCATCTTGCCACCGAGGCATTGCGTTTCGGGAGTGCTTCTGCGTCCATGATGCCGGGCGCTGCGATGGCCCAGTCCATGGTTGGGGGAAGAATGGTCGCCCGGCCTAGACAGATCACAATGACCTACGTTTGGGCGCTGCCGGGCCGCAACTCGCAGACGGTTTGCCCGTCTGTTTCTCCGAAGTTCGAGATCAGTTATGCCGATATTCCCGGCATCGATCCCGATGCCTACGAGCCTGTACTGGTAAGGTTAGTTCAGACCAACGACAACTGGCGACTGGTGGGCGCGAGCGAGATGGACATGGCCACGGCGTTCGCGGGTTGGACCAAATCCATTTCGGAAGAGAGGGTTTCAGCGCGACTGCAGAAGCTGGGCCGAGGCGATGCGCAACTCGAGCCGGAAAAGCCGCTGCCGCCCGGGGAGTACGGCATCGTCCTGCATCCGGTGCACAATAAGAGGCCGGAAGGCTCGCTCGGCGGGATGGCGGCGAACCGGCTCTTTTATTCAGTCTGGGATTTTGGCGTGAATGGTGGCGCAGAACAGCCGACTGCGCCCAAGTAGAAATAAAGAGCACCGGAACCACCTCCATGACCCGACATGATGCCACCTCGCTGTTCATTCGAACACCGGCGCTCATAGCCTTCTTATTGATGGTCGCGGCGTGCTGGCAGCCGGCGTTTGCGCAAACTATGGTCGCAATGCCGCTGAACAATGCGGACATCATTCGCCTGACGCGCAGCGGGTTATCCGACATAGAAGTGGTCCAGGCCATGGAAAGCGGCGCCGTCAACTTTGATGTATCGCCGGACGCTCTCATCGCGTTGAAGAAAGCAGGCGTTGGCCAGAGGGTGTTGTTGGCCATGCTCGATAACAAGCGGTCGAATGGCCGCGCAGCACAACTTATCCGGCCGCCTGGCGGCGACCTGCCCGCCGACAAGATCGATGAGCTTGCGCGACTGGTGCTCCACGGCGGCCCAGGCTCCCATGCCGCGCTGGTAGTGGCGTTTGAAAATGCCGGCTTCCCAATTCATAACGATAACGGAACCCTTACGGGGCTGGCGGGCGAAGGACAAGGGCTGACGATTGACAGCTGGGAAGTTGAAGCGTTGGCGCATGGCTCCAGGCCAAGCTTGCTCATTCCCCTGAGCAGTCTAAGCAAAGTGCTGGGTGAAGCCCTCCCACCTCTAGCCAAGTCTCCGGTCGACCAGTTGCTTCTCGGAGGAATTCGCGCATCGGCACAAGGCAACAAGCCTGCCCTGCATTTCTGGGGTCAATTCATCGTCGCGCTGGGACGGCATTCGCCGGAGCCGTACGATTTGCTGCAGGAGGTCCCGCCACCTGCTGCGAAGGTTCTCTTCGACAAAATCCAGACCGCCTTCATCCTGCGAAGGTTCATCGGTGATGCAGCGGTTGTTCTCCATCGTTACGAACAGCGGACCGGGACGGCGCGACCCAACTCTTTCGACATCATGCCGCAAGCGCCAAAAGCCAGAGCCGGCGGCCGCTTCGTCGATGCCGCCTTTCCTGTGCCGCCTCATTCTTCAAGTCCCGCGCCGGCCCCGACCAGCCCGGCAATGTTCTCCCTCTGCGATCTATCCGACTTGCAGAACCTCATCATGGATTACGGATCGAGCGCGCTTTCCACGGGGTTTGAGGCTCTCATGAATGCGCTTGAATCGTCGGTGAATGAGGCAGCCAACGCCGCAGTGGAGGCCGGCAAACCTGAATCTGGAGTCTGGGGCGTGCAGGGAATGGAGGCTGTCGGCAAGATTGGCATCGTGCAAGCCGTCCTGGGCATAGTTCTGGAATACCTCAAGCTTGCGGAAGTCTATCTGGGATTGAACGTGACGTTCGAGTTGGAGCCGGATCCGCTGATCAGGACCAGAACCACCGAGCCCGGCAGAAACGCGGACTTGAAGGCTACGGCGGTGCTCAATGTCCCGGACATGTCGGCGTTGAACTGCACCGGTATCCGCCTGATGTATGGCGCCGTTGGCTTTGACATTCCCAACTTTTATGACCCTGGCGCCATGAAGAACTCGGGGATGTGGTGGTCGGTCATCGACGGCCCCATCCAGTTCCTGGGTGAGACAAGCACGCTTTCAAAGCCAACCAACGAAGAAGGTGAAACTACTGTGGTGATACAAGGGAAGGCACAGAAATACAACCTGCCGGACTGGGTTTCTCCTTTTTCCAGGAACGGCGAGGTTCAGGTAACTGTGCAAGTAGAGAAACCGAGCATGAGCAACGATTTGAAAGATGCCATCACAGGTGCGGCCGGGGACTGGTGGGTGAACCTGATTAAGATGCCTGCTCAGCTGATTGAGCGTACCGAGGTTCTGATGCCCCATTTCAACCATCGCTTCGAGGTCATTGACTGGAAGCTCGATCTCGAACTGTCCATCGACTCGTGGATCTTTGATGAGGAAGTCGGCCTGGTGCAGCACGGCCGCCATGCCGACGCCGTAGTGCCGATCGAGCTGAGGCCGGACATTGCCCCGAATCGCCCGGTCCTCTGGGGGGAAGCTCCACTCAACCTCTTCATTGCCAATTGGCAACTGGACATTGCTTCGCCGTGCCCTTGCCAGCGCAAATTTGACTACGATGAAAACGCCAAGATCACAGTCCTCGCGGATAGCAGCAACATCAAAATGGCACAGGCAGATGTTCTCTACGTGTATATCGCCGCCCGCGAATATGAGCTGCAGCGTGAAACCTGCGAATGCCCCCGTCCCGCCGGGACCATTACGAACCACGCGGGCCGAACGCCTTCGTGGGCCGAAGGTTTTCGCGAGCTGCACCTGGACGATATGTACCACGGCGCACTGAGGATCACAGACTGGGATGCGGTCCCCGAATCCGAGTCTTCTTCCGTGGTTGGACAGAAGGTTTATGCCGAGCGCAAAGCGTGCAGCGAGATGCCTGGAATGGGCTGGCCGCCAGGTAGCGACTGCAATGTCTACGAAGTAACCGTCATCCAGCTGCGCAAACGATCAGACACCGAATCGTCTGACTCGCCTTCTGCGCCGTAGAGATTCCCTTTTACATCCTTCACTCGATGGCCCATCTTCCTCTTTTTAGTCCGCCTATACCTACATGCGATCCTAGTAGGGGCTAGTTACTATAGGCCGCAGCGCGGGACTTTCTCTTCATATGAAGCCAAGAAATACCGTTTAATATGTCTGTTCGTTCTTTTGAGGCGTTCTTTGGAGGCAATGATGCGAGCAGTGCTATGCAAGGAATGGGGCGGTCCGGAAAAGCTGGTAGTAGAAGACGTGCCATCGGCTGCGCTACGCGAAGGCGCGGTGCGGATTTCGGTGCACGCCGCAGGATTGAACTTTGCCGATCTCCTGCTGGTTTCCGGCCAGTACCAGGAAAAGCCGGCATTCCCGTTTGTGCCGGGAATGGAAGCGTCCGGCGTGATCACGGAGATTGGCTCCGGCGTGACCAGTTTTCACAAGGGCGACCGGGTGATGGCGGTCAGCGGCACCGGCGCGTATACCGAGGATCTGGTCATCGGCGCGGACCGCGTGTTCCGCATTCCGGACAAGATGGATTTTTTCAGCGCCGCCGGCTTCCCCATTGCCTACGGCACTTCCTACGGCGCGCTGAGTTGGCGCGCCCGGTTGCAACCGGGCGAGTGGCTTCTGGTGCTGGGAGCGGCCGGCGGAGTAGGGTTGACGGCAGTCGAGATTGGCAAAGCCATGGGCGCGACGGTGATAGCAGCGGCCGGCGGCCCGGAGAAACTGGCCCTGGCCAAGCAGCACGGCGCCGATCATCTGATTGACTATTCGAAGGAAGACCTGCGCGAGCGGGTGAAGACCATCACCGGCGGACGCGGAGCGGACGTGATTTACGACCCTGTAGGCGGCGATGTGTTCGACGCCAGCTTGCGCTCCATTGCCTGGGGCGGACGCATTATCGTCATCGGATTTGCCGGCGGACGCATTCCGCAGATCCCCGCAAACATTCTGCTGGTCAAGAACATTGACGCCATCGGTTTCTACTGGGGCTCTTATCAGTCCCGCAAACCGGAATTGTTGCGCCAGGGATATGAACAGCTTTTCCGTTGGTTTGACGAAGGGAAACTTCATCCGCATGTTTGCGAGCGCTTTGATCTGGCGGAGGCCGCCCGCGGACTCGACCTGCTGCGCCTGCGCAAGGCCACGGGGAAAGTTCTGCTGACCACGGGCCGCTAGAGAGGGCACGGTCCCAGTTTGAATCCCGGCTACTGTCGGTCATTGTTGATCGTCATTCCTTATCGTCATTCTTTACCCAGGATGTAGCTCAGCCTTTGTTTCACGTCCGGCCACTCCGCAGCGACGATCGAGTAGCGACAGGAATTGCGAGCGATATAGTCGGCGGCCATTCGATGGGCACGGAGAATCCCTTCAAACTTTCCGCCGATGCGTTCGAGCGCGGCCCGTGAACGCTGGTTGCGCGCGTCGGTGTGAAAACAGACGCGGAGCACATGCCAGGTTTCGAAGGCATGCGCCAGCATGAGTAGCTTGGCCTCGGTATTCGCGGCAGTCCGGACTGCCGGGCGGGCCAGCCATGTGTACCCGATCTCACAGGCGTCGGGGGGAATGCGGCCGCAGCGCGGGTGACCCTGCGGCCACGACCATCGCTCCATGTCGAAGAATCGCGTAGAGCCGATGATGAGATCGTCATCCCTGCGGATGATCGCGAACGGAACGGCGGTGCCTGCGTCCTGCCAAGCCAGGGAGGTGTTGATGTAGTCGGAGACCTCGACCTTGCCCTGCGGAACCGGACTCCATTGGTAAAGCGAGGGGTCAGCTGCCGCGGCGGCTGCCAAGCCGTCGGCATGGCGGTGGTCAAGCGGTTCCAAACGGACGTATCTGCCATTCAGCACGAGACGTTCCGTTTCCACGATTCCAGATTTTCGCTGGTCCATTCGCACCCCCTGATCAGTTCGTTGCCAAATGGGACACTACCCTAGAAAGTTCCTTCTGGCAAAAATGACGCCCTCTATCGTACTATTCCAAGTTTCAGAGGTGAGCGTGGCTGAAACAACATCTGCCGCTCCGGCAGGAGGATTGGGCCGCGCACAACGCCGTGAGTAGGATCCAATGCTCGCAGATGACATCCAGCAAGGTTTCCCCGATGGCACCCAGGTCCCGCAGGACCTAAGGCTGCTGTGCGAGTTCGCAGAGGCAAACGATGGCGCAGTGAGCGGGTGTTTCGAGTTTGAAAGAGACGGCCGCAAAGCGGCCCTCGCTTGGTTCGTCGGTGACGAGAGCGCAGCTTCCCAGTTTGCGGTGTTCGGCTGTGGGCCGGACGGTTCCTTATATGCGCTGTGGCTTCACCCCGGGACCGACATCTCACGGGCGCCGGTCGTGCTTCTGGATTCCGAGAGCTCGGGCAACAAAGTTGTGGCCACCGATTTTCGGGAATTCCTGCGCCTGCTGGCACTTGGATACGACGATCCCGGACGCTTCCCTACTCTGGAACCAGAAGATCCTGACAGTGCTGAGGCGCTAAGGAGTTGGCTTTCCGAGGAATTCGAGTTGACTCCACCAGCGAGCGCAGCGGAACTCGTCGCGGCAGCTCAGCGGCAACACCCGGACTTGGCCGCATGGGTGCGACAGTGGCAAGAGAAGCGGTAACACACATCGAGACTGTTGTCGCCCTCTTTACTTTCGGCCCCCTCCTCCCGCGAATTAACTGGTTAGCAGATATCTGTATCTGCGAGGCACGAGAAGCGCTGGAAAATTCTTTCTGGCAAAAGCGTCGCCATCTATCGTACTATTCCAAGTTTTGGAGGTGAGCGTGGCTGAAACGGGTCTGCCGGTCCTGCAGGAAGGATTCGGCCGCACGCAACGCCGTGATGCGTGGTGGCTGGAAGTAATTCCAGTGATTGTCGTCATGGGCGGGTTTAGCGTGTATGCCGCGGTCAGGGCTTGGGAAAACAATTTTTTCAGCTGGGGCCCTTATATTTCTCCGTTCTACTCTCCGTTGATTGATCCCCAGCACCACTGGTGGAAATGGTCCCCGGCGTTCTTAATCCTCGGCGGCCCGCTGGGCTTCCGGGCGACGTGCTATTACTATCGCAAGGCCCTCTACCGGGCGTTCCTCTGGGACCCGCCCGGATGCGCGGTGGGTGATCGCGGACACAAAAGCTATCGCGGAGAAACTGGGTTTCCGCTCATTCTGCAAAACCTGCACCGCTATTTCTTTTATCTCGCTCTGGTGTTCCTGGCAGTGCTTTGGTATGACGTCGGGCTGGCTTTCAATTGGCAGGGCCGGTTTGGAATTGGCGTAGGCACGCTGGTGATGCTTGCCAATATCATTTTGCTGTCGCTTTACACCTTTTCCTGCCACACGTTGCGGCATCTCATTGGCGGCAAACTCGACTGCTTTTCCTGCACGTTCGCGAACCGCCAGCGCCACGTGCTGTGGAAAGAAGTCACCTCCATCAACGAACACCACATGTTGTTTGCCTGGCTAAGCTTGTTTTCCGTCGCGCTGACTGATTTGTATATCCGGCTGGTTTGCACTGGGGTAATCCGGGACCTGAGAATACTGTGAACAACAAATACGAGACTCACGAACATGATGTTCTGGTGATGGGCGCGGGTGGCGCGGGCTTGCGCGCGGCGATTGAGGGCCTGGCGCAGGGCGCGCGCGTGGCAGTGGTATCGAAATCGCTGCTCGGCAAGGCGCACACCGTCATGGCGGAAGGCGGCATTGCCGCCGCCATGGCCAACGTGGACCGCGCGGACGACTGGCGCACGCACTTCCGCGACACGATGCGCGGCGGCAAATTTCTCAACAACTGGCGCATGGCGCAACTGCACGCCCAGGAGTCCCCTGAACGCGTTCGCGAGTTGGAGCAGTGGGGAGCGTTGTTCGACCGCACACCCGACGGTCAGATTCTGCAGCGCGCCTTCGGCGGACACACCTTCAAGCGTCTCTGCCACGTCGGCGACCGCACGGGACTGGAGATGATCCGTACGCTTCAGGACCGCGGCGTGAGCATGGGGTTTGACGTTTTCATGGAATGCACGATCGTCAAACTATTGACCGACGGCAAGCGGGTCGTGGGCGCATTCGGATACTGGCGCGAGCAAGGACGCTTTGTGGTGTTCAAAGCCAAGTCGGTCGTCATTGCTACCGGGGGAATCGGCAAGGCGTGGCCCGTGACTTCCAACTCCTGGGAATACACCGGGGACGGAATGGCGCTGGCCTACGAGGCGGGCGCGGACTTAAAAGACATGGAGTTCGTGCAGTTCCATCCCACGGGGATGGTGTGGCCTCCGGGAGTGCAAGGACTCCTGGTGACGGAAGCCGTGCGCGGTGAAGGCGGCATTCTGCGCAACAAGCTGGGCGAACGCTTCATGGAGAAATACGATCCCAAACGAATGGAACTTTCCACCCGTGACGTGGTCTCGCGTTCCATTTACACGGAAGTCAAAGAAGGCCGCGGCAGCGAGCATGGCGGCGCGTATCTGGACATCTCGCACAAGCCCGCGGAATACGTGAAGCAAAAGCTTCCCAGCATGTATCACCAGTTCAAAGAGCTTGCGGACGTGGACATCACCAGGCAGCCCATGGAGGTCGGCCCGACATGCCATTACATGATGGGCGGCATTGACGTTGAGGCCGAAACCGCGCAGGCTTCGCTGCCGGGACTCTTTGCAGCCGGCGAAGCCGCAGCGGGCCTTCACGGCGCTAACCGGCTCGGCGGCAATTCACTTTCCGATTTAGTGGTCTTTGGCCGCCGGGCCGGCCTGGGTGCGGCGCAGTACGCCAACAAAGCTCCCGCCTCTAGCATTGACGACAGTCAGGTTGCCGCAGCGGAAAAAGCGATGCTCGATCCGTTTGCGCGCAACGAAGGCGAGAGCCCGTATGCCGTGCATCGTGACCTGCAAAAGGCCATGGCCAGCTACGTAGGCATCTTCCGCACGGAAGAAGACCTGAAGCGGGCCATGACAGAACTGGAAACGCTGAAGCAGCGCGCGGCGCGGGTACGGGTGGAAGGCTCGCGTATGTTCAACCCCGGCTGGCACCTGGCCCGCGACCTGCAGTCCATGCTCACGGTGACGGAAGCAGTAACGCGCAGCGCCATTGCCAGAAAAGAGAGCCGTGGCGCCCACAGCCGCATTGACTATCCCCAACTCGACGATCAAGTCTGGGGAAAACAGAACAACGTGATTTCGCGCGATGGCGACAGCATGAGACTCAGGCAGGTCCCGGTCAAGACCATGCCGCCGGAACTGCAGCAGGTATTGGCGGAAGACAAATAAAATAGAAGTTCACGAAGCGCGGAGGCTAAATGGCGGACGCAGTCTTACAGGTATTTCGGGGCAACAAGGACGGCGGGCAGTCAAAGGAATATCGCGTCCCAATCGCGCCGGGAATGGTGGTCCTGGATGCGCTGCATTACATCCAGGGACATCTGGAACCGGACCTTGCGGTGCGCTGGAACTGCAAAGCCGGAAAATGCGGATCGTGTTCCGCGGAAGTCAACGGCCGGCCGCGGCTGACTTGCAAGACCCGCATGGACGCCCTCCCACCGGACAAGCCCATCACGGTTTCTCCGATGAAGACGTTTCCCATTATCAAGGACCTGGTGACGGACGTTTCATGGAACTATCAGGTGAACAGGAAGATTACGCCGTTCACCGCCAAACCCAACGTCGAGTGGAAGATGTACCAGGAAGATGTGGACCGCGTTCAGGAATTCCGCAAGTGCATTGAATGTTTCCTGTGCCAGGACGTCTGCCACGTTTTGCGCGACCACGACAAGAAAGAGAGCTTTGGCGGTCCGCGTTTCTTCGTGCGCACTGCCGGCCTGGAAATGCATCCGCTGGACGGCGTCTCGCGGACGAAACTGCTCAAGGAAGAACTGGGGATCGGCTTGTGCAACATCACCAAGTGCTGCACGGAAGTCTGCCCGGAAGAGATCCACATCACTGACAACGCCATCATCCCCTTGAAAGAGCGCGTAGTGGATGAATACTATGATCCTATCCTGCGCCTGGTTCGCAAGATACGCGGCGCAACCTGAGAAGGCGCAAGGTTAGAGATTACAAGACTGCGGATCAAACTACGCGGAGGGACCAGGAATGGACAAGCAGCTCAAGACCATCTCCAATCGCGGCGTTCCCGAGGCCCTTGCCAAAGTACAACACTACCGCTACCTGAACCAGCCGGAGGAAGCGGAGTCCATCTGTCGCGATGTGCTGGCGGCTGACTCCGAAAACCAGCTCGCGTTGCGCCTGCTGGGCTTGAGCATTACCGACCAGTTCACAGGAAAGCAGTCCGACAGGTACAAAGAAGCGGCAGCGTGTTTCGAGCAGCTCTCGAGCCCGTACGAGCGCTCGTACTATTCAGGCATTCTCTACGAACGCCGCGCCAAGGCCCAATTGCGCGGCGGACAGCTGGCCCACACTCTGGCCCCCAACTTTGAGAAGGCCATGCAGTGTTTTGAAGAGGCGGAGAAAATTCGTCCGCAGGGTAATGACGATGCCGTTCTGCGGTGGAACAGGTGCCTGAGGCTCCTGCAAAGCATTCCCGAACTGGCCGAGGAGAAAGAGCCGGCCTTCGAAGTCCACGATACTCCGCCACTCTAGCGGGTACGCGTTCCCTGGCGCCACTTTGTGCAGGCCCGTCAACAGCGACTATCCTTGCGCCATAAAAGATCGGGCGGAGACCCGAGTCCCCGCCCGCTGGTTTCAAAAAATGTGACAAGCCTTAGGCCCGATCAGCGGCCACGATTCGCGCAACCTTCACATGTCCATTGCTTCGGGCGACGCCCAGCTCCTCGATATGGTACTTGATGGTGTCCAGGAGGATCTCATCCAGGCTCATTGTGGGCTCAAATCCGATCATCTGTTTGATCTTGGTCAAATCAGGGACGCGGCGCATCATGTCCTCAAAGCCCTGTTCATAGGCTTTTTCATAAGGCACGAAAACGATTGGGGACTCTGAGGCGGTCAACTTCTTGATCTTTTCCGCCAGCGCGAGGATGGAAATCTCTTCCATACAGCCGATGTTGCAGACTTCACCATAAGCGCTGCGCTGCTCGGTCAGGGCCATCAAAGCACGCACAGCGTCCGAAATATGAGTGAAGCACCGGGTCTGAGAGCCATCGCCATAGACGGTCATTTCCCTTCCCCGCAGCGCCTGCCGGATCAGACTGGGGATTACCATGCCGTACCGGCCGCTCTGCCGCGGTCCCACTACGTTGAACAAGCGAGCAATCAGCGTGGGCACCTTTTTTTCTTTCCAGTAGGCGACGGCCAGAAACTCATCGATGGCCTTGGAGCAGGCATAGCTCCAACGGCCCTTGTCCGGGGGCCCAAGTACCAGATCGTCGCTCTCGCGAAATGGGACATCATTACGCTTGCCGTAGACTTCCGAAGTTGATGCGACCAGGACTTTCTTTTTCTTCTTCGCCGCCAACTCCAGCACGACTTCCGTGCCCCGGATGTTGGTTTCCATGGTGTGCGTCGGGCTTTCCACAATCAACCGCACACCCACCGCCGCAGCAAGATGATAGATAACGTCTGCAGCATCAATTAGTTCCGCCATCAATTGCTGATTGGTGACGGTGTCTAGAAAGTATTGAAAGTTTTTGTAAGGTTTCAGGGGTTGGATGTTGTGGATCGACCCTGTTGACAGATCATCTATGACGCAGACTTGATCTCCTCGGCTGACCAGACGTTCGGCCAGATGGGAACCAATGAACCCCGCGCCACCGGTAATAAGAACTCTCATTTGCTCTCCGGTTTCGTGAAGAAATTTATAAAGGCTTAGTCTACCCAGGCGGGTATTGTAACAATACCCCGTTAAAAAGGCTTAATGCAACTGAAAAAGAAGGCCCGGTGCCGCTCCCCTGCTAACAGGGAAAAAAACAGGGGAGAACGCGAGCGCTTGGATACTCCAAACATGCAAAACCTCGATTCCACGGGCCTTTCGTGAACCTTTTTCCCGGACGGAGTCAATTCGTAACAGGGGACGAACAGGGGAAGAACAGGGGAGGAACAGGGGAGGAACAGGGGAGAAACAGGGGAGAGTCGCCGCGGTCGCGCACCAACCCTTTACCCAAGGGTTCCGACGGCTAAGTTATCAAAGATCTTCTACTGCTGGCGAACCGCCTCGGCGGTCGTCTGTTTCTTTTCCGGCTAATTGCTAATGACCAATTGCTAATGGCTTCTTTTATTGCCATTTGCCAATTGCTTACTTTTTGCCTTTTGCGGCGCAGATGATACCGCGAGTTTTCAAAAAAGTAAAGAAAAAAATGCAATTTTCCTCCGGTTCCTGCCGGCAGAGCCAAGGCCCCCATTTCCCGATCAGCGTCATCAGCGTAATCTGCGGTAAGGTGAGCAAAGTATCCGCATTTCAATATCCACGAATTAACGACGCCTGGCTGCTCTGAGCAGGTCACTCGTCAGCAAACGGCAGAATGTTCATTCGTCCTGGAACATGCGCCGCCATGGCTGGTCTGTAAGTACCAGTCCTGGAACATGAGTACTGTCCATAGCAAGTATTGCCAGTCATGGCGACCAGAGAGGTGCTCCTGCCATCTACTGAACATCCCGCTAAGCTCCTTATTACAGAATTCAGTGGGACAGGTGTGCAGCCGTTCCGGCGACCGCCTTAGACTTGAGACAACCCAAGCTCGAGCTCGGCCTGTCGCAGCGCTTCGGGCAACCGCTCGGCCCTTGCTGAGCTGGGGCCCCTGTGGCGATCGGTGTGGGGGGTGAGTTGTGGTCTGCGCAGAATTTCGGTAGCATGGCGCAAGACCATGGCAGGGAGGCTCGTAAACCTCGGCACGAAATCGCTGCGGCACGCGCCCGGCTGGATGCGCGATCTCGCCGTTAGCGCCGGATCCAGTTACCTGTTGAAGCGGCGGCGCGTCGGCGTGTATTTTGAAAAGCTCGCGGAGCATCAACGCTACCGTACCCTCTCCCGAGCCGGGTTGTTCGACGTCCAGGCGCGTCGGCTGCGTGCGCTCATCGATCGGGCCAGCACTCTGTCGCCCTACTACCGCGAGAAATATCGCGGGTTCGACACTTCTTCGCTGGCGAACCTTCCGGTGCTGGAGAAGGAAGATCTGCAGCTCAAAATCGACAGCATCGTCATCGGCCACAAAGAGAAGCTCGACAAAATGTTCTCCGGAGGAACGACGGGGCGCAGCATCGTCGTCTACAACGACATCAGCAACATGCAAGAGCGCTTTGCCATCGTCGATCTCTTCTGGGCAATGCATGGTTTCAAGATCGGGCGTGATCGGGCGGCGTGGTTTTCCGGCCGTGCGCTTTTGGAGGAGAACGATGTGGCTCGCCATCGCTTCTGGCGGGCAAACTGGCTGTACAAGATCCGCTACTACAGCACGTTTCATCTTTCGGAGAAGAACCTGGCATGTTATGTGGAGAGCCTGAATCGATTCCGGCCGAAGTGTTTGAACGGCTTCCCCTCCGCGATCGCCGAGGTGGCGCGCTTCGTCCGGGCCTCCGGCACGCCGCTGATGTTCCGGCCGCGCGTGATTTTCGTTACTAGCGAAACGCTGACCGATGAGCAGCGCGATCTCTTCGAGCGCGTTTTCGAATGCCCGGTAGCGAACCAATATGCGTCGTCCGAGGGAGCTCCGTTCATCATTCAATGCCCGCGAGGCAGCCTGCACATTGACGTCACCACCGGCGTGTTCGAAGTGGTCGACGAAGACGGGAATCCCGCCCGTGAAGGGGAGATGCTCGTCACCAGCTTCATCACCCAGGAGACACCGCTGATCCGGTATCGGGTCGGCGACCGGCTCAGACTTGCGCCACCCGACGTATCGTGTCCCTGCGGATGGAACACGCCGCTGGCCGAGGCGATCCTCGGCCGCTCCGCCGAATGCATTGAGGTGCCGGGCCGCGGCCGCATCTTCAACGCGCAGATCGGCGACTGCGTCAAAGACATCACCAGCGTGCTCGGGTTCCAGGTCGAAATCGTCGACGGCCGCCTGCAAGTCGACTTGCTCGCCGATCGCGCGACTTTCGAAGCGAAGGAGAAGGCCATCTTTCTCAAGAAGATTCACGAAAGGATCGGGGAAATGCCGGTCGAGCTCCGCTATGTCTCCAGTATTCCCCGCGCCCCGAGCGGTAAGGCCAGCCTCGTGCGCCGGCGAGCATGAAGATTGCGCTCTACCAAGGTAGCGATCGCGCCTACATCGAGGAACCTCCGTACCATCCGCCGTCGATTTATCCGGAGCTCGCGGCGCGCGGCTTTCGCGAGTCGCGGCCGGGCAACGCTGCCTATGATGTCGTACGCGGCGCCCTCGGTCTGCTCGGCCTTGACGCCGAGAATCCTTTGGGCCGCTACGTCCATCCCGGCGACTTCGTTGTCATCAAACCGAACCTCGTCTCGCACGAGCACGGCTCGCAAGTGGGGCAGCGCTGTCTCACCACGCACGGTTCCGTTATCCGCGCAGTGGTCGACTATACTTTTGTCGCGGGGGGCCCGGAGGCGAAGATCGTCATCGCCGATGCGCCGGTCCAGGGAGGAGACTTCGACAAGATCGTCGCCCAGAATGGGCTGGATGAGATCCGAGACTTCTACTGGCGTACATTCCGCTACGAGATCGGCGTCGTCGACCTCCGGCAAGTGCGGGCCGTGCTGGACGAGCAGAGCGCACTCATTCGCCGCGTCGAACAGTTGCCGGGCGATCCGCGGGGTTACTCGCTGATCGATCTCGGCGAAGCCAGTCGACTGGGGCCGCTCGATCGCGACAAGCCGCGGTATTCCGTCGGCGACTATGACGAAGAGGTAACGAACCGCCGGCACCGCGCGCCGCGCCACGAGTACGTCATCGCGAACACTGTTCTCGACGCCGACGCCGTGATCTCGGTGCCGAAGTTGAAGACGCACAGCAAGGTCGGCCTGACGATGGCGCTGAAAAACATTGTCGGCATTGTCGGCTCGAAGGACTGTCTCCCTCACCATCGGCATGGAGCGGCCGGCTCCGGCGGAGACGAGTTCCCTCGCGATTACCCCCGCCGCTGGCTCTTCGCCGCGCGCGGGGCCGCGCTCCTGCAGGGGCGCGTGCCACGCTGGCTGTGGCGCTCATTGCGCTCTGCGGCCTCGAGGATTCTCAGCGCCGGCACTCCCCCCGGCGAGCGCGCCGTGCAGCGGGAGTATGGCAAGTTCTTTCCCTCCGGCAGTTGGTACGGCAACGACACAATCTGGCGGACAGTCGATGACCTCAACCGCATCCTCTATTACTGGTCCCGGCAGCGGAAAGCGTTTGCTGACGAGCCGCAGCGGCGCTGCTTCACGCTCGTTGACGGCATCATCTCGATGGAAGGCAACGGCCCGCTCAAGGGAAGCCCGCGGCCGACCGGCGTCATTTTCGCGGGCGAGGACCCGGTGGCGCTCGACATTGCCGCCGCCAGTCTGATTGGCTTCGATTGGCGGAGGTTGAACATGCTCGCCGGAATCGCCACCGAGACGATGCTGCAGCGGATTGAGATCGCCTCCAATGTGCCCGGGTTCGCCAGCCTTGTCGCCCTCACCTGCCGCGAGCCGCACCTTCCGCCGGCCGGGTGGCGGAGTCACGTCGAGATCTGAACTGTACCAGGCCAAAATTGAAAGCGCAGCGTTCACGGAGCATATTGTGAACGCGCACAGGAATAAACTACAGGATGCTGTTTCACCACCGGTCAAGCGAAACAGTTCCCAACTTATCCAGCGCTGACGATGGAAGGGTGTGCCAGCGGCCTGGTGGGCACAGTGCGATGGTCCGTGTGCAAATACCAGTCCTGAAAGATGAGCACCGTCCATAACAAGTACTGCCAGTTGCGGCCACCCGAGATGTGCTCCTGCCATTTCATCCGTATGATTGCGGAATCGAACATGCCATGGTGGGCAAGGCTTGTTTCGGACAGCAAGTCCTCGGCCCATTCCCTGAGAGGGCCGCGAAGCCAGATGCCAATAGGAATGCCAAACCCCATCTTGGGGCGCTCTAACAGGGCTGCGGGCACATATTTGTACAGCACCTGACGAAGTATCCACTTGCTGGTTCCGTCGCGAATCTTGAATCGCAACGGTAGCGTCCAGGCGAACTCCACGACCGTGTGGTCCAGGATTGGCACTCGCGCTTCCAGACTGACCGCCATGCTTGCCCGGTCCACCTTGGTGAGAATGTCGTCCGGCAGATAATTGACGAGATCGACCAGCATCATGGCTTCGTCCATGATGGGAAGGCGAAATGCCGCATCAATGGAATCAAGGACGGTCCTGGGCTCTGACGTATTGAGGACCACTCGAGATGGATCGTCCCATAGGGATAGGGAGCGCGCATAGATTTCCGTCGCGGTTTCGGCTCTCAACAATTGCGCTAGTTTGTGGGCTTTGTCGCCGGGCGCTGACAAACGGAGGCCAAACAACCTGAACGTTTGGTCAATCCACCCCGGCGGAATGGAGGTAATTGAGCCAGCGGCCGCCTTGCGGGCCAGCCTTGGCGACTTCTTCATCAAGTTCCATAGGCGCCTGCTAAGAGGATAACGATTGTATCCGCCAAAAAGCTCATCGCCGCCGTCGCCGGAAAGACTCACGGTCACTGAACCTCGCGCCAGCTTGGAGATCAGATACGTGGGTATCTGCGAGGCATCAGCAAACGGCTCGTCATACATATTGGGCAACAGCGGTACAACGGCGAGAGCCTCTTCCGACGTAATGTAAAGCTCCGTGTGTTCGGTCCCCAGGTGGGCGGCAACCTTTTTTGCGTGGCGGGCCTCGTTGTATCCATCTTCGTGAAAGCCTACGGTAAACGTCTTGACCGGGCGGCCGCTTTGCGCCTGCATCAGCGCTACAACGGTGCTGGAGTCAACGCCGCCGGAAAGAAACGCTCCCAGAGGGACATCCGCAATCATGCGTAAGCGGACAGCTGCGAGGAGCGTCTCCTCAAGCTGCTCGATTGCTTCTGCATCGGAGCCGGTAAACGGGGAACGCAGTCCAGACCACGCAACGTCTGTCGCAGACCAGAACTGGCGCAATACTGGAACTCCGTCAGCTGCAGAGATGGTCAAAATATGGCCGGGCGGTAGCTTGTACAGGCCTTTGTAAATGCAATGCGGCGCAGGAACACAGCCGTGGCGCATGTAGAGCGCCAGAGCATCGCGGTCGATCTGACCGTCGAAGTCCGCGTGCTCCCGGATGGCTTTCAATTCTGAGGCAAAGACGAAGTCCGCGCCGGCGCGCCCGTAATAAACGGGTTTGATGCCCAGGCGGTCGCGCACCAGATGGAGTTCTCTCTCTTGCCGGTCCCAGAGCGCGAGGGCGAACATGCCAACAAATTTCTTGACTGCCGCCTCAAGCCCCCAATGCTCGATGGCCGCGAGCATGACTTCCGTATCGGAATGCCCTCTCCACTGGCAGCCGCTGAGCTCAGCCCGAATTTCTTCGAAGTTGTAGACTTCTCCGTTGAAAATAATCACATACCGGCCACTGGCCGAGGTCATTGGCTGATGGCCGCTGGCAGAGAGATCGAGAATGGCCAGCCGGCGGAATACAAGGTAGAGACCCGCAGTGTCGTCGCGGAATGTACCAAAGTCGTCCGGACCGCGGTGCGCCAACGCGTCGCCCATCCGACTTAGGGTCTCTGATGTGGGTTCAGACCGGGGGCGAACTTGCCAATATCCAGCAATGCCACACATAAAATCAAGCTTCTAACTTAAAAGTGACTTTTCACAGGTGTATAGCTGCCCACGATGAGATGGCTGCCGGTCTCAGTCCGCAACTTCAGACTTGGCGGGCGACTCATGCGTCGCTTCCACGGCAGCGCGGCCCACGCTGTAGTAGTTCAGCCCCGCGTTGGCCATCTTTTCGAGGGAGTAGAGATTGCGTCCGTCCAGAACAATCGGGTACGCGAGAAGTTCCCGCAACTTCGGCAAATCCAACGACGCAAATTCTTTCCATTCGGTGAGTATGAGCAAAGCATCGGCGCCCTTGGCCGCGGCGTAGGGGTCTGGGGCATAAGAAATGGCGTCGCCCATGACGGCTTTGGCCCGATCCATCGCGGCCGGATCAAACGCGACAATCTGACAACCCTCTTCCAGGAGGTCTTTAATGATTTCCAGGGCCGGAGACTCGCGGACATCGTCGGTGCCGTCCTTGAACGCAAGGCCAAGCACCGCGAGGCGCTTATTTTTCAGGGTCCACAAGGCCGAACGGACTTTTTTCAGAAACCGCTGCCGCTGTTCATCATTGACTTTTTGCACTTCATCGAGCAGCCCGAACTGGCAACCGTATTCCCGGGCCACCGAGCGAAAAGCGGCAACGTCTTTCGGGAAGCAGGAGCCGCCGTAGCCAATCCCGGCACGGAGGAAGCGCGCGCCGATCCGGGTATCGCTGCCAATTCCCTTGCAGACATCTTCAATATCGGCGCCGACTGCCTCGCAGATATTGGCCACGGCGTTGGCAAACGAAATCTTCATGGCCAGAAAAGCGTTGGAGGCGTGCTTGATGAGTTCCGCGCTCTGAGCTGTCGTCTCAATGTAGAGCGCCGAGTCCTTGGCGCAGCACGGCGCCGGGACCGCACCCTCCGTCTTGTAATAGCTGCCATCCACCAACGGAGCGTACAATTCACGCAGCGTCTGTGCCGCGCGCTCGCTGTTCGCGCCGACCACGATACGGTCGGGATACAGGAAGTCGGTGACCGCCGTCCCCTCACGAAGGAATTCCGGATTGGACACCACATCAAACTCGGTACCGCGGCAGCCGTTCAGGACCATGGCACGCTGGATCCAGGCGTTGGTGTAAACAGGGACCGTGCTCTTTTCGACGATGACTTTGTATCCCTGCGCCGATTGAGCGATCTCTCGCGTTACCGACTCGACATAAGAAAGATCAGCTTCACCACCGGCCGCGGCCGGGGTGCCCACCGCGATCACGATGACCAGCGATCCCCGTACGGCGTCCGTCAAAGACATGGAAAAACTCAGGCGCGCTCCGCGGTGCCGTTGCAGCAACTCTTGCAAATAGTCTTCGTGGATAAGAGATTCACCGGCGTTCAACGCCGCGATCTTGTCCGCGTCGTTATCTACGCACACCACAGCGTGGCCCAGCTCCGCAAAACATGCGGCGGCCACCAACCCAACATATCCAGACCCTATTACCGCAATTCGCATTCGTGTCCCTTTGATCAGGAGGTATGTCTAATGTAGCAGATTGCAAGGTTTCATTTTAACCACTGCGCCAGCACAACGGCGCTGCTTTGCCGCCGGCATGCCGATGACAAGTTGTCCGCTGTCCCTATAAGTCTGCCACCCGGATTGGACGCGCAGCAACAACCTGCGCAAATACTTATGATGTTTCTGTGTCAAACTGTAATCTGTGTCAAACGTGACAGCGACAACCGAAAATGTTACTCTGCCTGGGTTTTGACGCGCGTACTGCCTGTTGATTCGAACCGTGAGGACAACGCCCTTGGAATGTCCCTGTCGGATATGTTTCCAAGTGGGACTTTGTTTCCAGTTCTCATCGGCCTGGTGGTGATATCACGGGTCTTATTTGCCATTGCGATGTGGAAGACCAACAGTAGTGCGGGCTTCCTTAGTCCAGACACTCAGCGATATCTTACAGACGCCGGGTCCCTGCTTCATGGTTCTTTTTCCGATGGGGCCCACCCTGACATTTTCCGGACTCCAGGCTATCCATTGTTTTTGACACCCGCGGTATTCCTTCAGCTCCCGGTCCTTATTGCTCTCTTCGGGAACCTCCTGCTCGCAGTATTGTCTGCATGCCTGATCTGGCAGACCGTTTCGGACCTGTGCCCCAGGACAGCGGCTGCCTCATGGGCCGTCTTTCTCTATTGTTTCGAACCAGTAGGTTTTCTGTATTCCGAAAAGGTTCTTTCGGAAACGTTATTCACGGCCCAGTTTCTGATGTTTGTGTGGCTTGCAGTCCGCTTCCTGAAAAGACCAGCCTTGACCAAACTGGCGCTTGCTGCGCTCGCCCTCGGGTGTGCCACTTACACCCGGCCGGTCACAATATTTCTGGGGCTTTGGCTGTTTCCTGCCCTTGCTCTTGTTCCTCGCATTCTGACCTTCGCTCAGCGCATCCGGGGGGCCGTTCTCTTTCAATGTGTTTTTGCGCTGATCCTCGCTCCCTGGGCCGCGCGCAATGCGGTCGTTGCCGGATACTATGGATTCTCTTCTAACTCCGACTACACTCTCTATTTTTATTCTGCCGCGGCCGTAAACGCCAGATTGCAGCACAAAGGTCTCGCCGACATGCAGGCCGCGATGGGCTACGATATTCATCGTTACTTCTCAATTCATCCAGAACAGCGCCAATGGTCAGAAGCGCAAGTCTCGCGCTATATGGCCGGGGAGACGCGGAGAATTATCTTTCAACATCCCCTGCTCTATTTTCGTATTCATGCCCGGGGTTGCGTCATCCTGCTGCTTGACCCCGGCGCCACCGAACTGCTCAAAGAGGTGGGGCTGTATCCGGAGTCCGGTGGATTGCTGTATCGCACGATGGACCAGGGAATCGTCGGCGCCACTGTCTGGTTTGCCCGCCAGTCTCCCCTCGCATTTGTTTTGCTCGTACTGCTGGGAATTCAGATGCTTCTCTACTATGGATTCGGCGTTGCCGGTCTGCGTCGCTTGCCGGCCGAAATGAGTGCCATATTTCTCGCGGTCGGGTTATATCTTGTTCTGGTGTCTGGATTCCCCAGTGCTACAGCCCGCTTCCGCGCGCCGATCATGTCGCTGGTGTGTATCGCGGCTGGAATGGGAATTGCAAAAAAGAAAGACACTCATATTGCGTTTGGCCTCGGAGCCGACACATGTTCCTGATAGAGAACTTTGTACCGGCGGGCAATGGCGGGCAAAGAAAACTCCTGCTCTACTCTTCGGCGTGCCAGCATGCCTAGGCGCTGCCGATGTTCCGGCCCGGCTTCAATCATCTGACATAGCGCTTGGGCAAAAGCCCCAGGGCTTCCCGGCGGAACAGCCATACCTGTGTCGGCAACAATGTAAGCGCTGTCACCAACGTCTGTAACCACACAAGGGACGCCGCAAGCCATGGCCTCACCAATGGTGTTAGCGAAGCCTTCGCCCGTAGAAGATGAGCATGCGATATCGAGAGCGGCGGTGAGGCGAGAAACGTCTTGCCGTTCGCCAAGCAAGAATATACGCCCCTGCAGTCCGGCCTCAGAGATGACTTTCATGAGTGCCGGTTCCTCGCCGGTGACTCCTTTTCCGGCGAGCACAAAATAGACTCCGGGATGCGACCGGGCCACTCGGCCGGCGGCACCCAGAAACCCAGCATGGTCTTTGATGGGATCATATCGCGCAACAAGCCCGATCAGCACGGCATCTTCCCGGAGCCCCAGTTCGGCGTGCAGCGACCGGCGCGCAGCGTTATCGGGATGAAACCTTCCACAATCGAACCCGTTTGGGATGACAACGCTCTTTTCTTTTCGATAACCGACGGCCTCGTGCTGGCGGGCGCCGACGGCGCTGTTATAGACAATGGCAACAGGATGTCGCGACAACAGTCCGCCTGACCGGATCGCAGCCCTGGTTAGAGCCGGTAATGTAGTGTCGTCCAGAGACATACGAATGTTCCAGACTACTGGCATACGGTTGAGCTGGGACGCTACCGCAAAACTTGCCATCAGGTTGCCATGCGGCATCCAGCCCTGGACAAGTACAGGACGACAACGGCGGATCATGGGAATGATGGAAATTGCAGAAACGGGATTAGGCAGGCCGCGGCGCAACCCCAGGCTGAGAACGGGAATGCCCAATTCCGCGATCCGCGCTCCAATCGGACCTTCCGCCGACAATGACACCACGACAGAGTCCCATTCCGGCGCGCCCAACGCAAGAAGCTTCTCAAGCATGCTCTCTGCACCACCGATTTCCAAGCCGGTGATAACGTGCATGATGCGCATTATCGGGCCTTTCGTAAACAACGCAACAAAGACTGGAGACGGAGCGGCCCGCAGGGAAGGAATCTCAAAGCATCGGCCTTCAGGGCCGGCGCAACGCCCGGTTCACCCTTCCGCAAGCCTCAATTACCGCGAAACGACAATAGTTGATCGCCCCTCTCAACCGCAACATCGCGGGCGCGGAAGAAAGCGCCAGCTCGCGATAAAAGGTCAGTGTGGACCTGGGGCTCGAAACTCGGAGCGCCGTTACATTGCTGGAAACTCCGTTGGGGTTTGGTTCATAGATACGCAGTGCTTCATTGAAAAATCTGGCGGCATAGCGGGAAGCGATGCGGTTCCAAACCAATCCTTCCGGGACATAGCGCTCACCTTCGGGAAAAGGAAACTCCCGCAGAATGTCCGTCCGATTGATGCCCCATCTTTCACTGTTCCGATAACGCAATTGGTCCTTCAGGGTAAACGCATCCACATGGTCCGCGGGATAAGCCTGGCCCATGATCGTCCCGTCGGGAGTAGCGCACAGACACGAGAGAGTGGAAAACCGGTGTGGCTCCGGTATCTGCTCCCAGCGAAAATCAAAGCGTTCCAGCGCATTGGGAGTGCAGCGGTCATCGGAGTCAAAGAACAACGTAAATTCTCCCTTCGCCTGCGCCACACCCAGGTTCATGGCCGTATGCTTGCCGCCATTGGGTTTCCAGAAGTACCGGATGGGAAAATCCGCTTTCCAGGACGAAACCAGTTCGCGGGTGCCGTCATCGCTGCCATCGTCCGCAATGACCCATTCAAAATCACGAAAGGTCTGCCCGCACAGGCTGGAGAAGACCCCTGACAAGCAATGGGCGCGGTTGTAAGTCGGAGTGAGCACGGTGAATCTCATAGGAGCGTCCGATTCTTTCACAAAAGCTGCTGTCGTCCCTCGGCGCACTTAACAAAAATGTATTGATTGCAACCAAGCTTTCGACTGCTCGCCACCAGCTTGTTCAGGCGGAGACCGTTGCTCCCGCAAGCCCGAATGATCTGGTCCGCTGAGGCAACTTCAAACGGGTATCCGCCGACCCAATCCACAATGTCAGTCCAGACCGACATCCCGCGGGGATCCGTAGACTTGGAAAGGACCCGGAGGCGGCGCAAATGCCCGATGTCAACCAGGGTCATTCCGGCAAGAAAAAACAGCGCCACCGGCCACAAAATCGCAAACCGCAGCGGTCGAGGGAACCGGTTGTAAGTCCTTTTCACAAACCGCCAAAAGTCGCTCACTCTTCCCTGGTCATCATAAATGGCAACGAATAAGGCGCCTTCCCTCTTGACCAAGCGAGGCATGTTGTCCAACGCTTCCCACATTGCGCCGCTATGATGAAGGACTCCCCAAGCATAAACAATATCAAAGCTGCCCATCCGGTCAAGATAAGTTCGATCCAGCACCGAGCCCTGCTCGATGTTCCACCGGGCATCGCCGGGAAAAAACATTTGTTTCAATTGACGAGTGCAGGCGACCGACTCCGGATCATTGTCAAAGGAGAGAACCGAGGCTCCAAGTTGCCGAGCCGCTAGACTGAACAGCCCGCTGCCCGAGCCAACGTCCAGGAAAGTCTTGCCTTTCAGCGTCTGACAATCGAGCATTTGCTGGAGGGACGACGCCGCGGCTTCCACTCGTTCACGATTGATCTGGCTCAGAAAGCGCCGCCAGTTCCGTCCGAATTCGAAACGATGCAACGCTTCCACTCCCCCGCTGCCGGTCGCAAGCTCAGGGGCAGTCTGCATAGCGTGACTCGGACCTGGGCCGTCTGACACACGCCCACGACCATTCACCTCTGGTGCAGCGGTGGCAGTTTGGCGGCCCGCAATCTTTGCCAGATTTTCGGCCAGCTGCGGGGCCAGTGTATGGATGCTGAAATTCCGCAAGACGACTTCACGCGCCCGCTGGCCCATCTCAACAGCATTCTCCATTCGCTCAAGGAGCCCGGAAAAGGCATCTATCCAGCCTTCCGTAGTGCGGGCGGATGCTCCGATCGAGTCCATTTGAAAAACATCGGCCGTCATTCCGACCGGCGAAACAACCACCGGGACGCCGCAGCTCATGTAGAGCAGCATTTTGTAGGCGCATTTTCCGCGGCTCCAAAGGGAATCGCGTAACGGCATAATGCCAATGTCAAAGCTCTGTATCGTTTCCACCTCGGTTTCCGGCGACCAGCGAACGAACTCAAATTGACTCGCTGGGAGTCGCAGTTGCGGGGGCTCGTCGGCAATGACTCGCAGTCGGGCTCGGGGATATCTCTTCAGCACGAGTTGCAGTGCTTCCTCTACTAATTGCAAGTCCGGAAAACCGCTCTGGCTCCCAGACCAGCCGATGGTGGGCCGGTAGTCAGGGTCGTTGGCGTGACAGCCCTTGCAACTCAGAGGCTTGAATCGCTCGGTATCCACGGCTGTCGGCAGAACAAAAATGTTGGAATTCCATTGGCCAAATTGCTCGGCCAGAAAAGAATTTCCGCAAATCACAGCCTCTGACATCCTGGCCAAACGGCGGGCGAACCCACCTTTGCGGTACAGCCAAATGGCGTCGTCTACATCAAGCACCCGCGGTTTTTTGGTAAGACGCTCGAGAGTAGCAAATGTGGAAAGCATTTCTCGCTGAAACAGCGTGACGTCATAGCGATATGACTCCACAACACTCGGCAGCCGTGAACTCAGGGACCCAACCGCCCAAAAGGCCCGGATGAACTTGTCCTTGGGGGGGTATGCACCCAGACTTGCGGGGAATTCCGAGACCTCAATGTCATGTGCGTGCAACGCGTCAATATATTGACGGACGCGAAATCGCGCGCTGGGAATGTTCCGGCCGGGAGTAAATGCTGCAACCTTGATCATCGTAGAGCGTGTTTCACAGAATCGTTTCGCTCTCACCTTTTAGTTACTTGCAGGAGCGGATTGGCTGGTAAAGTTCTGCTATGAAGAGCGACACATGCTGTTGACGGCGTGAAACTCTTCCACGCCGCCTTCCTTGTCATACCTTGTCATATTCGTTACACCGACCTTTGGGCATTATCCTCGATATCAAGTATCTTCAAGGCTTTCGCCCTGACCATGGCCCATAGCGATGCTTGCGACCACGGATTTCCTCGCAACTTCGCGCAACCTGATCCACCAAACCGGGAACCGATAGACCAACCATGACACCGCGTAAATCTTGATGAGGATGTTCAGGGCAAAAAAGAAACCTTCATTGTAGGGACTCAATACCAATCCACCAAATAAAGCCCCATACATCACGCTCGCCACATCACTTCCTTCCATTGCTTTCTTATAAGCAATGGTCGTGACCATGCCAATAAATCCGATGAGCACCATCATTCCTGAGATTCCCCATTCCAGAAATGCAAAATATATTGTGTAGACATTCTGTTCCCTGCCATTCGGGCCAACGTTTACAAATCCGGCATGAAGGGAAGGTACGTCAAACTTGGCTCCGAACTTGTTCATGGTTTGCAAGAAGAACCGATTGATTTTCCAGTTATAGGGAACCACATTGGGCTCGCGAATGACACGGTCGAATGCAACGACTCCGCCACACGCGTAAAGTACGAGCCCCTGGACAACGGGAACAGCGTTATCTGCAAGAGTAGCGTCCGGTCGTGAGTTGGCCTTTCCCAGTGCAATGGCTACAGCGCCGAATAAGATAAGCGCGACCATGGCGAGACTGATCATTAACTTCCAATGAATCCGGCGGCCTTTGAGCCAGGAAAGAGCAATCACGGCAAGAACGAGGCCCGCAATCCCGGACCGGCCGCCGGTCAGCAAGCACATCCCAAGCGCTAACATAATGGCCATTGAAGCTCGCATCTTTCCCCTCCACGTCTCACGAAAAGCAATCATCGCAACGATCACAGAGAGGGTCACAATGTTTCCAAAAAGGCTTTGGTCGAGATCAGCTTGCCTTGTTTCATCATTCATGGCAAGGTACGCGGCAGCCAAAAAGTTCGCGCTACTCTGCGCAACGACGCTTGATATCCATCGATACCCGAGTGGCGCTCCGCATAAAACGACGCAAAGAAGAGTATTCAAAATCCATTTTGGCAATCCTTGCTCAGCCCTCAGGTTCCCGGATTTTGATCTAAAACTAAGGCAAGCCAACGTGACGACAGAGGCCAGCGAAAATGACAGCGCCCCTCCCAAAAATATCATCAGGGTTTGGGGCAGAATAGGATAGAAGAAATCCCCCACAATCCAGATCAACAGAAGAATTATGGCCCAGACTCCACAAAATACAACTGGCGGATAGAGAATGGCTTTGCCTCCAACGCGGTAATTGATATATGCCAGAAGGCCCAAAGTGATTATCGTGAGCAAGAGCATGAGGCTTTCCTCTTTGAACCGGCCGGCGACACATGGTTCCGACTGGTTTCAGTTGTCCAGATTTTCCGCGTTGGTTTCTACGTGAGCAGATATTGACCAACGAGTTTCCACAAGCGCGCTCAGGCCTTTGTTTCCGAGGCCCGTCCCAATCGAAACAGAAAGATCCGTCCGTCAGGCGCCAGCATCCTGAACCAGATGCCGATTCCAAATATCAGCAGGACCAGCCCGCAAACGATCACTCTCAGGATCAAGTGTTCCGTAAGACTCACGAAATACATAATGACAATCCCGCCGACCGCCGCAGTACCAAACCCGGCTAAAAACTTACTGCGATGCGGAAGCAGCCGATACGAAAAATAGAAAAGGAAACCCGCATCCAGGACCACTCGGGCGGCCCACGCAATCGCCGCGCCCTCGATTCCCCGGGCCTTGAGAAGAAACCAGAGCGCCGCAAGATAAAACGGCATCTCCAGGATGTGGAGCATTGCCGTGACGCGTGGCCGTCCGGCGCTCTGGATAAATCCAAAAGGAATCTGCGCGAGACAACTTACGAACACACCGATAGCCAGCCAGCGAACAGGCGCGACGGCGTTTTCCGCAAAACTCGGCGAGAGCCAGAGCCGCAGACCTTCCGGCGCCGCGGCGACTACGATCAAGAGCACGGGAAACATCATAAGAAACACATTTCCCTCCCCATCTCGCCATTGCCCTAAACGTAAAGCAATCCAATTCCAAAGCCAACCTGGTCAGGGTTGCCTATGATCTCCGAGTGCCGATACTGGTCTTTTATCTCATTCCATAGACGAAGCACGCCGTATTCGCTTGACGGTTGGTTCCTAGCAATATCGTGAAATGCAATGAGACCGCCGGATTTCACCAGCGGAGAATAGAGTTCAAAATCAGAGCGGCTACCCTCGTAGGTATGATCGGCGTCAATAAACAGCAGATCCAGGGAGCGATCGCCCAGGAGTTCTACGACCTTGTCCCTGGTTTCGAGTTTATGAGAGTCGTCCCGCACCAGGTGAAGTCGTTGCCCGTTGGCCGGGAAGGCCTTCAAGATGGGCATGCGAAACCGAGAGTACCCGCCTCCGAATGGACCGCCCGGCAGGTCTACGCTAATAACGGTAGCGTCAGGATGGGAGAGCCGGCAGAGAACGAACAGGCTCCCCCCGTGACAAGTCCCAATTTCCATGACGGTCTTGGGCTGTCTTTCGGCGATGATTGCGGCAAACTGGCGGAGTTCTGCCGGAACCTGAATCGCCCGGATAATAGGATTGGTGAGCGCCAAATCAACGATCTTGTCAGAATCCTTCTCTTTCATCGAGTACAATTTCGCGATCAGCGAAAAAATCGAAAATGCCCCGTACGCCGAACGGGCACGCCTGGAGGCTTCCTCGGCAATTCCAAGAAGCAAGGCGCGCTCGCTCGCATCCAATATCAGGAACCAGGCGGCAAATCCAAAGGCCAGCAGGCCGAGCCCAAGAAATTCCAACTTTGGAGCCAGCCTGTCAGGAACAGCCCCCAGGTACATGAGCAACATGGTTGCAGCCGTGGCCGTGCCCAGCTTGGCCAGGAGCTTCCATTTGCGAGACAGCAGGTAATGGGCCATGAGGAAAAGGAGGACCGCGTCGAGCGTGACCCGTGCCGTCCAGGCAATGGCGGTCCCCTCAATTCCCAGGCGTTTGGTGAGGACACAGACGGCGACCAGGTAAATGGGCAATTCCAGGAGATGCAGCTTGGCGGTAATGTCCGGCCGGCCAGCGCTCTGGATCAGGGCAAATGGCAACTGCGCCAGGCAGTTGAGAAATACCCCTATTGCGAGCCAGCGCAAGACTGAGCCGCCATTCTGGGCAAATGTCGGGCCTAACCAGATCCGCAAGCCTTCAGGCGCGAGGACAATGATCATCAGAATTACGGGAAAGGTAGCCAGGAAAACCGACTTAACTCCACGACTGAGCAACAACGTGACACGGTCGGGGTCTCGCGTCAGGCTTGCGGCAAAAGCCGGGAACAAGACACCGGCTACTGCCCCGGGGATGACCAGGAGTCGAGTCACCACGTCAAACGGAGCCGTGTAGTAAGCAACCGCGCCGACCGAGAGAAACACCCCGATGAGGAAGCGGTCGAGATAAACCATGAATGGGCTGATGACGTTGCTGACGGTCATCCAGCCGCCGAGTCGGACCACCGGACCCAGGATGGAGCGACGGACAACAAAGTTATGCCGGAGTAAAGGCATGGCGTGAAGGCAGGCGATCAGGTGGGCCAGCAGACCGACGACCCGTCCAAACAAGAGAATAGCGATCACCGGAACCAGGCTGTGGGAAAAGGGCAGGGCCAGGAGCGGACCGGCAAACGCAAAGATGCTCATCGGAATGCGGATGAGATTGAGAATTCTGAAACGTTGCTGCGCTTCCAGTATTCCGCGCAGGCCGGAAGTAACGGTCACAACGGGAATGGACACAGCCAGCAGATAAAAGCCATGCAAGGTCTCTGCCTGCAGCGCGGCCGGCACTTTGAGCACTCCGTGCACCAGCCAGGGCAACATCGCGGATATGACCACGCCGCCCAGACTCCCCAAGAGAAGCATGAACAGCAACGCGGTCCAGGCTAAAGGCGGAATCGAATGGTCTTCACCGGTCCCCAGTTTGTCCGCCACCAGCTTTGTCAGGGCCCTGCCGATACCCAGATCAAGAAGGCTAAAATAACCGATCACAATCCAGGCCAGCGACAGCACGCCAAAGCGGTCGACGCCCAGCGCATGAACCAGCGGGGGAACAGCGATCAGTCCAACGGCCATCGGCACCAACTGGCCGAATAGATTCCAAACGGTATTGCGGGCCAGCAAACGGCCGCTGGTCAGCGGCTGGATTGATGGTGATGTGTTCATAGGTGCGGTGCGCGCCGGTTGCGACCAGGCGCGCGGCTGGAAACAAGCCACATTTCGGGGACCACGATTTCCTAACTCAAAAGAAGTCCGCTGTATTCTTCTACTACGCGCTGCAAATCGAACCTGCCCATATCTGTTTTTGGTCCTCCCCCATTTTGCCGATGGAGTGAGTACAGGTTACACGCAGCGACAATGCCCGCGGCCAGGGCAGCCGGGTCTTCCGGCGGGACGACGGTCATTTGCGCGCCTCCGGCCTGGACTTCACGAATGGCGCCCGGACAGTCAGTCGCCACTACGGGCGTTCCCAAAGCCAGCGCTTCCAGAAGCACGTTAGGCAGTCCCTCGAAGCGCGAAGGCAGGACGAACACATCGGCGTTGCGGAGATGAGGCCAGGGGTTCTCTCGAAAGCCGATAAACTGGGCGGTTTCCGCCAAGTCCAGACGACGCGCCTGTTCGGTCAACTCGCACAGGAGAGGACCTTGACCCAGGATTGTAAGGTGCACAGTCGGAAAGTGGTCCCGAACCGCAGCCATGGCGTTGAGCAGGATATCGAAGCCTTTTTGCCGGCAGAGCCGGCCGACAGCGACCAGATGGGGCCCGGGACCCAGATACGGATTCTCTTCGGCCGCCGCCATCCGGCGCACGTGATTCACATCAACGGGATAGTAGATACGGGTCAGCTTTTCTCGCGGCACGTCATAATTCGCGGCCAGGTCATCCACCATGGAATCGCACAGACACAGCACCTTGTCGGCCCGTTTGTAGAAACTCCGATAAAGCCAGGTCCACAGGCGAGGATGAGGGAGATCTTCCTTCATCTCAGCGCTGGTCAGCGCGGCTTCTGCAATGAATAATTTGATATCGCGCGGCAAAAAAGGCCGGCTGAAGGTCAAGGCCACGTTGGCTTGCGGCAACGTGGAGAGCACCGCCCGGGGCCGCAACTTCCAGATCAGCCGCACCAGGCCGGGCAACGAATAACGTGCCCGCGAAGCATTCAGGTCATGGACCACCACATCCGCGGGAACGTCCTGCAGGTATTCCCCGTGGACCTGCAAGAGCGCCAGATGGATTTCAAAGAGATTACGGTCCAGATAACGAAGCAACAGCGTAAAGAACCGCTCGGCGCCGCCTCCGCCAAGAGTCGGTATCAACAAGAGCACTTTGTGCCGCCTGTCAATCATTGGATCTTAGTCACGAACCAGGAAGGCACTTCCGCAGGAGAGAGAGATTAGCTTTTCTGTCCTGTCGTGTAGAAATTCATCAAAAGCCTTGGTTGCGCCAGGGCAAGTCGTGAAGCCATAGTCGTCACAGATTATCACGCCGCCCGGATTCATAAGGGGATAGAAGAACTCCAGGCTGTCGCGTGTCGGTTGATAGAGCTGCAGGTCGATGTGGACGAAACAAAACCGGCGCTCTTTGACTTCCTCGAATCGCTCCGGGATCCATCCCGGACGAAAGCTCAAATTGGCGAACTCGGCAAGGTTGCGCTGGGCGACTTCCAGCGGGATCGATAGGTCGTTTTTGCAGAAGCAATCGCCGTCCGCCCAGTCTGGGGCAGATAGGCCTTCAAACGAGTCAAAGAGAAAATGCTGGCGGCGAAGGGCCTTGCATATAAGGTATGAGCTTGAACCTGTATGGACGCCGCATTCAGCCGTGTCACCGGGGACGTTTTGGACAAGTTTGGTCAGCTGGTTCAACATCCATCGCCGGTCGCTTTCATGGCCGTAAAGCAGGCCGAATTTTTCCAAGTAGGAATTAAAATCCCGGTCTTGCCACCAGACCATTTGCGGCCACATGAAGCGGTAGTTGGGAAGCAGCCATCGGCCGATGCGAACGAGCGTCAACCATCGCCATTCTCGACGAACACGTTGGTCAGCAATAGCGTTGCAAATGCCGCGAATCACTTGGGTACCCGCAATTTCATGTGTATCATAGCTAGCACATCAACGCTGCAACTGGATCAATGACGCAACTCGAATTCATGAATGCCGTGCGCACCGAGGGCATTCGCAAGGTTCTGCAAACGCACGGCGATCTCTTTGCTGGCAAGGACCTATTGGAAATCGGCAGTGGCACCGGCGCACAACTTCTTGTACTCCGCGACGTTTGCAGGTCGGCAACCGGTATAGAGATCGCTGACCGGTGGTATCGTAGCAGCCCACTCGTCGAGATCGTCCAATATGATGGACGACGAATTCCATTTCAAAATGCATCTTTTGACGTGATCTTTTCGTCCAATGTGATTGAGCACATTCGGGATGAGAATACAATCCACGCCGAGATGCACAGGGTCCTCCGGCCTGGCGGTGTCTGCTTTCATATAGTGCCAAGCGCAATGTGGCGAATCGTCGCCTCGATTGCGCATTACCCGGCGTCTATTAAGGGGGGTTTTCAAAGACTATTAGGCAGGAGAGTAAGCAGGAGCGAAACCAGCGCCAATGATCCTGGACCTGTAACATTGGACCGCTGGATAGCCCGGCTAAAGTTTGGGCTAGTTCCGCCCCGTCATGGCGAATTTGGAAACTGGCTTACTGAACACCTGTTTATCTTTCGCGCCGGTACCTGGCGTAAGCGCTTTGAAACACAGGGCTGGCAAATAGAATCGATGGGCCCAGTCGGCTTTTTCCACACCGGTTGTTATCTTTTTGGAAAGCATTTGAGTTGGCGGACGCGTATTTGGCTGGGAAAGTTTATCGGATCGTCTGAATTGTTTTTCGTGCTTCGTACAGCTTCTAACCCTGCTGATCCCCATCGTCATTAACGCGCAGCGGTTCTGCACGTTTTGCAAAAGCTGAAAAAAACTGGGTCGGGCGCATCGCGCCCGACCACAAACTGCCGTTCTCTTACCAATGTGCTGGATCAGTCCTGAGGGGTGATAGGTGGAATCGCCACTCCGCAATTACTACCGATGTAGCGATTGTTGCCAAAGGTGGCGTAGCCGCCGCTTGCGTTGTTAATCTGGCAATTGTTATAAGCATAGTTAGAGAAGGCGGAATTGCCAAAGCCGGCAAAGACAGTGAAGCCGCTGCCGTTATAGCTGGAATCGCTGAAGCTAACGGTCATCTGAGCAGAAGCGGAGTTCACAACCAAGCCGTTATTGCTTGCATGTTCGACAAAGGACCTCGACACGACAACCCGGCTATTCTGGCCACCTTCGACGCCGTTATTAGACGCCACCATTATTTGCGATCTGTCAATCCCGACCTGAACTACGCCGGACGAGGTTTGGGCAAAAATTCCGTCACCCTGGCCCGCCGTGCAACTGGCCGGAACACAGCTGCCAATGTTTTTGATGATCGTGTTGATCACATGCACAGATGCACTGGTGGTCAACGAGGCTTCGATGCCGTTCGTGGCAAAGCCGAAGATAACACAATTCTCAACATTCAGGTCCTTGCCGGAAATGAATTTGATGCCGTCGAGTCCACCGGTGTTGGTTCCGCCCATGAGGCCGTCGAGTCTCAGGTTGCGGATGGTCACAACGTCATTTGCTCCAGCCGCAACGACAATCGCGTTGGTCCCGGAGACCAGGACGGAAGCCACCTGGCCTCCTCCACCATCGAGAGTAATGGCTTTGGTGATGGTAACTGCCCCGAACCCGCCTGGGTCCAGAGCATCAATTTCGCCGCCCGCGGCGGTCTTTGAAATGGCGCCCGCAAAAGTCTTACACGGCGCCGTACGGCTGCAGGGATTGGCATCGTCGCCCACGCCAGAGACCCATGTGCGGGTCGCCTGTGCACTCATGACTGCCGTTCCCAACACGACAATCACCAACAACTTCATTGAGTCAATAATTTTCATTTTCTCTCCAAGTTTCTTTTTTCGAAGTAATCGAGGGGCACCCAACATTCAGTAACGCGGCGAACAAACACACCATGACCAGCCAAGGGGGTGGCGATCTTTTTCTGAATGACAGTGAGTCTGACACGCAGAGTCTATCACTGTTACCGAGAAAATCATCCTAAATTCTTGAGAAATAAATATCACGCCGTTTAGAAGAGACAAGTCCAATTACATCAATACTTTACACTTTGATCCTTGGCCACACGCCCACCTGGATCAGAGCAAATCCGGCTGGTCTGGGGCTAGCCAGACAGTGTGGGGTGAAGGATCTTTCAGACCCTGGTCCAAAGGCTCAACAAACTTGGAAAAGTGTCGCCAAGGGCGATAGTAGGCTTTTCGCACCCCTGCCTGCGAATAGTCCAAGGCATAACCTTTGTAACCCGCAGTGGTGAGGACGCCAATGACGTCGCGGATGTTTCTGCCCCGCGCCGCCAGTTCGCGTGGATGGAGCTCCAGCAGAATGCGGAAGTATCGTTTGGTCCTGAGCCCAACCTCCATACCGGTCAAGACCATGTCTTCAGCTCCTTCTACGTCAACCTTCAACAGATCAATGCCTTGCAACCCGGCTTCATCCAACAGCGAATCGAGCCGACGAGAGCGGACGGTAAAGACTTGGGACGCCTTTGAGGAAGCCTCGACGAGCCTGGACGTTCCCCAATTGCTTCCACCATGATCATGCGCGGCCAGGATCAGATGAGAGTCACAGTCGGCCGCAGCGACCTCAAAAACCTGCACCTGATTGAGATGATTGCGTTCCACGTTGGATTTCAATTTGGCAAAAATACGGGGATCCGCCTCCACCGCCACAACATGTCCCGCGCTTCCCACCAGATGACTGGCCACCAAGCTGAAGAGACCCCAGTTTGCACCGAGGTCCACAAAACTCATTCCAAGCCGTAAAATACTCCGGGCAAACGCGATTTCATGTGCCGCAAAACAACCTGCGAAGAAAACTTCGCGCGCCAGCATATCGCGAAGACAGCATTCGAATGTGTAGCCGCCTAATTTCGGGTCCATTCTACCCAGAAATTCCCGGTTCGAGCCGCGACAAAGCCATTCGATGAGGCGATATTTCCCTCTGGGCAATCGCCGGGTGATGCTGGCAGCAATGTTGGCCCAAATCGGGGCCGGTTTCAGGTCTTCAAAGCAGGTTGAAGATGTTTGCATGCTAGTTTTCTCGCTAACTTCGGATAGCAGGATTTATGTCTTTGGCCTGATCGAGTCGCAGCCCTCGTTCCGTGGTCGTCGTTGTTGTTTGCCGCAGCGTGTCAAAGACCGTTTGCCAAAGCAACAATGCCTTGTCGGTGCTGAATCGCTCAAGAACCTCCGGTGCGCGAGCAGACAACCTTTGCCGCTCCTTGGGATCGCTCATGAGTCGATCCATCGCAGCTGCCAGCGCAGCCACGTTTTCAGGTGGTACCAGAATTCCGTCAACGCCGTCACGAATAATAGTGCCTGGGCCCTCGGGACAATCAAAACTGATGACGGGTAGCCCACAGGCCATAGCTTCAGCCAATGCCATACCAAAGCCCTCGAACCGGGAAGCAGACACAAATAAATCGGCATCGCGAAACATAGAATACGGGTCTGGAACCTCTCCGGCAAAGTAAACTCGCCCCGCGAGACCAAGGGCGTCTGCTTGCGCCTCCAATTCATTTCGTAGCGGCCCCTGCCCCAGGATCGTAATTGCCCATTCGGGATGGCATTGGGCAATTCTTGCAAACGCTTCTAAAAGCAAATCGAAGCCCTTCTGACGCACTAATCTTCCCACGGCAACCAGCCTGTTACTCCTTGATGCGCCACTGACTCGCAAGCGACTTCCGTCCAAACTGGGTGAAACGGTGACAGGGTTCGCAATGGCAATTCCCCAAACTTTGGTCATTGATTGAAACTTGACAACGGAGGCTCCGGTTGGACAGACAAGCGCATCAGCCAGGGGATAGAGCAGCTTTCGCAAACAACTCCAGATCGCTCCGATCTTGTAACGAGCAGGATCGGTACGTTCAGAAATAATGATCGGCTTGCGCAGTCTCCGCGTCGCCAGAAGAGTCAGAATGTTCATACAATCCATAAAGCTGACGACAACATCGGGTTGAGACTCGCGAATTGCTTGGCGAAGCACGCTTACCCTGTGAATATTTCGTATGAGGCCCTCAACCAAATTTCTTGAATTACTGGTCAATCCCAGACTGCGAATTTTCACCGAGCTATCGACAGGATAAGACGGTGTCTCGGTGTCGAACTTCACAAGGGTTACTTCTTTTCCCTCGCGTGCCCAGGCGCTGGCTAGCACAGACATTACCCGCTCCGCTCCTCCACGCCCCAGCGTCGAAATCACCAACGTCAAGCGCATCCCAATCTCCCACGAACTCTTTCGTGCTCAGCCGGCAGTGAACCGCGGAATTCCAGTTGCGACTGCCGAAGGGCGAGCCGCTTTGACAAAATTAGACTTTTTTGCGTACCAAGCCTGAAAAACCAGCACGTCCCACAACAAATACTGCCAGCCCTGTTTGCCGGACATATGTTCTTGCCACTTTCTGCGTATCGGTTCCACTTGAAAAATTCCAGGTTGACGAAGGCTGGTTTCCGAGAGAAGCTCCTCCGCCCAGTCGCGCAACTCTCCGCGTAACCAGCTGTCGAGAGGAAGATCAAAGCCCCGCTTGGGACGTTCCACTAGCTCTCTGGGAACATATCGATAGAGTAGCTGGCGAAGAACCCATTTGCCGGCGTTATTACGGATTTTGAAGCGCAAAGGCAGCTTCCAGGCAAACTCAACGACACGGTGATCCAGCAATGGAACGCGTGCCTCAAGACCGACGGCCATGCTTGCCCGGTCAACTTTGGTAAGAACATCATCCGGCAGGTAGTTGACCAGATCTACGAGCATCATGAATTCTTCAAAGCATCCGATTCCAGATAAAGAATCAAGCGATTCCAAAACACTGCCGGGTTCATGGGAATGCAGCACCAGACTGGAGGGGGTCTGCCAATGCGAAATGATTCTCATATAAATCCCTTGGCGCGTTTCCGTCGCTAGGTAGTCGGCTAAGGAATGGGCCCGCTCTCCTGGACGGGACATCTGCATTCTCTTCGGCAACAGTAGGCGGAGCGCCTCGAATGCCCGATCAATGGCTTTGGCGGGGACTGCTTGTATCATCTTAGCCGCTGGCTTTCGTGAGATCTGGGGCAGCCTTTTGACTGCATTCCAGATGGAACGCGCAGCGAGATAACGGTTATACCCGCCAAACAGCTCGTCGCCACCATCGCCAGAGAGGCTCACCGTTACACGGCTTCGGGCAAGCTTGGATACCAAATAGGTAGGGATTTGCGACGGATCTGCAAAAGGCTCATCGTACATCTCTGCTAGGCGGGGTATGACCTCGCGCGCATCCTTGGGGGTCAAATAGAGTTCCGTGTGCTCGGTCCCCAAATGAGCCGCAATTTTCTTAGCGTGCCCAGCCTCGTTGTACGCGTCCTCATGGTATCCGATACTGAACGTCTTCACTGGCCGGTTGCTTTGCGCCTGCATGAGCGCCACGACTGTGCTGGAATCAATTCCCCCGGAAAGAAACGCCCCCAAGGGGACATCGGCAACCATCCGTAGTCGGACAGCCTCCACCAGTTTGCTTTCAAGCTGCTCTATGGCCTGCTCATCAGATCCCTTAAAACGTGATCGGATTCCTTCCTGGGCTACTTCCCGAACGCTCCAGAATGGCTGCGCCGAGGGTTCTTCCAGCGAGGAATTGAGGGTGAGAATGCAACCTGGCATCAACTTGAAGATGCCCCTGTAGATACAATGGGGCGCCGGCACGTAGCTGTGGCGCATGTAAAGCGCCAGGGCATCACGGTCGACCTGGCCATCAAAATCGGGGTGTTGCTCAATGGCCTTCAATTCCGAGGCGAAAACAAAATCTTGTCCGATCCGTCCGTAGTATAAGGGTTTGATACCTAGACGATCACGAACCAGGAACAGCTTCCTCTCCCTGCGATCCCAAAGGGCGAAGGCAAACATCCCAACAAAGCGCCGAACGGCCTGGCCCAATCCCCAACGCTCAACAGACTCAAGAAGGACTTCGGTATCAGAGTGTCCACGCCATCCGCAGGTTCCAAGCTCTGCCCGGATCTCTTCAAAGTTGTAAACCTCGCCGTTGAACACGATTACGTAGCGGCCTGAAGCCGAGATCATCGGCTGATGTCCTTGGGGAGAAAGATCAATGATGGAAAGTCGCCGAAACACCAAACCAACGCCGACCTCACTGGCATGAAAGACACCGGAATCGTCGAGCCCGCGATGAGCAAGCGCATTGCCCATCGCATTCAGAGTCTCAAGGGGAGGTTCGTCCCCACGCCTCGCCTGCCAGAAACCGGCTATGCCGCACATGAGAGTGAGTCCACTACGTTACCGCCTTAAGGCTTCTGTTGCCCCTTGTGCGCAATTCCACTAATGTCCAACGCTTTCGCGGATAAGGAGGGTAGCCATCCGCTGCCCCCAAAGGAACGAAGTCACCGCAATCCTACGCATGGTCAGCCGACAACTCCTTCCGCGGGCGAGGCGAGGCAGGAAGCGCACTCTCGCGCCAGCAGCCTCCCTGAGTACACGCTCACCACTAAGAACGAAACAACGTAGACCAAAGAAGTCGACAAAGCGATACCGGCGACGCCCCATACTTTCATCAGGACGAGATTTAGCGATATATCCAGCACTAAACAAATTCCGGCCGTCCACATCAGCACGTGGTTCCTCTTCGCAGATGAGAGGAACCGGACAAAGAGAATAGAGCAGATATAAAACGGAATCTGGATGGCATAACAGACCTGAACCCAGCCTACCAGGTCCGTATCAGCCGCCGTGAACGCGCCCCGCTGGAACACGAGTCTCACCAGCGGCTTGGAGAAGGCAATCAGGCACAGAGTAAACGGTACTGTGGTAGCCGCCACCGCCATGGTGTACCACTTTAGAGTGTTGCGACAACCAGCCCAATCGTTTTGCGCGACCATCTGAGAAAAATAGGGAAGCACAGCCGTACTCAAGCTCGCAGCGCCAATCCACAGGACCACGCTAATGATTCTGCTGCCGTAGCTCAAAGCAGATACGCTGCCTTGCGGTAACATTGCCGCCATAGACTGGTCCACAACGCTGGTAGCGCCCATCACTAACGACCCGGCCACGAGCGGCTTATATTGTTGCCACACGGAGCGGACACTCACACTGAAGCCGTACCACTGTGGGATGAGCCGTATACCGAGCGCCTTTAGTGCCTGGATCACCAGCGCAGCCTCAAGACAACTGCCGACGACGACACCAGCGGCAAGCGAGAATGCGCCCCAATTCCTGAGACCGAATGTAATCAATACAATTGTAGCCAGCGGCGTTAACAAAGGAGTCAACGCGGGGAGCGCAAACTTCTCGCCGGCGTTCAACACGGAAGATGCGTAAACCGTCACTCCATTGAACAATACAAACGGGAGAAGTAGAAAGAGAATCTCACGCGTTAACCGCAGCTTTGCCGGCGGGAAACTGGAAGCCAAAAAGGGCAGATACCAGGGTGCAAGCAATCCCAAAATAATAATCAGAGCCAGCAAAGCAAGAACGCACGCGAACAACACCGTCGAAAACAGTTTTTGGGCTGCTTCAGGCCCCAGAGAGTATTTCGTCTCTAGGAATGCCGGCACGAGAGCAGGTCCAAGAGAGCCGACCAGGAGATTGACCGCGAATGCCGGCAACACAAAGGCGATGAGGAATGCATCCAGGGCGTCGCCGCGGCCAAACGACTTCGCAACCAGCAATTCCTTCGCGGTTGATCCGAGCTTGGCCAACAACGTCAAGGCGCCAACGATCAACGCTGCCCGAAAGATCTTCCGGTTGGGAGAATCTGTTCTCGTTGTTTTGAGGACGCTAATCCTCATTTAGCGTTTACACTGCTCGACCGGGGTTCCGACACGGCGAAGGTTTCTTCTCTGCGCAGGTAGTGACGTTCCAAGATTCCGGTACAAGCTCTGAAGGACATGACTCGATGTTGCACGCAAACCCAGGCATCGGTGCTTCACTCGGGGATGTAAAGGGTAGCTGTGCCCTTCTCCGTGATCGAATGTCAAAACAGTAACCTCGTTTTCCTGCTCGGCCCAACCACTTGCCAGCAAGCTGACAACCCGCTCTGCTCCGCCACGCCGCAGTGACGAAATCACCAGAGTTATGCGCGAAGGTTTAACGAATCCTATCGGCAGAGCCGTCTCGTTCTGCGTATGAGACCAGATCGCCATTTGCTTGGTGTGGTTCAATGCGTTCAGTTTGCTGGTCCTAATAGGGGACCCGGCTTGGGGGCGACAGTAAATTCTCAAACAGCTGCTGCCACATCGCCAGTATCCGGCCGGCGCTAAAGCGCTCAAGCACCTCCGGCGCGCGCGCTGCCAGCCTCTGGCGTGCCGCGGGATCGCTCATCAGATGGGCCATCTCAGCAGCCAGGGCCTTAACGTTCTGGGCCGGGATTAGTATGCCGTCGGCTTGGTGACGAATGATCGCTGCAGGGCCCTCGGGGCAATCAAAGCTCACGACCGGCAGGCCACATGCCATGGCTTCACACAGGGCCAGAGGAAAACCTTCGAATCGAGAGGAGAATACGAACATGTCAGCCGCATATAGGTAGGGGAACGGGTCTTCGACGGCGCCAAGCAGCTTAACCCGTCCTTCCAGTTCGAGAGCCTCTATTTGACCTTGCAGTTCGCTTTTCAGCGGACCTTCACCCAAAATGGTAAGTGACCAGAGCGGATGGTGATCGGCAATCTGTGCGAACGCATTCAGGAGAAGATCGAAGCCCTTTTGATGAACCAACCGCCCCATGGCAAGGAGCGTTGGGCGCTCCTGTTCTCGATCGCGCCGAACGGGGCCGGGCGGCACGGCAAAAGGATTAGGGATGGTGCAACCCTGGACCCTGGTCATTGCCTGGAACCGGGCCAGCGACGCGCTGACAGGACAAACCAGAGCGTTGGCAAGGGGATACACCAAACGCCGGAGCAAATGCCATGTGCGTCCGATGTCATGCAGGGCAGGATCAGTCTGTTCCATGATGATCACGGGGACTCTCAGCCAGCGAGTCGCCAGGAGAACCAGAACGTTCGTAGCGTCGACTGCGCTGATCACCATATCGGGCCGGGATTCGCGGACCGCGCGACGCAATGTGCGGATTCTTCCGAGATTCCGGTACAAGCCCTGAAGGAAATGACTCGATGTTGCACGCAAACCCAGACATCGACGCTTCACTCGGGGATGTAAGGGATAGCTGTGCCCTTCTCCGTGATCGAATGTCAGAACGGTAACCTCGTTTCCCTGCTCGGCCCAGCCACTTGCCAGCAAGCTGACAACCCGCTCTGCTCCGCCACCCCAAAGAGACGAAATAACCAGAGTCATTCGCATGAATCTTCGCAATCTGCGTCCGCTAAAGCACAGGACCTACCTTTTCTTAGCCAGGATCTTACAAGGTCGCATTTTCTCCTCTTCTGCGGTTCTCTTACGTCAGATCCGGCTCTCCCAGCCAAGGCCAGCCCAAAGTCTTCGAATCGAGAGGAGAATACGAACATGTCAGCCGCATAGAGGTGGGGGAACGGGTCTTCGACGGCGCTAGTACGTCAGGTCGCCGTCATCGGAAGGGCAGAGTGTCCCCGGAAACAAAACAGCGCTAAAAAACCGGTTTTGTTGCCTGTTCGAACTCTTATTCTTGTCGTAAAGTGGCCCTGAGGCTTAGAGCAGTCGGCAAATTGGCCGGGAAGAAGCCGAAAGGAAGCAGTCATCACTCAGCAATAAGGCAGAGGCTGGCCTGAACCGCGATATTAGAACCGTTCGAAAACCGGCCCCGCCCAGGCGGATTGCCGTGAAGATATTTGACAACATACGCGAGGAAGCGCTCAGCGCTCAGCACTCAGCTGAACCACAGCCGCCCTCGGCCATGGGTCTTTCCGGCGATACCCCCCCGGTTTCCAAATTGTCGTTGCTCCCCTGTTCTTTCCCTGATACCTGCCTGTTCCTTCCCTGTTCCTAATCAGCGGGGAAGTCGCGAAAGGCCCATGGAATCGAGGTTTTGCTGCTTAAGGAGACCGAAAGTACGAAATCTCCCCTGTATTTTTCCCTGTTAGCAGGGAGGACCCCGCCGCTGGGCGCTGCCGGGCACTTAGCGATCACCGCCACTGACCCGGCTCTCCGACACGGCGAAGGTTTCTTCTCTGCGCAGGTAGTGACGGTCAAAGTACTTCTGGTATTCGCCGCTACGGGTTTCTTCGAGCCACGCGGTATTTTCCTGATACCAGCGAATCGTTTCCGCCAGGCCTTCGGCAAACGCGCGCATCGGCTGCCAGCCCAGGGCGGTTGCCAGCTTGCCGCAGTCCAGGGCGTATCGCCGGTCGTGGGCCAGGCGGTCGCTGACGAACTTCAGTAAAGTCTCCGGGCAGCCAAGAGTCTGCAACACGGTACGGACCACCACAATGTTTTCGAGTTCGCAGCCGCCGCCAATGTTGTAGACCTCGCCGTCCGTCCCCTGGCGCAAGATTAAATCCAGCGCCCGGCAATGGTCGGAGACGTGGATCCAGTCACGCACGTTCCGCCCGTCACCGTAGACCGGCAAAGGCTGGCTGGCCAGGGCCTGTGAAATCATCAAGGGAATAAACTTTTCCGGGAACTGGAACGGACCATAGTTATTGGTGCAGCGGGTAATGATGGCGGGGAAGCGGTACGTCCGGACCGCAGACTGCACCAGGAGATCGGACGCTGCCTTGCTTGCCGCGTATGGGCTGGTCGGCAACAGCGGAGAGGATTCGGTGGACTTTCCTTCCGGGCCGAGACTGCCGTAGACTTCGTCGGTACTGACGTGGATGAACCGGCCAACGCGGCCGCGGCACGCCTCCACCAGACGCCACGTGCCTTCGACGTTGGTGCGCATGAACGGGGACGCGTCTTCGATGCTGCGGTCCACGTGGCTTTCAGCCGCAAAGTGGACCACGGCATCGCAGTCTTTCACTACATCTGCGATCCCGGGATCGCTAATGTCCATGCGGACGAATCGGGTCCGTCCGTTCTGCAAGACGCCTTCCAGGTTCCGCAGGTTGCCCGCGTAGGTCAGCTTGTCCACTACAACGATCTGGTCGGAGGGATGCTCCCGCAGCACGTGGTGGACATAATTCGACCCAATGAACCCAGCCCCGCCGGTCACGACGATCTTCATGCCCGCTGCCCCTGCTCTGCCGTTAGCGCTGAGTTGTCGCTGCCGCGCGTTTTTTCGCGCGCCCGGTTTTCTCGCACCAGGCTGCTGGCCCGCCACAGCGATTCAAACGTGCCCGCGTCCGTCCACCAGCCTTCCAGGATTTCATGCGTGAGATGGCCCTCGGCCAGATACGAGTTGTTCACGTCGGTAATCTCGTACTCCTTGCGGCCGGAAGGCTTCAGCGTACGGATGCGGTCGAACACACTTGCATCGTAAAAATAGACGCCGATAACGGCGTACTCCGAACGTGGCGTTTTGGGCTTTTCCTCAATGCGGACGATCCGCCCGTTCTCGAACACCGGGACTCCGAACCGCTCCGGATCAGGCACTTCTTTCAACAGGACTTTGGCCCCTTGCTCCTGCTTGTCAAATCTCTGCTTTGCCTGAAGGATGCTTCCCTCCACAATATTGTCTCCCAGGACCACGCAAACTTTGTCTCCGCGGACGAAAGGCTCCGCCAGGCGCAACGCGTCCGCGATCCCGCCCTCGCCTTCCTGATAGGCAAAATTGATCTGGTGAAGCCCAAAGTCGTTGCCGTTACGCAGCAGGCGCAGGAAGTCGCCTGCGCTGTGGCCTCCAGTAACGATCAGTATCTCCTCAATGCCCGCATCCACCAGCGTTTGCAGCGGATAGTAGATCATTGGCTTGTCGTAGACCGGCAACAGATGCTTGTTGGTCACCCGGGTCAGCGGAAGGAGCCGCGATCCGGTGCCGCCGGCCAGAATCACACCTTTCATTCGAGTCTCCTTCGTTTTGTTTGCACGCGTTTTAGTCGCACGTAGTCCCTCTTGGAGTAAGTTCCTGCCCGTCCGCTGCTCGGCTTCGCTCGCGAAGGTAATCACCAAGCGCTTCTTTCCAGTGTCGGGGATGCACACTAAATGCAGTCAAACTGGCGCCGGACAATACGGAGCGTCCTGGACGCCGGGCTGGGCGTGGAAAATCCTCCGAGCTGACGGGACTGACGGAGACGCCTGTCACGCCTGCCGCCCGCAATGTCTCGCACGCAAATTCATACCAGTTGCATTGGCCGGCATTCGTGGCGTGGATGGTGCCGCGCGCTCCGGCCCGAACCAGTTTGGCGATGATCTTCGCCAGGTCACGGTTAAACGTCGGACAGCCGGTCTGGTCAGCAACCACCGTAAGGTTCTTACGGGTCTGCGCCAGTTCAAGAATAGTGTTCGGGAAACATCTGCCCGTGGCTCCAAAGAGCCATGAAGTTCTGAGAATGCATGCCTCGGGAATAATCCTGCGAATGCCATCCTCTGCCTGGGCTTTGGAGTGTCCGTAGACGTTCAAGGGAGCAACGGCATCTTCAGGTTCGTAAGGTCCGTTCTTGCACCCGTCGAAGACGTAGTCCGTGCTAAGAAACAGCAATTTAGATCCCGACTCCTGTGCGGACCTCGCCACGTGGATCGCGCCGGCGCAGTTCACCTGGTGCGCACGTTCAGGATCTTTCTCGCAGCCATCCACGTCTGTGTAGGCCGCAGTGAGCACGGTCCAGTCGGGGCGAAGTTTGGTAAAGAGCTGTTCCACCTGGTCTTGATCGCGGATGTCGGCATCGCCGGGGCCTGCTCCCGTGATATGGTCGCCGACCCATTGGTCCGCATACAACAAGGCCCGGCCCAATAGCCCCGCCGCGCCGATAACTAAGACTTGCATCCGTTGTCTACTTGTGCTGAATTTCCCAATCGTACGCAATCTCCGGATGGTCGTAAGCCAGCCGGCCTTCATCTTCCGGGTTGTAGTGGCGGTCGGTCAGATAGACCAGTTGCGCCGGCCCGGTACCCAGGACCTTGTAGCCGTGGCCCACGCCGGGCGGAATTAATATCTCCCACACTCGGTGGACACCGATGTACACGGTATTGGTCCGTCCAAAGGTCTTGGAATTCCGCCGCAGATCGTACAAGAAGACCTGCAGCGTTCCAGACACGGGGGCCCACAGGTCGGTCTGCTCGTAATGATAATGGATCGCCTTGATCGTCCCGGGATAAGTCAGCGTCATCGAAACCTGGACCTGACGGCGACCATCGGCAATCATTCGAGCCGCGATGCCGCCTGACCCCAGCCTGGCCAGTTCAGCAAAAAAGCCTCTGTCATCGGGATGGACTTGGACCGGCTCGATCATCACATCTGCTATCAAGTCCGGGGAATCCGGGCGCGTGATGATCTTGCCCAGCCCTTTCGCCTGCCCGGGCTTGATCGCGAGTTCCAGGCCGTGGCGTACGCCGACCACCGTTACGCCGCCCGCCGGGACAGCTTTATTGGCTTCCAGGTGTTTTTTCGTCATTCAGTTTCTTCCGGGATGGAACGCGGGAACAACGTCGGCGACGTCCACATCAACGCAGATGGAACGCTGGATGAGATCCAGGGAAAGCACAACACGAAACTGACCCTTGCGCCGCAACAGAATGCCGGCCAGTCCCTCGAGCGGCCCGCGAACAATCTGGACGCGCCGGCCAGCCGCGAGAAAGGGATGCGGCTCCGCACGCAGAGACCCGCTCAGTCCATTGCGCAGCTTTTCCAAATCTTCTTCCGGCAGCTCCGCAGGATGTCCGTTGGATCCAACGAGCCGCACCACACCGGGGGCCTCCAGCACGCGCAGCCGTTCTTCGAGCAGAATGCGCACAAAAAGATACCCAGGAAAGAGCGGCAAGCTTAGCCTGACGCGTCGATCTTTCCGCCTGCTGACAGTTTCATACTGCGGGAGAAAGAACTCAACGGCTCGTCCAGCAAGATGTTCCGCCACGCGCTTCTCGTGCCGGGGACAGGTGTATATCGCATACCAATGCGGCGCATATGGAGTTGGCCCTGCAGGCATGGTAAGCATCGCTAGAGGATTCCCTTTCGCTGCCAGTATACAGCTTCGCCCCGTCACTTACAGGGACCATTGTGACCTAACCCTTGATTCTTCCATCACTTACGCGACATTCTAGTGCCAAGGCGGACTTTGCCTTTGCCTTCTTACCGGCTGCCCATGATCTTTGGCGTGCCCACTCTCCTGCGAACGAGCAGAGCTTAAGCGTCTCAATTAAGCGTTTCACAAGAATACCTAATATCCGTGGCCCGCAGCTAGGCCTGAGTCGTTCAGGACTGCGGGCCTCCCCGGAGATAAGACCGGAAGAGTTGGAGCCGCGTGGCAAACTGCGGGTCCTCTTTTGCCTGGTCCATGGCTTCCATAAAGAACACGATTAAGATGGCAAGCAACAGTGCCAGAATTGTGACCGCTATCATGATGAGACCGCGGTGAGGTCCGGACTTCTCTTCCGGCGGCGTGGCTTTGTCCAGTTGTTGTACCAGAAGAGCATCTTTGGCTTCATCAATTTTTGCCGCTTCAAACTGCCTGGCTAGCAGCTCAAAGAGCGCTTCGCGATACTTCACTTCGCGGAACTTGCGAACATACTCCAAACCAACTGTCGGCACTTTCTCAATCGGCACGTTCCCGGGAGTTGTCCCACCCTCGCCGCGCTGCAGTTTGGCCAGCTCGGCCTTCATGGCAGTGAGCGCGTGTTCCGCCCCGATCAGATCGGGGTTTTCCGGCGTCGCGTACCCTCGCATCGAGGCGACGGTTATTTCCTGTACGGCGATTCGGGCGCGCAACGAACCCAACTGTTCAATTGTCGCCCTGGCCTGGCTGTCGAGAACGATCAGCCCTGTTTTTTCCTCGGTTTGTTTGAGCGCTACTTCCGCGCCGGCCAGGTCGTCGCTGGCGGACTTCATTTCGCGCTCAAAGAAGATTCGCCGCTTCCCTGCCTCGCTCACGGCGAGCGTTTTCGTGAGCTTCTCCAGTTCGTCGATATAGCCGTTCGCAAGGTCTGCGGCGCGTCGCGGGCTGTGGTCCTGTACCGAAACGGTGACTACCCCGTCCTTTGCTCCCAGGGATATTTCGGTGACATTGGCCAGCTTACGGCGCGCTTCGATCCGGTTCTTGGACTTATAAGCGCTCATCAGCGAGAAGCGGTCGATCAGTCCGTTGGCCACAGTCTCGCTGTGCAACATGGCGACGTAAATCTCGTTAGGATTGCGTAGTCCCAGGCCGCCACCGGCCAAAGCTGCCAGGGGACCGAGTTGGCTCAGCAACGCAGTCGAAGCAATCGACTGGCTTTGCTGGGGCGGCAAAATTTTTGTGGTCGCGGTATAAGAATTGTGAAGGAACAGAACGACAACCAGAGTGACCAGAATCGCAATGCCAACAAACTTGAGAATGAAAAACTTCCTCTTGGCCAGGAGGATTAACGGCTCCGGAAAAGATACGCCAGACGGTTCCTGGTCATGCCGGGCCAGCGAAGTTTCTTCACCGATCTCCAATTGCACGTCGCTCCTTTGTTGTGCCGCCATAAACTTAGCTACGATTACGGAAACAGCGTCTTGACAGCTCCGGCCGCCAGACCAAATCCGGTAAGGATCTGGCTCCAGGTTGCGAGGTTGCGCATGAAGGCTCCCGTGCTTACTTTTTCCGGCACTATGATCGTATCGCCGGGCATGAGTCTGAGGGCATTGAAATCCCTGCTCAGCAGGGCATGATGTTGCTGCCGGCTTACCGTTGAACCATCAGCGCGGAGCACAAACTCCCGTCCTTTATCACCATCTCTCCTGGCCCCGCCTGCCAGGCGAAGGTAATCTGCCACTGTCTTTCCGGGTTTGAACACGAAAGCACTGCTGTTGTACACGGCGCCTATCACGCCAACCGTGGCCGGCCGGAACGGCACCACCAGTCGGTCGCCATCCTCCAGAGGTAAATCCGGCAACGCATCGATGCTCGTAGCGCTGGGCTTGATCTCCAAAACGATACGGCCGGTGGCCCTGAGTCCCTTCATCTTCTCGATGAGAGCGCGCTGGCGATCAGATTGCGCCTTGGCATCGGCTGCATCAGGCGTGCTGCCCAGGGCTGCCGCGGCCGCCGAAGCCCGTTGTGCCGACTGATCCAGGTTATTGACGTACTCGTCAAGCCGTTTTTGCTGGTCAAGGCGTGTTGATTCGCGCGTGAACTCCGACCCGTAAAGGTAGGCCTGCGGAGTAAACCCGCCGGTCCGGACAAGAAGGCGACGCAGCGTTTCCCCTGGCTGTATCTGATAAACGCCGCCTCGGCCTACTTCTCCTTCCAGGTGAATGAACTTGCTTTGCTGGCCGATTGGGACTTGTATGTCAGCCTGGGAAAAAATAGTAATTACGTCCCCAGGCTCCAAAACCAGATTTTGTTCCGGCTCACCCTGTATCGCTTTGGCCAGGTTGAAGGGCAGCAGGCGTGTTGTCAGGGCCTCAGGATCAAAGCGTTGCAGGGCGGCGTATTCCCAGTTAATTTCCGCGGAAACTCGCTTTACGTCGTTCTTCAAATCCGTTTCGCTTACGCGAAAGCCGCCGGTCTGCGCATCCACAACCAGCTGATTTTGCCGCTTCCAGTATTCCTCGGTCACCAGAAAGTCGCGCTCTGGAATCAGGTCGTGGACCCGCATACCCGGACGCCAGGGATACCGGCCAGGGCGCGCGACATTGCCGCGCAAAGTTACAGCGTTGTCAAACCTGGGTGAAATGCGCAAGAAACGGACAATATCACCATCGCGCAACTCCCGCGTAAGCCCTTCTTGATCTAAAGGGAATTCATCTGCCCGCCGGACATGGTGGCCGTCAATACGCTCCACCACGGCATATTCGCCGGCGACGGTGTTCGTCAGCCCGCCGGCATACGCTATGACCTCCGCCAGTGTGGTGTGCTCCTTCAACTCGAAAATCGCGGGAGTATTGACACTCCCCGCAAGCGCCACCAGCGGCCCTGCCGGAGGCACATAGATCACGTCACCAGGCTCGAGTTTCGAATCCTTTGATTTGTCGCCTTTCACGATCAAGTCATATAAATCGAACGTGGTCAGGGCGCTGCCATTGTGTTTGACCTGAATGCGGCGCATGGATCCGCGCTTGGACGGCCCCCCGGACGCGAAGAGTGCGTCCACGAGAGAACTCAACGCGCTGATCGTATAAGATCCCGGCCTCTTTACCTGGCCGACCACAAACACCTGAATCGCGCGGAGACGTCCCATACTCACCGAAAGCTGGAAATTCTTGTATAAACGCCCAATCTCAGCCTCAAGATCGTCATGCAAATCCCCATACTTGACGCCGGCAACGTTGAAGCTGCCAACCCCGCGTATGTAGACTGCGCCACTGCGGTCCACGATGGCCCGGGCATCAACCGATACCTGGCCCCATGTCCGGATTACAAGTTCATCGCCCGGACCGATGGTGTAGTCTTCGGGGACTTGAACGCGGTCCAGCGGGGCAAAAGTTGACGGCACATTCTCAAAGAGGTTTTGCCCGAAAATAGGCACCGGCCTTCCCAACGCGTTCGCAACAAACTCCTGAAACTCGGTGTCGGGTTCGGGAACGGGTTTGGTTAGCTCCAGGTTCCTTCGCGTTTCATCCAGGATCTGTTGTTGCTGTTCCAATAGCTCCTGTTGTGATAACGGAACCGTAACCTGGGGTCCGCGAACTGTCGGGGTCTGAAGCGGCTGACCGCCGCCAGGGGTCGAGTTGGTGGTGTCTTGCGTTTGAGTGGGCTGACCAGTCTGCGCTGCCTGCCCGGTCTGTCCTAGCTGCGGGACGAGCCCACCGGCAGTCTCAGCGCGTCCAGCCCCGCCAATGAAAAAGACAATACAAAGGATCAATATTTCTGGTCGCAAAATTATGCCGTCCTTGGATGGAGCCGCAGATGAATTGGTTTCGTGCTCTTCTCGATGCCGGCGTTCCTGAACAATGCCAAGCACACTTCAGCCAGCAAAGTACATAACCTGCGGGACCATGTCGACCTGCCGAGAATCACAGCACGTCTATCAGAAAAACTGGTTCATTGTACCTAAAAATGACGCTCCGTGAACAACGGCGACGGCGGATTGTGGACTGCGCTTCTTGTTAGTCGGTATGCTCGGCGCCAGGCAAACACTCTTTCTCTTCCATGGCGGAGAGGAATTCCGGCGGTGCGGACCTTGGCCGGGTATTTCCCCGAGGTGCCGCCGGCGAGTCTTCCGGTATGACGAGGTCTTTGTGCTTTTGCCGGTAGAATACCCGCAAAACGGTCTTGAAAATGATTCGTAAATCGCTGGCAAAGCTGGCTTTCCGGAGATAGTCAATGTCCATCTTGAGCTTTACCGGCATGATCGCACGCATGTAGACTTTCTCCACTTCCTCCGGCGAAGAGGGCGTCAACAGGTCTTCCTCATTTCGGAAATTCACCGTTGCCTGGCTGGTAACTCCCGGACGAACCGAGAATACACACAAACATTCCTTTGGCTTCTCGGCAGCCAGTCCGGTCCAATGGCTCGTTGGCAACGGCCTCGGCCCGACAAAACTCATTTCGCCCTTGAGTACGTTGAGAAGCTGTGGCAGTTCGTCCAGTTTCCACTTCCGCAGGTGACGCCCCAGCCGCGTGACTCGCGGATCGTCGGCACGGGTCATCATTGGTCCCTGGCCGCCGTTGGTCATGGTGCGAAATTTTGCGATCACAAACTCAGCGCCATTCCTTCCGGGTCGATTCTGGCGAAAGAGTATGGTGCCTCGAGAGGTAAGTTTAACGGCCAATCCAACGGCAATCAGCAGGGGAAGGAGCGCAATCAGGAGAATGACCGCACCAACAAGGTCGAATGCTCGCTTCAACGAAGAACTGCACCACGGGCTCACGGCATAGGAAGGACCCGGTGAAGTGTCCTGCTGCCCGTTCAACACACTGCTTGACTTCATTTTTTCCTCACCAGACGGCGCTCCATGCGTCATGTACCTTGCCATAAAAATGCGGGTCAGTGCAACTCAAGAGTTCGATGTGGCCTAAGCCCACTCAGGGGAATTAATCCTCATTAAGCTTGTCAGGCTCAGCCCCCAGCCGGTGAAAGGTGGATTCTGACCGCCCGTCCGCCGCCCGTGCCTGCCGTTTCCATCTCAGTAGGTCCTGGTACAACAGGTTTATCTCGTCCACGTGATGTTGCAAGGAAAACCTCTTCAACGAGAATGCCTGCCCAACGGCCCCCTTCCGTTTCGCCGCCCCGGGATCCTCCACCAGGAGCTGAATGCAGCGCAGCATCGCTTCAGCGGACCTGGAAGTCAGGAATCCGTTGGCCGCTTCCCAACCCATTCCTTCCGGGAGTTCCCGGAGGATCGCACCTGCGAGGTCCGGAACGCCACCGACGCAAGTTGACACAAACGGCAAGCCTGCCGCCATGGCTTCGATGAGGGCGGTTGGTGTGCCTTCGTTGCGGGAAGTAAGCAGGGCAGCATCGGAGGCTGCCCATATCGTTTCTATATCCGTGCGGAGTCCGAGGAGCCGTGTGTTGCCACAACCCGCAACCATGGATTCCAATCGCGACCTTTCCGGCCCATCGCCCGCAATTAGAAAGCTTATCTTGTTCTTTAGCTTGGCGGCCATGCGAATTACATCGGCCAGAAGCTGGATATCCTTTACGGGAACCAGACGCCCGGCCCAAGCCACAACAAATTCTGCTGGCCCAACACCCAGCGCTCTTCGAGCATCCCCGCGAGAGGCTTCAGAAAAACGCTGGAGCTCAAAACCGTTGTACACAACCGCTATCTTGCCCACTGGGGCAACCCGGTATTTAACGGCGAGATCCTCTCGTTGCGACTCTGAGATTGCTATGATCCGGGTAGAAAGCAGCCCCAACACGCGCTCAACGCCCAGATAGACATTAGTTCTCAGCCGGCCGAAATAACCATGAAACACATGACCATGATAGGTGTGCACGATCACCGGGACGCGTGCCAGCCAGGCTGCGGTCCTTCCCAGAGCACCCGCTTTGGCTGTGTGGGTGTGGACGATTTCCGGACGCTCCAGCCGCAGGAATCTGAAGATGCGCCAGAATGCCATTACATCGGACCAGAAGGAGACTTCCCGGGACATCTGTGACATGCGATAAACGTGTTGTTCCGAAACCAGGAGATAGCTCATGTCCTGCTCCCCTGGAGCGAGACAGCCGGTAATCAGACGGGTGTCGAACGGACCATCAAGTTTGTCATGGAGCATGCAAACCTGGCGGGCGGGTCCGCCAACGTTGAGCCGGGCGATAATCCGGACGACCTTGGGCTTGGTCGCTCCGTGCTCCCCGGACTGCGAAGAATAATTCAAAGGTCTTGGAGAAGAATACGTCGGTCTCCGTAACCCTAGCAAGGGACTCAGATTAACGCGAATCGCTAACAGCCCGAGCGGAATGGACCCCCAGTTTGTACCACGCAACCGTTCGCCGAAGTCCCTCCTCAAAATCAACAGTCGGCGAATAGGTCAGCGCTCGTTTAGCGCGGGAAATGTCCGCGAGCGAGTGCTTCACGTCTCCGACCCGAGGCGGAGCATACTTCACCACGCCTTGAAACCCGATGATCTCGCGTAGAGCCTGGAACGTCTGATTCAAGGATACCTGCCGGCCCGCGCCGACATTGAAGGTCTGCCCCAGTACCGCTTCCGGCGGAGCGGTTGCCGCCAACAGGTTCGCTTGAACGGCGTTGTCCACGTAGGTGAAGTCGCGGCTCTGTTCTCCATCGCCAAAGATGGTAGGTGAGACGCCTTCCAGCATGTTGGTTATGAATTTGGCTATGACGCCGGAATAAGGCGACCCCGGCGCCTGACGAGGTCCGAACACATTAAAGTACCGGAGGCAGACAGTCTCCAGACCGTAAACTTTGGCGAAGCAGTGCATGTAGTACTCGCCCGTCAGTTTCTGGACCGCGTAGGGGGAAACTGGATTGGGTCGCATGTCTTCCTGCTTGGGCAGCGTTGGTGTCTCTCCGTAAGCAGAGCTGGACGCCGCGTAGACAACGCGCCTCACTTTGGCTTCCCTGGCAGCCAGCAGTACGTTCAGCGTCCCGTTGATATTAATGTTGTGGGTCCGGGAAGGTTCGGCGACGGACAGAGGCACGGAAGGCAAGGCCGCCTGGTGAAAGACACAGTCGATGCCGGTCAGGGCCTTCCGGAGGCGCGGATAGTCCAGAATATCGACTTCCTGAAAATCCAGACGGTCAAGGATTTGCGCAATGTTTTCCTGGTTCCCGGTCTCGAAATTGTCGATTCCGCGGACACGCTCGCCCCGGCGAACCAACTCGTGTGCAATCGAAGACCCTATGAACCCTGCTGCCCCTGTCACCAGATACGAGGCCATCTGATCGCTTTCCCTCTCACCAAAAATGTGCCGCCTGGAAAACAATACGGCAAGCCGTCATGATTCTCAAGCGTAACACGCACCCGGCGCAGCCCTGGCCCCGTCGCCCTAAGCCATGCGAAGCGTCTTTTGATGCCCGTTCTGGTGCGCGACACCCAGGTCTTCAATATGGTACTTGATCGTATCGAGGAGAATCTGGTCCAGATTCATGGACGGACTATACCCGATGGTCCGGCTGATCTTCGTGAGATCGGGAACCCGGCGCATCATGTCCTCAAACCCCTCTTCATAGACTCTCCCGTAGGGGACGGTGACAATCTCTGAATCGGAGGCAGTTACTTCCTTGATCTTCCGCGCCAGTTCAAGGATCGAAATCTCCTCCGCAGAACCTATGTTGTAGACTTCGCCATTGGCTTCACGATGCTCGGTGAGCGCAATCAGCGCGCCCACCACGTCGCTCACGTGGGTAAAGCATCTGGCCTGGGTACCGTCACCGTACACCGTGAGGTCCGTACCGGAAAGCGCCTGCCTTACCAGACTGGGAACCACCATGCCGTAGCGTCCCGTTTGCCGTGGTCCAACAACGTTGAACAAGCGGGCAACCACCGTGGGAAGCCGCCTTTCCTTCCAGTAAGCCACGGCCAGAAACTCATCAATGGCCTTGGAGCAGGCATAGCTCCACCGGCCTTTGTCGGGAGGGCCGAGAATGAGGTCATCGTCTTCCCGAAACGGGACTTGAGTACGTTTGCCGTAGACCTCGGAAGTTGAAGCAATCAAGACCCGTTTTTTTTTCTTCGCCGCAAGCTCCAGAACAACTTCTGTCCCGCGTATGTTGGTTGCCATAGTGCGCGTGGGACTTTCCACGATCAACCGCACTCCCACCGCAGCGGCCAGATGGTAAATCACGTCCGCGGCATCAACCAATTCGGCCATCAGCCGCTGGTTGGTGACGCTGTCCACACAGAGGTCGAAGTTTTCGCTGGCCTTGAGATGCTGGATATTCTTTATCGAGCCAGTAGAGAGGTCGTCAATCACGAAAACCTGTTCGCCCCGTTCCACCAGATACTCGGCCAGATGGGAACCTATAAATCCGGCGCCACCAGTTATAAGGATCTTCATCGCTAGTTCCTTGCCTTTACTAGACTTAGCCGCAAGAGCTGCGCTGCTGAACGCCGCATGGCAGGTCCTTCGAATGCCAACCGTACTAGAAGCACCTTGACGTAACCGCCCGCTGCGCCGTGTTGAAACCCGGTTGATTTGCGATACCGAGAGTAACAGGTGGGAACCCCTGATGTGTGTAAAAGTTTCTATAGTTTCTCTAATTATTGTTGGCGCTTGTCGGATAAGTCTCAACGCGCCAGGACGGGGAATGCGATGGATTCGGTTCTTGCCAGAAACGCGCAAGTGCCTTAGTGTCTTTAGGGTAGTCGGATCAAGGAATCGCCTTGGCTTGTAACGGAATCTTAACATCGTACCGTCATTTTTTTAAGGCCCTTCTGCTGTGCGCCGGAGCCGCGGTCGCGCAACACAATGGCCCTATTTCACCCCCTTGCGGGTTGGCCGGCTTAGGTGACGGGGAGGTTACAGCGAATACTTGCGGGGCGTCCACGCCATCGGTTTCGCCAGCGCCGACGTTTCCGACCAACCATGAACCGTTCGCGGCAGAGTACGGTTCCACAAAGGATCCTGCACCGTCGTTGGCGCCGTCACCCCAGTCCCCTTCGTCCTCGACACCCTCAAAAGACACGGAAAAACCGGAAGTCACCATCAAAAGCGTCTTCCTCAACCTGCCGAAGGACCAGGTGGCCATCTGGACGAGTCCGTTTCACGCGCACATTCGCGATCTCACGTGGCTGGTGCCGCTGGGCACGACTTCGGGCTTATTGCTGGGGAGCGACACGCACAATATGGCCCGCGAGCGCTCCAATGCCCTGGCCATCAGTCGAAGCAGCAATGTGTCCAACTTCGGACTTGGAACCATCTTGGCGGTGCCGGCGGTGATGTATGTTGCCGGTCAGGTCAATGGCAACTCCCAACAGCGGGAAACCGGTCTGCTGGCCGGCGAAGCGGTCGTTGACAGCCTCATCGTGAATGAGACCCTGAAGATTGCCACCGGCCGGGCCCGCCCCACGGCAACCGGAGGAGATGGCAGCTTTTTCACTTCCAGCCGCGTTAACAGCTCGTTTCCCTCCACTCATGCGATGCTCAGCTGGACGGCTGCCTCGGTGATTGCTCATGAGTATCCCGGCCCTCTTACCCAAGTCCTTGCCTACGGCGCCGCCACCGCGGTCAGCATCTCCCGCGTGACTGCGCGCCAGCACTTTCCGTCGGACGTGGTAATTGGGAGTGCCCTCGGGTGGTTGATCGGACGGCAAGTCTACCGGGCGCACTCGACTTTCAACGACGACGAGATATATGGCACATTTGAGCGTGACAAAGAAAACGACATCGCAGCACGCGGGTCGGTCTACGTGCCGCTGGATAGCTGGGTATATCCCGCCCTGAAGCGACTTGCCGCGCTGGGGTACATTCGCAACCAGTTCACTGGCTTGCAGCCCTGGACCAAACAGGAGTGCCTGCGTCAGCTGGAGGACGCCGACTATCTTGCGCAAGAGCTGGAACCAACGTCCGACATTCGTCGCCTCATCGAGGCGCTGCGGACAGAACTGAAAATAGGCAGCGAGTACGACTCGTCAGCCCAGATAGATTCGGTCTACGCCCGATACATGAACATCGCAGGTACGCCGTTGCGTGACAGTTATCACTTTGGCCAGAGCATTTCCAACGACTTCGGCCGACCTTTCGACCAGGGCGGTAATTTCATCACGGGAGCAACCGCCAGCGCAGTGTCCGGCCGCTTCTTCTTCTTTGTGCGTGGGGAGTACGAGCACGCTCCTGGGCGGGCAGCCAATACGCCAGCGGTCCAGAATCTGATATTTAACGTACTGGATCAAAACGTCGGGCCTCCTCTCAATTATCTTCCAGCTGTTCCATCTCCCACTCCGGTGGCCGCCACGAATCGTTTTTATCCGCTCGATATGTATGCCGGCGTGCAGGTGAGTGGATATGCCCTCACCTTTGGCAAGCAGAGTCTGTGGCTCGGTCCAACGGAAAGCGGCCCGCTCATGGTGAGTGACAACGCGGACCCTCAGTACATGCTGCGCCTTGCGCACACGAGTCCGTTTTACCTGCCGGGTTTTCTCCGGCGTTTGGGTCCGATTGAAGACGAATACTTGTTCTCGAAGCTCTCCGGACACCGGTTCCCGGCACTCCCCTTTTTCAATCTGCAAAAGTTCACCTTCCATCCCACCGAGAACCTGGAAATAGGGTTTACCCGGGCCTCACTGTGGGGAGGTGTAGGGCATCCTTTCACGCTTCATTCGCTGGAAAGAAACCTCTTTGCTCTGGGCGACACTCCAGCCACTCAAGCCAACCCGCGAGGTGACATCGGCGACCGCAAGTCCGGTTTTGATTTTTCTTATCGGATTCCCGGCGTGAGAAACTGGCTCACGCTCTACAGTGATTCCTACAGCGACGACGATCCGTCGCCCATCGCCAACCCGCGGCGCGCGGCGGTCAGCCCGGGGTTATATCTTTCCCATGTGCCGGCTATTTCAAAGCTGGATTTTCGCGTTGAAACCACTTCAACGCAGGTATTGACATCGACGGACCAGGGTGGGAGATTCCTCTACTACAATTTCCTCTATCACGACTCCAACACCAACAAAGGGTTTCTCTTCGGTAATTCCACAGGCAGGGACGCCCGCTCCTATCAAGGATGGACCACGTATCATTTCTCCCCCGGTACGACATTGCAATTCAGCTACCGCCAGCTCAAAGTCGGGAATGGCTTCCTTCACGACGCCGGGACGCAAAGCCACGCCGGTGGGACCCAGAGCGACGCCATCGGCCGCTTTGCCTGGCGCATCAACTCCGACTGGAACCTGGACTCCTTCGTTCAATATGAACGCTGGCTGATCCCCTCGTTGCTCCCCACCGCACAGAAGAACATTTCCGCCAGCGTGCAATTGACGTACTATCCTCATTGGCAGATCCACGGGAAGTAAAGCCGGGATAGGAACCGGCAGTTTGCCCAAACTGCAACGTGCGACTACTCCGCCACAAATGAGAGCGCTGAAGTCACGGCAATCGCGTCTTTGACAGACCGGTAGAGCGGACAATGGTTGGCATAAACGCCGTGCACGCGTTCCGCCGTCTGCCGGTCATCCTGCCGCGCTCGCAGGGTGTGCACCACGTGGATTCGCTTGATGACCAGTACGCCGTCCTCTGCTTTTTCCACTTCTCCACTGACTTCGGAGACCAGTTTTCCACCCTGGGCGCTGATTTTGCGCACTTCCAGTGCGCCGCCAAATGTGCCCACCAGTCAACCACCCACCGCGGCCACCAGATAATCAATAGTAGTGGCATGAGATTCGCCGATATCCGCGGGGTTGACGCCATAGTGCGCCGCAATCGCTCCGTGAACACTGAAGGCTACGGGATTTGACTCGCCGGCAAGGTACGCGTACCGCAACGGACCTTTCCGTCTTTCGATTCGCGCCTTGGCTACGTAAGCTATGTCTGACATCATGTCTCCTTGTCGGATGAGATGTGCAGAGGCGCCTGAAAGTTACAATGAATGGGGCCAACAGAAGTATGGCGCGCCCGGAGAGATTCGAACTTGAGCCGTTTTGGCGGCGTGAGCGAAGCGGGAGCCGCCAGGCGAAATCCTGAGCGCAGCGAAGGATCTCTACTGTGTTTGCTCTTTGGGAAGTGGCGCGCCCGGAGAGATTCGAACTTGAGCCGCTTTGGCGGCGTGAGCGAAGCGGGAGCCGCCAGGTGAAATCCTGAGCGCAGCGAAGGATCTCTACTGCATTTGCTCTTTGGGAACTGGCGCGCCCGGAGAGATTCGAACTCCCGGCCTGTTGCTCCGGAGGCAACCGCTCTATCCAGCTGAGCTACGGGCGCGCAGAAGAGACTTCATTAGGGTATCACCTGCGTCACAGATTGGGTAAGTGGGTAATTTGGTAATTGGGTAATTTCAGGAATTCCCCTTACTTCGTCGCTATCAGGAGCAACGCGCCAATGCGCTTGAAGTCTTTCAACTCATTCGCGTTCTTAAACCATTTACCGGAATAAGTCTCAGGAGATGGGCTGCGATCTGGAACCCGCTGCGCCATAACGTCGTTGAAGCCGTGTTGCTTCAATAGGGCGATATACTCCGCTTCAGAAAGCGCCTGCACGGGAACTTTGAGTTCGCTGGCCCAGCGCAGCGAATAGTGATTGTCCTTGTAGAGATTGATGAGGATGAACAGCCTGCCTCCGGACGCCATCACGCGGCGAATCTCATCCAGCGCTTTGCCCTGGTCACTGTAGTAGTAAAAGGATTCCACGGAGAGGACTTTGGTGAAGGCGCTGTCCGGCGCAGGAATGCTCTCGGCTGATCCCCAGACGTAACGAACGTTGTTGATTCCGGCAGAAGCCTGCTCGGCGCGGCGCACCATTTCGTCAGCCACGTCCAACCCAACGACTTCGCCGTGGGGCACGAGCTGGGCCAGACGCCGCGAGGCCCAGCCAGTCCCGCAGCCCAGATCGAGCACCCGATCGGCAGCGTGCAGGTCCATCAGCGCGATGGTCTGCGCGGTAATATCGGAATGATGGTTTTCCATCTCGGCGCCGCGGCCGGCGGCGGCCCACTGGTTGAATTCCTGTTGCAGCTTTTGGTCGGCCTGAGAATGAGCGGGAGCGGGTTTCGTGTCCATGCTTCTATACTAAAACACAGGAATATGG
>Ga0210407_10000257_pt1 | contig 64418 bp, 54 predicted proteins | sample IncBWC27MmetaG_FD_150860 | JGI IMG/M metagenome (GOLD analysis project Ga0210407, IMG submission 150860) | Forest soil microbial communities from Barre Woods Harvard Forest LTER site, Petersham, Massachusetts, United States - Inc-BW-C-27-M | ecosystem: Environmental > Terrestrial > Soil >...
GATCGTGATGTTGCTGTGGGCAGGCAAGTTCAAAATGACAGCACCCGGGGCAGAGGGCATCATCCCGCTCGTCACTAACAGCCCATTTACCAGTTGGCTCTTCAAGGCCTTTGGACCATATGTTGGGTCGGATATGATCGGTGCCACTGAATGGACAGCGGCAATCCTACTGATCATTGGCTACTTTAAACCGAAAGCAGGCATTCTGGGCGGGATCATTCTAGTCGGCATGTTCTTCACCACAAGCTCCATGTTGATCACGACTCCCGATGACACCGTGGTGGTTCACGGCATCCATTACATGAACAATCTTGGCCTGTTTCTCTTCAAGGACATCATCTCTTTCGGAGTTGCGCTCTATCTGATCAGCTACTATGGCCGAAAAGCGATCATGGCTGAAAATCACAGCTGAACACTTTTGCAGGTCAATATCGTTGCGGTCGACATGTTTCAAATTATCCTGGGTAAGTTCGTTAAATCTTTTGCACTAGCGGCTGAGCGCTGAAGTTGAAGAATTTTTATGATTTGGAGTGCGAGCGGCGGGCGGGAAAGGCGCTGGAGATTAAGCGGCAGGTGCAGCCGGTCGGGGCGGAGTGAGTGCGTTGAGGTTTGCGGTTGAAGGAACCCAAGACTCACCCTTTGGAAACTAAGTGTGGGGCCCCAGCTCCGTTATTGGAGAAGCCTCAATGTCGGACCAGAATCCTTAGTTGAAGCATCCGACTTGGACACCGCCACATGGTCTGCTGCGAAAGCGAAAAAAAGGATCAGCGCTAAGACTAAGCCGTACCAAATGTCAATCTTGCGGTCGGTGTGAAGGGGAAAACGCTTTAGAAATTTAAATGGGCTCCTTCTAGAGATGGTCTGGCTTAGTCCGATTTCTGGTATGACACTTTGCCAGCGCTTCTCGATGTAGGAGCCGTGTTCAACTGCCCCGTGAAGTAAGCGATGGTACCACCAGCGATCCATTAGGTAGAAAGCAGCCCAAGGGAGAGTAGTGATCAGTAGGATAAGGGAGCTGACTGATGTGGTGTGGCCCAGAATGTTGGCTGTGAGTCCCTCCTTTAAGGCGTACCCCGCTAGTGCAAATAGTGCAGCAAGCACGGTTAGGGCATAGTTCCGGACTCTCAATTCGAGATCATTAAAGTGCTGCTGCACGTCCACGGTCTTCTTCCACAGATCAACAATAAGCTTGAAGTGTTCATCAGTCTTTTGGAGAAAAGGTACAAAGTCAAATTGGGTGAGTAATTCTCCCAAATCTTTACCAAGAGTGTGACTCGGAGCCTGCTGGCGGGCACTTGTCTTCTTTTCGCGCTCCACGTCGCTAGCTGTCCAATGAGTGACTTTACGCAGCAACTCGTACTCGGGTCGATTTTGGGCAGCGCCGTATTCCGCCCAGACATCGATGATCCCCGCCATTTGGGCCATCGAGACGTCTTTCATTAGGTTATCGCCAACATAGATGACTTCTTCCGAGTTCGCGCCTATGTCCCTGATGATGTCTGACAGCACCTGTGGGTTCGGTTTGAGTTCACCCTTCTTTAGGGTGCGGTGAACTGTTCTTCTCAGCCTGTAGTATTCGTCAGGGAAAGATCTCACTTGGTCTTTGCTGAACCCTGGAGGCAATTCACTATCGGGTGACGACCAGATGAAGTCCAGAATCCGGTCGAGTCCAAGTTTCTTGACTCGGCGTGCGGTATAGAATTCGGCCGATTCTGTATATCCGACAAGGAGGCACCCCTTGTCCTTGAGGGTCTCTAGCGTTTCGAGAACAGTAGGGTAGAGAGCAAGCGTTTGGTTTCTGGCTTCCCTATAGGCGCGAATTGGGGCTTCAAACCGTTTGGCGAGATCCTCTCCAGGATATTTCCTCTGTAATGAGGGCAACTCTTCAATTGAAAAGGAGTATTCGGCGGTCCCGTACTTCTCATGGACATGCTTAAACTCGTGTATGAGGATCTCCTCCGAGATGCCGCTATCAGAAACCAGCCGATCTAGCATGGCTTTAAATGATGAATGCCAGATACCTAGCCAGTCGTAGAGGGTGTTGTCGAGGTCGGTGATGACGACCGAGATTTTCTGCTTCATCTAGCGATCACATCCCTTCTTCGCTCCGCAACCCTAAAGGCCGGCGGGAACTCGAATCTTTTCGACGAGCTCTATTTTCAGAAGTCCCACGACACGACGAAGTTCTGGAGGTAGTGCTCCCTCAAGAACTAACAAAACTCGACTGCACACGTCCGCTTGCTCATATCTCTGGGCCGCTTCGATTAGAGCTTTGTATTTCACGCACTGAAAAAGTCCTCGCATTATGTCCACGGGATCTGAGTGCGCAGCCTTTACCTCGACCCCAATCCAGATCGCGTTAGACTTAAACAGAACGTCAATCTCATCATTCGATAAGAACATATACTCGGTCTGGCCACCCAGGGTTTTGGGCAGTCCGATTAGATGAGGGTTTTGTTTTACATATTCTTTCAACCTACGATGTTCTTCGGACTCTCCTCCACCTCTCCCATACTTAACTTTTTCCGCGATCGCTTCGAGAGTTTTCGATTTGGCAGGAATGACTGGTTCAAGGCCAAAATGGTGCAGGACATCATCCCAACGTTTGTAATCCCAGATATCGCTGTTTACGTGATGAAGCACCTCTTCTTGTCTTGCATGAGACAGTTTCTCAAACTCCTCTGGAGGCATGTAGAACCCAATTCCGCGTTGCGGAGTTTTTTCATGTTTGTTTATGACGAGACATGTGAGTGGGGGGATTTCTTCACCCCATTCCTTACCTAAATTTTTCAGTTCACTTCCGACGGCACCCAAAACCTTGTTGAGATTCCGCGGGTTCGGCATTTCCATTTCTTTGGCGAATTGACCATAGGTGATTGTATTTTTCGCCTTTGCCTGGGCTACGAGCAGCGGCAGTGCACGCTTGGCTCGTTCTTGGTAAGTCTTCGTCCCATCGCCAAATCCCTCGTAGGGTATGTCACTTCCTTTCAGGCTCGCCTTCTTGCCTGCCTCGAAACCAATCTGGAACGCACAGATCGCGCATTTGTGGCGGCCCTCTCCTGCTTGGGAGGCGGGCAATTTGTCTAGTATTGCCACCGCGAGACTACGGCCACGGTGACAATGTTCGGTATTGCCTGGAGGTGGTGTTTTGTTTGTTAGACCGAGTCTGAATCCTTTGGAATAAGCGCAAACACAGCATTTGTGCCGGTGTTTTCCGGCCTGGCTGTCGTGCAGGTCTCGGAGAACCGCAGTTGGAGCCTTATTGTTGTGTGCGCAACTCTCAGTCGTCATTGACGAACCGTTTGGACAGCCAAAACTCGCTCTTGTTCTCGAATCCGGTGAACGTCTGGATGATCGTTTGGAGCAGTAAGGGCCTAGCCAAGCTCAAGCCCGAAATAAAGGCGCAGCCACGGCTCAAGGTCTTCAAGTTCCACTGCTTTGCCGGTCGAAATTAGGAATGACTTCATGTTGGTCGTGAAGCCTTCACCAGAAAAAACAACTAAGCCTTCGATGGGCCACGCTTCAATGTCCTGGATGGTCGCCGGAACTTTTTCTTCGGCGCTTCCGCCTCCGCCTTGGTACTTACATTCAACCCCGAGAGTCTTGGCTGTCTTCGGGTTCTTGAGGATTACATCGATCCTGCGCTCGGCGCCCCACACTCGGCGCGCGACTTTGAACTGTTCGTGGACCTCGAGTCCAAGACTCTTTCCCAGTTCGCATACGCGCTTTGCGAGCTCATCTCCGCTGCTGACAGCTTTTGCACCGCCGGCCATGTAATTAGTCCCCTACCGCCGCTTGAGCGACCAATCCGGGTGGAGATTGTTGTGGTTCTTCGGCTTTCGGAACTCGCAACTGTCCCCCCGAAAACTCTCTTAACCTCTGAATGCCGGTCCGATTCCACTTTGGATCGAGTTCGATCCCGACAGCGCGACGACGCGTACGTATGGCAGCCAGGGCGGTGGTGCCGGAGCCGGAGAAGGGGTCGAGGACCAGGTCGCCTTCGTGGGAGGAGGCGAGGAGGATGCGTTCGAGGAGGGCGAGGGGTTTTTGGGTGGGATGCTTGCCGAAGCGCTTTTCCCAGGTTTCGGGAGGCTTGATTTCCCAGACGGATTTCATCTGCTTGCCACGATTGGTTTCCTTCATGAGCTTGTAGTTGAAGGTGTGGCGGGATTTTTTGTCGCGGGCGGCCCAGATGATGGTTTCCGTGGCGTGGGTGAAATAGCGGCAGGAGAGATTGGGAGGCGGGTTGGGCTTGACCCAAGAGATGTCGTTGAGGAGCTTGAAGCCGAGCTGCTGCATGGCGAAGCCGACGGAGTGAATGACGTGGGCGGTGCCGGAGACCCAGAGGGAGCCGTTGGGTCTTAGGATGCGCTGGCAGGCGGAGAGCCAGGAGCGATTAAATTCGTGATTGGCTTCGGGCCCCTGGGATTTGTCCCAGGCGCCTTTGTTGACGGAGACCATTCTGCCGGCGTGACACGTGATGCCGCCGTTGGAGAGGAAGTAGGGCGGGTCGGCGAAGATGAGGTCGACTGAGGATTCGGGGAGGAGGGCGAGGAGCTCGAGGGAGTCGCCCTGGTAGAGGCGGATGTGGTGTTTTTCGTCGTTGAAGACGGGGGCGGGGAGTTTGATGGGGGATTTGGTCATGGGGGATTGATCGATCAGGATCGTTGATCAGGTGGGTACGGGTGTCAAGCGGAGGAGGAGGCGAGGGAGAAGATTCGGATTTCACACAGAGGGCGCAGAGGTTCCACCCTTCGGCTTTGCTCAGGGCAGGCAGAGGGCGGAGAGAAGAGCGGAGCGGAGACCGGAGCGGTTTGGGTGGGTTTGAAGTGTTGCCACGGTCCCTCCGCTACGTGGCCGACGCGCCAGAATTCGGCGCGGAAGAAAAAATCGGCCACTCCGGTCGGGATGACAGGACATGGGCCGCATCCGGCTGCTATGATGGCGCGCTTGTTGGATTGGGAGGTGGCATGGGATTTGAGGAGCGGTTGGGGGAAGTGCGGACTGGGTTTGAGCGATCGTTCTGGGTGGCGAACGTCAGCGAATTGTTTGAGCGGCTTTCGTATTATGCGGCGTTTGCTTCGCTGGCGCGGTATCTGCACGAGGCGCTGAACTTTCCCACGGAGCGGGCCGCGGATCTATCGGGACTGTTTGGCGGGCTGGTGTGGTTTCTGGCGATATTTGGAGGAGCGATTGCCGACCGGCTGGGATTTCGCCGCGCGCTGGCCATCGCCTATCTTATTCTCGCCGGCTCGTACTTCCTGCTTGGCTCGCTGGGCGCGCCATGGCTGGCTCCCTTGCGCAACGCGGTGCCGTTGGTGGGGCTGGTTACCGTGGTGCTGATGCTGCCGGCGCTGGGCGTGGCCATGGTGAAGCCGTGCGTGGTGGGGACGACGGCGCGGGCGTCGAACGAAAATGTGCGCTCGATCGGATATTCGATTTACTACACGCTGGTCAACATAGGCGGGGCGCTGGGGCCGTTTGTGGCGTCCTGGGTGCACCGGCACCTGAGCGTGGAGAACGTGTTTCGCGTCGCCGCGGCCAGCGTATTTCTGATGTTCTTTGGCGTGCTGGTGTTCTTCAAGGAGCCGCAAAAATCGGGCGACGTGGCCACGGCCAGCCTGGCGGAGACGATGCGCAACTTCGGGAAAGTGGTGGCGAATCCGAAGTTCATGATTTTCCTGCTGATTTTTTCCGGCTACTGGATCGTCTACTGGCAGGAGTTCATCACTCTGCCGATTTACATTCACGATTATGTGGACGGGAAAGCGGACACGGAGCGGATGCTTTCGACGGGGCCGCTGGTGGTGATTGCGTTTACGGTGGCGTTCAGCGTGTTGACGAAGAAAATGGCGGCGTTTCGCGCGGTGCTGCTGGGGACGCTGGTGTCGATGGTGGCGTTTGCGATTTTGGCGCTGCACGCGAGCATTTATGCCGCGTATGCAACGCTGGTGGTGATTGCGGTGGGCGAACTGATTCAGCAGCCGCGCTATTACGACTATATTTCGCGGCTGGCGCCGGCGGGCCAGCAGGGGACGTACATGGGCTTTGCGTTTTTGCCGCTGGGAATCGGGGCGTTTTTGGCGGGACGGATTGGCGGGGCCCTTTTGCACCGGTTCGGAGAAGTGCAGCACCGGCCGGAGATGTTTTTGTGGGCGTTGACGGCGATCGGCCTGGGCACAACATTCTTGTTGTGGGTTTATGATCGGATCGTAAAACCGTCGGAAGCGAAGCCGGAGTGATGGCGGAAAACCCAAGAGGGCCGGTCTGAAGTCCGGCCACTATAAAGGAAAGAGATTAATCGGAACTAGAAATTGGAAAATAGAAAATAATCAAGGAACTCAATTGACCATGCGGCGAAGCGATTCCAGCGCTTGCCGAGCGAGCGAATAACGCGGTTCGATCTGGATCGCTTCCTGGAAGCAGCGCATCGCCTGGCCATACATTTCCTTTCCTAGGTAGGCGCGGCCGAGATTGTAGTGCGGAAAATGCCGCGGCTCGTAGCGACGGGATTCGACGGCCTGCTGGAGCCAGGGAATGGCTTCGTCAAACTGGCCGAGTTCGATCAGGTAGGCGCCAATGTCGTTGTAGGGATTGCCGAAATCGGGGTCCAGCTCGATGGCGCGTTTGCATTCGGCGATGGCGTCCATCAGCTTACCCTGGTAATGGTAGGTCCAGCCGAGAAACGTGTGCGCTTCGGCGGTGGGATGCAGCTCCAGGGAAGACTGGTAGAGCTCGGCGGCGCGGTCGTAGTCGCCCTCCATCTGGGCCTGATAAGCGTCTTGCAACACTTCCCACGCGCGCGTGAGGGTCTCTTGGCTCATGGTGGAATTTTGAACGTAAAAAGTGAGTCTCGTCAAAGGTACGAAAGTGCTAGCTGTGCAAATTGGGCACCCTGTACCGTGGGCGGGGAAGAGGTGGAAATTTGGGGCCGGAACAGGGAAAATGAAGAGGGCTATTTTGAACAGAATTGAAATTGAGGGGGGAAGCGTGAATCTTCTTAGGAAAAGCGCGCTGATTGCGGCGGGTTTCGCGGGGTTGCTGTGCGTGGGCACGCTGCTGGCGCAGGCGTCGACAACGAAAAATGCGGCTCCGAACGCGGCGGCGGTTGGGCGCGGGAAGACCGTGTTCCAGCAGAAATGTTCGGTGTGCCACTATGACAACAGCGACCAGAAAAAGATCGGGCCGGGGCTGAAAGGGCTGGCGAAGCGCGGCACGTTCAGCGTGAACGGCAACAAAGTCACCGACGAAAACTTGAAGACGTGGATTGAAAACGGAGACCAGTTGATGCCGCCGTTCAAGGATGTACTGGAAGCCGGACAGATTAAGGATGTGATCGCGTACGTGAAGACGCTCTAGTCTGACGCACGCGGATTTTTGTGCGATAAAAGAGAAATCCCCGCAAGCCTGCACGAAGCGGGCTGCGGGGATTTCCAATTTTTCTCGCTCCCTGGCGGGAGAAAGAGCTACTTTAAAACGGCGTCTTTCAGGACCTTGGCCGGACGCAGACGAACAACCGTCTTGGCCTTGATCTTGATCGCTTCGCCGGTCTGGGGATTGCGGCCCATGCGGGCTTTGCGATGAGCCTTTACGACGCGGCCGATTCCCGGGATAACAAACTTTCCTGCACCGCCCTTGGCTTCTTTGACGGCCAACTTATGGAGCTCATCAAAGAAAGTGACGATGGCCTTCTTGGATGTGCCCACTTTTTCGGCGAGATGCGAAACGATTTTGGTTTTGCTCAGTGGCTTAGCTGCCATTTCTTCTGCCTATCCTCCTGATTTGACTATCCATCCCGGTGGGGCCGGGACCAGCCACGAGCGGAAAAACCCCTATTTTCCTGCAAAAAACTCGGGCCGAACCGGACTATAGCGAAGGAAGAAAAAGAACGCAAGGGCAAATGAGCAAAAAAGGCCGAAAAATCGCGATTTTTTTAGGGGCATGTGCAAAACGTGCTGATTTCATGCGGTTAAACGCGTTTTCGGGACGGAATTGGTCGAGATAGGGGTATGTTATGCTGCCTAATTCCAAGTTAATCAAGGAGAAGCGACTGTGAGCACGGGCACAAACTGGCGAGAGCTGGAACAACGAATATTGAAGGCAATTAAGACCGGTGTGCGGCCGGTGGCGGTGGCATTTCTTGATTCCGAACCCGCAGGAGTGAAGAAATTTGAGGGCACGCAGCCTTCCGGATGCAGTTTCTGGCGGATTGCCGCGGAGGGCCGCACGTTTTACACGATTCCCGAGAATCATTTTAACTGCGCGGTAGGCGCATATACGCACAATATAGCCCTTTCACCGGCACGGGAAAAGGAAACGGGAGACACGCTGAAGATGATGTTCGATCTTGGGTATGTGAAACCGGAAGAGGTGCCGCAGATTCCGCGTCTGGCGAAGACTCCGAACGCGATTGTTTACTCGCCGTTGGGGGAGGCCCCGGTGGATCCAGACGTAGTGCTGTTTGCGCTGCGGCCGGCGGGGGCGATGCTGCTGCAGGAAGCGGCGGGCCGCGCGGGAGTTGGCGTGGGCGCGCCGTCGCTCGGACGGCCGACATGCATGGCGCTGCCCGCTTCGCTGCAATTTGGCGCGATTGCGAGTCTCGGGTGCATTGGGAATCGCGTCTACACCGGGCTGGAGGATAACGAAATGTACGTGGTGCTGCGCGGCAAGGATCTGGCGAGTGTGGCCGAGGCGCTGCAGGTGATCAGTGGAGCGAATGCGGCTCTGTGCGATTATGCGCGAGGGCGGCGGGAGCAGCTGTCGCACTCTGAGTTTGACGGAAGATAGCGGATAGAACCCTGCCACGGGATATCGGAAAATTGACCTCGCAATCGGAAGTCAGCGAGGTGAAAAATGAGCTCGTATCGCGTGGTGGCCATTCCCAGTAAAGTTGCCGAACAAGTCAGAAATACCGGAAAATCCCCCAACTATGGTTTCCCGGCGCATCGCGAAGTGGCGGCGGGCCGCGCGCCTTGCCGGCATTGCCTGAAGTTGATCCAAAAGAATGAAGAGGAGTTGCTGTTGTTTACCTACGATCCTTTCCGGGAGTTGGGAGAACCGCCGCTGCCCGGTCCGGTCTATATCCACGCGTCGGAATGCTCTCGCCATCCGGAGAGTGCTGTGATTCCAGAAGAATATCGCGGGCGGCTGTTGACTTTGGAAGGATATGGAGAGAACCGCGCGCTGCTGAGGGAAATCCGTGTTAGCGAGGGAGCGGAGGAACGGGCGGCGGAGCAGTTGTTCAGCGAAGTGAAGGTTCGCTACGTGAATGTTCGCAGCACGGAGGCGGGTTGTTTTCTGTTTCGATTGGAACGGTGTTAAAACCGATTTCCCGCGCAGAATTTGGCCAGGGATCCGCAAAAAAAAAGCAAAGAGGGCACGATTTATCGTGCCCCTACATCCAGTTAGAGGGCGGCCAGGTCTTCGTAGAGATGCGCGATGGCCTTGATGCCGCCGTAGTAGTTTTCGAGGGCCAGATGCTCGTCGGGGGCGTGAGCGTTTTCGTCGGGAAGACCGAAGCCGAGGAGAACGCACGGCACTTTGAACGTGTCGTGCATCTGGGTGACGAACGGGATGGAGCCGCCTTCACGAATGAAGACCGCTTTCTTACCGAAACCTTTTTGCAGAGCCGATTGAGCCACCTGGAAAATAGGCGCTTTGTAGGCGGCTACCCAGGGCTTGCCGGTGCTCAGGACATCGAAGCGGCAGTGCACACCTTTCGGAAGCAATTTGCGGATGTGCTTTTCCACAAGCTTGGCGATTTTTTGCGGATTCTGATTGGGAACGAGGCGCGTGGAAAATTTCGCGTAGGCCTTTGAAGGAATGACGGTCTTCGCGCCTTCACCCTGATAGCCGCCCCAGATTCCGTTGAGCTCGAAGGTGGGGCGAATCCAAAGTCGCTCGACCGTGGTGAAACCTTTCTCTCCGTCGTAAGCAGGCGCGCCCACGGCGTGCTTGAAATCCTTTTCTTTCCAGGGAAGCGCGTTCAGCGCTTTGCGCTCTGCGGCAGGAACGGCGGCGACGTCGTCATAGAAACCGGGGACGGCCACGCGGAAATTCTTGTCGTGCAGCTTGGAGAACAATTCCGTGAGGATGGTGAGCGGATTGGGGACCGCTCCGCCATAGACGCCGGAATGGAGATCGCGCGCGGGGCCGGTCAGCTCAATTTCGTAGTAATTCAAGCCGCGCAGGCCATAGGTTATGGACGGGACGCCTTTGCCGAGCATAGAAGTATCCGAGACAAGTAAAGCGTCCGCCTTTAGTTTTTCCTTGTGGCTCTGGACGTAGTCCCACAGGCTGACGCTGCCAACTTCTTCTTCACCTTCAATCAATACTTTGACATTGACGGGAAATTTGCCGTGCAACTGGTGCAGCGACTCGAGCGCCTTGATATGGATATGAACCTGGCCTTTATCGTCGGCGGTGCCGCGCCCAAAGATATTTCCGTTGCGTACTTCCGGCTGAAAGGCTGGAGAGGTCCAAAGTTCCAGCGGCTCGGCGGGTTGAACGTCATAGTGTCCATAGAAAAGGACGGTCGGTTTGCCGGGAGCTTCGAGAGATTCGGCGTAAACCAGGGGATGGAGGCTGGTAGGAACGATTTCGACGGTCTTGAACCCCGCGTTGTGCAGACGGTCGGCAACCCACTTGGAAGCGCGATCGATATCCGGTTTGTGTTCGCTTTTGGCACTGACGGAGGGGATGCGGAGAAATTCGTAGAGCTCGCCGAGATGCTGCTCGCGGCGACTTTCTATAAATTCAGCAAGGTTCATAGGAGGCCCCCAGGCGCAATGATAATGATTCAGATCAACTTGTCTAACTACCTAAAAATGATGAAGAAAAGCGCGGCAGCGGTTTGGTCTTGAATGCGCCCGGCATGAAGCCGTAGCCGCCTAGGTATTCTACGGCCAGCCGATTGGGGCTTACAAGTTCGCCGGACAAAAAAGCATGGCAATTGGGCACACCTGTCCGAAAGGGCAATTGACGCTTTCCAGAGCCGGGCCGATGATGGGCACACTATGCAAGAAACCGCTTTCGCGACAAACCGGCGCAGCCAGCGCGTATTTCACCGCATGAAGCTGCAGGCTCTGGGCCGCAACCACGCGGGCAAGAAGTTTCGTGAGGTATGCGAAACGCTGGTGGTGAACTCCCACGGCGGCTTGCTGATGCTGACGCATGAAGTGGACAATGACGAAATGCTGGTGCTGGTGAACCCGGAAACGCAGGAAGAGCAGGAATGCCGCATCGTATTTACCGGGGAGAGCGGAGCAAGAGGAATCCGCGTCGGGGTGGAGTTTTTGACCCCGGCACCGCACTTCTGGGGGATTGATTTTGACGCTCCCCGCCAGTGCCCTACGCAACAAGACCAGGCACACTAGAGGGCATTTTCACTCCCGGCAGCCCTCCAAACCCATCGGCAAACCAGTCGCGTACATGAGTGCCAACGCTCAAGTCGTGAATGACCCATTCGAGTCTTGGAGACGGAGTCATGCGATTTCGGTTCAAGACGACAATTCAAAGGGAGACCCGACGTGACAAAGCCGACTGGTCAGAGCAAATTCTGATATCAAAGCATTTTACCTTAGTGGTCGAAAGTCAGCTCTATACGGCAGGCGCCCTTGTGAGTTTTGATGCGCACGTGATCGGCAAACTTCCGAATCATAAAGGTCGATAGAAGTGCTACACCCTCAGAGGTGACCAGGCTTTCCAGTGAAGGAGCCGATTCCGCAAGCTGTATTGGGACTCCTTCATATTCTAAATCCGCAGCCAGCTTGAATTCGTCGAACTCTATGCTGACTTGCACTCGTTCGAGCCCGGGATTGAACGCTAACGCGCTGTTTACTGTCTCATGGACGGCCTGCACCGCGGATATCACGACTTCCCGGCGCATTCCCCAAGCGGCGCCCTGTTCTTCCAGCATGGAATCGATTTTCTCCATGTCCTCGCCAGGCACCACCTCAAAGCTAACTCGTCTTGCTATTCCCACACGGAAAAGCAAGCTGAGAGAGACTACCAGAACCGTCGCAAGCGCGGTCGATGAGCTAAAGAGCGGGCGTAACCCTTCCGGAACATGTCGATAAAGTTCCGGCGCCATATCCACGCTCAAACCAAAGAGCAACGAAATGCCCACGGCAAAAATGCGCCGGGAGTCCAACATGCGCGAAGTCAAAAGTTGCATGCCTCCTAGCACGATGAAACATGCCGAGTAAAGAAGAATGGCTCCAACAACAGGCGCCGGCATCACCGCCAAAACGGCCGCGAGCTTCGGAAAAAACGCCAGAGCAGCAATCATGATTCCGGTCGGAATCGCAAGGCTACGGCTGGTCGTTCCCGTTGCCAGAGAAAGCCCGATGCAGCTGGACACGGTGGTTTGAGCTAGACCGCCGGAAAGCCCCGAAAGCAGCGTGCTCAGACCGCTCGTGAGAAGGCCGCCACTCGCCGACTTCATGTCCGTTCGCTTCCAATCCGCATCGTTAATTTTTTGACAGAGAGTCAAGTCTCCGACCATTTTCAACCCGGCAGTGAGAGACGCGATCAGGAACGGGGCGAGAAGAGAAAATCGGAAACTCAATCCGGAAACTACCCGATGAGGGAAATTAATCCATGGCTCATTCAGCTCGCGCACAAATTGCGCCCACGGCAGGACACCCGAACCAAGCGCCAGAATGTATCCAGCCGACAGACCCAACAACATGGGCAAAGCATGCAGCTTTCCTTTATTCCAAACCGTCGCGCCCACCATCACAAGCAGAGTTACCGCTCCAACCAGAAATGGGCGCAACTCCGGAACACTTCCCTGCCCGGTATAGCCGACGAACCTCGGACATCCCAAGCGGATTAACTGCAGCCCCGCCATGGCCACCATTAGCCCGGTTACTTCGGGAGGAAACAAAACCCTGGCCCGGTCCAAACCCCGGGACAACAAAATCAACAAAATTCCTGCTACAGCGACCATACCGAACAGCACCGGAAATCCACCTGCTTGCACCGCAAGGATAGAAGTTGGCAAGAAGATCAAACTGCTGGTAAGCGGGGCAAAATAGCCGCTGCCAAGCGCGCCGCGAGTGGACTGCAAAATGGTAGCGAGTCCACCTGCGATCATGGAGATTCGAATGATCGACGCCGCCTGCGCTTCTGTTCCCCCGATCGAATTTACGATGACCACAACGTAAAGCCATCCCACAGACAGGAGGAATACGTGTTGGAACGAAACACCGAGCCTCACCAACAACGGAGGTGTTTCATCCACGTCGTAAAGAAGATTAGAGGGCCGTTTGCGAACCACGCCGGCGCTATCAGCATCTCCACCTGACGGAAAGAATGCCGATAGCATTTGGCGGATGGTAATCAAACGAGCGTTTAGGAGTCCTTGTGAAGACATTCTTCGATCTCAGTGTCGGAACGATTCAATCCCAGTCAGTCGGATTTCCGCCAAATAACGACGGCGAACTATAATCGGAGCAGTGCTGCAAGACCAGGATCACTGAGGAGGACCGGTCTCCTTCACTTTCGCCAACGGGATCTGCGAAAACAATTGCAGGTCGATGATCATGTTCAGCCGCCGGTCCAATTGAAAAAACGTTGCGGCCTTTTTTCCTGGCAGCACCTGGTTCACCACAGGTACATACTTCACCCGCAATGCCTGCACCTCCGCATCCACCTCCAGCCAGTGCCGCACATAAATCACCGCGTCCTGGTCCGTCATCGTTGACCACATATGCGCGTACTGCTTCAACAAGTCATATTTCTGGTTGTTCACTTCCTGTAGGTCCTTGACGTAATGGTTGTAGATCGGCCAGAACTTTTGCGCCTCCGGGTCGGAAAGAGACAGATTCTGCCCAATGACCTGCATTTTCTTTGCTCGCAAATCTTGTCGTAGCATAGCGATGTCCTCGTCCGTAATCGACGGGTTGATAATGTTCGGCACGACAACTTGCTGCCCAGGGTCCACTTCCCGCGCCATTCTCGATCCCGCCGAAGCCCATCCGAACAAGGCTGTCGTCATCACCATCCCCGCAACGAACGCCCCAACCAATCGAGCCGTTTCCTTCAGTTTGCTCATCATACCTGTCCTCCTTACCCAAGACTCCACATTGCCGTCCGCTGTCGCGAAAATCTGCTAGCCCAAGATACCTCATGGAGGCCAGTTCACGACACATTTCCTTGATTGTTCCGACTGCACCGGGCTAGGCTGCTCAGCCTTCTTGGCTTTCGCAGTTGTACTAAGAAACGAGGCCCTGACTGTCTAAATTAGTGGGGAGCACTACAGACTACACATATTGTCAATAAGAGATTGCGGTACGAATACAACGTTTCGTAGTTCGCCTCGGAACTTCTGCACTTTCGTCATGGTTGCGATTCCGAGCGGAAATTCGAGGTAGGGATGGAAGTAATTATTTAGGTATGTCCACTGACCTGAAGCTGGAATGGACAGTTATTTCTCAGCCAGCGTTTCGGGGCGTGGACATCGTGACGGTGAAAGAGCTGCTTGGGCACTCGACCGTCCTGGTAACCATGCGCTACTTGCATCCGAATCTCGAAGCAAAGGTGCAGGCGGTAGCAAAACTCGCAGCGGACTGTGACAAAACCGTGACAGTACGCCCCAAAATGCAGCAGTTGATTCCTAGAGTGTCACAAATTGGCCGCTAACTCACGGAATACGTTAGAATTAAAAACGGAGGAGTGGGTGAGTGGTTGAAACCGGCGGTCTTGAAAACCGTTAGACTCGAAAGGGTCTCGGGGGTTCGAATCCCTCCTCCTCCGCCAGATGCGTGCTTCAGTTGCGCCTAGTTTTTCGGGCCCCGCTTGGGTAATCATTACGCTATGATCCGTCGAGTCGCTCCCACCCCGCCGCCGCTTCCACCCGTAAAATAGAGAGTCAGCAAACTATGTCCGAAGCCCGCAGAATAGCCTGGCTGGTGACGGCCTGGGCCGTGTTCCTCGGCATTTACGCCGGGGTCTCTTTCTATTTGAAACCGGGCAGCTCGCTGAGTGCGTTCGGAGATATCGCGCAGTGCTTCGTGCCGCTGGTGGCAAATGCCGGATTGCTGATCAACGCGGGCACACCGCACTGGCGCCGGAACATCTTCTGGATGCTGCTGGCGTTGAGCTGCTCGATGTGGATGATGGGGCAGTTCGAGTGGACCTACTACGAAATCTACCTGCACCGGGAAGTGCCCGATCCGTTTGCCGGCGACATTATTTTCTTCCTGCGCGGCATCCCTCTGATTGCGGCGCTTGCCCTGCGGCCTCACTTGAAGCGGGAAGAGTTGCGCATGGGGCTGGGGTACCTGGATTTTGCGCTGCTGCTGACGTGGTGGACGTTCGTGTACGTGTTTTTTGTGCTGCCATGGATGTATGTCAGCTACTCCGAGGGGGTTTACAACTACGCCTACAACGTCCTGAACACGCTGCAACAGCTGGTGGCGATCCTGGGATTCGGGGTTTTCTGGCTGCGAACACGAAACGCGTGGCGAACCGTGTACGCGTATCTTTTTAGCGCCTCGGCGCTGTATATGCTCAGCTCGCTGGCCAGCAACGTGGCGATTTCGCGGCACGACTACTACACCGGGAGCCTTTACGACCTCCCGCTGCTGACCGTTTTTTTTGTTTACGGCATGGCAGGATTCGCGGCGTTTCAACGGAGAAAGGAACTGGACCTGCCTTCGGACGGCAGCGTAGCCGGGGAAACGGAAGGCTCGACGAGCGGAAATGCGTGGGCCGCGCGGTTGGCGATGGGAGCGGTGTTGTCGCTTCCCCTATTCGCCCTGTATGCAATGCATCTGGAACACGACGCGCGCGCGATCCGGGATTTTCGTTTGACGGTGACGCTGATAACGGCGGTGCCGCTGGTGTTGCTGGTGTTCCTGCGCACGCACCTGGCTGACAAGGATCGCGCGCTGCTGCTGGCGAAATCGGAATCTTCCATTGAGAATCTGCAGCGCCTGCAGACCCAACTGGTGCAATCCGAAAAACTGATTTCGCTGGGGCAGCTCGCGGCGGGAGCGGCGCATGAAATCAACAATCCACTGACCGCGATTCTTGGATACTCGGACCTGCTGGCAGACGATCCCGCGTTACCGGAGCGCGCGCGAACGACGGCGGGAAAGATACGCGAACAGGCGCGGCGCACACGAAACCTGGTGCAGAATCTTCTGAGCTTCGCGAGACAGGTTCCGCCGGAACGGACCCTTCTGGACATCAATTCCGTTATTTCCAGCGCCGTGCAGCTTCGCGCGCTGGATTTGCACACCGGAGGCCCGCGAATCGAAACGGAACTGGAATCCGTGCTCCCGGGAGTGCGGGGCGACCACAACCAATTGATGCAAGTGTTCTTCAACATCGTGAACAACGGGCTGGATGCGATGGGCGACAAGAGCGACGGCGTCTTGACAATCAAGACTCTACGCGATCGCGGGAGTGTGGTGATCTTGTTTTCCGACAACGGGCCGGGGATCAAAGAGCCGCACCGGGTGTTCGATCCGTTTTACACCACGAAGCCGGTGGGAAAAGGCACGGGACTGGGGTTGAGCATCTGCTATGGCATCGTGCAGGAACACAGCGGAAAAATACTCTGCTACAACGGACAGAAGGGTGGCGCGGTGTTTCGCGTGGAACTGCCCGCGGTGTTGGCGGTATTGCCAAGCAAGGGGACTATGCCTCCCAGCGCGACCCCAGTACCGAGCAAGCTATCTTAAGCACGACATCGCGGCGCGGCCGCAGAAGTTCGCGGCGGAAGGATGCATGGACGCAGATGGTGGAATTTGCGGGCAAGGGTGTCCACAAAAGGCTGAAGCATGAGTGAAATTGCGATCCGCACAGAACAGCTGACGCGGCGGTTTGGCGCCTTGACAGCGGTGGACGGCGTGGATTTGCGCGTGAACGCCGGCCAGTTCTTCGGATTTCTTGGACCGAATGGCGCGGGAAAATCCACGACCATAAAAATGCTGACGGGCTTGCTGGCGCCGACTTCCGGACGGATGGAATTGCTGGGCCTGGATTTTCAGCGGAACCCGATCGACGTAAAGCGCCAGATCGGAGTGGTTCCAGAAGGCATGGGACTGTTTGAACGGCTGACCGGCAGCGAATACCTGCATTTTGTCGGGCGAATGTACGGGCTGGATGGCGCGACAACCGAAAAACGGACGGCAGAATTGCTGGACTTCATGCAGCTGGCGGACAGGGAAAAGACACTGATCACCGATTACTCGCACGGCATGCAAAAGAAACTGGCTCTGGCGGCGGCCGTAATTCATGGGCCACGCATTCTTTTTCTGGACGAACCGTTTGAGGGTGTTGACGCGCTGGCGGCGGGGGCGCTGAAAGCGCTGCTGGGGCGGATGACCGAGCGGGGCGTGACCATCTTCTTGACTTCGCACGTGTTGGAAATTGTAGAGCGGTTGTGCAGCCACGTGGCGATCATTCACCAGGGGCGATTGGTGGCCCAGGGGTCGCTGGAAGAGTTGCGCGCCGGGATTCCCGGGGCGGAGGGCGAAAAGAAAACGCTGGAACAGATCTTCCTTTCCATCGTGGGCCAGAGCGGAGGAGAGCAGTCGCGGCTGGAGGAGTTGACGTGGCTGACGTGATTCAGTTGCCCGGAGTTGCGGAACAACTGAAGCTGGTGGCCGGCTTGCGCTGGAGTTTGCTGAAGAACAACCTGCAAACCAAGAATAACCGTTGGGATTTGATCGGAATGATCCTGGCCGCGGGGGGAAGCGCGGTGATGGTGATCGGCCTGTGTGTGGCGTTTTACGCGGGAACTTATTTTTTCCTGACCCGGGGACGTGCCAGTTGGATGCAGCTTCTTTACTGGGCCATTTTCCTGTGGTGGCAGGTGGTTCCCATCCTTGTGGCCGGATTTGGTGCGAATTTCGAGTTTCGGAACTTCCTGCGATTTCCGTTGAGCCTGCGGGCGTTTTACATTCTGGGATTTGGGTATGGCTTCGCCGATTTTGCGGCGGTTTCGTCGCTGTGCTGGATTGCCGCGATGCTGGTGGCGACGGCAGTGGGGAGGTTGGAGCTTCTGCCAGTAATGGCACTGGCGAGTTTGTTGTTCATTCTGGTGAACGTGACACTGGAGCGATTGGTTGGCTCGTGGCTGGAGAGAATATTTGCGAGCCGCCGTGCGCGCGAAGTGCTGGTGGGATTGTTTGTGCTGTCGATGGTTTCGTTGAATTTTCTGAATCCAGCGCTGCAGAAGTGGGGAGATCGCGGGACGCGGCCAAAGATTCTTCGTCTGATTCCGTATTTTTCTGGGCTGCCTGCTTCTTTGACGGGCAACGCCGTGGACGCCGCGAGTAATGGGAATTCTCAGGCGCTGGGGGTCACGTTCGCCGGATTGCTGGTCTGGCTTGGCGCCACGAGCGGCTTGCTGTGGCTGCGTTACAAGGCGCTGTATCTGGGCGAGGAATGGAGCGAGAGCGGCGCGCCGGCGGCGGCCAAGCACCGACTTCGCCGCCAAGCATCTGCGTCCGCCCGGCCTGGCTTTCTTTCACCGCCGATTGCCGGCGTGATGCGCAAGGAATTCCACTATTTGACGCGAAACGGATTTTCTTTCATCACCCTGCTGCTTCCGCCGGTAATGGTGGCTTTCTTTTCGATGCAGTTTGCCGGCAACAATTCGATGGTCAAGGAACACGGATTGCCGCCGCAGACTTTTTTCCCGGCGGCGATGGCCTACCTGATCCTGATTCTACTTTCTCCGGCATACAATTCGTTTGCTTTTGAAGGACGCGGGATCCAGTCGTATTTTATGGCGCCGGTGCGCATGCGGGACATTTTGGTTGGCAAGAATCTGTTCCTTGTCTGCGTGGTGGGAATAGAACTGACGGTTTCTCTCGGCGTCCTCGTCTGGCGAATCGGGTTTCCCGGCTTCCCGTTGTTTCTTTCGACGATTGCCGCGGCCGCGTTTGCGGTGATGGGGCAGTTGACGATTGCCAACTGGTCCGCGCTGAGTTTTCCAAAAAAAATGGAGATCGGGAAAATGAAGGGGCAAAGGAATTCAGGAGTAGCGGTGTGGACCGCGTTTGGCGCGCAGATTTTGATCGGAGGAATCGCCACGGTCGTGCTGTTGACCGGCCGGTGGTTCGGGAACCCGTGGCTGCCCGTGGCAGTATTTGCCGGGTTGACGGCGGCGGCGCTCGGCGGTTACCTGGCGTCGCTGGATCCTCTGAGCACTCTTGCAGAACGCAAAAAAGAATTGCTGATCGAAACACTTTGCCGGTAGGCCGCTCCATCCGCTAACATTCTTCCTCGCAATTCCAAATCGAGAGGGCCAAATATGAATGGATTCATCCGGATCGCGATAGCCGCGTCGTTTGTCGTCTCGACGGCCAGAGTTGCCTTCCCGCAAATCAAAAATGATACCGCGATGCCGAAGGATACGGCGGCGATTTCGGGGTACGAGCAGGAGTTTTCGAAAGAGCTTGCTCGCGAGTTGAAATATTTTTCGCCAAAGACGGACAACGTAGGGAATGTCTGGGTGGAATTCGGGAGTGGCGAGCCGCACCGGCTGATCGCAACTGGAATGGATCAACCCGGCTATGTGGTGAGCGCGATTACGAGCGATGGATATTTGCGCGTGCAACGGCTGCCACAAGGTGCGCCGAATGCGGTGTTTGACGCGTTGAATTTTGCGCAGCCGGTGTGGGTGCTAACGCGGAGCGGGAAAGCAGTGAATGGCGTGTTTGCGGGGCTCTCAGTGCACCTGCAGCCGGGGCGCGTGAATGGGCCCAAGATGAATCATCCCGATGAGATGTACGTGGATCTTGGCGCGAAGAGCGCGGAAGAAGTACGCGCGGCGGGCGTGGATGTATTGGATCCGATCTTGCCGCAGACGAACTGGATAACGATTGGAAACAGTGGAGTGGCTGGACTGGGAGCGCTGAATCATCTGGACGTTGAAATGCTGACGGATCTGATTCTGGAAATGAAGTCATCGAAGACGAAAGGAACTACCACTTTTGCTTTTCTGGCGCAGCAGTATACCGGAATGCGCGGGCTTGGCAGGATTCTGACTGAGATTCCTGCAAACGAGATGATTTACATAGGGAGAGTACGGCCGGAACAATCGGCCGACGGCAAAGTAGTCCCGGACTCGCCGAAGCCTGGAGCCGGAGTTGTGTTGGGTTCACCTTCGACGGCGACGGAGGCTGGGCAGAGATTTGTGAAAGAGCTGCAAGCGATTGCCGACAAATTGAAAATCAAGAGTGTGAGCGTTGCTGCGGCGCCTCCGCGGATTGCCAGTTATACGAAGGGCGCGGAAATTCCGGGGCGCTTTGCAGAATTGGGAGTGCCAACGTTGTGGCCGGTAACGCTGGCGGAGTATGCGTCATGGGAAGACGTGGGCCAGCTGCATAGATTACTGGAAGCGTTCCTGGAGGTTCAACAGCAACCGAAGGGGGTGAAAGGCGGAGTTGTCGGAGCAGCAAAACAAAGCGTGTTGCAAGCGCTGGTGGAGGCTTACGGAGCGAGTCGGCACGAAGAGGCAGTGCGGCAAGTCGTGCTGAACCGGCTGGATCCGCGGCTGCGGAACAAGGTTACGCTGGATGCGGGCGGGAACCTGGTGCTGCATCTGGGCGACGGTAAGAAAGATGCGGAGACGCCGCGCATAGCCGTCGTGGCGCACATGGACGAGATTGGTTACGAAGTGAAGCAGATTGAAGACGACGGGCGCATTCAGGTGGAAGTGTTGGGCGGGGGTTACACGCAATATTTTCTGGGACACGCGGTATTGGTGCACAAGAAAGATGGAAGCAAGGTTGGCGGTGTGCTGGAATTGCCGAGCGGGTGGGAGAAGGCCGGCTTCGAGTGGCCGATGAGTTCGCGATCGATGGATGAACCGGCGCGGGTGTATGTGGGGACGCAGTCGAAGAAAGAAACCGAAGCGCTGGGGATTGCGACGGGAGATTTTGTGACAGTGCCGAAGGAGTATCGCGGGCTGCTGGGTACGCGTGCGAACGGTCGAAGCTTTGACGATCGCGTGGGCTGCGCCGCGCTGATTGCGGCGGCGAACGCGATCGGGCCGGATTTGCCGGGGCGCGACGTCACGTTTGTCTGGTCGACGCGGGAAGAACTTGGACTGGAAGGCGCTTCGGCCTTCGCGGAGCAGGCGGCCAAGCAAGGTCGCTCGCCGGATTTTGTGTTTGCGATCGATACGTTCGTCAGTTCGGATTCGCCGCTGGAGTCGAAACGCTTTGCCGATGCGAAAATCGGAGAGGGATTCGTGGTTCGCGCGGTTGATAATTCCAATATCGCGCCTCGTGAATATGTGGATCGCGTAGTGGCAATGGCCCGCGAACATTCGATCCCCGTACAGTACGGGGTGACCGGAGGTGGGAACGACGGCTCTGTTTTCGTTCGCTATGGCTCCGTGGATGTGGCCATGGGCTGGCCGCTGCGGTATGCGCACTCACCCGGAGAAGTGATTGATACGAAAGATGTGGATGCGCTGGGACAAATCGTGGAAGTTGTCGCTCGCCAGTGGTGAGATGCCGGATTGCGCTAGCGTGAGCTCAACAGCGCGGCATATCGTTCGGCGATAGCCGGCCAAGCGAAATGCGCTGCATAAGCGGCTCGGCTGCGCGCGGCTAGGTCGGCGCGAAAGCTTGCGTCGGACAGCACGCGAACGAGAGCCTCGTTGAGCTCGTTTTGATTATTCGGGCTCACCAGGACCACGCCGGCGTCCGTCACGGGCGGCGCAGTTTCGGAAATAGGATGAGCGATGACGGGAAGGCCGGCTGCGATTCCAGCAATGGCGCTGCTACGGCGCGTTGAGATGCCGTTGCGGACGAAGAGGAGCACATCGCAAGCGGCTAACTTACTTAGGATTTGCTCAGGCTGAACGATGCCCTCGACGGATAGATCAGCCGGATACTTTTCCAGCCCTTTACGAAGATCTCCCTCGCGGAGTTCGGAGTGGCGGCCGAACACGGATAGTCGAATGCGTCCAAGCTTCAGCGCAGCATGCTGGACAGCGGCGAGAATCTGGCGTGTTTCTCGAGCGCCCTGCTCCCCGCCGGTGATACTGAAAACGCCAATCGTGGGAATGTCTGATGTTGTCCGGGAAACAGGCACTTCGGCAAAGGGCAGATTTGCACCTACCGGAATAAATGCCGCTTTCGATGGAACCGCCGCGAGCCAGGTAAGTTTTTCAGGTGGTACGGTGAAGATAGCAAGGTCCGCCAGTTCCAGCGCGCGGCGCATCGTGCGCGCTTGAACGCGGTGGCGAAGGCGATCAATGAGGCGCGGACTGGTGAAGGGCTCAACATCGTGGAAGACCACCGCCACGCGCGCCCCCGCGGATTTCAGCATGCGGAGCACACGCGGAAATTTCAGTGGGAAACCGCGAGCCGACCAGGCGAGGGCCGTGTACTGCACCAGCACCCACGTGTCGCGCCAAGCTTCTGACTGGAGTTGCAACGCTCGCAGGGACTGGCGCCAGCCGTGAAGTTCCCAAGGGACGCGGCGAATCTGCAGTTGAAATCCATGGGCCTGCAGCGCGTCACCGAGATACCGGCAGTATTCTTCGACGGCGTCGGTGGGCACGTCTTTGCGGCCAAGCAGAGCCAGGCACGTGGTCGTCAAAGGTGGGATCTTTCCGGCACAGGAGTCGCTGCGGAATCGGTCGTGCGCTGCGGGGACAAAGAGGCAAGAACGCCACCGAGACGTTGACTGAATTGCGTGGCTCCGCCCTCGGAGAGATGGAGAGGGTCATCGAAGAGCGATTCGTCCTGAATCCAGCCACTGGCATCGACGTAAATTGCACCGAAGGGCGAGAGCAAATTGCGGACATGCGTGGTGTATTGCGACCAGCAAGCCGAACCGTAAAATACACGGCGGTGCTGTTCGCGCATGGGCATTTCGACCACGGTAACGGTCACACCGAGATCGTGCGCCTGACGCAAAATCTCGCTGATGGGTGGGATGAGAGGAAGATTAAGCCCGGCTTCGCACTGGAGGCGAAAATCGTTTGTGTCAGCTGCTTCCAGCAGCGAAAAATCATCGGCGCGGCCCATACTATTGCTGTTCTCCGCCGGCATACCCTGTTGCGCGATTGCACGGCGAAGAATTTCCACTTTCGCCCAGATCGCGCCGCGTTCCGCGAACATGGGAAAAGCATGCATGGCGCGAAACTGGAAAGCATCATGAAGCGAGAGGGAATAGAAGCTGCGGGCGTACAAGGGTTCCACGTAGTAGAGCATGGCATGGTTGCCGAACAAGTCGCCGATAGCGAACTGTACAGGAGTGGTGAGCTGAAAATCATAGAAGCCGTAGAGAACCAGACGAGGGCGGATGCCATGAGAGAGTGCGTGGCGTAGGAGAAGCAGGTGTTCCACGGGAGTGGTGGCTCCAAGCCCCAGATTGCTGGACCCGCGCGGGGTGGAAAGGCCGGCACCCGAATCGAAAGCCGCTTCATCGAAGCCGGCGGCAACGAGAGAATTTCCAAGTGCAACGACGCTGGCCGGTTGGGACTCGCGGGCATGGCGCATGACCTGTCGCGGCCTTGAATTTCGAGTCAGAAAGATTATCACCAAGTTCATGACGGTCAGGCCCGCCAGCAGAACGACGGTTGAGAGAACGAGTTGGCGTTTGGTAAGCATTCAGCCAGCGATTCCTGCTAAAAGTCGATATAGATGAATTTTGAGCTCTGGCCTGAAAAGACGAGCACAATCCCAATCAGGATGCTCCACCAAATTCCCCAAAACAAGTAATTGGTGAGCTTAACCGGGCAGCCGGCAGGCGGAACATCCGCCTCGCCTGCAAGGTATTCGAGAAGAGCTTGACACCAGGCAACCGCTGACATTGTTTCACCCCACAAAGAGACGCTGGAAAAAATAGAGAGCCGTGTGAACGTCCATGCAAAAGAAAGCCCACGCAAGGCTCACGCAGGTAAAAGTCAGCACCCACGAAAACGCACGCGCCGGAATTCCGGGAGACGGGACAGCACCAGGGCGATGACGCCACCAGCGATGAATGGCGAGCATCAGGCCGTGCAGCAATCCCCAAACAACAAAGTTCATGCCGGCGCCGTGCCAGAGCCCGCTGATGAACATGGTGACGAGGAGATTCACATAGATGCGAGGAATGGAGGTGCGTGAACCACCGAGCGGAATGTATACATAGTCCATCAGCCAGGAAGAGAGTGAGATGTGCCAGTGCCGCCAGAATTCGGTAATGTTGGAAAACAAATAGGGCCAATCGAAATTTTCCGGAACCTTGATGCCGAAGAGCCGGGCAGAGCCAATAGCGATATCGGAATAAGCCGAAAAATCCACGTAGATTTTGATCCCATAGGCGAGAAGCCAGAGCGGAAGAACGGCACGATGAGCAAGCGCGATGTCGTGCACATTGAGATGATTGGTGTAAGCGGTAAGTAGATCCGCCAACGCAAATTTCTTGACAAGGCCGGCAAGAATTCGCGTGAAGCCGCGCTGGACATCCAACACCCAGTCCGAGGAAATGGTCCTTAGCTTCGGCAAAAAGTCCTGATACCGTTTTATGGGCCCGGCAACCATGGTTGGGAAAAACAGAATGAAGGCCATGTACTCGCCGACGGTTCCGGTCTCCGTTTTGTTGCGGTAGCGATCCCAGGCGTAGTGCAGAAATTCAAAAGTGAAAAAAGAAATCCCCAAAGGCAGGAAGGCGTCCCGCCAGTAAAGGGGGTTGTGAGCAGGCACCGGCCAGACCAATCCGGAAAGGAAATTGCGGTATTTGAAAACGACAAGAAAGAGAATCGTCTGCACAACGCCCAGCCAGCAAAACCAGGAGGCGGGCTTGTAAAAGCGGCTGAGGAACGACTCCCATAAAAAGATAAGCAGGCACGCGGCGCCGATGGCCCCGCCTAACTGAGTGTAAGAAAAATACAGGAAGAAGAGGCAGCCACTGATAACGATGACCCAGGGTCGCAAGCTCTGGCGGGAAATACGAAAAAGAAGAGCGGCGGGAAGCAAAAAAAGAAGATAGTAATCCCAGGTATTAAAAATCATGAAGCGGGATCGTGGCTTTCTCCGCGCAGCGAAAAATGCAGGGCCGCGAAGGATACGCGAGTGTAACCAACGTTAGGCGGGAAAGCAATGAAGCGGCGGAGGCGCGCTTCATTTCTCCACCAGAAAACTGCCGAGGAGCAGGGCGTCCATTCCCGAACTGAAAAAGGTGCGGATGGCATCCGTGGGAGTGTGGACGATGGCTTCGCCGCGCAGATTGAAGGATGTGTTCATAACGACGGGAACGCCGGTGCGCTTGCCGAACTCGTCGATCAGGCGATAGTAGAGGGGGTTGATTTCTTTTTCGACGGTTTGCGGGCGGGCGCTGCCGTCGACGTGCGTGACGGAGGGAATGACGGAGCGCTTTTCCGGCCGCACCTGGGCAGTGAGAATCATGAACGGAGAGTCGTAAGCGGACTCGAGATATTCGGGAGCGGCTTCTTTCTTGAAAGATGGCGCAAAGGGCCGCCACCACTCACGGAATTTCACCGCGTTGTTCACCTTGATGTTCATTTCGGGATCGCGCGGATCGGCAAGAATCGAGCGGCCGCCTAGGGCGCGTGGGCCGAATTCCATCCGGCCCTGGTACCAGCCAAGAATTTTCCCCTGCGACAACATTTCCGCTGCCGTGGCGGCGGGATCGGAAAGGGGCGAGTAGCGGATTTTGTAAGTCTTCAGCGCGGTTTCGATGGCATCGTCTTCAAACGAAGGACCGAGATACGCGTGGCGCATGGCCCGCAGCGGGAGACGCGCACCGCCGTCGAGAAACGGCGCAAGGGCAGCACCCAAAGCGACGCCGTCGTCGGAGGCGGCGGGTTGCACGAAGAATTTGTCGATCAGCCCGGAGGCAACGATTTTTCCATTGGCCTTGGAGTTCAGCGCCACTCCGCCGGCAAGGCAAAGATTCCTGCTCCCGGTTTTTTGCAACGCCATTCGAACGACGCTGAACATCGCCTGTTCGCACATGTCCTGCACAGCGTAGGCGATGTTTTTGTGACGGTCCTCAATCTCGCTTTCCGCAACGCGCGGCGCGCCCAGCAGGGGAATCATCCCGGAAAATGAGCCGGCATTTTCGCCGATGAGCTTTTTCGTGTGAACGCGGTACGGCGAATCCAGTGGATCGATGAACGGCGAAAGGTCCACGCCCGGCTGGCCGTAGGGAGCGAGACCCATTACTTTCCACTCGTCGGCGTTGCGCTGAAACCCGAGAAATTCCGTAAACTCCCCGTAAAAAACTCCCACGGAGTTGGGAAACGGGATGGTCAGGACGTGATCGAGACGTCCGCCCCTGCCGTGCCAGATGGAAGTGGCTTCCCACGCGCCGTGGCCGTCCAGAACAACCACTGCCGCGTCATCAAATCCGGAATAAGCATAAGTGCTGAGGGCATGCGCCAGGTGATGAGGAACGAAGCGCACGCGTGCCTTGGAGGACGGAAAATGGTGGCGGTAACGATTCGCGCCGCCATTCTGATGCCACATACTGACAAACTGGCGCGTGGCATTCAGAAAGTTGAGATAGGTGAGTGGCCATTGCCCGGTGGCGTAGAGCTTCAAATCGTGACGATATTCGGGGCCGGGCGCCTGCCAACCGAAGCAGATCTCATCCACCTGGTCCGGGCGGATGCGTGCAAATTCGAGACAAGACTGGATCGCATTGACCGGGAAACGCGGATCATGCTTCAGGCGGCTGATGCGTTCTTCCGCCACCGCGAACTGCAGTTCACCGTCGCGCACCAGGCAGGCGGAAGAATCATGCAGTTGGGAGTAGTTAATGCCGATCGTGATCATCGAGAGTCTTGGCCTTTCTTCGACAGGACGCGCCAGAACAATTCCTCCAGCTTTTCTGCAGAGCGCTCCCAAGTGTAGCGTTTGAGTGTTTCACGCGCCATCTGACCCAGTTGCTGACGCAGGGAGGCTGAATCCGCAAGTCGAAGTACCGCGGATTCAATAGTCCCCGCATTCGCGGCGGGAATCAGCAACCCGTTGTGGCCGTCCTCCACAATATCCTGCATACCACACGTTTCGGTGGTGATTACCGGCATTCCCGACGCCATGGCCTCCAGGAGGACCGTTGGAAGCCCCTCGATGAGGGACGGGAAAAGGAAGACGTCATGGGTCGCATAGAGTTCCTGCATGCGTTCCGATGGAACCACGGGTTGAACTACAACGGTAGAAGCGAGTTTGGGGCCGAAGAATTCCTGGATTGTCTCCGGGGGGCGCCCGCACCCGGCGAATGTCATCGTTAAACCCGGGATTTGCGGCTCAAGGCGTTCCAGTGCCTCGCGCAAATAAAAAATACCTCGCTGATCGAGCCACGTGCCGGCGTAGAGAAGTTTTAAGGGGCGACCTGAATCGTAGGTGCGGGGAAGGTAGAAGCGAGAATCAGCTCCATTGGGAATATACGCGGTGCGATCGGAATCAAGATTGTATTTCAACAGCAGCAGATTCCAAACATCGCGGCTGTAGGCATGCGCGCCATCGGCGGTGCGAATGGCCCCGCGATAGAGCGGAAACGTGTAAAAGCGATGCCAAAGCCGGTTGCGCAAACGAAAATTCCAGGCGCGGCCTTTTTTGACCTCGCGGCTTTGCACGTAAACGCGGCGTTCTTCCAATCCGTGAAGAGTCATCACGCAGGGCGGAAGCCCGCGCGAGCCAAACCAGCGGCGGCGTATGCCGTATAAGAGTCCGGAAGGCGCGTGGAGATTCACAATGGAAAATCTGCCGGGATCTTTGGCGATGAAGCGTTGTAACCGGTAGGCAAACGCGAGTTCGCTGAAGCGTGCGGAGACCTTGTCGTGGCCGAAGAGGTCTTCCTGGAAAACGTAAGTGATCGAGTGGCCTCGTTTTTCGAGTTCGGGCCCAAGACTATAGATGATGGCGGCGACGCCACCTTCACGACGGCGAGGAACGTTGGCGGACATCAGGATGCGCAGCGGCTGAGGGTTGGAAGCAGGCGACGAAGTCATCAAACGTTCCAGTCCCCCGTTCGGTCAACGTGATTGGGACGATGCAAAGGAAGAAACTTCTCGCGAGCTTTGGCGTAAAAAGCGTTGGAAACCAGCTTTCGCTTGAAGGCATTGTAGTGCCTGGGAGAAAGCAATAATGCGGGAAACAAGCTGATGTATTTAAACAACCGGCGAACCGATGACGCATGACCGTGACTCAGGTTGTAGCTTCGGAACTCCGTACGGAAGGAGTCGAGCGGCGATCCCTGCCCCAGGGAAAGGCGGAGGACATCAGCCTCGGTTTGGACGGCGTCGACTATGATCCGAGCAATTTCGGGCGAAACGCCTTCTTCGGTGAAACGGCGACGCAAAGCAACGGCCAAAGCAAGAATGACAGCATGCTTGCGGCGAATGGAAGGTACGTCCTGACTGCTGATCTGAAACAGATTTTGTCCGTGGAGTCGGTAGAACGTCAACGGCTCGCGCAGAAGAAAAACCTCGGAGAAAAGCGCGCCGAGAGTGAAGAGGAATTCATCCGCCTCAATAACCAGCGCTTCCGGCACAGTGCCGATGCGGAGCAGAAGCTCGGCGCGAAAGGCCATGCGACTGGTGCCAAGGAAGCTCTTGCGGAGACGAAAAGTGCGCGCACCTGCAACGGAATCAATGCGAAACCTGGGCACATCCCGAACCAATTCGCTTCTCCGCGCTCCGTCCTGCAACACTTCGGTAATGCTATGGCCGACGAGTGCGACCGAAGGATTCGCGGTGAAAGCATGTGCAACTGCGGACAGTTTGTTCGGAGCCCACCAATCGTCGCCATCGAGAAAAGCGATCAGTTCGCCGCGGCATTGTGGAATGCCATGGTTAAAAGCGGAAGCCTGGCCGCCATTGGACTTGCGAAGAATGCGGATTTGAGAAGCGTATTTGGCGAGGATTTGCGGAGTGCGATCCGTGGAACCGTCGTCGACCACCAGAATTTCCCGCTCCGAGGCAGGGAAATCCTGCGACAGCACGCTCTGGACCGCCTCTTCGATGAAGCGCTCGTGGTTGTAGGTATCGATCAGTACGCTGACATGTGGCGTGGTCATCGAAAATCCGGATTCCGGTTGGAGAGCAAACACACCTAGTGTACGCCAGTTGGAAACAGGGACGGAAGTGGACAGCTAGCAAATCACTTCAGTTCGTAGTCGCCAATATAGGTTTCGCGGCTGATGCCCAGCATGCTGAGGAAAAAGGAAGAGAAGATGATCTGGATACCGAGAAAGAGCCACGTGGACCAGAAGAGAATCTGGCGGATCTGGTAAAGAGGCCCGAACCCGCCGGTGACCCAACCCCAGGTAATGCGCGCGCAACCGATCAGACCTGCGAAAAAAATCAGGCCGCCTATCAGCAGCCCGGTCTCCAGCGTGATTCGCTTGAGAAGGCGTTTCAGGGAGATGGTGCCGCGGTCAAAGCGTGCAGCGTAGCTGAAAACTTTGGCGAAGGCGCCGATGGAGAGGATCTGCATGCCAAGAAGCGTGAAGATCACGCCAAACACCATCGTGTGGACGTCCAGTGTTACACGGGGCGTAATCTGGCGGGGGCCGGGCAGCAACCAGAAGATCAGCGCGAGTCCGCAGGTGAGTAGCGAGCCGCCGGGAACCAGATAAAGCCAGTTGGGCGCGTAGAGAAGCATGAAGCGAAGGCTGCGCCAGCCGTCGCGGAAACTGCGGAGATGGGGCGGGCGGCCGCGCTTGTCGGGCCAGAGGATGATGGGAATTTCGGAAATGCGGGCGCCGATCTGGGTGGCCTTGATGACGAACTCCAGGGCGAACTCCATGCCGGAGCTGCGCAGGTCCAGTTTGTCGTAGAGAGCGCGACTGAAGCCGCGCATGCCGCAATAGCTGTCTCCCACCCCCGCGCGGAAAAGAAAATTTACCAGCCAGCTGAGGCCGGGATTGCCAAAATACCGGTGGAGCGGAGGCATGGCGCCGGGCTTGATGCCACCGCGAAAGCGATTGCCCATGACGAGGTCGAATCCGCGGCGCAGTTCCTTGACGAAATTGGGGACTTCGCTGAAGTCATAGCTGTCGTCGGCGTCGCCCATGATGACGAATTCACCGCGCGCGGCCGCAATACCCGCTTTCAGTGCGGCGCCGTAGCCGCGCTCTGGGACGTGAAGCACCCTGGCGCCATTGAATTCGGCGATTTCGATGGAACCGTCGGTCGATCCGTTGTCCGCAACGATCACTTCGCCGCGGAGTCCCGCTTGGCGGAGGGAAACAATCGCTTTTTCAACGCAAAAAGCCAGCGAATTGGCTTCATTCAGGCAGGGGATGACGACGGAAACATCGAGGCGCGGTTCTGCTTGAAGAAGGGTGCCGGCATCGGTTTTGTCTGCAAGCTGCGCTTGACCGTCAGGCGTCATGTTCGATTCATCCGCGAAAAAACAGGGCACCGAGGGTGCCAGGGCGTGCGTGCCAGCCTGTCGAATTCGACGGAAAGTGCTTGAATAGTTCCTTTCCTAAATATAGCACGGCGATTGGAGGCCGGATCCAAGGCGCGTTGCACTTCCTGAAGTTTCGGCAAGCCATTGAATATAGAATGAAGATCGGCGCGATTAGCGAGCATTTCCGCCCGGAGAACTGTAAACTCTGACAGACACCAGCCCAGACTCCAGAGCGACCACGATACCTATGACCGACGATCAATCCGGCCCGAGGACTGAGTCGCCGTCGCCCGCGACGGCCTCTGCACAAATCCAAGCACCACCTCTTAGTTTGTTGTCCATTGTCATTCCAGCTAGAGATGAGGAAGGGTGCATCGCCTCGACCGCAGAACACTTGTATGTGGAACTGCGGCTCCGGAATGTTCCCCACGAAATTGTGGTGGTGGACGATGGAAGCACCGACAACACCTGGAAGGCGCTGGAAGAGGCGAAGGAGCGGATACCGACGCTATCGCCGCTCCGAGCGCCTGCGCCACACGGCTTTGGCCGCGCGATTGTCCACGGACTGGACCACTCCAGGGGCGACGCTGTGGTGGTGATGATGGCCGACGAATCGGACGATTGCCGTGACGTGGTGATGTACTGGAAAACGCTCAACGAAGGATACGATTGCGTTTTTGGCAGCCGGTTCGTGAAAGGCGGCGGCACGATCGATTATCCGCGCCTGAAATTAGCGTTAAACCGCCTGGCAAATTTCTTTATCCGGATGCTGTTCCGAATCCAGTTGAACGACACCACGAACGCATTTAAAGCCTACCGGCGAACGGTAATTGACGGATGCCGGCCGTTCTTGTCTCCCCATTTCAATCTGACCATCGAAATTCCGCTTAAAGCAATCGTCCGGGGATACAGCTGGAAGGTTATCCCCATCACGTGGCGCAACCGGCGGACGGGAGCGCCAAAACTAAAAATCAGGGAGATGGGCAGCCGTTATTTATTCATCTGCCTGTACGTGTGGCTGGAGAAGTATTTCAGCCGCGGAGATTATAAAAAGGGCGACAGTTAGAGGGCACAGACAGCGAGGATTTCGACAGATGAAACGCGCAATGGACGAAAGGAAAGATCCCGGTGACTGACGCCGCGATTCAAGAAAAGAAAGTCACTGCGCGACACCTGGCGATTTGTCTGGCGACAGTAAGCGGTGCGATGTTATTGATCTGGCCGGTGGCCGACCTGCCGTATGGCGACGATACCGCTTATACGCATATGGCACTGAATCTGGCCCAGACCGGTCATATGGCCTACGACGGCTGGGAGGCCGTCGTGCAGATTCTGCATACCTACTGGGGAGCGCTGGCGATCCGGCTATTCGGATTTTCGTTTCTCACAGTGCGATTGAGCACGGTTCCCTACGCGCTAGGATCGGTGTGGCTTTGCTATCTGCTGGCTCGGCGGGCAGGTTTGGCTGCGAAAGCGGCCCTGTTTGTAACGCTGTTGCTGGGCCTTTCGCCGATGTTCCTGCCGGTTGCCCTAAGCTACATGACGGACATCCCTGGCGTATTTTTTCTGTTTGCTTCGCTGTATTCATTTGCGCGCGCGGAGGAAATCGCAGGGGAGCCCAAGAGCTTCGGCTGGCTCGCTTTGGGTACGGCGGCGGGACTCATCGGAGGAACGGGCCGGCAAATCGTTTGGTTGGTACCGCTGGTGGTGTTGCCGTATCTGGGATGGGTAAGACGCAAACAGTGGAGGTTTGTGCTGTGCGCGGGTGCCGCATGGATCATCGTGATTGGAGGAGTACACTCCGTTACTTCCTGGTTCGGACAACAGCCGTATACGGTATATCAACCTTCCGTTTTAAGTGAGGTATTTTTAGCGATCGGGAAGCCGTTCCGAATGACGGTCACCGCCGCCCGGGTGGGTTTGATGCTGGTCCTGCTCGTGCTACCGGCCATGGTTCCTCTGGTGATTCGCTCGGTTGAAGATACCTGGCGAGGACCGCGGGGCAGAAAAATAATGGTCGCCGCGCTTCTGATGATGGTTCTGGCAGCGATTGCCATTCATCCTTCTCTGGCCTCGATTCCCTGGATTACGAGCACGCTGAATTGGCAGGGAATCAATGGAGACGCACCCCTGCCAGGCCGGCCAATTGTGCTCACCAGCCCGATCCGGGCTTTGGTCGCGGTCGCTGTCTACTTTTCCGTCTGCATAATTGCGGGAGAAATGTGGAATATCCGGCGACTGACGCGGCGGATTACAGCTCTTATGGTAAGCCCCACGAGCAGCGATTTTCTGCTGGCGGCCATGTCATTGTTCACTGCCGTTTACTTTGCCCTGATTGTCGTTCGCGGCGCCGATTTTGCTATTTTCGACCGCTATCTTCTGCCAATCATGCCGTGGGCCGCAACCGTCGCTCTGCTATGGTTTGCAAAAGACAATCCTCGTGCTGATGAGATCGGACGAACAGCGATGCCTTTCGCGTGGGCGCTTTTGTGCGTACTGGCCTTCTATGGGATCGCGAGCACCCAGGACCTATGGGCACTCGCGGAAGCGCGAGTTAAGGCGACGCGAACGCTGGAGGCTGCGGGCGTACCCCGCACGTCGATTGACGCCGGGTTTGAGTACAACGCCTGGACGGAATTAATGGTGAGCGGGCACTTGAATTTTTTCAGAGTGCGAAATCCCCCGGGCGCGTATCGCCCCGGATTGTCGCAAACTCCGAGCGTTGAACCACAGTATGTGCTTGAGTACGCGCCGACGCCTGAAACCGAAGCCAGCAAATTTGGCGTAGTGCCTTACAGCTCTCTGTTGCCGCCGTTCCACAAACAGGTGAGCATCGATCGTGTGCTGCCGGGCGCGGCGAACGCCCACTGACACCTATTTGGAGCCGGCGGTAAGCAGGCGCTGGGCGTGATCGGCAATGATCTGGCGAAGAATTTCATCAAGGCCGATGGTGATGGACCAATTGGGATAGTGGGAACGCAATTTCGCAAGATTTGAGATGTAGCAGATGTGGTCGCCCTTGCGGTTTTCGTCGACGTATTTCCAGTTGAGCTTCTTGCCGCCCATCTGCTCGATTTTGGCGATGGCTTCCAGCATGGAAACGCTGTTCTCCCGGCCGCCACCGAGATTGTAGACTTCGCCCGGGCGGGGATTGGCTGCGAACTCTTCGATTGCACGAACGACATCGTGGCTGTGAATGTTGTCGCGAACCTGTTTGCCTTTGTAGCCGAACACATTATATGTGGCGCCGGTAAGAGCCACCTTCACCAGGTAGGACAGAAAACCGTGCAGCTCGACGCCGGAATGTGAAGGACCGGTGAGGCAACCGCCGCGGAAAACGCCCACCTTCATGCCGAAATAGCGGCCGTATTCCTGCGCCATCAGGTCCGCGGAAGCCTTTGAAGCGCCGAAAAGCGAGTGGAGCGTCCGGTCGATGCGGCAATTTTCGTCGATGCCATTGAAATCTTCGGATCTCGCGTATTCCCAGCGGGTTTCCAGTTCTTTCAGCGGGAGCTCGTTCGGCGCGTCGCCATAAACCTTGTTGGTGCTGAAAAAAACAAAAACGGCATTCGGGCAGTGGAGGCGCGTGGCTTCCAACAGATTGACGGTGCCCAGAGCATTGACCTCGAAATCAAGGATAGGGATGTCGCGAGCCTTGTCGTGCGAAGGCTGGGCGGCACAGTGAATGATCAGGTCAAAGGTGTGGTTGCGAAAAAGTTCTTCGAGCGAACCCCGGTCGCGGATGTCGATGTTAAAGTGGGTAAAATTCCTGGTGGCGTTGCGAAGGCGTTTCAGATTCCACGCGGTATCGCCGGGATCGCCAAAGAAAACACGCCGCATGTTGTTGTCCACACCGACTACGGTATGTCCCTGCCGGTCAAAATGCTCAACTGCTTCGGATCCAATCAGCCCGCTGGAACCGGTCACGAGTATTTTTTTTACGGTTGAAGACATGTTCGACATCAAACTCCCGCTAGGAAATTAGTGAAACGCTTCGCCCCACAATATTTTCTCTTATCCGCCACCCGTAACGCCATAGAGGGGTTGCGGATACAATGTGGACCGAATTAGGGCACGTAACGCATGCGCAATTCGGTTTCGTTCTTCCGGATCCAGTCGAAGATCCGCTGGAATCCAGTTCGCAAATCGGTTCGTGGATTCCAACCAAACTGCGCACCAGCTTTGCGGTTGTCGGTCCAGTAGAGCGCAATGTCTCCCCTGCGGGGCTGGTCCGAAACGGTGATCGAGGTGGAACGCGAAGAGAGTTCCTGCATCGACCGCGTGGCTTCCTGAAGAGAGATGGCGTTCCCGGGACCACCACCGAGATTAAAAACTTCTCCGCGGAAACGCGCAATTTTGGCGATCTCCAGATCGAGGACGGAAAGCATGTCTTCCACGAAAAGGATGTCGCGCACTTGTTTGCCCTGCCAGCCAAGATAAGTAAGCGGCAAATTGAACCAGTGGGCGATGGCCCACCAGACGACCCAACCCTGGTCTGCGTGGCCGAACTGGCCGATCCCCGAAATCACGCCGAAACGATTCACAACGACGGGGAAATCGTAGGCCTGAGCGTACTCCTGACACGCGGCGTCGGCGATCAGTTTGCTCAGACCGTAAATGCTACGTTGGCCGCCATCGATCGAAAAACCTTCGGAGATGCCGTGAACCGGATGAAAGCCGGCGGGCCGCAGTTCGCTCGGGAGGCGGTTCCATGCTTCGGAATCGTACTCTAACCGCGAACTCGTTTCCTTCCGGGGAAGAACATTGAGACGATCGGCGCCGTAGACCCGATTCGAACTCCAGAAAATCAGAGGGATTCGCCGCGGACGGACATACTCAAGAATATGAATGGCGCCGAGCCCATTGTTGGTGATGTCAAAAAGCGGATTCGCGTAACCGGCGACAACGGAGGGCTGTGCGCTAGCGTCACAGATTAGTTCGATGCCGGAGGGGAGGTTCGCCAGGTCTTCGGGGTTGCGGACATCGCCATGAATAAAAGTAACGCCGTGCCGATCGAGAACCGGAATGTTTTTTTCGCTGCCGCGGCGCACCAGATTGTCCATCACGGCGACCTTGTTCCCCGCTTCGCGGAGATGCAAGGCAACGTGAGAGCCGATGAAACCACAGCCGCCCGTGACTAGTACGTTCAAGGCGCGTTTCTCCTCTCAGGCCACTTCTGCAGCGAGGTTATTTATGTGCTCAGCAATAAACGGATACCTCGGTACAGAAAATAAACCGGCTTGAGCAAATCAAAAGCCGCAACTCTCTAACGGCGAGTCCTGCTGTCCGTGGGGAATGGGCCAGGAAAATTGTAACGGAAATGGAGAAAAACCGCGTGGCCCAGGACATGGGGGAGGCCCTGGTTCGCCTATAAAGGTGACCCAGAGTCTGCTCATCCGGAAGGGTTGCCTTTCTGGCGCAGGCCGATGCGCTGGCGCAGAGGCCGAGTGACGTCCAACAAGCGGAACCAGGCGGGAGAGAGGCGATCGTAAACGTCCCGTTTGGCCTGCACATACCAATCGCGGTGATTCCTGTGCATCCCGTCCGGTTTCAAGAGATGGGTGGCGTTATCGAGCGTGCGAAACCTGCGATGACCGTGGAGCAAGGCGTAATTCTCCTGTGCTTCCTCGCCCTCCCAAACGCCTTTTTCTCCTTCGGGGTGATACCCATAATCGTGATTCTGGTGCACGGCACGCACCATCGCCGATGCGTCAATCAAGCGGGCGCCGGCGCTTCGGGCAAACCAGAGCAGCCAGTTGTCCCAACCGGGCCTGCCGATCACGAATTCGGGAATTTGGTTATGGAACAATCCCTTGCGGAAGACGAAGTAGTCGACCCACTGGGAAGGCCGCTGGCGGTTCGTGCGGATGGCCAGCGTTCGAACTTCTTCCTGCCAGCCCGGGCGTTCAAAATGGAGCGGCTCGCGAATATCCACATCCCAGCGGCGACCGGCGAGGAGAAATGGTTCAGGCTGGCCAGAGACACGCTGGATAGCCTGCGGAAAATCCTCGAGCAGAAGAATATCGCAGTTTACGTGGCAGAGCAGATCGTGGTGCGCGATCTCCTGTGCCTGATCGTAAATGCTGGCGAGATATTTTGTTCCATAGCGGTTCTTACGCACGGCCGGCACATGACGAAGGCCGAGTTCCGAGCAAACTTCCGCCGCCCCCGCATCATCGCCAAACAGTAGAATTTCGACGTCTGGGTGAATTTGCCGCCAACTGCGCAGAGCGTTGCGCTGGATCACGTCAATGTGACCTTGGAACGGTTTCGGGGTGGAAAAAAAGGTCAGCATGATTTCGCCGGTTGCGCCCCGCTTGTGCCTGCATAGCGCCGCCTTCGCAGAAGGCACATCCGCTCGCAAGTGACAACCTGATTCGCCACAGGGATTTCGCTCATTTCGGGATCCACGAAAAGACGGACGGAAGGTTCAAATAGCCACTCCACTCGTCACGGCGATGCTGGAAATTTTCCGTCGCGACGAGCATGTCCGGTACGGCCTCCCACAAATCCACGTTCTGGCCATCGCTCCACAAACTGACCTGAAACGAGTATGTCCCCGGTTTGATCGGCAAATAAGGGAATTCGTAAACCAGGTCGACCTGGCCGCGAGGAAACTCCAGATCATCCGTCGCCCAGCCCCATACGATCTGTCGCTCGGCGTTATAGAGCGTGACGCCATGATGGCCATGGTGAATCGGCTGACGCACGTCAAGCGAGAATTGAATTTTTACAGGACCGCTGGAGACAAGCGTATGGGGTGAGTCTGATGCAGGGTCGATCAATTCCCAGGACTGGAAGCGTGCGCCGTGAAGATTGTCAAAACTGCGCTCATCAGAACCGCGATCGGGGGAGGTCATGGCGGTCTCGTAGGCGCTGACGACCTCGGCGGTTGGGCCGGTCTGGCGCAACTCGCCGGAGTCGACCCACGCAGTCCGATTACACAGCCTGCGAATCTGATTCAACTGGTGGCTGACCAGGATAATCGTGCGGCCGGCACGGGCTACGTCTCCCATTTTGCCGAGGCATTTCCTCTGAAACTTCGCGTCGCCGACGGCAAGTACCTCGTCGACCAGCAGAATCTCCGGCTCCAGGTGCGCGGCAACCGCGAAGGCGAGCCGGACGTACATGCCGCTGGAATAATGCTTCACGGGAGTGTCAATAAATTTCTCGAGCTCCGCAAAGGCCACAATTTCGTCGAACTTGCGGGTAATTTCCTGACGGCTCATGCCCAGGATAGCGCCGCTTAAATAAGCGTTCTCGCGGCCGGTAAGTTCGGGGTGGAAGCCCGTGCCTACCTCCAGAAGACTGCCGACACGACCGTGAATTTCCGCCCAGCCTGAAGTGGGGCGGGTGATGCGGGAAAGAATCTTCAGCAGAGTGGTTTTGCCGGAACCGTTGCGCCCGATCAGCCCCAGCACTTCACCCTGGCCGACTTGGAGGGAGACATCGTTGAGCGCCCAGAAAGTATCCGGTTTTTGCCGCTGAAACAACTTCCAGGGGGCACGCAGGGTGCGCGCCAGTGAGTCACGAAGAAGTCCGGAGGAAGAGAGCGCACCCCGCTCGTAGCGCTTGCTAAGGCCATGGGCTTCAATGACGGCGGTGGTCATACGCGGTCGGCGATGCTCCCTTCCATGTAATTAAAGAAGACCAGGCCGCCGAAAAACACAAAACAAACGATGAGGGAAGAAGCGAGAAGCGTGGCTGTTGGAGCCTGTCCGGTGCCAGTAAGAGCCCAGCGAAAGCCGTCGATCACACCCGCCATGGGGTTCAAGCCGTAGAGCCAGCGGTAGCGTGCAGGAACCATGGAACTGGAATAGTAGACGGGTGAGGCCAGTGTCCAGAACTGGACGATGAACGGAGTGAGGTATTTGACGTCGCGATAGAGCGCGTTCAGTGCGGAAAGCCAAAGGCCGACACCGAGGACGGTGAAAACGGCGAGAAGCAGGAAGAGAGGCAGAAGCGCAAGCGTCCAGGCCGGCCGGATGCCGTGGGCGAATGTAAAGATCAGAAGCACGACAAAGCCGATGCCGAAATCCACCAGGCCGGAAAGCGAAGCGGAGACTGGCAAAATGAGCCTCGGAAAATAAACCTTGGTGATCACCCGCTGATTTTCCACCACCACATTGGTGGCGAGAACGAGTGCGGTGGAAAAATACGTCCAGGGCACCAGCGCCGCGAAGCAGAAGACGGAATAGGGGAGTCCCTGAGAAGGCAGCTTGGCAAGCCTGCCGAAAAAGAGGGTGGCGACCAGCATGGTGAGCAACGGCTGCACGATCACCCAGGAAACGCCGATGGCGGTTTGCTTGTAGCGAACCTTAACGTCACGCCAGATGAAAAAAAAGAGCAGCTCGCGATATTTCCACAACTCGTGCAGTCGTAGTTCGAACCAGGTGCGAGACGGCTCAATGCGCAGGGTCAAGGAGCCCGGCGGGCGGTTCGCCAGCGGGCCGGCGGTGGACGGATTGGAGGTCACCGAAGCCATTTAAAGGCAAAATACCGGATGCGATTTGCTGTCCATCACAGGGTAACAGAATCGGTTAAACGAGACGGAGAAGGAGGCGAGTGACGCGGCGAGTTTCGCATTTTAGGCGCCAGCTACGGTTGCGCGTCCTTCTGTAGTTGCTCAATATCTTTTTGTTCGATCTGGCGCATCATGTCTCCCCGGTGGAAAAAATAAGAACGCAAGCGTGAAGAGATCTGGCGCGGAACCACATAAAACTGGTTGGAAGCGGCCTCCGAAAAAGAGATTGAACCGCGGGCAGGAATCAAATGCGTGCCCCACTGATAAATCATGCCCAAATTCCAGAGCGTAAAACACGCCAACACGGCGGTAGAGACGAGCAAGGCCACGCGCTGGTTCGAGAGCCGCCCGGCGCAGATTTCCAGGGTGATCGCCAGACCGAAAACGAAGAGTGACGTGAGCGAAATGAAAAACCGGTTTCCATAGGAAGAGATTCCCGCCCAATCCGGATAAATGGAGATGAACAGGTAGAAAGCAACCGTTGCCGCTAGAAATGGGCCGCCAATGCGAGGCGACCGGAGGGCAAACCACAGCAGGCCCAGCAGCGAGAAGACCAGGACCGGAGTCCAGGAAAGCAAACCATGGTTGGCGGAAAGAAGCACCTTCAGGAAGGCGGGCGACTCCCAGAGGAAATCGCGCAGGGGAAGATAACCGGTCTTGAAAGGCCCACCGTAGACAATCAACCGGGAAATGAAGGTCGGCAGGAGACAAATGCATACTGTGACGCCAAAGAGAAGTTGCCTGGAAAGCAACGAAAGAATCCTGCCGGTATCGAGTTCCCGGGTGTCGCGGAAATATTCGCGGTATTGCCAGAGTGCTTCCACCAGCAGTACGGCAACGAGCATCAGATTGGGGTAGTAGACGTTCAGCATGAGGCCGGTGATCAGCCCAAGAATGATCCACTGTCGCAATGTGCGTCCGTCGCGGGTTTGTTCCCAGTACCAGAGAAAAAGCGCAGCCATGAAAGCGGAGTGCGCATGCGACCATGAAGGGTTGAAATACATGTATACGGGAAGCGAACTGGCCCACCAGATCGTGAGTGTGGCGACAAATGCCCACAAAGAATCGACATATTTCCGGGCGAGCCGGAAAGAAAAGAGCAAAGCGAGAAAACCATAGAGCGCGGTGCCGAATGCCATAGCGTAGCGGTACGGCGCGGAAAAGCCATCCGCCGCAACACTGGAACCGAACTCCCGCGCCAGCAACACACCCACGTGCGCAACGAGCAGGAATGGCGACCAAAGCAGCGCGGGGCCGACGGTGAAATGATTTTCGAGGTGCCCCGTGATGGTACGGAACGTGGCCTTCGGCTGGCCGGATTCGTCGAGGCGCCCTTCGCGAAAACTTTTGTTGGCGGCCTGGTAGTCGTGGGTGAAATCCAGGGTGTGTTCGATGAGCGGGGCGCGAGCGTAGGCGTAGTAGCCGACGCCATCGCCGCGAACCCAAGGGTTCACTAAAGGAAGCGAAAGAAGAAACAACGCCAGAAGTGCGCGCTCCAGCGCGCGAGGTCTCGTTTGCGACTCAGCATTCAAGGAGAGCACAGGCACCTTTGATTGGAGCGAACTTACAGGGCCACGTGAGGTACCGGAGGAGCACTTCGTGGTTATCCAGCCGCCCTGCGCGGAAGCATAAATGGCTTTGAACTGGATACTTACTGAATGTATGAATTAATTTCTGCAACCGGCATCCAGAAGGCGTTCAACTCGCCGAGCGCTTGGCCACGACTGCCCCGGAAAGCAATTCTTCTTTTTGCCGAAAGTAAGCCGACACACGGTCAATGATATCAGCAAGATTCGTCTGAGGGCGAAACCCCGTCAAGCCGTGCAATTTCTCGATAGAGGGCACGCGTCGCATCATGTCTTCGAAGCCCGGCTCGTAAGCCTTGTCGTAGGGCACGAACTCGATGGAAGAGTGGCTCCCCGTGCGGTGTTTGACGATTTTCGCCAGATTCTCGATGGTTACTTCTTCGGTGTTCCCGATGTTGATTACTTCCCCCACCGCGCTGGCCAGAGGCATCAGGCGGAGCAGGGCCTCCACGGTGTCACGGACGTCGCAGAAGCAGCGGGACTGCTGGCCGTTGCCGTAGACTTCGATGGGCTGGCCATCGAGCGCGCGCTTCACAAAGTTGGGAAGAACCATGCCATAGCGCCCGGTTTGCCGTGGGCCAACCGTGTTGAAAAAGCGGACAACGATTACGGGCTGTTTTTTTTCTTTCCAATAAGAGAGCGCCAGAAATTCGTCGAGGGCTTTGGAAGCGGCATAGCTCCAGCGTCCCTTTGTGGTGGCCCCCAGCACCAGGTCCGCGTCTTCGTGGAAGGGCACGTTGGTGTTTTTCCCATAGACTTCGGAAGTGGAGGCGATCAGAACGAGCTTTTTCTTTTTGGAGGCCGCTTCCAGAATCATCTGCGTCCCGTTGACGTTCGTCTCAATCGTGCGGACAGGACTTTCCACGATTAATTTCACGCCAACCGCAGCCGCCAGGTGAACGATCACATCCGCGTCGTCCACCAACTCCGCAAGGATCTGCCTGTTCTCAATGCCGTCAAGATGGTATTCGAGCCGTTCGGAGCCTTTGAGGTGGCGAATATTCTCCATGCTGCCGGTGGAAAGATTATCGAGCAGCACCACCTGCTCGCCCTTCTCCAATAAGCGCTCGGCAAGATGCGAACCGATGAAACCTGCGCCGCCCGTGATCAGATATCGCACAACACCTCCTAGAGTTTGTCCGAATCGTCCCGGTCCAGGGGCTTGGAGGGGACATGCTCGGGGGCTTCTTCGTGCCCCAATTCCAGGGCTTCCTGTGGGCCGTAGCCGTAGGAATAGGGGTAATAGCGATAGGAATAGTAGTAATCCGGGGCGCTGGCATCCACGGCGTTGAGCACCACACCCAGCAGGCGGCTCTTGACGCTGGTGAGGAGGTCGCACGTGCGCGTAAACGCCTCTTTCGGCGTCTCGCCGGAGCGCACCACGAGCAGCACGCCATCCGCCTGTACGGACAAGATCACAGCGTCTGTTGCGGCCATAATCGGCGGCGAGTCGATCACGACAAATTTGTATTTGGTGCGGAGTTCAGCGATTGCGTCCGCGAGTTTGTGCGAAGAGAGAAGGTCTGCCGGATTAGGCGGCAGCGGTCCGGTGGGAATGGCAGCAAGATTCGGAATCGCCGGGTGCGGTACGGTTACCAGGTCCAGTGTGGAGACTCCCGCGAGATAGGAGCTTAGCCCGGCGTATTTACCGGTGCCCAGATTCAGCAATCGGCCAACGCCGGGTTTGCGAAGGTCGGCATCGACGAGAACCGTTTTGTCGCCGAGTTGCGCCAGGGTAACGGCCAGGTTGGCCGCAGCCGTGGTTTTGCCCTCGCGCGGAAGGGCGCTGGTTACGAGGATGACCTGCGGCGGGTGATCCGGCTGCGAGAGAAGCAAAGCAGTCCGCAGCGCGCGGAAAGCTTCCGACATCTGCGATTTTGGCAGATGCTGCGCTACAAGTTCGATGCGCTTCTCGTGGCCATTCGCGGCAGAGCCGCCGAATATGCCCATTCGACGCTGGCGACCTGCGCCGTCTCCAAAGGCTGGAACGACGGCAAGACTGGGCAATCGCGAGAGCGTTTCGATATCGTCGGGAGTCTTCACCGTGTTATCGAGGTATTCCCGCAAGAGTGCGAGGCCAATACCTCCGACAAGGCCCACGAGGAAGGCGAGCGCGATATTGCGGGCCTTGGCAGGCCGCGAAGGATAAGAAGGAATCATGGCCGGGTCAACGACGCGAAGGTTGGAAGATTTCAGTCCTTCGGAGATGCCGGCTTCCTTCAATTTGGTCAACAGTCCTTCATAGAGAGTTTTGTCGGCTTCCGATTCTCGCTTGAGGATGTTGTACTGGACCATCTTCTCGGCCATGTTGTTGGTTTCGGCCTTTTGCAGTTCCAGTGCCTGGCGGATGAGTTCTTCGCGCTGTTTGGCTTCGCGATAGTCGCTCTCCAGCTGGAGGATGATGCCTCTGCTTTCGCGGGCAATCTGATCTTCCACTTCCTTCATCTGGGATTGCAGACGCTGCACTTTGGGAAAATTGGGGCCGTACTGGTTGACGGCTTCGGTATATAGCACGGCCAGGTCAGCCCGTTTCTTTTGCAAATCCTGCAAAAGAGCATCGGCGCGAATTTCCGGAACGGCATCGATGTCGCCGGCTTTTGCGTACTCGTAAAGCGCCTGCTTCTTCAAAGTCTCGCCCTGCGCGTCGGTAAGTTGCTTGTCCAGGTCCGCCAGGCGCTGGGTGGTGATGTTGGATTTGTCGTCCACACTCCAGATCTGGTTCTGCCGCTCGTAATTGATGCGGGCATCCTCGGACTGCTTCACGGTGAGCTTTAGTTCGTTGAGCTGCGAAGTAAGGAAGCGGGTTGCTTCAAGGGTGGCTTCATAACGGCTCTGGATATTCTGCGCTTTAAAATTTTCGAGGTGGGCGTTCAGAATCCGGGCGGCCAACACAGGGTCGGTGGATTCATAACTTACTTCCATGAGCCGGCTGGACGGAATGCGCTTCACGCTCAAGCTGCCCAGGAACGCGGCGACTTCCGGAGGACGCTTCTGGTTGGCAAGCGAGCCGGTGGCGATGGCTTCCGAGGGGATGCCTCCGGCGGAAAATTCGGGGTTTGCAGCGAGCCCGGTGTTGCGAATGGTTTGAAGAGCCAAGGTTTCACTGGTAAGAACCTTGGATTGGGTCTCGATGTAGTTGTCGAGGTCCATCATGGAATCGTAGGAGTCGGCGCCCTGGAACGGAAGGATGTTGTTGTTCTCGCGATCGATCTCAATGGTGGCTCTGGCGACGTATACCGGGCGCATGCGGAATGTAGCGATACTGACGATGGTTACGACAGTCAGCAGGAAAGACAGAATCAGCCACTGGTGCTTGCGCAGAATCAGCAGGTAGTCGTAAAGGTGCGGCTCCCGCGGGGAGAGATCAATCGCCGGCACGCGCGTCGACGCCGGCAGCACATCAACCGACCCGTTGCTTCCGGGATTCCTGGGAATCAGTTTTGCGTCTTCGATCATAGTCCGTTCTTAGTGGTACGCCAGCCGGAATACCGCCACCGCGGTCCCAATACCGAGACCAATTTCGATGGCTCTGAACAACGCCTGCTTGGTCTTGTCATCCGGAACAAAAAGAATATCGCTCGGGTGCATGGTTATGTCTTCGGATTCCCGGTTCAAAACTTTCTTCAAGTCCACCGGGGTTTCGATCTGCTTGCCGGTGTCATCCTTGCGGATAATCACCGCATGCTGGGTCTTGGCGATGTTGGTGAGTCCGCCGGCGAGCGATAGCACTTTCAAGGTCGTGAGTTGTGTGCGGTCGTTGGAAACAACAAAGCCGCCCGGGCGAGTCACCGCTCCCAGAACATATACAATCCCCGCATGCGGCACGGTGACGACGTCGCCGGATTGCAAAAAGATGTTGTTGCGCGTGTCGCCCGTCTCCAGGAGATCGTTCAAGTTAATGGTAATGGTCGTGGAGTCGGGAGTTGCGGGACCACCGGCAGCGTCGGCACTGGCGGGGGTGGCAGGCGGTTTTGCCTGTGCCAATTCTTCAGCGGACGGAAAGGATTGAGTCTTCGTAGAAACATCGGCCGTTTTCTCCGCAGGTGCTTGGGAGGCAGGTGGAGTAAGCGGCGGCGGCTCGCCCGAACCCGGCGCAGCAGTCCCAGGGTTGGTTTCTGGATTGGCAACTTCTACCAGGCTAAAAGTCCGATGGCGGGTCACAATTACGATGTCACCGGCGTCGTTGGCGATGCCGCCCGCTTCGGCAAGAACTTCCAGCAAAGTGACATCGCGGTCGGCTTGATAAACCATCGGATGCGTGACCGCGCCGACCACGGTAATCGGCTGGCTGCGATGTTCCTTTACAGCCACGCCGACCTCGGGGTGCGAAACCAGGCCGTTGGCTTCCAGGAGTTCCGCAATTTTTTCTTCCGCTTGCGTTTCGCTCAGACCTGCAATGCGCAGGCGAACGGGAATGAGCGGAATGCTGATCGTGCCGGTCTGGCTGACCCGCACTTCTTTCGAAAGCTCCGGCACATCAAAAACGGATATATCCAGCAGGTCTCCGTTGCCAATCACGTAGTCGTGGGGAGCAGAGCTCTTCGAGCCCATCGTGAGTGTATGGATGCGATCGTTTACTTGTTGAGGAGTTTCACCGACAGTGACGTTCTGCTGGGCGCGCAGGGCGAAAGGCGCACTGAAGAAACTTGCGGCAACGGCGGAGAGAAAGAGGCAGCGCCGTCCCATGGTGGAATATGGGACCATCAGAGTGGGTGACCCCCCATCGGCATTATACAGTCTGACACCATTAACTGGCCTCTACTTTTCTGGTTTTCCGGCGGGGCGGGGAGCTTTCCGGAATTCCCGGTGTCGACGCTTGCAGGCGGGCGGTTGCCAGATGAGCCGACACGAAAAACAACAGGGCGTTGGCTGGGATGTGAAGATTAAAGTCTACTAAACTATGCACCAATAGCCCACAACAACCGACAAGCCCCGAGAGGTTCAATGCCGCCCCAAACGAGCCGCCGAGATCTTTCAGCCCCTTGACCGACTCGATGAATAGAATCGCCAAGAACCACAGGCAACAGATTCCGCCAGCCAGACCCGTTTCCGCTAAGACCTCCAGATAGTCGTTGTGGGTGTGGTTCACAATTCTTGCGTCGTAGTTGGACTCGTAGGGCGGGAAGACCATCTGCAGCGTGCCCAGGCCGGTGCCCAGGACCGGGTGCTCCAGGAAGATCCGAAACGTGTCATGCCGCATGGACGCCCGCTTCCCCCCGGTGACATCCATTGACTGGTAGTTGGCGAATCGCTGCAGCACTTCCTGAACACCTATCCAGGAAACCGCCAGGATGGCGCAAAGCACCAGAACACCGCCGGCCAGCATGTATTTGCTCTGAAGGCGCCGGACCAGCAGGAGCGAGAAGAGAATCAGCAGTTGCACCGCAAAGCTGATGATGCCGGCACGGGAGGCCGACAACAGCAGAGCCACGATGGGCACCACCGCGAACAAGCCCACCAGGAACAGGCGCTCCCGCCGGACTTTTCCCAGCACCAGCGGCACCAGCGCGACAGGAATCAGGATTTCCGCGAACCCGGCGAAATGGTTGCGGTTCACGTAGGGCCCAAATGCCTGGCCCCCATAACGCATTACCCGGAACCAATACAGTTTCCCATTGAACGTGAGGTACTGCAGGATGCCGAAGACGGAAACGAAGAATCCCAGCGACATCAGGAACCACAGAAGGCCTCTCCAGTGGTTCATGCGGTAGTACGCCTGGGGCAAAAGAACCAGCAGGATGATGTAGACGATCAGCAACTGCAGCTGCATCCGTGTGTCGTAGGGAGAGGCGGTCCGGTGGAAAATCAGCTGGACCAGCGTCAGCAGCAAAAACACCAGAAGCGGAGGCAACAGGGGAGAAAATGTAATCACCTCCTGCTTCCAGGCAAACGTTCGCAGCGCCCAGATCACCAGCAGCGCTGCAAAGCACACTTCCAGGACTCCCTGCGACCACTCCTCCACCGCTCCAAACGCCAGAACCGCAAACGTCAGCAGCACGCAGATCCCGATTCGCAAGATTTTCATGGCCGCCGGCGCTCCACTGCCTTCGGCACAAGGGTTACGTCATCCACCCAGGCATCGCCGGAAATATGAATGTCGGCATCCGTGCTGGGCTCCCGGGTGACGCAGACCTGCACAAGGCGGATACCCGGCCCCGCGGTCCAATCCTGTTCGATGGAAGTCCACGCCGTTGTGCCGTGGATGTCGCGCGTGGATTCGGGCGGGAACTGAATATTCCCGATGGGTCTCAGGTGGAATCGAACTCCCTGGTCACCAGTTAGGTCTTTTGTCTTTACCCAGCCGGAAAAAAGATATTTCGTGCCTGGAATCACGGGCCCCGAAGCGCAAGCAAGATCCGATCCTGGGTTGTGCTTGCCGTCGAAAGTCAACCGAAGCGACTGCTTCCCGGAAAGCTTCTCGCTGGTGTCAATCTCGGTGTGAACTCCCTCCACCAGCGCGTGAAAAAACCATGCAAAAGAATCGTTGCTGAGGCCGGACTCAAAACTGGGATCCCAGAGAACCGAATCCCGGGGTTGAACCAGCGGAGGCAGGTTCATGGTGGCCGTGCCCTGGTCCCAGATCCGGCGCGCGGCCTCGTAGTCGTGACGCGCCATCAGAATGCCGACGAGGTTGTTGAATTGCCGCAATTGCAACTGCGGATGGAGCTTTGTCAGCCGTATCCAGATCGTTTGCGCGACCGCCAACTGCTGCGAATCCACCGCTTCGGCAATCGCGTCAACATAAACGGAAGGGATCGGCGGAAGAAGGTCGTTCAAAATGGCGTCGATGTCCGGGTCGGCGCGATACACGCGAGAAAAGACTGCACCCGCGCGCTTTGGGTCCGACTGCAGGGCGAGCCGAAGTTCCGCAAAGGCTTCCGGTAACGTGCCTTCGCGAAGAAGAAAATTTCCGTAGCGCCACGCGACATCGGCGGAGGCGGGGTACGATTTCTTCGCGCGCAAAAAAGCACCCTGCGCCGATGCTGTGTTTCCATCAAGTTCGTATGCCGCGCCGAGATCCAACCAGGCTTCGGTGTAACCGGGATTCAACGCGATTGCTTTTTGGTAAGAGTCGACCGCAGCTGCTACATCGGGCTGTTCCAGATTGAATTGTTGATAGTGTCCCAACCGATACCAATATTCAGGATTGCCCGACTCCAGGCGAACAGCCCATTGCAGCTCGTTGATGGATTTGCCGTCCGCCGCAAGCCCCGCGATGCCCGAACGCACGCCGAAAAAAGACACCCATAGCGCAACGAGCAGAGAACCGATGACGAGCAAGCCTCGTGAGAGGGAATCCGAAAGGCGCAGGATCATCGCAAATTACTGTGCCTAGAGAGAACAGTAGAAGCAAGAATAAATTGGAACAGGGAGTGAAAAACTTCGTTCCAGTTTGGAACAGTTTGCTCCCTGGACTATTTCCCGGACCAGGCGACTTGGCTTTCTTCCACGCGCCCGCGGCGGCGCACGTCAATACCAAGGCGCTTGATTTTCTGGTTCAACGTGGAAAGTGGAATCAGGAAACGCTCCGCGGCTTCCGTTTGATTCCATCCTGTGCGCTCCAGCATGTCAACGATTATGCGGCGCTCGACTTCGTCGATGATCTGAAAGAGTGAAGGAGTCGGATTATCGGCGGCGGTTCGAGCGCCCGCCTCGCCCGGCAACGGCGGCAGAAATTCCGAAAGCTGCAAGCGGACGCCACGGACAATTTCCTTGCTGCGCACGGATTCGGGCAACAGGTCGACGTCCACGCGCTCCTGCGTGGATAGCACCACGGCGCGTTCCACAACATTTTCCAGTTCGCGAACGTTGCCCGGCCAATCATAGTCCATCAGCAATTTCATCGCAGACGGTGTGAACATTCGCAGAGGCTTGGTGTTTTCCGTGCAGAATCGTTCCAGGAAATGCGCCAGCAGCATCGGAATATCTTCGCGGCGCTCACGCAGCGGAGGCAGGTGAAGGTGGATAACGTTAAGGCGGTGATAGAGGTCTTCGCGGAATCGCCCTTCCTTCACCAGCGAGAGCAGATCAATGTTGGAGGCCGCGACGATGCGCACGTCCACCTTGAGTTGTTCCGTGCCGCCGAGGCGCATGAATTCGCGCTCTTGAATCACGCGCAGGAGCTTGGCCTGGGTCTCCGGGCTAACGGTGGCAATTTCGTCGAAGAAGATAGTTCCCTGGTCGGCGACTTCGAAAAGGCCTTTTTTGCTAGCGACGGCGCTGGTGAACGCGCCCTTCACGTGGCCGAAGAGTTGCGATTCCAGCAGGTCGACAGGAATGGATCCGGTGTTGACCGGCACAAAAGCGCGATCGGCGCGGGTGGAGGCCGAGTGAATCGCTTTCGCGATCAATTCTTTTCCTGTGCCGCTCTCCCCGCTGATCAGGATCGTTGACCTGGAAGGCGCAACCTGCGCCACCAGGTCAAACAGCGTTAGCATCTTTTCGCTTTTGCCGATGATGTTGGGGAAATTGAAGCGCTGCTTCAGCGCCCGCTTCAGCTGAACGTTTTCCTCGCGCAGGCGATGCGCCTCGACAGCTTGCGCCACCTGCGCCAGCAATTCGTCGTTGGACCACGGCTTGGTAATGTAGTCCATCGCGCCGCTCTTGAACGCGGCTCGCGCCATTTCGATGGAGCCGTAGGCGGTGATGAGCACGATTGGGAGATTGGGATTCTGCCGGCGGATGTCTTTAAGCAGTTCGATGCCGTTGCGATCCGGCAAGCTTACGTCCAGAAGCAGCAGGTCGTACGGATGTTCCCCCAGGCGCGCAAGTCCGGATTGCCCGGTATCCGCCATGGAAACCTGATACCCCTCGGTTTTCAGAAGGAGTTCCAGCCCCTCGCGAATTTCCGCTTCGTCGTCAATAACCAGAATCGAGCCTTTAGGCATGAACCGCTTTCCTCACGGCCGGAAATTCAACGTGAAAGGATGTTCCTCGCCCGGGGGCGGAGCGCACATCGATCTTACCGGCATGTTCTTTGATGATCCCATAGCTCACGGAGAGGCCCAGGCCGGTGCCGCGGCCTCCGGGCTTGGTCGTGAAAAAAGGGTCAAATATCTTATGGATGTGGTCGCGGGGAATCCCGTTGCCCGTGTCCGCTACTTCAATTTCCACGCTGCCATTATGGGCGCCGGTGCGGACTTCCAGAATTCCGCCGGTGGGCATGGCATCGCGCGCATTCAGAAAAAGATTCAGAAACACCTGCTGCAGCTTGTTGGCGGAGCCGCGGACCGCCGGCAAATCGTCGGTGAGATGCTTCACGACCTGGATTTGCGAGGTTTTCAGCGGGTGGGCAACCAGGGAAAGCGTTTCTTCCACCACGCGGTTGACGTCCACATCCGCGAGTGCGCTTGGGCCGGTGCGCGAAAAATTCAGCAGGTTGTTCACGATTTCGCTGGCGCGGAAAGTCTGCTTCACAATTTTTTCGATGATGGATTGCCGCGGATCGCCCTCCGGCATCTGCTTGGCCAGCATCTGGATGTAGTTGGAAATCACGGCCAGCGGCGTGTTCACTTCGTGGGCGACACCGGCTGCCAGCAGGCCGAGCGACGTGAGCTTCTCCGTTTGCGACATCTGCTCTTCCATGCGCTCCCGCTGCGTCACGTCGTCAAACAGCAGCAAGCGCCCGATGCGTTCGCCGGCCTTGCTGACCAGCGGCGTGATGGAGACGTTCACCACCATCGAGAGGCCCTGGTGCTGCAATCTTTGTTTGTAGATCCCCGTGACCTGCTCGGCATCGCCGCGGCTGGAAATTTCCTGCACGAGCTCCACAGGCAGAAGGCCGGCAAGCGGCTGGCCCACCGCGTCGTTGCGCGACACTCGAAAGAGCTGTTCCATGCGGCTGTTCCACGCTTCAACTGTGCCGTAAAGATCGACTGCCAGAACGCCCACGTTGAGCGATTCCACGATGTTTTCGCTGAAATCTTTAAGGCGCGCCACTTCAAAAGCTTTCTGCTCGAGCGAGGTATACAACTGCGAATTGTCCAGCGCGATGGCCAGGTATCCGGCGATGGTCTGCACCAGCTCAACGTCATCACTCGATAGGAAATCGCCGTCCACCGTTTTGCCGAGACCAAGGAAAGCTACGGTGCGCTCTCGTATACGGCAAGGAATGAAATAGTTCAGGTCAAGCTGCTCAATCGTGCGGCGCACAGAATCCGCCACATCCGGCACGCTGCGGGATGACTCGAAGAAAATCGTATTGTTCGCAAGCTCCGGCGTGGCTGATTTCAGAAAGCTCAGGTCAAGGCGCTCGCTCAAACGAACACCCATCGAACGGGCCAGGCGCATCTCTCCAGGATTCTGCGCATCCTCGACGAAGATGGCCAGACGATCGACAAGCAGCGTCTGCGAAACGCGATCCATCACCGAGCCGAGCATGGGTTCCAGGCGCACTTCGTTCGTAAGGGTGCGGCCAAATTCGATCAGCGTGCGGCGGTAGTCAAGGCGGTCGCGATAGAAGAAACGGTCAAGGCGCGCCTGAATGCCTTCGCGGAACGGCTGGAAGAGGAATGCCGCAACAACAATGGCGATCATGCCGCCAACGGAGCCGGTGGTCTGTTCGTGAAAGATCTGCGCAATCAACGCAACCAATCCGAAGTACACCGCCGCCACGGCCGCGGTTGCCGCCGTATACGCCAGGCCGCGTTTGAAGATGATGTCCACGTCCATCAAGCGATAGCGAATGATGGCGTAACCGAAGCACAGCGGAATCAGCACCAGGCTAAGCGCGGAGAACTGCATCCAGGGCAAGGTGGCGGCGTCAAAAATATAGGGAATGATGTACAGCAGCGTGAACGGCAGGCTGCCCGCCAGAGTTCCACCGGTCAGCCACTTCAACTGTTGCCGCAAGACGCCGGAGCGCGAGCGCCGGTAACTGAGATTGAAAATAAATCCGGCCGCGAGGAAATAAAATGCCAGGAAGCCGAGCTCCAGTTGGTCCAGCTCCACTCGGGAGCGAGTCGTGGGGACGAAACCCGCGGCATTCAATGCCACCAGAATATGGACCCCAAGCAGTGCTAGCGGCGGGAGGTAAACCCCGGCGAATTTCAGCAGGGATTTACGCGAAGTTTCCGGCCGCTCCGGAAAGACCAGCGCGAAATGCAGCAAGAGAGCCGGCGCGAACAACCCAGCGAAAACACCAGACCAATAGACTTCGAGATCAAAGGTGTCCAGCTTGCCGCTGTAATGAAACGAACACACGACAAAAGAGACCAGGCAAAAAACATAGAAATGCACGGCGCGCGGCGCGTTCCAACGCCGGGCAAATATGAATAGCCCAATGAAGAGATACAGCAAGCCAACGACACGCAGATAATTTTCGACGGTGATGGGTTTATGGGGCGGGGTGGTGATCAAGCGAGTTTCAAATTCCTCGCCGTTGCGGGAAAGTTTATAGCGAAGTTGCGTCCAGAGCCCGGCGCGGTACAGACGATTGGCCACGGAAGCGGCGCGCGGCACCGCAACGTCATTGATCGCGAGCAAAATGTCTCCGGAATGAATTCCGGCCGCGGAGGCGGGAGAGTCGGCGGCGACCTTCCAGGCTTCGACGCCAACCGCGCCATCCGACCAGGCTACGCCGTCGTCTACTTGCTCATAGCGCGAGCGCTGCACGAAATTCAGCCAGGCAAAGACGATAGCTGCCAGCGTGGCTAACGCCAGCACAACCGCACCTACCCGAACACGAAGATTCTGTCGCATCGCAGCCTTGAAAAGCTCGCACCTAACCTTAGTTCAATTTCTGCAACTGGTGTTCCAATCTTTAGTAGATGCCTAACGCCATAACAGGATGCAAATAAATAACTTAAAGATGCCTTTCGGGCAGTGGGCGGGTCGCATCCCGTTTTCAATAGATAGGATACGGATTTCGAGAGGTCCCAAAATCGCTAAAACTGAAGGCTCACGCCACCCCGGAAACTCCTAAAGGCGGGGACCAGCAGCAGTTGGCCATCTCTGGTGTTCAGAGAGAAGTAACCCTGTGCAAGCAGGTTGTCGCATTCGGCGTTGGCTTCCCAGCGACCGAACAGCATGCGGGGCAGAGGTTGCCGGATGCCCACATTCAAGTAGGGGCTTACCTGATAAGCAGCTTCGCCATACGGGTCCACCCTCGAAAGAGCCGTGTCGTTGATCCACTTGTAGCCGGCGGTAAGGTGAGTGCCGCTCTTGGGAATTCGGGCGGTGACTTTTGCGGCGACAGACTGACGCTGGGCATTGCGCAGGCCATCCCGCAGGCCGCCATCCATCTCCGCTACCGGAACCAGGGCTCCCGAAAAGGCATAGATTGCAGTCAATTCAAGTTCGTCGTTCAGCTTTTCACGGAGGGCGATACGGCCACCCCAATCGCTGGAAGCGCCGCCGTCATAGGCAAAACCCTTCGAAAAGAAATCCTGGAAAAATTCCTCGGGGGGCAAGCTGCTGCCACGGCCAAACAGGGCCACGTGACTATAGTCGTCATGAAACGCGGCGATCTGGAAGACCCCGCGGGTTCCCATCTTCCGCTCGGCAGCCAATTCTTCGTGGCGCCCACTCTCCAGAACGGGCCGGCCTCGCCGCATCAGGAGCGCGGGGAAAGCATCCAGCTGGTTCAGCGCGTCGGTCAGAACTCCAGGGGCGTCCATTCCTTCCAGTGCGGCATTCAAAGCGTCATTCGGAGTGGTGCCGTTGGGCAGCGCCGCATAGATCGCATCCGCGTACCAGTTCGAGGTGACGCGAGTCTCAAGCTTCACGCGCGCACGCAGGCCGGAAGCAGGCGCACCCAATCCAACCAAAACATATTCTCCACCGGCGCGCACCAGAAAACGGCTGCCCAACGCGAGGGTTTCGGTCTGATCGAGGCGAATGCCACGGAAAGTCAGCCCGTTGTTGCCCACTTTGGCTTCGCGCAATACCACTGTGCTTGAAGGCCCCGATTCCGACGAGCCGGTCGGCAGCCAGACGCTGGCGATTCCACCCGCGGGAGAATCTTCATCGGGCGTAATCTGCCCCGCAAAAACAATGTGATTGGAGCCGGCAATTTTCTGGTCGTAAGCGAAGGCAGTGCTGGGCGCGGCCGCAACATTCGAAACCGAACCGGGGCGCCGGGCACCGTCGGTCAACGCCACGATTCCCAGCGGCCGGTGCACATTCTGTTCGACAACGATGGAAGCGGTGATAGTTCCCGGCGGATCGGTTTCATCCCAGTGCAGTACGGGGCGCAGTTCCGGTGCCGAGCGCAGCACCCATTTCCAGTCGTCCGCTTCGGCAGCGCTGGCCACCGGCGGCCTGCGAAGCTGCTCGATCGAGGCAAACATGGATTCGAGCCGGATGCGAACCGTCGTGGTCAGGTTGGGTGAAATCTGGATGTGCTTTTCAAGGAAAGGCAGAAAACCAGCCAGCGTCACGCGGACGGTGTACGAGCCCGACGCCAGCTTTTCGCCGGTGAAGATGCCGTCGGTGTTGGTCAGGAAGAGATAGGTAGCGGCAGCGCCGGGTGTCTCAGAAAGAATGGCGACGGTGGCGCCCAATTGCGGGATGCCGCTCGCGTCGCGCACCTGGCCGGAAAGCTTTCCGAGAGTAGAAACCGGTGGCTTGCTGGATTGGGCAAACAGGGAAGGCGCGCCCACACTCACACCCACAGCGGTGCCGAGCAGGACCCCGAAGCACAAGAGGGCGCCGCGCTTCACTCAGTTACCTCCCAGGTGTGACGTTCGCCGCGGTCTTCTGATCCACCGGATTCTTCACGGTGAAATCCGCGGTGCGGGAAATCGTTACGTTCGCCAGCATGTCGGTCGCGTTGACCTCGAGAGTATACTTCCCCACGGCCAGCGTGGCCAGCGGCAAAAGCCGCTCGATGGTCACTTGATCGCCAGTCTGCTTCATGTCGGCGGAAGTCTCTTTGAACTGCATCACCTGCTGGTCGCCCTTTTTTACCGTATAAACGAAGCTGGCGTTGCTTTTGTGAGTTTTCTCGTCACCCTTCAAGTTATAAATCTGGAGATAGATGCCGAGCTTGTCGGCGGTGGTGAAGTCCGCGTCCAGGCGTGGGCGCACTTTGGACGAGCCAAGCACGAATTGGCCGGTGCCGATCTGCTTCGCGGGGACGTGCTCGATCTGGTCGGCCAGGATCAGCGTGCTGGCTTCCAGCTTTTCGTCCTCGTAGCGCGGAACCGCTAGTCGCGTGTTGACCGCACCGACGTTGCCGCTATCCACATCCTTGATGACCAGGTCCAGGCGGTACAATCCCGGCCGCAGAGGCAGCGATTTCTGATAGACCGACGATAGCTTCATGGACTGCTTGTAGAGCGATTCTGGATAATCGCGCGTTACGGAGTCTTCGAAGGTCTGCACCACTCGATTGGTCAGCGTGCTGACCCGCCCGAAGATGTTCAGAGAGGCGCTGTAAACACCGTCTTTATTTTTGAATTGCAGTTGGTTGTTGGGCACCTGTATGGTCACTGGCACCAGGACCGTGTCGTTGGTTACCTTCAGAAAGTCCGTCCGGTAATTGAACTTCACCTGATCGCGGACCATGCGCGAGGTCACCAGCGCTTCCAGGTCTTTGTACTTCACTTCGGGCGGGCGCTGAACTTTGGCGTAGAGTTCGAGGCGAGTGAACTCATTCAAGCTGGCCGGGGTCCCACCCAGCGCGGTGCCCAAGTGTGTTCCGTCCGAGCGCGTGAACCGGTCCGTCTTGGATGCCAAGCCCATGGATTCCATCTGGGTTAGGCCCGCGCCGGGCACATACAGCAGCGCATCTTTTTCAGAGGGATCCATCGTCAGGTGATACTCGCCGGAGCCACTGGGATCTACAAATTCGAGTTCCACATTTTCCTGAATGCCTTCGAGGTACCGATAGCGCCAGCTCTCCCAAGGATAGGTTGTGGTGGAGCCGCCCCCCTGTTCCGCAGGGCGATCGTAGGTGCCGCCGGTCGGGTGGGATTCGATTTCATCGGGGGCGCCCCAAATAATGTAAATCCGGCCCCGATCTGTTTTCCAGCCCGGGATGCCGGAGGCAAAGTGTTCGTTGGCGTACGCGATACGGCGATAGTGCTCTTCCTTAAAATCGTTGTCCGGCATGTCCGGATTGCTGCTGCGGCGCAGCCAAAACTGCTCGATGAACTGTTCGCGCTCTTCGTTGGTTTCCAGTTGCAGGAAAGCGGTGCGCTCTTCCGGAGAGATGATGTATGTCACATCCTCGTTCAGCCAGGTCTTGAAGGAGTTATCGAGCTCCTTCAAGGTTTTCTTCATTTTCTGTTTCTGCTCTTTAGAAAGTTTTTGATTTTGCGCAGGCGCTGGGGGATTGGGATCGGGAGCTTGGGCTTGTTGTCCGGTAACAGGGAGGAGGAGCAATACGTACGCAGCCACGCCGGCGGTAACCTTGCGAAACATCATATGCATAGAGACACCTTTAGGGACACTGAATTCTAATCCTGTGCACCTGAGACGTCAAATAGGGAATCTTGTTCATTCAAGGACATTTATCCCCCGATGCTGGTTAGACGTGAGGAGAGGCCACGGCGTTGCCCAGAGAGAACAATTAGGGGCAGAGGAGGGAATTACTGGACGCGGTGGTTTTGGACTTCCGAGCCGACGAGCGTATCGAAGATGGCGAGAACGTGGCGGCGGTATTCCAGCATGCGCGAAAAAACGTCGCGCAACTGGGGTTCGCGTTCGGCTTCGCGGTGCCATTTGGCAAGAACCGCGGGTGGAACTTCAATGTCCTGGCGCAGTTTGTCCGCGGAATGCCCGCGCAGGAACAGTCCGTAGAAAAACGCCGCTTCCCGCTGCGGATACTCCAGATCCACAGTGACTTCAGGCGGCAGGAACGTGAGCATGGTCGCCATAGGAAAAATGCAGTTTACCGAAAATCGATTCCGCGTCAAGTAGAACTCGGGTCCTGATGCCTCCGGCTGGTCAACATCCCCGCCTGGACCTCCAGCGACCCGGGGCCGCTTGACCGCATCCAACCGGCATAGGATGCTTAAGGCCATGGGGAAGTTACCCAAATCGCTCGCCAGCCGGACCGTGGGGCGATTCCTGCGCTTTGGCATGTTGCGGGGATTGCGATCCGTTGAGATTGACCCCGACGACTTCCGCCAATATCTCGCTGACAAACACAATCTTTGGATTCCGCACTTTGGACGCATGCGGGATGTCCCCATCGAACAGCTGGATGCGATTGCGGAGAAGTTGATTCACAACGCGCAACGCATTGCCCTGGCGCAGGGCGCGGGTTTCGGCCTGGGCGGCATGATCACGATTCTTCCCGACGCCAGCTTACTGACCATTATTGCGTTGCGCCTGATTCAGCGGCTGTGCCTGCTCTATGGATTCGAAGAGCGCGAGTCCGAGCGCCGCATACAAATGTGGTTGGCCGCGGCAGGCGCCGCAGGAATTGACCTGGGCAAGGACTTAGCGGAAAAGCAGATCGCGGAGCGTCTGGCCCCGCGGATTGCGGGACGCCTGGCCGTGCGCATTGGCGAAGAAAGCGCGGAAAAATGGGTGGGCCGCATGGTGCCGCTTGCCAGCTCCGCGATTGGCGGAGCGCTGAACTATACCTTCATCCGCACGTGGGGCCGCCGAGTGCACCGCCATCTGCGGGAAAAGCATCTGGCCGAACGGGCTGTCGCCGCCCAAAACGTGCAGTCCGCTAAAACGATTTCCATTCGTTAGACCGTCAACGTACCGCAGGCCGCCATGACTAACCAGCCGTTTTTCCTTGGTGTCAACTATCCCTGGGAAAACTATGCCGAAGACTTCGGCGTGAGTCCTTCCGGGCATCGCGGAATTTCGCTTCCGGAGAATCTTTCGAAAGTTGCGCGGGAGTTCGCGCGCATCCGCGATTGCGGTGTGAACGTGGTCCGGTGGTTCCTGTTCGCCGACGGGCGCGGCGGATTCCTGACCGAAAAAGGTATTCCCTTGCGGCCGGATGAATTTTTGTTCGCGGATGTTGGCGCGGCGCTGGAGCTGGCGAACCGCAACGGGCTGAAACTTTGCTTTTCGCTGATGGACTACCTGTGGCTGCAGGATCGCACGGGGAAACCCGCCGGGCACTCCAATGAACAAGTCCTCCAGTTCGCCGCCGGGCGCGAAGGGTTCCTGCACCGTGTGCTGATCCCGATATTCCGCGAATTCCGAGAGCACCCCGGTCTGTTCGCCTGGGAAATCGCCAATGAGCCGGAATGGGCCATCCGCGAATTTCACCGGCAACCGGCGGCGAAGATGCGCTACGCGGATTTCCGGGTGTTTGCGGAGGAGATCGCACAGGCCGTTCGCGAATTCGCGGGCGTGCCGGCAACAATGGGCTCGGCAAGTCTGGCGTGGGTTCGCGCCTGGAGCGAACTCGGGCTCGACTTCTACCAGGCGCACTACTATCCCGTGCAAGATCCCTCCGGCAAGTCCAGCCTCGCGCGGCAACTCGCATGCATGCCACCGCTCGACAAACCATTGTGGTTGGGAGAGCTTCCCGCCAAGGATGATCTGGCTTCCGGCTACTCACTGAAACGATCGCTGACGGAATGCCGCGACGCAGGATTGCTCGGCGCCGCCGTCTGGCGTTGGACGACGCCGGAAAAGGCAGGCAGCGACGCGCACCTCGGGAGCGTTGATCCCGAAGACCTCGCTGCGTGGAACTCAACACTCAGTTCGCGCAACGCCACCGCCTGAGCCGGACAAAGGTCGTACTGCGTCAATCCAGCTGTGCGCTTACTATTTGGAGCACTTCGCTGGAAATCCGGAATTGGCCGCCGTAAAGTAGAAGAAGACTCCGATGTTGGGAAGAGAGGTTTCATGAAGACGATGCACAAAATGCTGACCGGCGGAATTCTTTTGGCTGCGGGTGTGGGACTGTTGGCAGTGCCGCAGTTCGCCGCATCGCCCGAAGACGAGCCGACGCCCGCTTTCCACTCGGAAGCACCGAAAGATGCTCTGCCTCCCACGATGGAAGCCTCTCTATTCACCGACATTCAGACCTTCAACGCGTACGTCATCGCCGGCCGCACGAAAAAGGTTCTCTACCAGCAGCCTTGCTACTGCCACTGCGATCGCAGCCAGGGACACGGCAGCCTGCTCGACTGCTTCGTCAGCCGTCACGGCTCCGGCTGCGACATCTGCCAGAAGGAAGATTTTTATTCGTATGAGCAGACCCGCAAAGGCAAAACTCCCGCGCAAATCCGCGAGGGAATCATTCACGGCGAATGGCAAAAGGTGGACACCACGAAGTATGCGAAGAACTATTTGCCTCCGGTTGCTGCCCCGGCGAAGTAACCGCCGAAGCGTTCCTCAGTCGTGATGGCTCGGAAGGAACATGCGCCGGAAACTCCGGCCACCACATTTCTCCGCCAACACAATGTAAGTTTCACCGAGCATCTGTATGACTACGTAGAGCGCGGCGGCACAGCCGAGTCCGCAACACAGTTAGGCGTGGACGAGCACGCTGTCGTCAAGACTCTGGTGATGCAGGACCAGGATGCAAAACCCCTGCTGATCCTGATGCATGGCGACCGCCAGGTGAGCCTCAAGAGTTTTGCGCGGCAGATCGGCGTGAAAAAAGTCGATCCGTGTAAACCGGATATCGCACGACGCCACACCGGCTACCAGGTCGGCGGAACCTCTCCCTTCGGCACACGCAAGAATTTGCCGGTCTACGTCGAGCGCAGCATCCTCGCTCTTCCCTCCATTTATATCAACGGCGGGCACCGCGGCTTCCTCGTTCAGATTTCCCCGAACGTGCTGACCGATCTGCTGCACGCCCAACCTGTGGATAGCGCGGCCACGGAATAGCCGTTTCGCGTGCAGCTCCAAACACGTTCTGCTAAACTCAACCCCCGCAATGCAACTTCGCTCGTCTATCCAACAACTTCAGGGGTCGGCCATGAAACTGGGACGTTCCGCAAAAATGTTGCTCTTTTTTTCGATCATCGGAATCTGCGCCGTTTTGAGCATCGCCGCCAGTTCCGCCACAAAAACATCCGGCGACGCATCGTGGGGATTTGCGATCACAAATCTGGACCGTACTTGCAAACCCTGCGACGACTTCTACCAATTCGCCATGGGCGGCTGGATGAAAGCCAACTCGATCCCAGCGGAGTATTCCACCTGGGGATCGTTCGCCGTGCTCCGCGACAAAAATCTCAGCGCCATGCGCACGATTCTGGAAAACGCCGCCAATGCAAAGCCCGCCGCCGGTTCGAACGAGCAGAAGATCGGCGACTTCTATTCAAGCTGCATGGATACCACCCCGATTGAAGCGGCCGGTAGCAAGCCGCTGGCAGCCGATCTGGCAGCCATTGAGGCCATCCAGGATCGCAAGAGCCTGGACTCTGAAATTGCCCGGCTCCATCGCCAGGTGGACAACGTGGGATTTGTGTTCGGCTCCACGCCGGATTTCAAGAACAGTTCGCAGATGATCGCGGTCGCGCGCCAGGGCGGGCTGGGCATGCCGGATCGCGATTACTATCTGCGCGACGACGACAAATCCAAACAGCTGCGCGAGGGTTACCTGAAGCACGTCGCCAAAATGTTTGAGCTTACCGGCGACTCGCCCGAGAAGGCCGCTGCCGAAGCGCAAACAGTAATGGGATTTGAAACATCACTAGCGAAGGCTTCGCGCACCCGCGTGGAACTTCGCGACCCGGAAAAAAACTACAACAAAATGCCGCTGGGGATCTGAAAACGCTTACCCCGGACTGGTCCTGGGAAGGCTACATGCGGGCCGTCGGCTCCCCCTCGGTGACCGAGATCAACATCGCGCAACCCGATTTCTTCAAGGAACTGGACCACCAGCTGAGCACCACGCCGCTTGCCGATTGGAAAACGTATTTGCGCTGGCACGTGATTCACAACGCCGCGCCGGCTCTTTCCGACGCTTTCGTGCAGGAGAATTTTGAGTTTTACGGCAAGCAGCTTTCCGGCACCAAGGAGCTCCAGCCGCGCTGGAAGCGCTGCGCCCAGTCCGCCAACCAGAATCTGGGCGAAGCGCTGGGCGAAGTCTACGTGCAGAAATATTTTCCGCCGGAGGCCAAGGCACGCGCGAAAGCGATGGTGAACAATCTGATTGCGGCGCTGCGCTCGGACATTCCCACGCTTTCCTGGATGGGGCCGGAGACGAAGAAGCAGGCTCTTGCGAAACTGGAAGCATTCAACGTGAAGATCGGCTACCCGGACAAATGGCGCGACTATTCGAAGCTGAAGATCGATCGCGGGTCGTACCTCGCCAACGTGCGGCGCAGCCTGGAATTCGAGGAAAACCGCGACCTTGTGAAGATCGGCAAGCCGGTGGATCGCTCGGAATGGGGAATGACCCCGCCGACGGTGAACGCCTATTACAACGCGACGTTTAACGAAATCGTTTTCCCCGCCGGAATCATGCAGCCGCCATTTTTTGACCCCAGCGCTGACGACGCGGCGAATTACGGCGGCATGGGCGCCGTGATCGGCCACGAAATCAGCCACGGGTTCGACGACCGCGGCTCGCAATTCGACGGCCAGGGCAATCTGCGCAATTGGTGGACGGCCGACGACCGGAAAAATTTCGACGAGCGCGGCCAGTGCATCGTGGACCAGTTCAACAGCTACGAAGTGGAGCCCGGGCTACACCAGAACGGCAAGCTGGTTCTCGGTGAGAGCATCGGCGACTTGGGCGGCTTGAGCATTGCCTACGCAGCATACGAAAAATCCATCGAAGGAAAGCGTCCGAAGGATATTGATGGATTCACGCCCGAGCAGCGTTTCTTTCTCGGCTGGGCGCAAGTGTGGGGCTCCAACCAGCGCGCCGAAGCGGCCCGTCTGCAAACCAACACCGACCCGCATCCTCTCGGCCGTTTCCGCGGCAACGGACCGATCTCCAACCTGGAAGTTTTTGCGAAGGCCTTCGGCTGCAAGAACGGCGACGCGATGGTGCGCGAAAATTCCTGCAAGATCTGGTAGCTCGCGCCGATCTCGAGCAGGCTTTACAACATTCACGTGGACGTAGACTTCTTGTCTGCGCGCAGTAGGCGAACGAACACCTGCGCGGCGGCACATTCTCTACCTGGGGGAAACATGAATCGCAGCTTGCTCCATTTCGGAAGTGCAGCGATGTTGTTTATGGGATTGTCGGCCGGACCGTTACGAGCCCAGACACCTCCGTCACCCGCGCAGAACTGGCCCGCTCCGCAGACAGGCGATTATGTCGTTCGCGATTTCCATTTCCAGTCTGGCGAGACGCTGCCCGAAGTCCGGATGCACTATTACACGCTGGGAAAGCCGGTGAAGGATGCGAACGGCCGCACGACCAACGCCGTCCTGATCCTGCACGGCACCGGCGGCAGTGGTGACAGTTTCTTTCGGCCCATCTTTGCCGGCGTTTTGTTTGGGCCCGGCCAGTTGTTGGACGCGAGTAAATACTTCCTGATCCTTCCCGACAATGTCGGCCATGGAAAATCCAGCAAGCCCAGCGACGGCCTCCATGCCCGCTTTCCGCAATACGAATATGCGGACATGATCGCGCTGCAGCACGAACTGGTCGAGAAGGGCCTGGGCGTGAACCACCTGCGCCTGATTCTGGGAACGTCCATGGGCTGCATGCATTCCTGGATGTGGGGTGAAACGTATCCAGACTCCATGGACGCCCTGATGCCACTGGCCTGTCTGCCGGTGCCGGTGGCCGGACGCAACCGCGTGTGGCGCAAAATGGTGATTGATGGGATTCGCCAGGACCCAGAATGGAAAAATGGCGACTACACTACCGAGCCGCGCGCCGGACTGCAGATCGCAGCGGATTTTCTGATTATCGCCGGCAGCGCGCCGCTGCACATGCAGGAAGATTTGCCGACGCGCGATGCCGCGGAGAAATTCCTGGCCGATTCCATGAAGCGCATCACCTCAGGCATGGACGCGAACGATTTTCTTTATGCGGTGAATGCGTCCCGCAATTACGATCCCTCGCCGAAACTGGAAACCGTTCGCGCGCAGGTGATGTTCATCAATTCCGCGGACGATTTCATCAATCCGCCGGAACTTGGCATCGCCGAGCGTGAGATCAAGCACGTAAAGAATGGAAGATTTCTGCTGCTGCCCGCTTCGGAGCAGACCCATGGCCACGGCACGCACACCTGGGCCGCCGTCTGGCAGCAGTATCTGAAGGAACTCCTGGACCGTTCCGCCAAAGGCGATTAGCGGCAAGCCTTAGCGCATCGGAACGTCGCGGCGAAGATAATTGTCCGTCTTGTTGAGCCAGTCCTCGCGCGGCGGATCGAACACGTCCAGGTCCAGCGTGTCTTCAAGCGCCCAGGCTTCGTGCGGCATGTTGGAAGGGATGCAAAGCACTTCTCCGGCGCGGACGACGATTTCCTTTCCGTCGATGGCGAATTTCAGCGCGCCTTCCAGGATGTAGGTCACTTGCTCATTGTGATGATGGTGCTCCGGCACGTGCGCGCCTTTTTTCAGGAACACGCGCGCGAGCATCAGCTTGTTGCCGACGACCATTTCGCGGTCGATCAGGTCGTTCAGCTTTTCATGCTCAACGTTTTTCCACGGGATGTATTTGCATTCTGCTTTTTCGCTCATTGTTTCAAGTCTCCATAAAGGCGCGCTGCGTTATCGTGCAGATAGTTTCGCGCCAATTCCAAAGCTTTTGTTTCATTGAATGCGCCTTCGTCGACGAGTTCCGCCAGCGCCGCCGCTAATCCGGTTCGGGTGGTGCGCGCCGCCAACCACATGCTCTCCTCCGCGCCCAGCGCGTCGTTGAAGGGAAATGCGTCGGAACCGTACATCATTTTATCCGGGAAAAGCGTGAGCAGTTGTTTCACCACCAGCTTGAACTGCGACGGATACAGCATCTCCGACTGAAACGACGTGTCGAGGTAGACGTTTTTGACGGCCGTCAGCAACGCGGCTTCGCGTTCATACGGCCAGCCGCCGTGCACCAGCACAAAGGTCACATTCTTATAGCGGGCGTCGCGGACCACGTTCTCCAGGTTCAGCACGTTGCCGTTGTGCAGGCTGAAGTAATCGCCGATTCCCACGGCGCTGTGAAAGTGCATCGGCAAATGCAGCTTCCCGGCCTGATCCGTGATTCGCCGGAAAATGTAATCCTGAAATAATCTGTATTCTTCCGCCGTCGGCACGCCACCGGTGCGATATTTGTTGTAAATCGCCTCGGCTTTTTCCACCGGAGGATCCGTGAAATGCAGGCTGCGGAAATAGGCCGCCTCGAATTTGATGGCCACGCCACCGCGTTTCTGATTGTCCTCCATCGTTTTCTGGACGAAGGCCACGTATCCGGCAAGGTCCGCGGGCAGCGCGTCAACACCTTCCTGCTTCTTCCAGCGCGAAAGCATTTTCTCCTGCAGCGGAACATAAACGCCCATGTCCGGCGTGCTGGCCGCCTGGCCGGTGTTGTCGAAGGGATAGAAAAACGCGTCGCCGAAAAAGACCCAGTGGAAGCGCTTGGTGTCCAGGTACGCCGGCATCATCGCGCGGTTGGCCAGGCAGATGTCCACGTTCAGCTTGTCGAGGAGGCCATCGAAGTAGGCGGTACCGCCGGCCTTCTCCGCCGCGGATTTCTTCTCCGCAAGCCACTTGGCATGCTCCGGCTTGAAATCGTCGTAGGGATAACCAAACAACGCTTTTGCTCCCGCGACGAATTCAGGGTTGTCGTCGCGCAGCCGCAGCGTGGCGCTTTCGTCGGGCGGTGAGGCCATCGCGTCCACGTCGCTGTCGTCCGCATAGCCCGGATGAGCGTGGTTGTCGTACATAGGAATCTTGTCGATTTCCTTCAGTAAACGCTCGTAAGTTTTTTGAACATCAGCGGTGGGATAAGGTCTCGCCTGGCCAAACGCGGAGCAGGCAATTCCTGTCGCGAACAGAATTCCCATCGTAAGGCGCACCGCTGCTTTTATCATTCCGCGTCTCCAAGGAATCAAGGATGGCGCGAACTCGAAATCACGGCCATCCGAAAATTAGCTTTGTTACCGCGCGACCGCGGCGCGCCAACGC
>Ga0210407_10000258_pt1 | contig 64101 bp, 50 predicted proteins | sample IncBWC27MmetaG_FD_150860 | JGI IMG/M metagenome (GOLD analysis project Ga0210407, IMG submission 150860) | Forest soil microbial communities from Barre Woods Harvard Forest LTER site, Petersham, Massachusetts, United States - Inc-BW-C-27-M | ecosystem: Environmental > Terrestrial > Soil >...
TTGCCTGCCAATCCGACACGACAAATCCCTTGAAGCCCCAGTCTTTCTTCAACACATCGATCAACAGATACTTGTTTTCACACGCGAAGTCGCCATTCACGCGGTTGTACGAACACATCACCGCGGCGGCATTGGACTCGCGCAATCCAATCTCGAAGGCCAGCAGATCGCTTTCTCTCATCGACCGTTTATCAATGTTGACATTGACGGCGTTTCGCCCACTCTCCTGATCGTTAAGCGCGTAATGTTTTATGTCGCCGATAACGTGTTGCGCCTGCTCTCCCTTCATCACGTGGCCAACCATCTTCCCCGCCAGCACGGGATCCTCGCCCATATATTCGAAGGTGCGTCCATTGCGCGGCTCACGGGCCAGATTCACGCCGCCGCCCAAAGACATGTTGTAGCCCTGAGCTCGCAACTCACGTGCGATCAAAGCGCCGTATTCATACGCAGCGTCCAAATCCCAACTTGCCGCACCGGCGAGATCGTCCGGCAAAGCCGTGGAATATCGGCCATTCTCCCCGCTGTTCCTCACCCCATAAGCCGCGTCCGACATCTGGATGGCGGGAATCCCCAAACGTGGAATAGCCACGACGTATCCAGCGCCGCCATTTGATTTCACAGCCAGCGGACTGACCGGGCCAAGGCTGGCCATGCCGGTCCCATGCAAAAGGGAAATCTTTTCATCGAGCGTCATCTCCTTCCCCACCCGCGCCGCTCGCTCATCCGGAGACAGGCGGCTATTCATCCAGGGTGCCGGCTTATGTTCCGAGCCGGTCTGCGCGGAAGCCGGCAAGAGCGCAAGACTGAGGATCGCAATGCTGAGCGACAGTGGGTTCGTACGGAGCGAGTGTGTGTGCAAGTGCAGGTCTAAGCTCATAGGGTGTCCCACTGTGAATTTCAGTTCCCCATTGGTACTTTGTCAAGAGAAAAATCGATTTTCTTCGCTGACACTCGGATAGCAAACTGATCGGATTGCGGAGTTCACTCACAGGAACGCAGTTGACCGTATTCACGCGCTATACTTCATCGCGTCTTTAACGTCGAGTTCGTTTCAAAATCATACTGCCGTGAGGAGTGCCGCCCCCATGCACGAATATCGCATTCCAATGTTTGTGACGCTGATCGTTGTCCTGTTTGGAGCAGTAGTCAGTTCGGTCGCGCAAAGCATGGAGCCTGCGAGTGCCCTGCCTTATCTGAATCCTTCATTGCCGACAAATCAGCGGGTTGACGACCTGGTTTCGCGGATGACGCTGGAGGAAAAGGCATCCCAACTGGTGAACCAGGCGCGAGCAATCCCGCGATTGCAGGTTCCTGCCTACGACTGGTGGAGCGAAGCCTTGCATGGAGTCGCCAATGCTGGAACTGCCACTGTTTTTCCCGAGCCGATTGGACTCGCCGCAACCTTCGACGTTCCTTTGATCCATGAGATGGCAGTGGTTATCAGCACGGAAGCGCGAGCGAAACATAACCAGGCCGTGCGTGCCGGCCGGCGCGACATCATGGAGGGCCTGGACTTCTGGTCGCCGAACATTAATATCTTCCGCGATCCGCGCTGGGGACGCGGGCAAGAGACCTATGGCGAGGATCCATTCCTAACGGGTCGGATGGGGGTAGCCTTCGTTACCGGAATGCAAGGCGACGACCCAAAGTATTTTCGGGTGATCTCGACGCCAAAGCATTTTGCCGTGCACAGTGGGCCGGAGCCGTCGCGCCACACCATCAACGTGGAAGTATCGAAGCATGACATGGAGGACACTTATCTGCCCGCCTTCCGCGCCGCCGTTACCGAAGGCAAGGCAGGGTCGGTCATGTGTGCTTACAACCGGGTCAATGGTGAGCCCGCCTGCGCCAACACCTTTCTGCTCAAGGACCAACTGCGCGGCGCGTGGAAGTTCAATGGATATGTCGTGTCCGACTGCGATGCCATCGTTGACGTCTTCAAAGGCCACCAGTTCACCAGGAGCATGGCCGAAGCCGCCGCCGTTTCGATGAAGACGGGGATGGACAATGAATGCGCGGACTTTTTCACCAAGGCCACCGACAACTCCGACTATGTGAAGTATTTGGACGCCGTGAAGCAGGGTCTTCTGAGTGAAAAAGATATCGACATTGCGCTGAAACGCCTGTTCACAGCTCGCTTCCGCCTCGGATTGTTCGATCCTCCCGAGACGGTGAAGTACGCCCAGACACTGGATTCGGAAATCGATAGTGAGGCGCACCGGGCGCTCGCGCTGAAGCTGGCGCGAGAGTCGATCGTGCTGCTGAAAAATAACGGTGTGCTTCCCTTGAAGCCGGATGTCCGAAAGATTGCGGTCTTCGGGCCGCTCGCCGAATCCGTCAGCGTGCTGCATGGCAACTACAGTGGTACAGCTTCCCGCGCGACCACGGCTCTGGAGGGCATCCGCAAGCAGTTTGCCGCCCAGGTCACATTTTCGCCGGGGATGAACTTCCTGCGACAGCCAACGGTAGTCCCGACAGCCGTGCTTTCGACCAGCGACGGTCAAGCCGGCCCGAAGGGAGAATATTTTTCCGGCGAGAATTTTGCGGGCACGCCCCAGGTGGTTCGCGTCGACAAGACGGTAGATGTGCAACTTTTCAATCAGGATCCATCCGCGCTTAGGCCGCCTTCCGGCATGAAGGACTTCTCGGCACGATGGACTGGCTTTCTGACACCCGCCGAATCGGGTACTTACGAGATCGGTCTCGCTGGCTCAATGAACCAGCTTTGGTTCGATGGACGATTGGTTGTCGATGACCTTGCGCTTCACGATCCCACGCCTACGACCAAGACATTCCAACTCGAGAAGGGGCATCGGTACGCCTTGAAACTCCAATATCTGCGCGGTGGAGTTGGTACGAAGCTGGTGTGGCTGAATCCTATTTCCGATCCGATTGCCGAAGCGGTTGCTGCGGCAAAGCAAGCGGATGTGGTCATCGCGGTAGTCGGCATCACGTCCAAGCTTGAGGGCGAGGAGATGAAAGTGGACGTGCCCGGCTTTAAGGGAGGCGACCGAACCAGCCTCGATCTGCCAAAGGAAGAAGAGGATCTTTTGGAGGCGCTGAAGAGCACGGGCAAGCCGCTTGTCGTTGTTCTAATGAACGGCAGCGCGCTGTCGGTAAATTGGGCAAATGAAAACGCGGATGCCATTCTCGACGCTTGGTATTCGGGCGAGGAAGGCGGAACGGCCATTGCCCAAACCCTGGCGGGCGTGAATAATCCGGCGGGCCGGCTACCGGTAACGTTTTACAAGAGCGTCGAGCAGTTGCCCGTATTTGAAGAATACTCGATGAAGAACCGGACTTACCGCTATTTTGAGGGCCAACCCCTTTATGCCTTCGGCTATGGACTCAGTTACTCGAAATTTGAGTACAGCAATTTGAAGCTCTCTGCAACGAATCTGAAGGCAGGCGATTCCCTGAGCGTGGACGCGGATGTAAAGAACGTAAGCCAGCGTGAAGGTGACGAAGTCGTGGAGCTGTACTTAAGTTTTCCAAAGTCTCCAGTCGCGCCGATTCGCGCGCTGCGTGGGTTCACGCGGATGCCTCTCGGCGCCGGCGAAACCAAGCACGTCCACTTCACGCTGGATGCGCGCGACTTGAGCGAAGTGAACGAAAAGGGAGATCGGATTGTCGCCGAGGGCGCCTATCGCATCAGCGTCGGAGGAAGCCAGCCGGGGAATGGTGCTTCATTGGCGGAAGCGGAGTTTAGGGTCGCGGGCATCCAACGACTGCCAGAGTAGCGACGTTGCCGATCACGGATCCATTTAGCATAAGTATGTGAGCAAAGAAAAACGAATTGGCCTGGCGCGGGCCCTCTCGAAGATGGGCTACTGCTCGCGATCTCAAGCGGCTGTTCTGATTCGTGCTGGACGCGTCACCCTGAATAAGCGGATCGTTCGGGATCCGGAACGCCCGGCGCGAATCCCACAGGACCGGATTGAGGTTGACGGTTCGCCGCTCGACAAACAGCCGGCAATCTACCTCATCATGAATAAATCGCGCGGCGTGGTGACGACCGCGTCCGATGAGAAAGATCGCAAGACGATTTACGATCTGCTCGATCCGGGGCTGCCGTGGGTTGGTCCGGTGGGACGGTTGGATAAGGCGAGCGAAGGGCTCCTGCTATTGACCAATGATTCGGAGTGGGCGGCGAAGATCACCGAGCCAGCCGGTCATCTGGACAAGAAATATCACGTGCAGGTAGACCGCATTGCGGATGACGATCTGCTGGCAAGCATCACTCGGGGATGCGCGTCTGACTCCGTTGCGGGCGACTTTCTTGAAGGCGACACCAGCGAGCATTTACGCGCTAAGGGAGCACGCCTTCTGCGGCACGGCGATAAGAATAGCTGGCTGGAGATTACGCTGGACGAAGGCAAGAATCGGCAGATTCGTCGCCTCCTCGAAGCGCAAGGAGTTCAAGTCTTGCGTCTGGTGCGAGTGTCGATCGGGCCGCTCGAACTGGGCGATCTGAGGAAAGGCTCAGTCCGGCCGTTGACCGCCGCGGAAAAGGAAGAGATAGATCGTGCGCTTCGCTGAAGATCACAGCGGATTTCCTATGAAGAGAGGCCTTGGTTTTCAAGATAGTCCTGTGCCTGGCGAAGCACCTTGCGCTCGTTGCTGTACGCAAGCTGGCTGGTCGCGTCGGCGAGCGGCACCCAGAGAGCGCGCTTGACTTCGATCCGCATCTCGGAAGCGAGGTTGTCGATTTCCCCCGAGACATAGCGCATCAGATAGAAACTCACAATCTTGAAAACGCGTTTGCCATCACCCCAGGTGCGAACGTAGACATACTTGTTATCGGAGAGTTTAGCGACCAATTCGGCCACAATGCCGGTCTCTTCCAGCACTTCCCGCACGGCGGCTGCCTGTGGTTTTTCGCCCGGATCGACCAGGCCCTTGGGGAGGGTCAATATCGCGCGGTTGCGCTTGCGCGGCGTCTTTGCAGATGCAAGGCTGGGGCTTTCTTTCTGCTCCTCATCCCGCGGCTCGTCTTTTCGCGGCTCAATCAGGGCGACGTGCCAGACTCCCGAAATCTGCTGAAGCACGACTCCGCCTGCTGAAATTTCCCGCTCCATCAAACTTTCCTCAAGCCCCGATCCTCCGCCTCAGCGCCTGAAGGCGCTCTTACGACGCTACGCTTGCGGCATGCCTGAAGGCATGCCCTGATACGAACCGTACTAACGCCACGGTACTCGCGGTATCAGGAATCCCCCAGCTTCTCGGTCTCTTCCTGGATGCGCTGCCAGGCGCGTTCCACGTGGCGAGCCTGAGTGTTGGTTTGCCCGACGCAGAATCGAAGCGCGAATTTGCCATCAAGCTTGGTGTGCGTGAGGTACAGATCGCCGCTGCCATTCAGGCGCTCCATCAGGAGTTGATTGGCCTGATCCTGCTCCGGACGATCTGCCGCGCGCAGCCGGAAGCAGACAAGGTTGAGTTGGGCGGGCGCCGCAAGTTCGAAGCGCGAATCGTCACGCACCCAGACGGCGAGTTGCTGGGCCAGCCGCACGTGCTCGCGAATGTGATGCTGCAGACCTTCGATCCCGTAATGCCGGATTACAAACCAAAGCTTGAGCGAACGAAAACGGCGCCCGAGTTGGATGTGCCAGTCGCGATAGTCAATCACAGCGCCGGATTCCGTTGCCTGGTTGCGCAGGTACTCCGGCAGGACGGAAAGCGTTTGGATCAAATGCTTCCGGTCGGCGACGTAGAAGACGTTGCAATCGAAGTTGGTGAACATCCATTTGTGCGGGTTGAAGCAGTAGCTGTCGGCGAATTCCACGCCATCGTGAATGAAGCGGAATTCCGGGCAGAGCGCGGCCGTGCCGCTCATGGCGGAGTCCACGTGCAGCCAGAGATTGTGTTCGCGGCAGATGCGGGCAATTGCGCGGACGGGATCGATCGCGTTGGAAGATGTCGTCCCCGCGGTCGCGCAGACGAAGCAGGGAATTAGGCCGGCCCTGATGTCAGATTCGATCTGCTGCGCCAGCGCTTCGGGGCGCATAGCGAAGTTCTTGTCCACTTCGATCTGGCGCAGGTTGTCGGAGCCCATGCCGGCGATCTTTATCGCTTTTTCGATGGAGGAGTGAGTTTGCGTGGAGCAATAGGCGACCAAGCGCCCATCGCAGCCTTTGCGATTGCTGGCGAATTGGGTTGCACGCTCACGTGCGGCCACCAGAGCGCAGAGCGAGGCGCTCGACGCCGTATCTTGAATTACCCCTCCGCCCGCGCCGCTGGTGGAAAGAAATTTTTCGGGTAGGCCCAGCATGGGGACCAGCCAATCGACCACGTGCGTTTCAAGTTCCGTGCACGCCGGACTGGTGGACCAGAGCATGCCTTGCACGCCCAGTCCGGAGGAAAGCAAATCGCCGAGAATGGCCGGCCCGGAGGCGTTCGCCGGAAAGTAGGCGTAAAAGTTCGGCGACTGCCAGTGCGTGATGCCCGGAAGGATGACGCGCTCGATGTCGCCGAGAATCTGGTCGAAGGCTTCGCCCTGTTGCGGAGCGCTCGGCGGCAATTTCGAGCGAATTTCTCCCGGCTTCACACGCGACAGAACCGGGAAGCTTTCGATGCGGGAATGATAATCGGCGATCCAGTCCACGACGGCGTGGCCCTGGCGGCGGAACTCCTCGGGAGACATGTGGAAAGATTTGGGTTCAGACATGGGGAATCAATTTGTAATTTGTGATTGGTAATTTTGAAAAACCCGGTGCCGTTAAATTACCAGAAGCTACCCATTTCAAGTTGTCATCTTGAGCGGAGCAGGGACTTCACGAAGTGAAGTCTCTGCGGAGTCGAAAGACCCCTACTCCCTCTTCGGTTCATTATGCGACGGCCTCAATCGCAAATTACAAATGTCCGTAGAACACACGCGTCTTGTATTCAAATGTAACCACGTCATCTTCAGCATGGGCGCGAAAGATCCGCTGCAGTTCCCGCATCATCAGCTCATAGCTGTGATGACCCTCGATCGGCGCATATGAAGAAGACCACAGTCGTCCGGCGAGTCCTTCATAGTCAAACCGCTGGCGCAAGCTGTAGACACGCTCCTCCGACAGCGCGGGCGCAAAAAAATCATGAATCATGGCAGTCGTGCGCTCATGGCGCACTTCTTTATAGTCGGTGCCATAAGTCAGGAGCAGTTGCTCGTAGTCGCGCAGAAAGGGCGTAGTCGTGGTCTCGCGCTCATTCCAGACCAGAACGCACCACCCTCCGGGCCGCAGAATGCGGACGAATTCGGCGCGGGCGCGGGGTAGGTCGAACCAATGTGCGGCTTGCGCGGCGGTGACGAAGTCGACGGAAGCGGAGCGCAGCGTCGTCTCTTCGGCCGTTCCGGCGACAGACACCAGCCGGTCATTGGACTGCAACGAACCGAGCGATTCGAGTTGGCGAACGCCCATTTCGCGCATTGCCGCATTGGGTTCGACGGCAAAAACGGAATTGCCGTTCTCCAAGAGGAGGCGGGTAAACGCGCCTGTGCCGGAAGCGATGTCGGCGATGACGTGACTCGGCCGCAGTCCGCATTCGGCGCGAAGCAGGTCCAGAACTTCACGCGGATATCCCGGACGATAGCGGACGTAGTTCTCCACCCGATCAGAAAAACGCGCTGTTGGCGACTGACTCATCGCTCTTTAGTGTAACGCGTTCAACTGGCGGCTCCCGCGGCACGGTACAATCTTGGTTTTGCCGAATCTTATGCGAAGGCCGGCGCCGGGTTTTACGTCAGCGGATTTTATGTCTGAAGACCGTGTACGCGGGGTTCTCGAGAACGGAACGCCGGGCGTCGGCGATGCAGCGCCGGACTTCGAGCTTCCGGCGCTGATTGCCGGCGTCAGGCAACCGTTGCGTCTGAGCGCGTATCGCGGACAGAAAAGTGTGGTGCTGGCGTTCTATCCGTTTAACTGGCAGGAAACGACCGCGACCCAGTTGGTCAGCTATCAGGCGCAACGTCCGCAAGTGCTGGCGAGCAATGCGGAAATCGTGACCATTACGGTGGATTCGGTTATGAACAGTACCGCCTGGGAACGCGTGATAGGCCCCTTCGACTTTCCGATGTGCAGCGATTTCTGGCCGCACGGGAAAGTCTGCGCGGACTACGGTGTTTTGCGGAAGTCGGGAGCAGGTGCCGGAGCGAGCGAACGGGCGGTGTTCGTAGTGGATCGCGGCGGCAGTGTCATATTCCGCAAGACGTATGCCCGGGACCGGGTTGCGCCGGTGGACGAAGTTCTCACGGTGCTGGAAAGAATCTGAATCAGTCTTCTACATTTCTTACAAGGAGCTTCATGAAAGTTCTCTCGGCTGTTTTCCTGTTCTTCGTGCTGATTGGCTCGAACCTGCAAGCGTTTGATCAACCTGGTAAAGATCAACCTGGTAAAGATCAAGCTACTAAAGATAGCAATAAAGACAAGAACAAGGTCCAGTCGGAGAGCTCGACCATCAGTGGATTCCGCGACGTGGCCGGCGAGTTGGAAGTCGAAAAGATGTTTATGGCAGTGCCGGATCCGAAGCTGGCGGAAGAACATCTGCGCATTCTGACGCAAGCGCCGCACATCGCAGGGTCTCCGGAGGACAAAGCGACCGCCGAGTACGTCGCGAAGAAGTTTCGCGAGGCCGGACTGGACACTGAGATCGTCGAATATAAAGTGTGGCTTAACTATCCGTCGGAAATTCGCGTGGACCTCACCGCGCCTGATGGAGTGGAGATGCACGGTCCCCGGCGCGAGCATGTCGACGGTGATTCGTTCGCCGACGATCCGCGCGTCGTGACCGCTTACAACGGAATGTCGCCCTCAGGCGATGCCGAAGCCGAGGTTGTCTATGCGAACTACGGGTCGCCTGCTGATTTTGACAAGCTGAAGGAAATGAACGTCGATGTACGCGGCAAGATTGTCATCGTCCGTTACGGTGAGAATTTTCGCGGCGTAAAAGAATTCGTGGCGCAGGAACGCGGGGCGTCGGCAGTCATCATTTATTCCGACCCGAAAGACGATGGCTACTACCGCGGTGACGCCTATCCGAAAGGGCCGTGGCGTCCCGCGAGCGGGGTGCAGCGGGGATCGGTCGGATACATGTTCCAGTTTCCCGGAGACCCAACCACGCCGGGTGTGGCGTCCACTCCGACTCTGCCGGATGCGAAGCGTGTTTCTCCCGCCGAATCCGAGCAGTTGCCGAAGATTCCCGTGACTCCTCTTTCTTATGCCGATGCCGCGCCGATTCTCGAGCACCTCGGCGGCCCGCTCTCGCCGCGCGAGTGGCAGGGAGCGCTGCCCTTTACCTACCACGTTGGTCCGGGCCCCGCGAAAGTGAAGATGCATCTTAAGCAGGATTACCAGTTCCGCACCATTTGGGATGTCATTGGCAAAGTTCGGGGAGCATCTTCGCCCGATGAGTGGGTCGTAGCGGGCAATCATCGCGATGCCTGGGTGTATGGAGCGGTCGATCCAAACAGCGGCACGGCGGCAATGCTGGAGACGGTGCACGGTTTGGGCGAGCTTCTGAAGTCGGGATGGAAGCCCAAGCGGACGATTGTGTTCGGAAGCTGGGACGCGGAAGAGGAAGGGCTGATCGGCTCCACCGAGTGGGGAGAAGATCACGCGCAGGAATTGGGAAACGCTGACGCCTATTTCAACATGGACGTAGCGGTTTCAGGCAAGAAGTTCGGAGCCTCCGGCGTCCCTAGTTTGAAAGAGTTTATCCGCGAGATTGCGAAGGCGGTGCCTTCGCCGCAAGGCGGAACCGTCTACGACACGTGGAAGAAGACGAGCCAACCCGGTCCCGAAAACTCCCGGCCGCAGGAAACCAGCACCTTCCGCCCACCGCCGGCGGCGCCGCACAGTGATGTGCCAGTGGGAGACCTCGGCAGTGGCTCCGACTACACCGTGTTCCTGCAGCATCTGGGCGTGCCTTCCACCGATATCAGTTCGAGCGGCGATTATGGCGTGTATCACTCAGCCTTTGATAACTTCAACTGGTTCAAGAAGTTCGGCGATCCCGACTTCCTCTACGAGCAGCAGATGGCGCGCGTTTATGGTCTGGAAGTTTTGCGCATGTCGAGCGCCGACGTGCTTCCCTACGACTACGAAAACTACGGGAAGGAAATTACCGTCTACCTCGATGCTGCCAGGAGCAAAAGTAAAGAGCGCTTCGGTGACAAGGCGCCTGACTTCTCGGCGGCCCTGGAAGCCGCGCGGCACCTGCAAGAAGCGGGAGCAAAAATGCTCCAAAAGCAACGGAAAACGCCTGTTGCGGCAGATCGCATGAACGTGAAACTCCGGGCAGTAGAGCGTGCATTATTGATTCCAGAGGGCTTACCGAACCGTCCATGGTTTCGTCACGCCATCTACGCTCCGGGACAGTACACCGGCTACGCGGCCGTGGTGATTCCGGGAGTGAACGAGGCGATTGATCGGGGGGATTTACACCGGACTGAACAGCAAATCGCTGCACTGGCGGCCGCTTCGAACCGGGCCGCTCTGGTTCTGGAGCAATATCGCTAGCCGCGGGAGCCTGTTGCCAAACTCCAATCCTCTCGCAAATGTGGGCCACGGCGCTCCATCGCGGCCTCAATTAGTAGGTTTGCCTTGCTTACACTCCATGCCGCTCCTCTGCACAAGTGTGCAGAAGTGAACACCCTCCGCGATCATGATTTAGAGAAGATGTCCGGGCATAAGCAGTCTTGCCGCTGGCATGCCTTGATGCGGGCTGGTTCTGGAACAATATCGCAAACCGCGGGGAGGGTTTTCGGCATCAAAGTAGCGACAAGATAAAGGGCGGTACGAGCTTTATGGCACTGGCAAGGATCATCACCCGCTCGCAACCATGTTCGCGACAGTTGGCGTTTGATCTGCTTGCCCGCGGCTATGCGGTCGAAGTCGTTTCTCCCGACTCGATCCCCGATAACCTTGCTGACTTGGAATTGCGGGTCGAAGAGGATCCTGGGAACCAGTTGGTCGCGAGCGTGGAAGCGCACAATGGCGAGCGTACGGCGTCGCTTGAATTTTTGCATTATTTGAAAGCACCGATGCCGGACTTCATCCGCAGGCCGCCGCTGGAACCTCATGCGGCGGTTCCCTTCCCGGAACCGGCTGTCAGCATCGATGCCGAGCAGGGCGCTGAGCCGGCGGAGCTGCCTGCGAACGCTACGCAACCAGCGCCCGAATCTGTTTCCCTGGCGGCCAAAATCCTGCGCGATTCGAAACTCGACCCCAAACCCGATTCTGAAGAGAGCGCTCGGCTGGTCCTGCCGCCGGATCCATCGCCATCGCCGGCCTCACCAACAGGTCAGGATGCGGTTGCGGTTTCAACAATGGCCAAGCCAACAGTCGCCAAGCCAACAATCGCTAAGGCAACGATCGCTAAGGCAATGATCGCCGAGGCAATGATCGCCAATAGAACGCTTGTCAAAGCAATGATTTCCAGGGCAACGATTTCCACGGCAACGATTGCCAAGGTAACGATTGCCCGCATGGTGCGACAGTGGGGATGGCGTGATCGTTCCGCAAGATGGTCATCCTGGCGCATTGCTCTAACTGCTGTCGGCACGCTGCTGTTGCTCTTGGTTCTCGGGTACGGCGTGCACCGGACGAACAAAGCTTCCGCCCAGAGTTCCGGGCCGGCGAGGACAAACAGAGTCGCGGAAGCGTCGAGCGATATGAATTTGTTGAACGGCATGGGTCCCAGGAAAAACGCGGAAAGAAATCCAGTGTCGCCGCCGGCGATAAAACCAGAGATAAAATCGGACGACAATTCCAACCACACTCCGAGGGAACCGCAAGTCGCGAAGACCGCCGCTGCGGCTGCGGGCAGTGGGGCGATGGTCCCACGCAGGCACGGTGACGGCTTGATCGCGCGCGACACCGTCACCTACCTGAACCAGCGTACCTTCGACCAAGCGGCATCTAGAACCAGGATCTCGCAGCCTTCCGGTAGCCGGCAGCCGGGTTCGCGCAAGCAGGACGGCGTGATCGCGGCGAATACTGTTACTCTCGATGACAAGCCAGCTCCGAAAGCGGCAAAGCAGGACTCCGCCATCAAACGCTACTCGGATCTGAAGTAGCAATTCCCATAGAAATCGGCACCACAAGCAGCACAAAAAGGGGAAGGCGCAAATTCATCACGCTCAGCTTGCCCCTGTGGTTCCCTGTGCTTCCCTATGCTCCCTGCGGTGAAGATTTTGCCGCAAGCGGGGCGGGCTAGGTCTTCTATGCGAGACGCGGCCGACTTCGCCGCGCGCGGTATACTCGAATTTCTCTGAGCGAATTTCCCCGAGAGCTTTCCAGAGAACGTACACAGACGATGAACGCGCAAACGACCATCCAGTACGTGCTGCACAACCTGCCCAGCGCAGCGGCGACAACCTTCCTCGCGCTTTTCCCCATCGTCAACCCGCTGGGAGGCATTCCGGTTTTCTTTACTCTTACCGCGGACTTCACGCCGGAAGAGCGCCGGCGCACCGCGCTGAAAACCGCCCTCTATGTAATCGCGATCCTGGTCACCTTTATGTTCTTTGGCCGGTTCGTGCTCAACTTTTTTGGGATTTCGCTGCCCGTATTAAAAATTGCCGGCGGGCTGATTGTGGCGAATACGGCGTGGGGCATGGTGACGGGCTCCAGCCGCATGACGTCAGCGGAAAGCAGCGAGGCCCTGACCAAAGAAGACATTTCGCTTACCCCCATGGCCATGCCGATGCTCTCCGGGCCAGGCTCGATCGGAGTCGTCATGGGCCTTGCCGCCACCGCCGACCACTTTCTTTCTTACCTGGGGATGGTGATCGGAATCGTCGCGCTCGGCCTGACCGTCTATCTATTGCTCGTTCTGGGAGGCCCATTCGTCAAGCGTCTTGGCCCTGGCGCAGTGGGCGCGATCAACCGCATTTTCGGATTCCTGATTCTGGCGATTGCGGTGCAGTTAGTGTGGAACGGAGTGGCGGACTTTCGAGGGTGAGGCCTACGGCTGCTGGATTTACCGGTTGCTCGCCCTGGAACCCTCATCGGAAGCAGGGACCGAAGGCAGTTCCGGGATCTCAATGGCGGCATTGAAATCGGAAAATGTGGTTCGTGAACCATCGTAGTCCGAGGTTACTTCGTACGGGAGATGGTCCTTCACGCCGAGGCAGATCGTTCGGTTCTCCAGTCCCGAGCCGAACTCGGTGACTTGGACTTTCCACACCCGGCACTGCACGCCGTTTAAATCTTTACTCTCGCCTCTTACAAAGATTCCATTCTTCTGCATGCGGCTCATGTCGGGAAAGAATTGGATATCGACGCCGCTGCCAAGCTTGGCGCAGAGCTGCTCGGGCTTTTCCCATTCTTCCGAGAGCGTACGCCGGCTCCAGGTGCCATCTCCAGCGCGCTGAAACGTTCCGGTATTCAAACGCACGGTTTCCTCAACGAAGTCGGATGGTTTCAGATCTTGATCAACCACATGAACGACCTGGTGGAACGCGGCCTGCGAGCAACTCATCTCGCCGTGCGCTTCTGTGTGGCGCGTCGGGCGAGGGGCGGTCACGGAAGCGTAGCGATAGCTGCGCACCAGCTTTACAGCTTCAACCGCGCGCCCGAATTCGCGCTCTCCGCTGTCCGGAGAGAGCCAGAACACAGTAAAGCCGATGAGCAAGGGTCCGACGATCCCGAGGGCCCACATGCCACGCGCATTCAACATAAGACTCCAAACCGAGCGCAAGAATCTCGGACAAACAGCGGAGATTAACGGTACCTTGACTCCGGAAGCGAGGGAAGATTACGCGGGTAATAGCGGAGCACAGCGACGGGTGGCCCAGCCTTTTCTCCTTCTCGTCGGCTGAAATGGCAACTGGGCCGAGTATACGAAGCAGTAGTAACTCCTCTCTGTACCGCCTAACTGTTTGGTAGTGGGCTACTCGCAAGCTAGAGAACCACACGGCGGCGACCGCCCTCAACTATTTCGCCTACAACTTCATCAAGATTCATCGTACACTTCGCATGTCTCCACCGATGGCCGCTAGCGTTACGGATCGACTATGGGATGTGAATGACCTTGTAGCCCTCTGGGAAGCCTACGAACAGCGGAGGGCGGAAAGAGCGGCGTAGCGGATGAACGTAGCCGATTCAAAACAATGGCCGTTTGGAGCTTTCCTCTTTGGCCTGCTTATGCTGCTTCTCGCAGTGATTGGGACGTTCACGGGAAAAGCATATGGTAAGGGTGGAACTCTTGATCGCGCCACGGAGCCTTACTGGTACTGGCTGTGTCTCATCATCGAATATCTAGGTGGCGCTTTTCTAGTTTTTAGCTTTTGGCCAAAGTAGCCCACTACCAACTATTTAAATCAGACGTTGCGCGGACGAAACAGGTGTATAATCGCTGCCGTTTCGGGGATCAAAAGCAATTTAGGGCCACGGGTTCCGTAATTTCTTCACAATCTCAAGTGAGGGCTGTCGTGCTCTTTCCTATGCCAGCTCCACTAATTCAGGAGGAACCATGCTCAGACTCGCCGGGCTCATTTGTCTTACCTGTGTCGTACTCGCCGTTCCACGTTATCTAGTGTCTCAGGACCGCGCCCACACTCTGGCCAGCAAGGCCGCCAGCCAGCATCCCGTAAGCTGTCCGAAAAGCGGCATGACTCTGCAAGTGTGCCATGACAAATTCCCAGATGGTTGTTCCGCCTCCGCAAAACCCAACTACGATGCTTATCTGGACTTCCTCAAAGACCAGGATCCCGGCCCAACTCTCGCGTCCACCAAAGATCTCGCTGCCGCCGACTTCCCAAAGCTGGAATCCAAACTACCGAAAACACTCCGAGTCTCTAATCACGCCAAACTCGCAAACACCCTGGCCAATCTCGGCGAGGGCAACATCCACACCGTCATCGCCTACCTCTACTTCGCGGAAGACACGAGCAAGAGCACGTCCACTGTGAAATCCTTCAGCGAAACCTCGAACTGCAGGCTCACGCCTCCCAACACTTTTGACTATCACCTCGGCCTCGGCTTCGATCCTGCTCTTGCCGCGAGCGCCAAGTCCACTCATCCCAAGCAGGGTGATGCTGCGTTCACTAAATTAGAAAAACAAAGTGTCGTCGCCGAAATGACCCCTTACACTCGTCACCCAAAGTGGACCTTCGCCCGGGTCGATGCCCTTCAGGGACAGCAAGTCAAGGTCGTAGGTCAATTGATGGTTGATAACTTCCACTTCAACCAGAAGGACGACTGTCACTTTCCCGCAGCCCTGCCCAGTTGCTGGCGCTCCACCATCTGGGAAATTCACCCTATCACGCAGTTTTATGTCTGCACGGCCAGTGGCGGATGTACCGCCTCCTCACCCGCCAGCGACTGGACCAATCTGGACGATATGCCATGAGACTTGCCCGATTCTGGCAAGTCCCGGCCGTTAGCCTTTGAAAACCGCGCTGAGAGCGCTGATCAGATACATGCGTGGCGACTATTAACATAATTACGCTGACGTAATTACGCTGACATAATCACGCCGGCGCAATCACGATTACATCAACTAGCGGGTTGTTGCTGTAGTAGGATGTTACAACAGCAATCGCCAGGACCGAGGCGTGGTTTCGAGGGATTGCTCACCGGGTTCCAAAATCTGTCGCAGAACGCTCACGCTCGAAAGAGTCTACGCGGATATCTCGGCGATGGCCGGAAAAGATCGAGGTGCGCATAAAGTGCGCTCGGCAGGCATTGCACCGGTGCTGACCGCTTTGGCCAGCATTTCGAGAGCGAGGCCCGCCATTGGAGGAATCACTACCGTCGCCCGCAACTGTCCGCTTCGTACCCACTCCTGACCAGTCTTCGTGACTCCGTCGCAGCCCGTGAACGGAATATTCAGCGATTGCTCGCGGGCCGCCTTGGGCAGGCTGGCGAATGCTTCTCTTGCGCCCATAGCCATGGCATCGTTCTGGCAGACAACGGCCCGAATGTGAAGCTGACTCGACGTGCTTAACGCCAGCCAGGACTTGACTGCCTGATGCCCGCCTCGTTCCGACCAGTCCGCTTTGAGCACCTTCACCTCGACCTTGCCGGGCTTGGTCGAAAGCATCCCCTTGGTGCGGAGACTCGCGGCGCTGCTGGTTGAAGGACCTTCAATATAAAGAATGTTGCCTTCCGTGGTGAAGGCTGCCAGTTGTTTCCCCTGAATTCGCCCGACTTCTTCCTGGTCGGGACTCACCGCAAACACCGGGACCGGGGCGGCGCGGCGAAGTTCAGGAATGTAGTCGGCTTCGCGATTCAGAATCCCCCATCCAATGCCCGCCGCCACTGCCGCTCTCGCGACCTGGTACATGGGAGTTCCGACCGGCTCAACCAGAATCGCGTCCGGGCGCTGAGCCCTGTCCTGGATGATCTTCACTAATTGTTGGCATTGATTGACTGCGTTGTTGTCCGCGTATATGACGTTGATCTTTACACCCAGCCGGGACGCCACCTCGGTCGCAGATGCCGATTGTTCCGCCTGGTAATCATTGTCTCTCGTGGTCAGAGCAATAACGACATTTTGATAGTGCATAGAAGTCGAGATGCCTTTTGGCCTCAGAACTTCCTACAGCAGGGCCCAGGACGCTTCCGTATTCTCCTATGAAGATTGGAATACTGCCAAGTTACGGTAGTGTTCCGCTTTGAAGCCCCCCGAGGAAACGAAGAAACGAGGAAACGAACTGTCCCTGCGGCATACGTTCTACTGATTCGTGAAAACAGCATCGCGGTTTGGATATTATGATACCCGCATGTCCGCACTCCCCAGGCAGAGAGCCTTGCAAGCCTTCGCGATCCAGGTGGCCGCAGTTGCGCTCCTCATTCTTACTCTTGCCCTTCCGGCCGCCGCCCAAACCAACTATTTCACCGACTGGCCGGCCGGTACTTCTCCCGCCGAAGTCGGCAAACGCGTAGCCGAACATTTCGTCATCAGTCCTCACGCCGATCCCAAACACATCGTCTATCAGGAGGTCTGCACCTGGTACGGCGCCCTGACTTTCGCTCAGCTTTCTGGCGATAAGAGTCTTTCCGCAAAACTGATTCAGCGTTTCGATCCGCTAATGACGCCGGCTGGAGCCGGTCTCATTGGCAAGGACCGCCATGTGGATTTCACCGTCTTCGGCACGGTTCCACTGGAAATCTATCTGGAGACTCATACTCTGGAGACTCATACGAAAGACCCAAAATACCTCGACCTGGGCAAATCGTTCGCCGACCGCCAGTGGGAAAATCCGACCGCCGATGGCCTAACCAGTGAAACCCGTTTCTGGATCGATGACATGTACATGATCACCACCGTCCAGGTGCAGGCGTTTCGCGCGACCGGAGATCCCAAATATCTAGATCGCGCCGCGCTCGAAATGACGGCCTACCTCGACCGGTTGCAGCAACCGAACGGTCTGTTCTTCCACGCGCCCGACGCCCCCTTCTATTGGGGACGAGGCAACGGTTGGGTAGCCGCCGGCATGACCGAGTTGCTGCGCGCCCTGCCCCCGGACCATCCCCGGCGCGCGCCCGAATTCTGGCCGCATACCGCAAGATGATGAGTTCGCTTCTGGGTTATCAGAGTAAAGACGGCATGTGGCGGCAACTGGTTGACCATCCCGAAGCCTGGCCGGAAACATCCTCGACCGGCATGTTCACTTTTGCCATGATCACCGGCGTAAAAAACGGATGGCTCGATCCCGCCACGTACGGCCCCGCCGCTCGCAAAGGATGGCTGGCCCTGGTCGGTTACATCGACCAGAACGCCGACGTGACCAGCGTCTGCGAAGGCACCGGCAAGAAAAATGATCTCGACTACTACCTCGCCCGCGCCCGCCGAACCGGCGATTTCCACGGCCAGGCACCGGTGCTATGGTGCGCGTCCGCGCTGCTGCGGTAGGGAGCGCTGATTCTTTGAATGGTGGAATTCCGCGGTAGCTTCTGTCGTTAATGTGGCCCACCCGCCCAGACCCAGTATTTTGTTCTTGACACTGGCTCGTAATGCGCCTATGGTCTGCGCCAACCCTTGCAGGAGAGATTATGGGTCTCACTACTGTGTGAGACGCTTCTGCGAGGAATCTTCCTTTTTCGTAACGTTCGCCGTATTGTACGCGAATGGTGCATAGATTGTGTGCTGCGTTAGAAAGGGGAGATATCCGCATTTCGTCCCTTTGTGCCGTCATTCCTTGATTGTTCTTGTCGACGGTGCAGGATGTACCCTTCTCTCACAGCCAAACAAGTAGATCCCGACTAAGAATCGAGGCCGACCAATTATGAAAACATTGACTGCTTCTCCAGAGTTTCACGCAATGCAATATATTGGGCCGCGCCTACTGATCTCTATCGCTCTGTGCTTTCTGGTTCTGCCCAGCAATCCTCTTCACGCCCAAAGCTACCTTACGAGTACGGGTTCCCCTCCATTTGCTCTACCCCAACCAGTGGAAAAGGGTTTCATTGAAACTGCTTCCGGGAACCTCCATTTGGAGTTTCCTTTGGTCTCGCTTCCCCAGAGAGGCACCACACTTTTCCTCGCACCTCGACTGGTGTACGACGCCCATAATGTATGGAACTCCAGCAGTTTTGACCCCAATACGAATAACCACGCTTGGCAACCCTCGGGTGCTGTTTGGTATAACTATGGCTTCGGTGGTTGGACAGTAAGTGACGGGGGCACGTCAGGTAACATCTCAGGGGAAGCTGGGTGCTATACGGACTTTAACATTATCGACACCAGCGGAACCCAAAGGACATTGCGTGCTTACATTGGGCCCACGAAACCATCGGGCGCGTGCACGGGCGTTGGAAGTGGCTATGCGCTAGACTCCTCAGGCTATCTCCTTAAAATAACCGACTGGTCTAACGTTTGTCCCATAGCGGCAATTTACGCGCCTGACGGGACGAAGGTTTGGGAACACACGGATCCAGTGAATCGCTGTGGTTCGGGCGGTAACCTATTCATCTCCAACGGCCCCGTGACAGCTGAAGATTCAAATGGAAACCAGATTGTGAACACCGGCTACACGGGTGACTCTCTGGGTGCCTTAAGTCTCCAAGATACTCTCGGACGCGTTCCCACCACTACTACTCTCTGCGGTACTACTGCGTATTGTTATCACGTTCCCAACTCTCAGGGAGGTACCTCCCAATACCAGGTTAATTTTACAACCGTCACGCTAAAAACCCAGTTCGGTCAACCTGGAGTTGAAGAATGCCAGGCTTTTTATGTATCTTGTATAGTTCAGGTTGTGTCATCCGTACTACTGCCAGACAGCACGAGCTATTCCTTTACCTACGACTGCGACTCCAGTACCAGTGCGGCATGTAGTTCGTTGCCCGGCCAGAGTGCCTACTACGGGCTCATGACCAGTATGACCCTGCCGACTGGCGGTGTCATAAAATACACCAATGCAGTCTTTGTGGATGCGCAAAGCAATCACTATACCTGGCTAACGTCACGACAAGCAGGTTCGGGCACATGGAGCTACACGCCGAAAGTACTGACTACCTGCTCGCAAGGTGGCGTGGGATGCCAAGAACAGGTTACGGCGAAACGCCCGAGCGGCGATTATACGGTGACAACCTTCACAATTGACAACGGAAGTTGGCCCACCCAGATCCTTTCGTATGACGCTGCGGGGAATTTGTTATCGACGCTGAAGAGCACTTGGGACTTTACAAATCTTTGTCCGACACCTAATTGTCCAGGACACGCATATATCCGAAAGCTTAGCGAAACGGTGACACTTCCTGTGGTGGCGGGAAGCATAACGAAGCAAACGCAGTATTCATACGATAGCCCACAGAAAGGAAACGTGACCGCGCTAAAGGAATGGTGGTTTAGGGCGGGCACGTCACCGACCTTTCCGTCCGTTCCGGATAGAGGCACGTATAAAACATACTTGAGCACCGGCGACAACATTATTAACAAACCCTTATCAATCACGATCTGCAACAGCGTGGGCAGTGACTCAGATTGTATTGGCGGCGGATCGAAGATATCGCAAACAAAACTCACTTACGATAGTTACGGAGCAGGAGGCTTGACGACAATAACGGGCGTTGTGAATCACGATGACGCTAATTTCGGTGCCTCGCTGACTGCCCGCGGTAACCCAACCCAGATCAGTAGGTGGGTCGGCGCCACGACGTATCTGAGCAGCCAGTCGTCCTACGATACAACCGGACAGGTGCTTAACTTTGTCGATGCTGCATTGAACTCTACTACTTTTTCCTACGCTGATAACTTTTACGACGACAACGGCGCAAATCCACCCGCCAAACATGCAACGACACCGCCGGGAACAAACGCATATGTCACTAGCACGACGGCACCTCTTATCGGCGTAGAGACACAGGGCTATTATTTCGGCACCGGGCGGACAGGAGTGGTTACGGATCAAAACGCAGTGTCTAGCTATTTTCACTTTCTAGACTCGATGGATCGCGCGACTAATTCTTACTTGCCGGTGGGATGGAAATCAGTGCAGTATACCTCCCCGACGGCAGTCGATGTTTATGAAGGTATTGCGGATGTTTCTCCCGTTAATGGATGTCAGAGTTGCCAGCATCATCAGCATGTCTATGATGTATTGGGCAGAGAGATATCAGAACAATTAGTCAATAATCCTGATGGCGCTACTGAGGTCGATTCGGTGTATGACTCGACGGGGAGAACTCAGCAGGTGAGCCATCCTTATTACTCCGGCGGTACCCCTGTGTTTGAAGTCACCCAGTATGATGGCCTTGACAGGTCTGTTTCGGTGAGCCACCCTGATAGCAACTCGATACTAAGCGCCTTTGGTTCAGCGGTAGGGACCTCGGGAGGGCAGGCGACACAGTTGTGCGCGGCCTCTTACGGGATTGGCTATCCAGAGTTAGTGAAGGACGAATCTGGACACAAGAGGCAAATTTGGCGCGACGGATTTTTAAGAACGATAGAGACCGATGAACCCGATTCTACGGGGAAGTTCACTTTGTCCAGCTGCTATGGGTACAATGTTTTGGACGAGTTGACTCAGGTGGTTCAGGGCGTACAGACCAGGACGTACCAATACGATGGACTTGGTAGGCCGACGAACATTGCAACTCCCGAAGGGGGATCGGATCAGCTCTTCTATACAACTGCCCAAGGCGGACAGTGCGCTGGCGCTCCCGGAGCCGTGTGCCGCAGGATAGATGCCCGTGGGGTTACAACGACCTACAGCTATGATGCTCTAAACCGGCTTCTACAGAAGGTGTTTTCGGACGGCACCGGGGCGGTCGGCTTTAGCTATGATCAAGGGGGCGCATCGGCATTTGCGCTTGGACGGCGGACTTCGATGACAGATCCTACTGGCTCAGAGAGCTATTCTTATGACCAGATGGGAAGAGTCACCAAAGTAGCAAAAGTGTTATTTTCTAAGACATACAATGTGACGTATGTCTATAACGTAGCGGGAGAGGTCACTCAGGTGAAGTATCCTTCGAGTACGGTGTTCCAAAATAGCTATGACGCGATCGGTCGCCTTTGTGCGGTTGCGTCGTCAACCACGAATTGCGCTACTTTCACGAATCCGATAGCGACAAGTTACAAATACAATGTCGCAGGTCAAGAGAGTGGGTTCACCTACGGCAACGGCGTTTCAGCGACGTTTTCGTATTCTTCCGACCGACTACAGTTGACAGGGCTCAGCTATGCTAAGGGAACTAGCACACTTTTCAGTCTTAACTACTGGTACAAGCAAGACTCGACAAATTGTCCAAGCGGAACTACCGGCAATAACGGGCAGATCCAGTGTATTGTCGATAATGTGCAGTCGGGGCGAAGTGAAAGTTACGCCTACGACAACGTAAGGCAATTGGCGGCGGCTGCGACGACCGGTTCTACTGCGTATCCACAGTGGGTCTTGGGAGAAACCCTCGATAGATACGGGAATCGGCAGGCGCAGAAATTTACAGTGGGAACTGGGCCCAACGTCACGTTGGCGTTCAATCAAACAACGAATCAACCAGTTGGATATACCTACGACAAGAGTGGGAATCTGACGTTGGAGCCACTGGGAGTAAATTTCAATTACGGCTACGATGCGGAGGACCGGCTCAATAGCTTCACTAGTAGTAGTGCGGGAGCGACGTATCAGTACGACGGACATGGCCAGCGAGTACAGAAGGCTGTGCAAGGCGGGACCACAACAGTTTATGTTTACGCAGCTGGAAGAGTGATCGCTGAATATGACAACGGAGCAGGTCCCGGTTCACCCTCTCGCCAATATGTCTACGGTAGCGGTCGTCTGTTGACTACGATCAGCGCAGGAAAGAAGACATATCACCATGCTGATCAACTATCAGTGCGGTTGAGTACAGATTCGACCGGGAAAGTCGTGGGGGAACAAGGTCATTTTCCGTACGGAGAGAATTGGTATAGCACCAATACAACGACGAAGTGGTTCTTCACGAGCTACGAGCGCGATCCGGAAACCGGACTCGATTATGCCATGGCCCGCTTTTATGATAGCCGGATAGCGGCCTTCTGCTCTGCGGACCCCGTAGGAGGTGCTCCCGAAGCTCCAGAGTCGTGGAACCGATATGCCTACGTGCGGAATGATCCCGTGAACTTAACTGACGCTAGCGGTCAAGATTGGTGGGACGAGGTGTTCGAGTTCTTTGGGTTCGACACTGATGATGAGAATGAGAACTCGCCCCAACAACAACCCTCACCTGTGCCTTTCGGCACCGCTAGTGACATCGTTTATCCATCTAATATCACCCTTTATGTGTATCATAGTGAATGGCTGTTAAATCCACAGGAATTTGTCTTAGTTGGCCAAGGATCTGGGCTTGATTATGGGGATCTTCTCAAAGTAGCCGTAGGAGCTGCCGATGCAGCTACTGCAAAGGGGGCGAAGGCTGCGCTTCAACGGGCCTCGAAGGAGGTCCAGAAGCAGAAACTGAACAAAAAGAAGTGCAAGGATGACCTTGCTAAGCTGAATACTACCGCGGATGCAGTTAGGCAAGGCGCGAAGGCAGCCGAATTTATTAACGGAGTAGGAAGTACAGTCCCGTTATCGAGCACTTACGCAGGCTCTCCGATCGCAGACCTGCAAAGGCTTGCTCCGTCCATACAAGGCACGGTGGGAGAAGAAATCGCTCAACCAGGGGTGGTTGCGGTCTCTGATCTCGGCGGACACCGCATCTTTTTTAACCCTGACCTGATTAGCGTCAAGGACTTTTGGGTAAACGTGGCTACCGTATTTCACGAAACGCTGCACAACATTACAGGCCTGACCGATACTGATCTTCAAAAATCGTTGGGACTTCCGCAGGACAAAGTAAGCAAGAATATTAGCGATAAACTGTCGCAGGACTGCTTCTGAGGTGCCTATGCGCTCCGTATTTCTGGCTTTGTGCTTCGTTGCACTCGGGGTATGTGTTATGCGCAGCGAATCCACCCGATCAATGGGCGGGAACTTGGAGGCGAGGGTTCAGATTTTGGTAACTGACGGTTTGGGACGAAAGCTTGAGGGCAGTAAAGTCTCGGCGTTCAGGGCGCTACAGTCCGGGCGGGACTTTGCCGGACACTTTCATGAGGCTACGTTTCCAGAGCTTCATTTAGCGGCGTCCGGAATACCTTATGGACGATACAATCTGAAGCTGCTCGACCCCGAGTTCGGCGACATCTCCAGAAATGTGGACGTCGACAAGCCAGTCGTGCGGCTTGTGGTCCCAGCGCGAACGGCAACTGTCCACCTGGTTCCACTTGATACTTCTGGGCTTGACCTTCGCGAAGTAAAGATGGTGTCTTTTGTGGACAGCAACAGCGGCATCGATCTTTCCGGGCACTTTAGAGGGAATGAGGCCCCGGATGTGCCCTATGGAAGCTACACGCTACGCGCCCGCACCTTTGGAACGACGACAATGGAGAGAAGCGTTGACGTGTTCCAACCTGACGTGTGGGTAGTTCTCGGCCTCCGGATCGTGTTGGAGCTACCAAGCTTCCCGGCGCCGACACTGCAAATTTCGGGGAGAGTCAGAAACATAGACCCGTCAACCAAGGCGGATGTGTACTTGAGACTCGTAGGCGTGTACACGAACTATGTGGGCGACGCAAAGTTGGAAATCGCTCACACCGGAGAGTCCGGAACTTTCACGTTTAACGCCGTGATCCCGGATGGGAAATATGTACTAATTACCACGAGGGGCGCAGAAACTCTAGATATGAGAGAAGTGAAAGTTCCTGCAAGGGACCCCCTCGAAATCGATTTAAGGCGAAAATAGGGTTTGAGTCCCCAGACTCGACTTGACCGTGAAAACACCGTTGCGCCCCCAAGTTCCCCGGCTCACTCCCCCGAGATCTTCCTCTCTTCCGACATCAACTTCCGCAGCGCCCGATTAATTCTCGTCTGGTAGCCTCGTCCCTGCCGTTGGAACCATGCCAGAACGTCGGCATCCAGACGCAACGTCACTGCTTTCTTGATCAGCCGGTAGTATCCCAGCCACTCCGGAGTAGGTCCCGGAGGAAGCTTTCGCCCGCCCGCGGAAGCCTGCAATCGGGCAATTTTCCCGCGCCTCTTAACTCGTTTCCCTTGTTTCATATGCACTTGTTATATGTATATAATGGTATGTACAATATGACAAGTACAGTGTTCCACGTGAAACATATCTCCATTTTGCAAAACAGGATGGCGGCCACCCAACTTACTTAATCGTAACCAGCTTCTCCACTAACTCCGAGTAGTCTTTCTTATCCAGCCCATGAACCTGCTTGTTATACTCGTCCACCTTGCTGGAGTAATTCATCGAGCAGAATTTCGGGCCGCACATGGAGCAGAAGGCTGCGGTCTTGTAGCCCTCTTCGGGGAGGGTTTCGTCGTGCATGGAGCGGGCGGTCTCGGGATCGAGCGAGAGTTCGAACTGTTTCTCCCAATCGAACTTGTAGCGGGCGTAGCTTAGGGCGTCGTCGCGGTCGCGGGCTCCGGGACGACCGCGGGCTACGTCAGCGGCATGGGCGGCGATCTTGTAGGCGATGATTCCGTCTTTCACGTCTTTTTCGTTGGGCAGGCCTAAGTGTTCTTTTGGAGTTACGTAGCAGAGCATCGAGGCGCCGTACCAGCCGATCATGGCCGCTCCTATAGCGGAGGTGATGTGGTCGTATCCGGGAGCTATGTCGGTTACCAGCGGGCCTAAGGTGTAGAAGGGGGCCTCGTCGCACCAGGCATTTTCTTTTTCTACCTGCTCTTTGATCTTATGCATGGGGATGTGGCCGGGACCTTCGATCATTACCTGCACGTCGTGCTTCCAGGCTATGCGAGTTAGTTCGCCGAGAGTCTTTAGTTCGGCGAACTGGGCTTCGTCGCTGGCGTCGGCTATGCATCCGGGACGAAGGCCGTCTCCTAGCGAGAAGCTTACGTCGTACCGGGCGAAAATCTTGCAGATGTCTTCGAAGCATTCGTAGAGGAAGTTCTGCTTGTGGTGGTGGGCCATCCATTGTCCCAGGATCGCGCCGCCCCGGCTTACGATTCCGGTGATGCGCTTCGAGACCATGGGCAGATATTGAATGAGGACGCCTGCGTGGATGGTCATGTAATCCACGCCCTGCTGCGCCTGCTCCTCGATTACTTCCAGCATGACACTTTTGTCGAGATCTTCTACTCGCTTTACTCGCGAGATGGCTTCGTAGATCGGAACCGTGCCGATGGGGACGGGCGAGTGGCGGATGATGGCTTCGCGAATGGTATGGATGTCGCCGCCGGTGGAGAGGTCCATCACCGTGTCGGCTCCGTAGTGAACGGCGGTGTGCAGCTTCTTTAGCTCTTCGTCGATGTTCGAGGTGACGGCGGAGTTGCCGATGTTGGCGTTGATCTTGCAGAGCGACTCTACGCCGATGGCCATGGGCTCGAGTTCGGGATGGTTGATGTTCGCCGGGATGATCATGCGTCCGCGGGCTACTTCGTCGCGGACTAATTCGGGCGTGAGTTTCTCGCGGTGGGCGATGTAGCGCATCTCGTCGGTAATCAGGGCCTGGCGGGCGTAGTGCATCTGCGAGAAGTTGCCGTCGGTATTTTCGGCTTTGCGCCTGGCCAGCCACTCTGTCCGCGGTTTGAGGACCGCATCCAAGTCATTATTATTTCCGTTCGCGCCATTTTTCGAATCGCCATTGCCTGCGGACATTTTCGTCTGTACCATCCTTCACGAAGTCTAGTTCACAAATTATACGCCGCGTCCCGGACGCGGATTATTTTCTCGGGAAGGGCTGGCGGGTGAGTTGCCGGCCGTCCGGGGAAAAAGTGAATCTTGTGGTTGGGGAAGAGAATCGAAGTTAATTGTTGTTATAACGACAATCGCGGGAGCCATCGTCGTGGTAAGACACGCAAGATGACCGATCCCGCCAGGAGGAACGATGAAGCGACTGATGAGTACTAGCAATGACGTGGCCTTGACCATGCTGCGAGTAGTTCTGGGAGTTGTATTCTTCGCTCATGGCGCGCAAAAAATGCTGGGCTGGTTTGGAGGGTTTGGTCTTCACGGCACCGTGGGAGCCTTTACGCATATGGGAATGCCCGCTGCTATGGCATATCTGATCATCTGCACGGAATTTTTCGCCGGCCTGGGGCTGATTGTCGGCTTGTTGACGCGCATCGCGGCCTTCGGAGTCGCGGGCCTGATGATCGGGGCCATCTTCATGGTTCACCTGCCAAACGGTTTTTTCATGAACTGGATGGGCAGCCAGAAAGGCGAGGGCATCGAATACCATCTGCTGGCGCTGGCCATGGCCGGGGCGCTGCTGTTGCGCGGGGCGGGAGGGTTCTCGCTGGACGGGGCGCTGTCGAAGTAAATTTGTAGTTTCCAGTGTTGGATTAAAGTCCCTACAGCGAATCCAGAGTCGCTATGGCCACGGGCAGCTGCCGAGCTTCGCTCGGCTTGGACGGACGAATGCGTCCGTCCCCACACAGGCTTGACGGGCGAGGGCGCCCGTCTCTCCACTGGCGTTGTTAATTTCTTAGGGTCTTGCCGGTCTTCAGGGTGAATTGAATTCTTTCCTGGGTCTTTTTTTCTCCGCATAGGGACTTGAAGGCCTCGCGCTCCAGATCGAGCAGATATTGTTCACTGATGGGCGTGCCGGGAGTGATGTTTCCTCCGCAGAGCACTTCGGCGATTTTTGTGGCTAACTTCTGCTCGTGATCGCTGATGTACTCGCCTTGCCGCATCAGGTGGGCTCCCATTTTTAGAGCGGCCAGAATGTTTTCTCCGGGAGCGGGAATGTCAGTGCGCATCACCGGAGGCTCGTATCCGGCGCTTGCTAGTTGCAGCGCGCGCGCTTTGGCGTCGGAGAGAACGCGCTCGCGGTTCATGGTGATCCTGTCGGAGCTCGAGAGGAATCCAAGGCCGCGGGCTTCATGGGCCGAGCTTGAGACTTTGGCGGTGGCGATGGTTTCGAAAGCTTTCTTCATTGCCTCCATCAGTTCGACCGATTCGCCCCCGCCGCGACGAATGAAGGCTGCGCTGTCGACTGCGCGAAGCAACATTTCCTTGCAGCCGCCGCCTCCGGGAAGGAGGCCGACTCCGACTTCGACCAGTCCCATGTAGAGTTCGGCGTGCGGCTGGCGGGCGGCCGCGTGAAGCGAAACTTCGCAACCGCCGCCGAGAGCCAGTCCGAAGGGCGCGCTCACTACCGGCTTGGGGGAGAATTTGATGGCTTGCGTCATGCCCTGAAACTGACGGATGCCTAGATCCACGTCGTCCCACTCTTCTTCCTGGACGGACATGAGGAGGAGCATCAGGTTCGCGCCTACGGAAAAATTCTGCGCGTCGTTGGTGATGACGAAGGCGTCGAAGTTGTCGCCCACGCCGCCAGGCTTCAGCGTCTGGAGGATGAGCGAAATGATGTCGGCTCCGAGGGCGTTCATTTTGGAGTGGAATTCAATGCAGGCCACACCATCGCCCAGGTCGATCAGCGAGGCGCCGGAATTTTTCTTGACCACGCCGTTGGATTTTTTTGCTACTTCGACGGACCTGACGCCCGCGGGGACTTGAACCGGTTCCCAGTTCTCAGTTCTCAGTTCCCAGTATCTGCGTCCGGATGGCGACTTCGGGTCGTCGGCATACCAGGACTTCTTTCCGGAGGCGAGCAGTTTTTCTGCATTGGCTGCTACTGGACGGCCTTCTTTTTTCATGCGCGCTACGGTTGCTTCGACGCCGGCGGCGTCCCAGAGCTCGAAGGGGCCGAGTTCCCAGTTGAAGCCGAGGCGCATGGCGCGATCGATCTCGACAATGGAATCGGAGATTTCGGGAATGCGATTGGCGGAATACGTCCACAGGTCGGAGAGGGCCGACCAGAGGAAAGCGGCTGCTCTGTCGGGCTTTTGCGCGGGACTGCCGTTGAAGCCTAGCAACATTCGAACTCGCGCGCCGGTGTCTTCGACATTTTTCGCCATCTCGAGGGCGGCGAATTTCGGCTTCTGGCGCGGATGGTATTCCAGAGTTTTCCAGTCGAGGGCCAGGCGTTCGTCTTCTTGGCCGGGGTGGGCGGGCGAGGACGCCCCCCCTACTTTTTTCTTGTAGAAGCCGCCTTTGGTTTTGTCGCCCAGCCATTTGCGTTCCAGCATCTGGCGAAAGAATGCGGGAATCTGCAACTCGCTGCGCTCGTCTTGGACGTTCTGCGTCATGTTCGTAACTACGTGGCCGAGGATGTCGAGGCCGACTAGATCGATGGTTCGGAAGGTGGCCGAGCGCGGCCAGCCCACGGTTTGGCCGGTTAGCGCGTCGATCTCTTCGATGGTCAGGTCCATTTCCTGCATTAGGCGCATCACGTTGAGCACGGAAAATGTTCCGATGCGATTGGCGATGAAGTTGGGGGTGTCCTTCGCCAGCACGACTCCCTTGCCCAGTTGCGTGTCGCAGAAGTGGGTGACCGCTTCGATCAGCGCGCGGTCGGCTTCCGGGGTTGGGATCAGTTCGAGGAGGCGCATGTAGCGCGGCGGATTAAAAAAATGTGTGCCGAACCATGAGCGCCTGAAGTCTTCGGAGAAGCCCTCGGCGATTTTTGCCACTGGAAGTCCGCTGGTGTTGGTGGTGACGATGGTGCCGGGCTTGCGGATGGACTCTACCTTTTTTAGTAGCGCTCGCTTGATTTCGAGGTTCTCGACTACAGCTTCGATAATCCAGTCGATCTCGGCGAGGCGTTTGAGGTCGTCGTCGAAATTTCCCACGGTTACGAGGCGCGAAAGCGACGCTTCGAAAAACGCGGCGGGCTTGGATTTGACAGCGCCGTCGAGTCCGGCAGCGGCGATTTTGTTGCGGGCGAGACCGTTTGGAGGGGCGTCTGGTGGAAGTATGTCGAGGAGGAGCGAAGGGACGCCAGCGTTAGCGAAATGTGCCGCGATACGGGCGCCCATCGTGCCTGCGCCGAGTATGGCAACCTTGTGGATGTGCTTCATGAATGCGAACTCCTGTTATAACAAACCGCGCTCTTTGGCGTTCCCAGTTAGACCCCGGCGAGAGTGGGATCTCATTATTCAGCTATCAATTCGCCAGACTCTTGTCATCCCCGAGCGAAGCGAGGGATCTGCATTTTGCGGCGAACTGCAGATCCCTCGCTTCGCTCGGGATGACAATCCATGATAATCGGAATGCCAGTGTCGTGGTCGGTGATGAGTGATGTAGTCGGGTGATGGGCGGCCTTGAGCGTCCGCCGGGCGGGCGCCCGGCTCTCCACCGGCGAGGCGCTTGGCTGATATTCTGAAACTCGTTGCGTCGTTCTCTACACTTCATGACGTCAAACCCTGTTCTCCTTTCTGCGCGGGAAATTGCGGGGCAGATCCGCTGCAAAGCGGTTTCTCCGGTGGAGGTGGCGCGCGCTCACCTTGATCGCATCGAGCGCCTGAATCCCAGGCTGAACGCGTTCGTTGATTACAGGCCGGAAGCTGTACTCACTCAGGCGCGGGAGGCGGAGAAGGCGATTCTGCGCGGCGACGACGTCGGGCCGCTGCATGGTGTGCCTCTGTCCATCAAGTCTGCGATTGATGTTGCCGGACATCGCTGTGAAGCAGGTACGCGGTTGCGGGCGGGACACATCGCCGGTGAGGATGCGCCGCTGGTGGCGCGATTGCGCGCGGCGGGGGCGGTGATCCTTGGGGTTACTAACACGCCCGAGCTGCTTATGGCATGGGAGACTGACAATCTTTTATATGGACGAACGAACAATCCCTGGGACGTGATGCGTACGGCGGGCGGGTCGAGCGGCGGAGAAGCTGCGGCGATCGCGGCGGGACTTTCGGCGGGTGGGGTGGGCAGCGACGGCGGCGGGTCGATTCGCGTGCCGGCGCATTTTTGCGGAATCTGCGGATTGAAGCCTACTCCCGGACGCATTCCTTCGACGGGGCACTTTCCGAAATCTGGCGGGCCGTTTGCGCTGATCGGAGTGGTCGGGCCGATGGCGCGCACTATAGAAGATGTGCGGACGCTGTTTGAGGTGATGGCGGGGTGGGACGATGTCGATCCTTCTTACGGCGATCCGTGCGCCGCGCCGGTGGAGGTGCGTGAGATTCATGAAACGGTGGTCCGGTCCGTCCCCATCGGGTTCTTCGAGGACGATGGCCGAACTCCAGTCACGGAAGAAACCAGAGAGGCGGTGAGTCGGGCAGCGTCCCTCTTGTCGAGCTGCGGCTTTCGTGTCGATTCATTTCGTCCGGAGGGGCTCGAAGAAGCGCGCCGGTTGTGGTGGGAATTCTTTGGCACGGCGGGCGGGATGATTCTGGGACCGATGTTGCGTGGCCATGAGTCTGAGCTTAGTCCGATTCTGCGGGAGTTCTGCGCCTGGACGGACGCTGAGCCCGCGCGTCTCATCGGGTCGCAGCCGGGCGAGTCGATGCTTGCGGCGTGGCTAGGACGCGATGCGGTGCGCGAGAAGATTCTGCTGCAGATGCGGAAATATCCGGTGCTGATTTGCCCTACCGCTGCTATCCCGGCTTTTCGACATGGCGAACGGGAGTGGCAGGTGGACGGGAAGACGGTGAAGTATCTTGACGCGTGGAGTTATTGCGAGTGGTTTAACCTGCTGGGCTTTCCCGCGGCTGTGGTTCCGATGGGGTATTCGGAGGAAGGCTTGCCGATCGGCGTGCAGATTGTTGGACGGCCATGGGAAGAAGAGGTCGTGCTGGCGGTTGCGGCGAAGCTTGAGATGGAGGATGGTCCATGGCAGCCGCCTCCGCTGGTGGACTGATCAAGGGTCGATGTAATTGCCACGATTGTTTTGTTATCTTGTTTTGTAATCTTTTGTAATCTTCCTCGATGTGAAAACAAATTCAACATTGATGCAAAGCGCGCTGCGCGCCGATTTTGCTTTGCCTTTTGCAGAAAACGAGGTATAACTACTCGCGCTAGTAGCCCCCATTCCCGCCCACGCCCCAGCGGGTTTTGACCGAAATGCGGTACAAGCTTGCGATACGAGGAAGGGAACACTACCGCTGTGCTCCTGAGGATGGCAGCAAATCCAATCGTTGCTGATATGCCCAATCTCTGAACAGAATTTTCACGAGGAGAAATCAATGGTTCGTGTAGGAACGTTCGTTCGAACTCTGATCTTATGTGGCTTGGCGTTGACAACGCTGGCCTTCGCCAAAACCAACGAGAACACGACTCAGGCGCCAACCGTTCGACAACCGATCAGATTTGCTATCTCGCCACCCATGTACGCGATACCGCAGTCGATCCGGTCCGAGGAAGAGGTGGAACACGAAGTGCGGTCCATTAACCGCAACCTGGGCCCAGGGAGCGAGGATGGGGCGCTACAGACTGAATTTGGCCCGCTGCTCAGTGGCACTCCGGGCATCGACTTTGAAGGCATCGGCGTCAACGGTGGTGAACCTTCCGACAATAATATGGCGGTGGGACCTAACCACATCGTGGAGATTGTCAACAGTGAATGGGCCGTTTACGACAAAACGGGCCATGTCGCCGCCGGATTCCCCAAGACGCTGGGCTCGATTTGGACGAGTATGGGTGGCTCCTGCACCCTCAATCACGGCGATCCCATCGTGCAATACGATCGGCTTGCCGACCGCTGGTTCCTCTCCCAGATCGGCAGTGAGAATGTGCCCTATACTTTGTGCCAGGCGGTTTCCAAGACCAACGATCCCACCGGAGCGTACTCGCTGTATGAGTACTCCTTTGGCAACAACTTCCCCGACTATCCACATTACTCGGTCTGGCCCACCGCTACCAATCCGGCCTACATGCAGATGGCTCACCTGTTCCTGAACTTGCAGAGCTTCGTCGGAACCGCTGCTTGCGCATACGACCGCACAGCAATGCTGGCCGGCAGCGCGAGCGCGGTCCAAATCTGCTTCACGATCGCAAATGATGGCGGGTTCCAGCCCTCCGACCTGGATGGTGCGACGGCTCCGCCTGACGGCTCGCCGGGTTATTTCATTACCTTCGAGACCACCAGCCTGCACCAATTCCAACTGAAGCCGAACTTCGCGAATCCGAGCGGTTCCACATTCACCGGGCCCATCAACATTCCGGTCAGTAGTTTCACGCCCTCCTGCGGTGGAAGTGGCGGAACGTGCGTCCCGCAATTGGGAACCTCGCAACAGCTCGACACCCTCGGTGACCGGATGATGTACCGTCTGGCCTACCGCAACTTCGGCGATCACGAGGCGTTGGTGGTCAACCACGCTGTCTCAGCGGGCTCGAGCGTTGCCCCGCGCTGGTATGAAATTCGGACTCCCAACAATACGCCGACTATCTTCCAGCAGGGAACTTATGCTCCCGATACCACTTTCCGTTGGATGGGCAGCATGGCCATGGATAAAGCGGGCGATATGCTGTTGAGCTACAGCGTGTCGAGCAGCAGCATCGATCCGGGCCTCGCCTATTCGGGGCGCGTTCCGACCGATGCAGCGGGCACCCTGGAATCGGAGAACACTCTGCTGACCGGCACGCATTTCCAGAACGGTCATAGCCGATGGGGAGACTACAGCGCCGCACGAATCGACCCTTCGGATGACTGCACCTTCTGGTTCGTTAACCAGTATCTGAAGACCAATGGCGACTTCGTCTGGGGCACTCACATGGGATCGTTTGCCTTCACCGGTTGCGGTGGTGGTGGCGGCGGTCCAGTGGTTACGCTGACGCCGGCATCGCTGGTGTTTGCCAAGACCGTCGTGGGGACGAAGACCGCCGCTAAGAGTGTCACAGTGGCGAACACAGGAAACGCTACGCTGAACATCAGCAGCATCGTGATCAGTGGTGATTTCGCGGCGGCGACCAGCACGAAGCCCTGCGGCAGCACACTGGCGGCGGGAGCGAATTGCATCATCAAGGTTACCTTCACTCCTACGCAACTCGGAGCGCGCACGGGCAAAATTACGATTAACGATGACGCTTCGAACAGCCCACAGACGGTGCCACTGTCCGGCACTGGAATTGCTCCGGTGACATTAACACCCACGAGCGCGACGTACGCAGCACAGACGGTGGGGACGACCAGCCTGCCGAAGACGTTTACGCTTAAGAACAACCAGAGCGTAACGCTTTCGAGCATCGTGATCTCGACGACCGGGGACTTCAGCGTCTCCACGACGACTTGCGGTGCGAGTCTGGCGGCCAAGACCAACTGCACGATCAAAGTGGTGTTCACGCCAACCGCGACAGGCACGAGGACAGGGACGTTGCATGTGGCCGATAACGCCAGTAACAACCCGCAGGTTTCGAATCTGACGGGCACCGGCAAGTAAGAAAGTCAGTTGCTACTACCAGCCCCGCAGAGATGCGGGGCTTTTTTAGTCTTAGTTGAGCGTCGCGGCCGAGCGTCTTTGAGGCGAGAATCGTTGAGCCGATGTCCAGCCCCTAAAGGGGCGTGTGATTTCGAAGAATTTACGGCATCGCTGAAGCGATGCCCTGATACGAAACGTGAGTTTCTCAATTCGTGTAAGATTCTGGAGGCGAGTACAGTGCACCGCTTCTGCGCGGATTGATCCGGCCGGGCTGATCCGAGATGGGCCGGCGTTCGTTTGTCGTCCAACGTTTGTCGTCCAACAACGGTCGTCTAACGTTGAAGGGTCTAGAACGATACTCCCAAACTACCAGGTAGAACCGCGGCCTTTGGGCTGACGGAACATTCCTGTCAGGAGAACTGAATGGCGAAGATTGCAAAGACTGCCGACCGGAAAAAGGTCATGGATACCACGAAATCGACCGCATGTCCGAAGTGCGGGAAGGAAACGCGCATTGTTAAGCGCGTGAAAGATCGCGAGCGCGGCGTGCCGGGGGGAATCTATATTTCGTGCGCGGGGTGTGAGTTTTTTGAGAAGCTGTAGCGGAGCAGGTGTCAGGTGACAGGTAACAGGACCGTCGCGCCTTTGTTTTTCCTGAGACCTGACACCTAATACCTGAGAGCTGCTCTAGCTGATTTGTCCCAGGATTGCTCTTGCTTCGGCGGCGGGGTCGGAGGCTTCTGTTATGGGGCGGCCTACTACTATGTGCGAGGCTCCGGCGGAAATTGCTTCCGCGGGAGTTACGACTCGCGCCTGATCGTTCGGTCCACTGCCCGCCAGGCGGACTCCGGGAGTTACGATGGTGAAATCGTGACCAAACTCCTCGCGCAGAGCGGCGGCTTCGAGCGCCGAAGCGACCACGCCCTTGCATCCGTTCGAAAGCGCCAGGGCGGTGAGCCTCAGGACTTGATCGAGCGCTCCTCCGCGCAGGCCAATCTTGCCCAGCTCGACGTCGTCCAGGCTGGTCAACACCGTAACGGCCAGGACCAGCAAGCCGGGCTTTTGCGCGGCTTCGACGGCAGCTCGCAACATCTTGCCGCCTCCGGAAGCGTGCACGGTCAGCATACTCACGCCCAGTCTAGCCGCCTCGCGGACGGCTGCTCCTACGGTGTTTGGGATGTCGTGATACTTGAGGTCGAGAAAGACGCGGCGGCCCGAACCCACCAGTTCGCGGACAATGGACGGACCTTCGGCGGTGTAGAGCTGCATCCCGACCTTGTAGGCGTGGGCTGAGTCGCCGACGGCGGCCACGATCTTCCGGGCGGCCGCGGCTGTGGATACATCGAGGGCAACGATGAGACGCTGGCGCGGGTCCATATCGGGCACTATATTGCGGACTCTCGTTGCCGAGTGTATCGGGTTTAATTGAGGTTGGCTACTGGTTCGAGAAGCGCCATGTTGGCAGGCTGGTAGAGGTCCAGGCGGACGGTTTGCAGACCGCGGTCTTTGAAGCCGAGTGCGCGGGCGGCGTTATAGGAAAGGTCGATGATCCGGCCGTCTATGACGGGACCCCGGTCATTGATACGGACCACGACGGCCTTGCCGTTCCTCAGGTTCGTGACCTTGACGAAGGTGCCCAGCTTGAGGCTGGGGTGGGCGGCGGTGAAATCGCGCATGTCGAAAGGTTCGCCGCTGGCTGTCTGTTTGCCCTGGAACTGCTCTCCATACCAGGACGCGGTCCCTATTTGATAGGCTTTGGACTTCGAACTGTTGGGCTTTCGTGTTTTGTGTCCACTGGTCGCAGTGACCGGCGGTTGTGTGACCTTGGCGGCTTCCAGGCTGCTCGGCCCGGATGCGGCTCCGGCTCCCAGACTGGCTACCGATAAAAGCAGCGCCAGACCTTCGGCTAAACGTCGTCGCATTCAGTTACCCTCTCATCGTGGAAAGTCGTTTATCTGGTCGTTTGCTCCTTCGGTCAAACGAGCAATCCTATGATGCTAGCTAGGGCGTAGGGTTGTGTCAATGAGAAATCCTCGGCACCTGATTAACTAAGTGGTAATTAATCAATGACTTAGCCCGATGAAAAATAGGGATTTGCGTCGCTATGTCGTTGAAAGCAGTTGATAGGGATAGTTATTAATAAGTAATCACGCCAAATCTCCAGATCCGCAGATTTTTTGCAACATACATCGAATGTTAGACTTACGGATTGATTCCTATAACTATTTAATAATCAGTATGTTACGGAGATCGGCGAGTACTGATTAGTTACATGGCGCGGGTTAAAAAGCGTGAGACTTGGGGAACACCGAGTTCCGCCATTTGAGGCGGGGGCCAACCGGAGGGCATGGGGAGAATGCCTTGCGGCGAATGAGGAGATGGTCAAGGTGTAGGGGTCCTTCGACTCCGCCAAGCCAATCGCTTCGCGCCTGGCTTGGCTCCGCTCAGGATGACAAGGGGTGGGGGGATTTTCAGGAGGGGGGATTTTCATTGACGCTTGGCCCTATTTTCGGTTTGGGTTTAGAGTGGACGGCATGGCTCTGGCCCCACCCATTGTGATGAGCATCGCCGGGTTTGACCCGTCCTCTGGGGCGGGGATTACGGCTGATATCAAGACGATCGCGGCGCACGAGTGCTACGGCGTTTGCTGCATTACGGCGTTAACGGTCCAGTCGACTCGGGGCGTGCGGCGGGTCGAGGGCGTGGATCCGAAGATTGTCGGCGAGACGTTGCAGGAGCTGGTTTCAGACCTTGCCGTGGACGCTGTCCACATCGGGATGCTGGGAAATGCGCAGGTGGTCGAGGTGGTCGCGGATTTTCTGGGAAAGGCACGGTTACCGCATGTGGTGCTGGATCCAATTCTGAAGTCGAGTTCTGGAGCGGATTTGTTGGATGCGGCGGGAACTCGGGTATTGATTAAGCAGCTGATTCCGCTGGCGGAGGTGGTCACGCCGAACCTAGACGAGGCCGGCGTCTTGACTGGGAGGGCCGTTACGAATCTCGACGAGATGCGCGAGGCCGCCACTCGTCTGCACGCTCTGGGAGCGGCGAATGTGGTAGTTACCGGAGGCGATTTGGAAAAGGCGATCGATCTCCTCAGTTTTGCGACGGCGCGAGGCCCGGAACAGGAAGTTTTCAAGGCGGATCGTCAGCGTTCGAATTCCACGCATGGAACCGGATGCGCGTTCGCCACGGCGCTGGCGTGCCACCTGGCGCACGGGCGCGGACTGCCTGAAGCGGTTCTTCTCTCCAAAGTGTACGTATCGGCCGCGATTGCGCATGCCCATCCGCTGGGGCATGGAGTGGGGCCGTTGCATCACCTCTACCGTATGGGACAGCAACGGCGGGCGAGCAGCGTCGTTTCTGAGGGGGAGCATGCGCATTCGCGGAGTTGAGGGCGAGGAACGGGGACGTCTGATTTTCTGGTAAGGACTTGAACGCAAACCTCTACCACAGGGGGCACAGAGGTACACGGGGAAACACAGAGAACCCCGTCTCTACGTAGGGTGGTTGAGCTGATTTAGCTGAGAGCTACTTCTTGAGAAGACAGCCGGCTACGAAGCTTGCGATCGCGGCTAGCAGCCACTCGATCCGCCAGAGTTGGATGGCCTGCCAGTCGAGTGCGGTCCGAACGCTGAAGAAGACGCTCACAAACACAGATCCCACCACGCAGAGCGCGCCAACCAGAAAAGCGATCAGGGCGGGCGTGGTGAGGCCGAGGCGCTCGCCGAGCGAGACGAGTTCCGCGAAACCAGGGATTTCGAGCGGACGCGCAGCGTTCAGGCCGGGACGGGTGGCTCCGCAAGCATGGCAATAGAGCGAGCTTACGATGAACTCGGTTCCGCAACGATGGCAGGTTGCGCTCCGTTCGTCGCTCGTTCCCCGGTGGGCAACAGCCTCGGACATCGGCATGGGGGGGCGCCAAAAATCGTGTTGAGCCTGATCGACTACTTCCGCCATATGGAGTTCTTCTTTCGGTCCTTTTCTAATCGCAAGCGAATCACCAAAGCAAGGTATTGCAAAGACGACAGTTACAAACGGGCCAGGGGGAGGGTGGCCGCTGGGGAGGGCAAGAATTACGCAGACCAAGCCCGAATTTTCTATTCTGCACGACTTGGTGGGTTTGGGGAGGTGGCGGGGTTGGTTCCGGGCGGCTAGGTGCAGTTCTCAGTTCTCGGTTCTCAGTTCTCAGTAAAACCTCAGTCAAACCTCGGTAAAACCAGAACGGCTCACGCGGCCCGGCTCTTGATGGAGACGATCTGCCCATTCATAGCCAGCAGTTCTCAGTTCTCAGTAAAACCGACCATTCTGGCTGGTTGCCGATCACGGCGCTACATTCTGGGAATGTCCACAATCTGGAGTGGAGGGATCATGGGGCACTCCTATCGAGAATTGATCGCATGGCAGAAAGCTATGAAGTTAGTCACCGAAATCTACGAAGCGACGCAGCGGTTTCCGAGCGAGGAGCGTTACGGGCTCACCAACCAATTGCGGCGAGCGTCCGTTTCAGTGCCAAGTAATATTGCGGAAGGACAGGCTCGTTTTTCGCAAAAAGAGTTTCATCACTTCCTGAGCCAGGCACGTGGCTCTCTGGTGGAAATTGAAACTCAACTTCTTATAGCCAGAGCCCTGACATACCTCCAACCGGCGAAGGCAGACATCCTGCTAGCGGCCGCTGAAGAACTCGGCAGAATCTTGAATGGACTGATCGCCTCAATCAAAAGCCGGTCGGCATGAGCCGTTCTGGTTTTGCTGGGAACTGGGAACTGCTAAACTGAGACAGCGTGTTTCTCTTCCTCTCCCGGCATCGCCCCGCTTTCATTGCCATCATATTGCTGGTTCTCGCCCAAGTCTGTCTGGCGGCGGCCGCCCCGATCTCGAGCGTGTTTCGTCCACCCGATCCGCTGAACTCTGTTGCTTTCGAGCATTATTACAACGTCGATTATGACGCCGCGGTTCAGGATTTCGAGAGGATCCTGGCGCGTCATCCGAACGATGCGTTTGCCTTGAATCATCTGCTCTCGGCGATTCAGGTGCGGGAACTGTATCGGATGGGCGCGATGAATTCCGGTGAGTACTCGAACGACAATTTCATCGGACAGGCGCACCGTCCCGCCGATCCCGCGCAGAAGCAACGCATCAAGCAGTTGGTGCAGCAGGCCGAGAAGCTGGAGGATGCGGAACTGGCGCGCGATCCGAATAACGTAGATATGCTTTATGCCCGCGGCGTTACTCGCGGCCAGTTCGCGCTTTATACGGCGCTGATTGAGCGCGCCTGGTTTTCTGCTTTGCGCAATGCGGTGGGAGCGCGCCGTGATCATGAGCGGGTTCTTGAGCTGGCTCCGCAGTACACCGACGCCAAACTGATTGTGGGAGCGCATAACTATGTGATGGGAAACCTGTCCCTGGCCGTGAGGATGGCGGTCGCGCTGGTTGGACTGAGCGGCGACAAAGAAAAAGGACTTCGGTATCTGAACGATGACTATCAGGCCAATGGCGAAACCAGCGTGGACGCGGGAGTTGTGCTGATGGTTTTCCTGCGGCGCGAGCATCGCTATGACGAAGCTTTGCAGATCGCACGCGTGATCGGTCCGCGGTTTCCGCGCAATTATCTTCTACCGCTGGAAGAGGCGAACCTGCTGCGGGCGTCTGGGAAGAGTGACGAGGCTGAGGAGCAGTATCGCCGGGTGTGGCAGAACGGGCGCGAGGGAAAGTACGGAAGTCTCCATTATGAAATCGCGGCGCTGGGACTTGGCGACCTGCTGCGGAGCGAGAAGAAATATCAGGCTGCGGCTGCGGCTTACGAGATGGTCGATGAGGTTACGGGGGCCGATCCGGAATTGTTGCAGAAGGGGAATCTGGGAGCTGGGGAGATGTACGACCAGCTCCAGAAGCGGGACTTGGCGGTGAAGAAGTACGAGGCAGTGGTGGCTACAAATTCGGGCAATGCCGAGGCGGAGCGGGCTCGGAAGAGGATGAAGGATGCTTACCGGGAGTAGCAGCTCTGTCAGCACTCAGCCGTCAGCACTCAGCACTCAGCCATCAGCTCGAGCCCGAGGCTAAGGGCCGGGAACATTTTGTCTGCAATCGTCGTATCCTAACTTAAGAGAAGAGATTTGGGGGGAGACAACCATGTACTGTAATGCTTGCGGTAAGACGATCGCTGAGGACGGGCGTTATTGCTCCTACTGCGGAAACGTGGTGGGGGTTCCGTCTTCGCCGAAGAAACTGATGCGGTCACGCACTGACCGGAAAATCGCGGGCGTTTGTGCTGGGCTGGCTCAGTATCTCGATCTCGATACATCGCTTGTGCGCATTCTGTGGTTCTTCGTTGGGATCGTGTCTGGAATTTTCCCGGGGATCATCGCGTATGTCCTTGCATGGATCATCATTCCGGAGGAGCCGCTTCGGTTACCGGTTGCGGCCTCACAACAGCCGGTGACTAGCTAGGCTCAGAGACGTGGGCTTATCCGTCTCGGGTTGCCAGCGAGAGAAGTGGCGGTGCGAAGGGAGACGCGGCGAGCCGCGTCTCTACGGGAAATCTGAGATACTGCTGTGTTCTATTCCCTCCCATGGAACGTCTGCGCAGCGACGACGCCGAAATCCATTATGAAATTCGGGGGAGCGGGCCGCTGGTTGTGCTTCTCCATCCTTTTCCTTGTGATCACGAATTCTGGAATCCGGTGGCAGGGGCGCTCGAATCGCGCTACCGCCTGATTCTTCCCGATCTGCGGGGGCATGGCGAATCGGAGAGCGGCGAAGGACCTGCACTCATGCAGAAGCACGCCGGCGATGTTGCCCGGGTGCTTGATGGGGCTGGCGTCGGCACGGCTGCGTTTGTGGGTTGTTCGATCGGCGGATACATTCTGTTTGAATTCTGGCGGCGGTTTCGTGCGCGCGTGAGTTCGCTCGCGCTGTGTGATACGCGGCCTCAGGCCGATACGGCGGAGGGCCGGGCAAATCGGTTGAAGGCGGCGGCTGCTGTCCTGGAGCAGGGAACGGAACCATTTATCGAGAACATGATTCCTAAGCTGATGGGGCGGACTGCGGTGGCCACGCGGCTCGATTTGGTTGATGGTGCGCGCGCCATGATGCGGAAGATGTCGGCGGAGGATATCAGTCTGGTGCTGCGCGGAATGGCGGAACGGCCCGACTCGGTCGGGGATCTGAAGTCTATCAGCGTGCCTACGTTGATTGTGATCGGAGAAGAAGATGTGCTCTCGACGGTCGCCGACGGCGAACTGATGCGGCAGAATATTGCGGGGAGCCGGTTGAAGGTGGTGCCGAAGGCGGGGCACTATGCGCCTTGGGAACAACCGGAGGCGGTGGGAACGGTGCTGCGGCAGTTTCTGGATGGGGCGTCAGTTCGCTGACTTCTTGAGAGTTTCCGTTGACACCGACCTAATCCCAGACGCAATATGACCAGTCATGAGAAACGGATTATGGCTTCTCCCTGTTTTGGCGATCGGGCCATTAACATGGGCTGCGGATGGCCGGGTTTCTGAGCCCAGTGAAAAAGGCTCGCGAGTCGGGTATGTGGATTGCTCAAGTCGAGGTGAAGGAAATATTGTCCCTACCTATTTCGATGTTTGCGAACGCGTGCCTTTCGCCGGTCTCGCATGCGGTCGGAAACTTACTGTGCTTGAAAAACATGGCCCCTGGTTGAAGGTTGCCGTGACCAATGAGAGTCCCCGGTACATCAGCTCGACACTAGTTTCGCAGCGGGCCGACACATTTGTTCCTTTCGACGCCGACTCCGGCATCGCGGATCTTGGCCCGGGAAGTTGCCCGGCCACGACCGAACATCAACACCCAGCTCCGCACGCGATCTATGCTCCTGATCCCGAATACTCTGACGAAGCCCGCAAGAACAGAATCAGCGGTACGGTTGTGTTGTCGATGACGGTCGGCACCGACGGGTTGCCTCACGACATAAGAGTTGAAAAGAAGCTGGGGTACGGTTTGGACGAGAAGGCGTTAGAAGCGATGCGGAAATGGAGGTTTCAGCCGGCAGTGAGAGATGGACAACCATTCGAGGCACACATTAACGTAAGCATGTCTTTTCGCTTGTTTCAGTGATTCCTCTGCTAGAATCTCCGCGTCATGATGGAAGCCTTTCTAGTTCCTGAAAGAACGGTGGTCAACGCCAAGGGCGACGGTCCTGCGATCGACGTGAGTCGGGCGGAGGGGCGGATTTTTCTGCTGACGCTCGCGATCACGAACATCATCGAGCAGGAATCGATCGATGTCAGCATCTTCGGATCGGCGGATGGCGTGACGTGGGATGCCAAGCCGGTCGTGGCTTTTCCGCAGAAATTTTATCGTGAGGAAATTCCGCTCCTGCTCAATCTGACGGCGCGGCCGGAGGTCAAGTTTATACGGGCGCATTGGGAAGTGGCGCGCTGGGGGCGGGGGACGCTAACGCCTATGTTCGAATTCTGTGTCGCGCTGCGGGAAGTTCCGCGGGAGATTCTCGCGGAAGCGGCTGGGCGAGTGCGCGCGTCGTAGGCTCCTTTCATGATTTTGCCATCCTAAGCGAAGCGAGAGATTTGCATCTTGTGGCGAACTGCAGATCCCTCGCTTCGCTTCGGGATGACAAAATCTTGGGTAGTGTCTTAAACACTTTTTTAAGACACTACCAAATCTTGTATTGTGGATGACAAAATCTTGTATTGTGATGACCGAGCACTGAGGCAAACCCCTCTTTCACCGCGAGCGCCTCGCGTCAGAAATCTCCGCTATATTTAATTCATGGCTGTTGATTCGAAGCTTTGTGGTTCGAATGTCAGCGTCCGTCCTGCGGGCTCGGTGCGCGGAGTCGTTCGCATCCCTGGGGACAAGTCGATTTCGCACCGTTACGCCATGCTGGCGGCGATTGCTGAGGGCACGAGCCGTTTTCAGAATTTTTCGGCGGCGCGCGATTGCGCGAGCACGCTCGATTGTATGAGCAAACTCGGCTGCGAGTGGAAGCGGTTGGACGATGGAGCGATTGAAGTGGGCGGTGTGGGGCTCCGGCTGACAGCTCCGGTGGAGGTGCTGGATTGCGGAAACTCCGGCTCGACCATGCGCATGCTTAGCGGAATTCTTGCTGGGCAGCCTTTTACGAGTGAGCTGTGCGGGGATGAATCGCTCTCGCGGCGGCCGATGGCGCGTATTATGACGCCGCTTTCAGAGATGGGCGCTAGGATCGAGGCTGCGGATGGCGGACGGCCTCCACTGAAAATTCATGGCGGTCCTCTGAAGGCGATTCACTATCGGCCGGAAGTAGCGAGCGCACAGGTGAAATCGTCTGTGCTGTTTGCCGGGTTGTTTGCTGAGGGCGAGACGGTGGTTGAGGAGCCCATCCGCACGCGCGATCATGGGGAAATTGCGCTGCGGGCTTTTGGGGCGGAGGTCGAGCGGAACGGGAATGCGTCGCGGATTCTAGGTGGACAGCGGCTGCGGGCGATTGAGGCGCATGTGCCGGGCGATCTTTCGAGTGCCGCGTTTTTTCTTTGTGCGGCGGCGCTGTTTCCGGGATCCCAGATTACTTTGCCCGGGATTCTGATGAATCCTACGCGGGCGCGGCTGCTCGATATCCTGATGCAGATGGGGTTGAAGGTTTCGGTTGCGCATCTGGAAGAGCATCAGGGGGAACTCATAGGATCGATTGAGGCTCGGGGAGCGGCGTGGAAGGGCGGGGTAATCGCGGGCGCGGACACGGCTGGGTTGATTGATGAGATTCCGGTGCTGGCGGCGGTTGCGCCTTACTCCGATGGCGGTCTTGAAGTTCGCGATGCGAAAGAGTTGCGGGTGAAAGAGTCGGATCGCATTGCCGCAGTCGCGGCCAATCTGCGGAAAATGGGCGCGGAAGTGGAGGAGCGGCCCGATGGGATGCGGATACCTGGGGGCCAGCATCTGCATGGCGCTGAACTGGATTCGTTCGGCGATCACCGCATTGCTATGGCATTCGCGGTGGCGGCGTTGCGCGCGGAAGGGGAGACTACGATTCACGGGGCGGACGCGGCGGGAGTGTCGTACCCGACCTTTTTCGGGGAATTGCGCGGCGTGGTTCTCGAGTAGATTCACCGAGTCGTGTTGTCGCTCGGAGTTGTGATGGATGAGAAAAAAGTCGAACCACGGGGGGCACAGGGGTACACGGGGACTACACAGGGAAACCCTGACGCGCCTTATCGGCGAAGGGTAAGCTGGCGGAGGATATTCGCCGGCGATTTGCGGTGTTGGGCGGATTCGATTTTGAGTCGTTGCTACGCGATGCCATGCGCCGGATCCCATTTTGGGAGAGATCATCATCAGCCCAGATAAATTTATGACTCCAGACAAACCCCAATCTCCCGACGATCGCCTGCAGCAGGAATTCAATCGCTGGGCCGATGAGGGGGAGGGCGCTAAGATGGAGCGCCATCACCTTGACATTACCGAGAAAACGATGCGTCGCATGGATCTGCGTCCGGGGGAGCGCATTCTTGATCTGGGGTGCGGATCGGGGTGGGCGACTCGCTTGCTGGCGCGGATCGTTGGCGAAGGGCCGCAGGGTTTTGGGCAGGTGGTCGGGGTCGACATTTCAGATGAGATGATCCGGCAGGCTCGGGCCGCTTCTAAGGAATTCGATAATGTAATGTTCGTGGTGGGCTCGTCGGCGCAGATTCCGTGGGAAGAAAATTTTTTTGACAAAGTGCTTTCCGTGGAGTCGTTTTATTACTATCCGGATCAGGAACGGGCGCTGGCCGAGCTTTTTCGCGTCATGGCGCCGCATGGACGGCTGTTCATATTAATTAACCTCTACAGGGATAACCCGTATTCGCTGCAATGGGTGCCAAAGTTGAAGGTACCGGTGCATGTGCGGTCGGCGGCGGAGTATATTGAGCTTTTGAAGAAGCATGCTTTCGAAAATGTTGAGTATGCCCAGATTCCGGACGACACGCCTACGCCTGACAATTACCAGACGACTTCGTTTCACTCGCTCGATGACCTGAAGGCTTTCAAGCGCGTTGGTGCGCTGCTGCTGATGGCGTCCAAGCCGGATGTGCGGAATCCGGCGCCGGGGTACACGATTTACTGAGCGGGGAGGTTACGTGGCAGGCAAGAACTGAGCTAGTCCGCGGCGAAAAGCAGATCCTTCCCCTTCGGCTGCGCTCAGGGTCAGGATGACAATTTATTAATTAGGCAGGTCCTTCCCCTTCGGCTGCGCTCAGGGTCAGGATGACAATTTGATTAAAGGGTTGGCTGTTACTGGAGCTTACACTTTCGCCCGCGGTTCCGCCTGGGTGATTACAAATACAGAGAGAATTGCGATCGCGGGTTCCACTGGATGCCGGTACCGGGCGTGCGGAAACACGATGTAGTACACCAGGGGATAGAGCAGCAAGAGCCAGAAGAAAAGCCAGGCGTGGGGGCGTTTTTGGCGCAGGGCGAGGAGCAGGCCAAATAACGTCAAGAGCGACGAGGCGGCGAATAAAGAATTTTTTACGGGCTCGAGCCAGGTGGGTTGCAGGTCGCGCGGCACGCCGTACCAGTAGTAAATAAATTTCCGGAAACTGACGACGGCGAAGCGTCCCGGATTTGCTTTGATCCATGCGACCGCTTCATCTCTCCGGGCGCGGACATAGGCCAGTTCTCCCATTTGGTGGTATCGGCGAAATTCCGCCACGTTGTCCGCGGGATGAAGATAATACTGCCATGTGCCGTCGGCATAGGGACCGTTACCCATGCGCAGTTCGGCGCCGAAGTTCGTCCGCAAAAAGACGGGCTGGCCGAAGACGCGCTTGTTGCGCACCAGCCAGGGAGTGATGATGGCAAGGAAAATCAGAGACGCCAGCAGCACGCCGGCTAGAGAACGGCGACCGGCGCGCCATCGGCGGTACCAACCGTAGAGCCCGGAGGCGGGGAGGAAAGATAGGAGTGACGGGCTGTTGAGCGCGGCCACTCCCCAGAGCAATCCGAAGCGCAGCCAGGGTTTCACGCCGTCGGCGTCTTCCATGGAAACGGCGAGCCAGAAGATGGTCGTGATCAGCAGCGCAGAGAGGCTGGTCTCCCACATCCACTTGATGTCCCAATAGATGACGTAGGGGAACAGGGCCCAGGTCCAGGCGGAGGCCACGGCTACCGTTTCGCCGAACGAACGGCGCGCGACTCGAAAAATGGAAATACAGGTTAGCGCCGACCAGAGACTATTGATCGTCAGGAGCACGAAGGCGGAGGACCGCGAGTAAATCCCGAAGACCTTGAATACTCCGGCCATCAAGTACGGTGTTAGAGGCGGCTCCCAGGCAGTGGGGCCGGTGGGAGTCTGAAAGGGATTGGCGAAGCCGTGGCCCGAGGCGATGGAGGCGGCGATGCGTCCCATTTCCCATCCGAAGCCGAAATTGTTTTCGGTGGTGCGGACTTTATAGGTATGCATCACGAGGATGCAGAGCACGCGGAGGCCGAATGCGATGCCCACCATCCACGGGAAGGAGGTGCGGACGCGCTGCCAGGCTGCATGCCAGGCTCCGAACCGTGTTCCGGAAGATGCGGGTTTCGGGCTAACCACGGGCAGGCCGGCGGTGGACATGATGTCCGGGCATGGTTGAATGAAGATGTGTGCGATTCAGTTGTAAATGACGGCTGGAAAAGTCGCAAACCGGCGGACGTGGACTTGACGGAGATGTTTTGAATTTTCAGTGTGGTTTAGTGACGATCAGTGGCAAAAGATACATGATCGACAGCACGGCTAGGCCCACGCCTAGAGCCCGAAACATAACCGTCATGATCTTGGTATTCCGTGCTCGCCATTCCGGCGTTGGCGGAGGATTGATGTTGGGATGACGTTCGCGCAGACCGGTGGTCCAAGCGTTATAGCGGACGGACAACGGCGCAGCCCAGACAATTAGAGCCAGCCCTATGACGGCGTATCCGATACCTAGAACCAAATTCATGCTGCTGCTCCTTGCATCGTAGCCTCTAATAGTCCCACCAGTTCTTCCAAACTCCAAATGTAATCCTACCGGAGATTCAAAATGCACCACTACCGCACTCCGGGGTAAATTGACAGCGGGCTTGGCCGTCTCTAGACTGGCTCAGCTGAACGGGTTTGGATGCGTGTCACTCCCGTCAGCGGCGTGTTTGGCGTATTCTTGCAGTTACGAGGACCCATGAGCTGGCTTCAGAACAAGTTCGAAAAGAATTTCATGATCTCGACGGTGGACTACGTCTTCAACTGGGCGCGAAAGTCGGCGCTTTGGCCGATGACGTTTGGGCTGGCGTGCTGCGCCATCGAGATGATCGCGTCATCGACCGCGCGGTTCGATATTGCGCGCTTTGGGTCGGAGGTGTTTCGTCCCAGCCCGCGGCAGTCGGATCTGATGATCGTTTCGGGGACGGTCACGCTGAAGATGGCTCCGGTGGTGAAACGAATTTACGATCAGATGCCCGAGCCGAAGTGGGTGATTTCGATGGGCGCGTGTTCGTCGGTCGGTGGGCCGTTCAATACTTATGCCGTGCTGCAGGGCGTCGACCGGATCGTGCCGACGGATGTGTATGTGATTGGATGCCCGCCGCGTCCGGAGAATTTGTTTTATGCGCTGCTCAAACTGCAGGACAAGATCGACACTATGACGCTTGCCAAGCGGCCGACTGAAGTGCGGCTGGAAGAGAGCATGATGGAGAATTTCAAGCGGCAGGTCATGGTGGCGCAGACGATGGAACCGAAATAGCCGTCAGCACTCAGCCGTCAGCCATCAGCTAGTACTGGATCGTGATGAACATGCGTTCTTTGACTTGCGCCGGGCTGAATGCTGACTGCTTGTTGCTATGTTCACCAAACTTGGCTCTCAATCCGATCTTCCTGCTGCGAACGAAGCCAAAGAATTTTCCTGCGGCGATAAGACTATCTGCGTCGCTAACGTTGACGGCGAAATCAGTGCCATGGATAACGTCTGCCTGCATCGCGGTGGGCCGCTGGGACAGGGCGTGATCTCGGGCGGGAAGGTTGTGTGTCCGTGGCATGGGTGGGAATGGGATCCTAAGACGGGGGAGGCTGGGATGCCGGGGGCGAAGTTGGCGGTGTATCCGGTGAAGATTGAGGGTGGGGATGTGCTGATCGAGATATAGGTTAGAAGAGGCGCGGCCATGGCCAAAATGATCGCTTATCCCGTCATGATTCTTTCGGCTGCCGGTGCGCTGCTTTGCTTAAGTCTTTACCTCCTCGGCCTAGCCCGAATCTACTCGCTCCCAGCGAAGGGGTTGCCTATCCTGTTCGGGGGGCTTTTCGCGGTGTGGCTCCCGACAGTGATCTTGTCGAATCGCCTCACGCAAGATTTCAAACAGAAAGATTTTTGGAAAGCAGCGTTGCGCGGCTGTCCGGCATGGATGAGAGCTGCGTTATGGGTTGTGATTGGTTGCGTGTTTGCCGTTTTCTTCTTCCCGGTGCTCTCAAAGAGGAGCCCGGGAGATTCACCTCAAATGTTTGTGCTCTTCCCGATAACATTCTATGCGGTTTCGTTCTGTGTGATGTACTCGCTCATCAATGTGGAGAAACACGATTCAGTTCGCCGATGCCTTAATGGACACGCCATCCCACCGCTGGCGAAATTTTGTGAGGAGTGCGGCGCTCCGGCGGCGCCCTATTCCACAACCTCAGCTCCGATTTGAACTATCCAAGCAATTTCACAAACTGCTCCGGCTGTCCTTCGAATCCCGGAAACACCGTCTTCAAGTCCTTGTTCCCCAAATACTGCGACACTACTTCGCTGAGAACCAGCCTGAAGTCCGTTGTCACAGCCAGATCGCGACCCTCGTACAACTGTGATTGATCCAGGCCCGGCCAGCGACCGTAGACTTTGCCGCCTTTTACCGGGCCGCCTAGCACGAACATCACGTTGGCGTGGCCGTGGTCGGTGCCGCGGTTGCCATTTTCTCTCGCGGTGCGGCCGAATTCGGACATGGTTACTACTACCGTGTCTTCTCCCAGATCGCCCAGGTCGGCCCAGAAGGCGGCTATTGATTGCGAGAAATCTCCTAACACGTTGGCGATTTGGCCCTGGGTGCTGCCTTCGTTGACGTGGTGGTCCCAGCCTCCTATGTCGGCGAAGGCTACTTGGACTCCGAGATTTGCTTTGATCAGTTGCGCTAGTTGCTTCAGGCTGTCGCCGAAGCGGCCCTTGGGATAATTTGCGTTGGCCGCGGGGGTATAGCGCGCGGGGTCGGCGGCTTTCAGCGTTTTGACTGCGTCGAAAGTTTCCTGTCCGGTGCCGTGCAAGACCGTGTCTACTGAGTGGTCGTACATGGCTTCGAAGGTGTTCGACATCGGCGCGGCGTTCGGATTCTTTCCTCCTACGGAGAAATCGTTCAGGTTGTTGACCGCGACCGCCGGCTCTTTGCCGGAGAGAATGCGCGGCAGCGATGGGCCTAGCGCTATGGCTCGGAAGGCTGACTTGTCAGGCGCGGATTTGCCGGAAGAAAGGTCATGCAGGGCGCGGTTTAGCCAGCCGTCGTCGGTGACTTTTATGCCGGGCGTGCCGGATTCCATGAAGTCCTGGGCATCGAAGTGCGAGCGGGTCGGGTCGGGCGAGCCGGCGGCGTGCACTATGGCTAGATGCTTTTGTTTCCAGAGCGGCTGAAAGGACGACATCGCGGGATGCAGTCCGAAGAAGCCGTCGAGATCGAGCACGGATTTCTTCGGGATGTTGATGGTGGGGCGCATGGCGTAGTAACTGGGCTCGGCGTGGGGCACGACGATGTTGAGGCCGTCGGCTGCTCCGCGCTGGAAGATCACTACCAGACGCCTGGTGCGGGTGTCGGGGTCGGCTGCGCCGAAGGCGGCGCGGGTCAGAAAGCTTGGTAGCGCGGTTGTGCTTACTACAGCCAGGGCACCGTTGCGTAGGAAAATGCGTCTTGTGATCGGCATGGAAACGCGGCTCCTGGCTGTTAGCTCTTGGCTTTTAGCTAAGGCCTAAGAGCCAATAGCTAAGCCTCGGCGCTATCTTCTTTGAAACTCTGGGGACCCTAGAATCAGTCCTGTGATTGCCGCCACGTTTGGCGGACGTCTTGGATCATCCGATCGGCGCTGGCTGATCTTTGGGTCTTCCAGTTGCTTGCTGATGGTATCGTGCGTTTGCTTCGAAATGTCGCCTGACAGCAGCGAATTTTCCAAAGCCGCTAGTGTTTGCTTTGGGTCGGGCGTTGCTTGTTTGACTGCTGTTGCGGTTCCTGCTGGCGAATCGATTTTGACTCCTCGTATCTTTCCTGCGGCTAGCCCGAGGGCGAAATTCATGCGTCCCAGGAGCGCTGAGGAGTTCACCCAGACGTCGGCCTTCATCGAGTAGCCGGTCGGCGGCTGCATGGCATACGGCATCATGCCCATGTTGTTTAGCGTGCCTACTAACGCTCGGGCATCGTCAACTTGTGCACCACTGGCGCGTACGGCGGAGACTATGAACTCCAGCGGTGTTTTTACTTTGGAACGGTAGATGTCCGGCGACCAGAACTCGGGCGACTTGAACATGGTGCGCAGGACCTCGCGGATGTCGCCGTTTTTCTTCAAGAACGTGTGGGTCATGCGATCGACTAGGGCTGGGGGAGGATCGTCGGAGACAAAGCGCATCGCCAGTTTTTGCGAAATCAAGTGCGCGGTATTTGGATTGTGTGCCAGCAGGTGCAGGACTTCCAGTCCTTCTTTTTCGCCGTGTTCTTTGATGCGATGGCCGAGGACGATCTTTTCGCCGGGCTGATGCATGCGCGGCTCGAAGCGGAAGGCGCCGCCTTGTTTCGGCTGATCGAGGGTCCATCCGGTGAAAACCCTGGCCACTTCGGTGACATCTTTTTGGGAGTAGCCGCCATTTACGCTGAGGGTGTGCAACTCCATCAGTTCGCGGCCGTAGTTTTCGTTGAGGCCGCTGGCTTGCCTGGCTTTGTTCCCTCGCGGACGCTGTGGACGACTATTCGGACCGGGGTGATGGCCGTGCCGGTGCGGCTGGTGCGGGGGGATGCCTAGCGCGATTTCCGAGTCCGGCCCTACGCTTAACCAGTTGTCGAGATAGAACAGCATTGCCGGGCTTTTCGCGGTTGCGACCAGCAGGTCTTCGAATTTTCCTAGTGCGTGGGGGCGAATCGCATCGCGCTCGTAGCTGGTCAGAAGGTAGCGGTCGGCTCCCTTGTTGATGAAGACGTTGAAATGGTTGAACCAGAAGTCGGTCATCACTTCGTCGAGTTGCCGCTCGCTGTAGATCGCGCGCAGCAGTTTGGATTGCGTCAACTCGTTGACTACTACCTGCTCGGGATTATTGAGCGCCTGCATTGTTTCTTTCTGTTGCGGGCTCATCCCTTCCATCAAGGCATCTGCCTTGGCGCCTTTGGTCGTGGTGGCGATCTCTCGGCGATCTTCGGGCGACATTTTCAGAATTTCTTTCATGCGCTCGTCGGGGGGCAGGTCGAGGAGTTCCTGGGCTCTGAGATTCGCTTGGCGGCGTTCTTCGCGGCGGCGGGTTTGGTCGGGGGGGGGTGGGGCGCTGCCGGCGGAGACGGGGCAAGCCCCGTCTCTACAGGTATTCGGTGCATCCCCGGAAGTATTCGGTGCGTCCCCGGTGGCCGCCGGGCTTTCGGGCGGTTTGTCTTTGTCTTTGCGTTCTTGCTTGTCTTCGTAGCGCTGGAGTTGCGCTTCGTAGACTGCGCGCTTGGTGGGATCCTGGGGCAGCGAGGCCTTTCCGTCGGCGATTTGCTTGATTAACTGGTCGGGCGGAAAATTCTCTACGATCTCTTTCGTGCCCATATGCAGCGTACGAAACGGAGCCAGCCTGGCATCTAGCGCCGAATTGTCAATTTTATCGGGATGGAGTTCGAGTTCGATCCATTTGTCGACGCCCATCTGCGTTACGCGTTCAAGGTCGCCGGGGCGGGGGCCGAATGTCAGGCGGTTCAAGGCGTGGACGGCGCGTTTCCGGGCGTCCATTGGCATTGTTTCTCCGGCGGCGGGCTTGTCTTTCTTTCGGCCGAGAGCGAACTGGGTGGTCAGGCCGGCTGCCATGAGCAATGCAAGTGCCACCGGTAAACGGCGCCTGGGCAAAGGCGTGCCTCTCCTGATTGGCCTCATCTTTACCATTGTCATAAGGAATGAACCCGGTGGACGGGAAAAGTTGCTGGCAAGATTAGGTGGGAAGGGGAGCGACTTAGCGCTTTAATTGCGCCACGTAGGCTTTACCGTATTGCGACTTGCGGGACGTGCTCTCGACGAACTTCAGAAATTCGCGCAAGTGTTCTTTTTCCGATAGTTCGGCTTCGGAGAATTTCACCCGAACGCCAAGGGTCGACGCGCTGCGGGTTGCGACTCCGCTGATGATAACGCCTTTGACCCAGATCTTGCCGCTTGTTACCCACAACCCGATTTCGAGGGCCTTGCCCGCAGGCACGGCGCCGGCGGTCTCGACCAGGCAGCCTCCGCGGCTTACATTCGCCAGATTGCCCCAGACCGGTTCTTCTATGCCCTCAACATGAATTTCCACTGCCACATAGCATTTGATCCGGTGAAAACGGCGGCGATCGGATGCCAGTTGCGGGGTGAACAAATCTGGTTCGAAAGGGGGCGTGGCATCGATCGGTTCGGGATATTGGAGTGCGGCGGGTGGCGCGGGGGCCGCGGCAACCGAGACATTTGCGCGTGCTTCGCGGGCTTTGACGGCAGCGTCTTTGATCTCGCGCATCGCGCGCAGCAGGGCCGGTTCACGCTCGTCCGGAGAGACTTCGCGGTAGGTCTGGAGGAGCTTTCCGAGGTGGCTTACCAGGTCGGGATCGGTGAGCAGACGCGTCCAGTCCGATCCTTTGGGCGACGGTTTCGTGGCTTCGGTCATATGCGGGACTTCACGCAGGACTTCCCTCAGGACTTCCCTCACGCGAGTTTCCTCGCAGGGAAGTGCTTCACTCGCCTCATAGATTGAGCTTTGGGCGGAGGTTACACAAGATGACCAAGGTCACAGCCGGCCACTGGACGGCTCCCGCTAGCCGCGAGGGGAGCGTGCTCCGTCGCGAGTCGGTTCAACAATTTGCATCGGATCGTCGCCAAAAAGAGTCCAAAAGACTTATCATTTCCGTCTTGTAGGAGAGAAGCCAGGTTCCATGTCTTCCGCGGACTGTCCCGCCCGCCAATTGCGGCACTCTCGTGCGTCCTCATTATTGGACGCTTTAACGATCGTGTCTATCGTCGTCTTGACCTGTATCTTCCCAGCGGCGCTTTACGCCCAAAGTTCCAGTTCGACTTCGAATTCGAGTTCGTCGGGTGCGCCCGCACCGGTTCCGACGCCGCAAGTTTCAACTTCACAAGTTCAAACATCGGCGCAGAATCCGGTGTTTGGAAGTGTGCCGGAGGCCAAGCCGACGCCCGGGGTTCTGTCCTTGACTTTCAGCGATGCGATCGAGAGGGCTCTGCGCCAGAACCTCGCGGGCCTCTTATCGGAGTACAACACGATTGAGGCGCGAGGAGAGAAATGGCAGAAGCTTAGCGACCTGCTGCCAAACGTCAACGGGACGGTGCAGGAAGCGGTGCAGAAGCAGAGCCTGGAAGCGCTGGGACTAAACTCTGCGTTATTCCCGGGCGGCTCAAAACCGCCTCGCGTGATCGGTCCGTTCGACTACTTTGACGTGCGCGCCTCGGCGACGCAGCGGATTTTCGATTGGAAGGCAATTCAGACATACCGTTCTTCGGTGGTTGGCGAAAGCGTCACTCGGTTCAATCTCAAGGACGCGCGGGATCTGATCGTGCTGGCGACGGGCAATGCCTATCTGCAGGCGATTGCGGGGGCGGCGCGCGTGGAAACCGCGCAAGCGCAGGTTGAGACGGCCCGCGCTCTGTACAACAAGGCGGTTGCGCAACAGCAGGCAGGGGTCGCTCCCGCGATTGATACGCTGCGCGCGCAGGTTGAATACCAGTCGCGGCAACAGCAATTGATTGCGGCCACGAGTGATTTCGCCAAGCAGAAGATTTCGCTGGCACGGGTGATTGGATTAGCGACCGGCCAGGAATTCGAACTGGCTGACAAATCTCCTTACGAGGCTTTTCCCATACCCGATCTTGAGACCAGTCTGCAGCGCGCGTATTCTTTGCGCTCCGATTACAAAGCGGCGCATGATCGCGTGGTTGCGGCGCAACTGGAGTCCAGCGCCGCGTTCGCGGGATATTTCCCAACCCTCGATCTGGCAGCGGATTTTGGCGACATAGGCGCGCATCCTGGGAGCCTGCTGCCTACGTACCATTTCTTCGGGACGCTGAACATTCCAATTTTCCAGGGAGGCAAGGTTCACGGCGATGTTCTGAAGGCGGACGCCAGCCTGCGGCAGGCGCAGGCGCAGATGGCGGATGTGCGCGGCCAGATCGATCAGGATATCCGCAATGCGCTGCTCGATCTCAAGTCATCCGCCGATCAGGTGGAGGTGGCGCAGAGCTCCGTAAGTCTGGCCGAGCAGGCGCTGACGCAATCGCGGGATCGTTTCTCGGCCGGGGTGACTGACAATCTCGAAGTGGTTCAGGCGCAGGAAGCGCTGGCGGACGCGCACGAGAGTCTGATTTCGAGCCTTTATCTGCACAACCTGGCCAAGGTTTCTTATGCCCGCGCCCTGGGACGGGCCGAAGAGGGCGTCCGGGAATATTTGAAAGGGAAGTAGATTATGGAACAAACCAGCAGCGTTGTTGCCGAGTCGAAACCGCAACCGGAGGCGCGTGCGCCGCAGCCGGCATCGCCGCCATCCCCGGCCCAGCCGGACAGCGAAGCGGGCTATCAGCGGCGGTCCGCGTTTTTGAGCCATCCACGCACCAGGTGGGGGCTTATTTTTGCTGGCCTCGTGATTCTGACGGGAGTTTTCTTTCTGTGGCGGTATCTCGCGAGCTACGAATCGACCGACGACGCGCAGATTGACGGGCACGTGAATTCGGTGAGCGCGCGCGTCAGCGGGCATGTGCTGAAGCTCAACGTGCAGGACAACCAGTACGTGGAAAGAGGAACGGTGCTGGTGGAAATCGACCCCGCAGACTATGAAGTCGCGGTGGCGCAAGCGCGCGCTGAGTATGCTGACGCCCAGGCGCAGGCCGCAGCCGCCGGTATTAATGTCCCGATCACCGACGTGAGTTCTTCGAGCCAGGTGAGCGGCGCGCAGGCGGGTGTTTCCGGTGCGCAGGCTGGAATCTCGGCTGCCCGCCAGCAATATGAAGCGGCCAAATCGCAGGTGGTTGAGGCGGACGCCAACAATGTCAAAGCTCAGAATGATCTTGTCCGTTACAAGCAACTGATCGAGAAGCAGGAAATTTCGCAGCAGCAGTACGATCAGGCCGTCGCCAGCGCCCAGGCAGCCGCTGCCACTTTGCTGGCTGCACGCGCCAGCGCCGACTCTTACGCGGCGCAGATCGAACAGGCGCAGAGCAAACTGGTGCAGGCCGGCGCCGATCTTCGAACTGCCGACACCGCGCCGCAGACGATGCGAGCAACGCGTGCGCGCGCCCTTTCCGCGCAAGCCAATGCGGAGCGCAAGAAAGCCGAATTGGATCAGGCTGAGTTGAATCTTCTGTACACGAAAGTGATCGCGCCGGTCAGTGGAGCGGTCAGCAACCGCACCGTCGAGGTTGGTCAAAACGTGCAGCCGGGGCAGGAAATGATGAAGGTGATTCCGCTCGATTACACGGACCTATGGGTCACAGCTGACTTCAAAGAGACGCAGCTTAAGAAGATGAAGCCCGGGTTAGCGGCGGAGATCGCGGTCGATGCGACTGGAAAGACCTACAAGGGGCATGTCGATTCGATCGCCGGCGCCAGCGGCGCGCGCTTCAGCCTGCTGCCGCCCGAAAACGCTACCGGCAACTACGTCAAAGTTGTGCAGCGGATACCAGTGAAGATCGTGTTTGAGGCGAGCGAGAACAAGGGACATGAGTTGCGGCCGGGGATGTCGGTGGTGCCGAAGGTGTGGCTTAAATAGAGGCATTGAATCATTGAGACATTGAGACATTTAATCATTGCGAGATTGAATCAATAGGGTTCGCTTAGGTTGGGATTGGAATGGGCGCTGCTTCGATCACCATGAATGACGCCGCCGAATGGCGTCCGGCGGTTAATCCTTGGATCATTGCGCTCACGGTGACCCTGGCCACGTTCATGGAAGTGCTGGACACCAGCATCGCCAACGTGGCGCTGCCGCATATCGCGGGCAGTCTTTCGGCGGGTCAGGACGAGAGCACCTGGGTGCTTACGTCTTATCTGGTTTCGAACGCTATCGTGCTGCCGCTGAGCGGCTGGCTCTCTTCGATCATCGGTCGGAAGCACTTTTACATGGGTTGTGTCGCGCTGTTCACCATCAGCTCGTTTCTGTGCGGGCTCGCCCCGAATCTCCCGATGCTGATCGTGTTCCGCATTCTTCAAGGTGCGGGCGGCGGCGGCTTGCAGCCGAGCGAGCAGGCCATCCTGGCCGACACTTTTGCTCCCGCCAAGCGCGGCATGGCATTTGCGGTTTATGGCATAGCGGTAGTGATGGCTCCGGCAATCGGTCCAACACTTGGCGGTTGGATCACCGACAATTTCACCTGGCGTTGGATTTTCTTCATCAATATCCCGGTTGGGATTCTTTCGCTCCTGCTGACGTCGCGGCTAATTCAGGATCCTCCGTATTTCAAGCGGCGCAAATTGAAAGAAACCCGAATTGACTACACTGGACTCGGTTTCGTCGCGCTCGGGCTTGGAACGCTGCAAGTGGTCCTCGATAAAGGGCAGCGCGACGACTGGTTCGAATCACACTTCATACTATGGCTGACTGTGATCTCGGTGGCTTCTCTAATTTTCGTCATTTTCTGGGAGTGGCACCACAAAGATCCCATCATCGACCTGCATTTATTTCGCGAACGTACTTTTGCCACCGCAAACTTTCTTATGTTCATGCTGGGGTTTGCGCTGCTCGGCAGCACTCTGTTGTTGCCGCTGTTCATGCAGACGCTCCTCGGGTACACGGCCGAACGGGCCGGATTGGCGCTCATGCCGGGCGGGTTCACGATTATGGTGGCCATGCCGATTGTCGGGTTTCTGCTTTCCCGTTACAGCCCGCGGTATTTGATGATGTTTGGTTTATCGATGCTCTCGTTTTCGCTGTTCCATATGACTTCGTTCGATCTGGGTATCGATTTCCGCACGGTGACGATGGCACGGGCCTTCCAGGCGTTGGGCCTCGCTTTCCTGTTTGTGCCGATCAATACCACCGCGTATTCCGGCCTGCCACGCGATAAGAACAATGCCGCATCGGGATTGATGAACCTGGCTCGAAATATTGGAGGCAGCGTCGGGATCTCCGTTGTCACTACGCTGCTGGCGCGTCGCACGCAGTTTCATCAGGTGCGGCTCTCGGAGAATCTGAGCGCCGCTAATCCTCAGTTTCAGTCAGCGCTGCACGGGATTACGAGTACTTTTTCGGGCGGCGGCTCGGGACCGGGAACCGCGCTGCAACAGGCCTATGCGCTGATGCAGGCGAATGTGATCCGGCAGGCGACGATGCTGGCCTATATCGATAATTTCTGGTTGCTTGGGGTTGTGATCTTTTGTTTAATTCCTTGTGTGTTCCTGATCAGGAAGGCGAAGCCGGGCGGCGAGATTGTCGTACACTAGTGGATGGTTGGGGGACGGGCTAGACGCCCGTCGGTCCACGTATGACTGCAGGAGGTTCGCGATGTTTCGCATCGTCACAATCGAACGCGAATTTGGCAGCGGGGGCGGAGGCATTGCCTGCGAATTGGGCCGGCGCCTGGGGTGGAAGGTATGGGACCAGCAACTAACCTGTGAGATCGCCAAGCGCGCGCAGGTGTCGGAAGCGGCGGTGGCTTTGTGCGATGAGCGTGTTGACAGCCGTCTTTACCGTTTGGCGAAAACCTTCTGGCGAGGCAGTTACGAACGGAGCATTCCTCTGGCCGCCTCTCACTCGTTTGATACAGATCGCATGATGGCCATGGTGGGAGACATCATGAGCACGATTGCGGAGGAAGGGAATGCGGTGATTGTTGGCCGCGGCGCGCCGTTTTTCCTGCGCGAACGCGAAGATACTTTCCGCGTTTTTACGTATGCTCCTCGCCATGAAAAGATTCGGCGCGTGGTGGCCATGGGCAAGAGCCGCGCGGAGGCCGAAGACCTGGTGGAGAATGTGGACAAGGAGCGGATCGCGTATATCAAACACTACTTCAATGCCGACTGGCCGAGGCGCGAGCTCTATCACATGATGATAAATACGGTAGTCGGGGACGAGAACGTCATTGCTACGATTCTGAATGGTATGCAGACGCTCGAAGCGCAGACTGAAGAGACGGCGCTGCGCGGGGTTCGCTGAAGTTCTTCTGCAATCAAGGCGCAATCACGCAGGCCTCGACATTCGGCTCCGGCCGTCACCCAAATTCCTGCCCTTACACTTCTGCAGTTGCACTCCTGCCCTTACACTGAAGATGGATTATGACCGGGCTACGAATCGATATATGGCTGTGGGCCGCGAGATTTTTCAAGACGCGCGCGCTGGCTAAACGTGCCTGCGAACTGGGCAGGATCGAGTCGAACGGCCAACCGGCGAAGCCGGCACGCGAGGTCCGTGTTGGCGACCGGCTGCGAGTGGCGACGGAGGGCGGCGACTTTCAGGTGGAGGTGCTGCTGTTGAGTGCAGTGCGTGGTCCGGCTTCGGTTGCCCGCGGACTTTATTTCGAGACGGAGGCCAGCCGTGAATTGCGGAAGAAGGTGGCAGACGAGCGAAAAGCGATGAAACAGTTCGGAGAGTTACCCACAGGCAGGCCATCAAAACGCGAGCGGCGGAAGATTATCCAGTTCCGGGGGAGAGCCTGATCCAAGTGAATTAGCGCTCAATCCAGAGTGATTCAGGAGACTCGAATCCGGACATTAGTTAGTTGGGTTTCTTCTTGCCGAAAAGGCCGCTTAATCCGCCCAAAGGATTGCTCTTGCCTCCGTTCATCAGGCCTTTGAGTTGACTGTTTGCCATCCCTTTCATATCGGGCAGGAAGGTTGGATTTGAAGTGGTGCCGGTAATGTTCACGGGAATACCGCCGCTGCCTTTGCTGCCGAGGCCAGCCATTTGGGTGAGACCGGAGACGGCGCCTCCGTTGAGGTTGGCTACCATTTTGAAGTCCAGGGCGTTGCTGGGGCTGATGGAGCCTGCTCCGGTGACGGTTCCTAGGGCGGGGATCACGAGGTTGATCTTGTCGAGGCGCGTGCCGTCGGGCGTGTAGCGCACATCGGAACTCAGGTTTTGAATATCGGTGTCGTTGCTATTACCGGTGCTGGCCTGCTTGCCGGTGAGGGCGGAGATTGCCGACAGCTTGGAGGCTAGGTTGAAACCGGTGAGTGCGGAGTTGTTCATCTTTACCCAGCCGGTTGAGACCAGCTTGTTGAGCGGACCTGAGGAATCGAGTTCGACTGAAAGCGTTCCTCCCTTGAGGCGCGAACCGGTGGGAAGGACGACGCCGACTGCGGGGAGCGCAGCTTCCAGGTCGTCGACGGGCATGGCTTGTCCGTTCAGTTTGGTGTGGATGGACGTGGTTTCGCCGTGCATGTCGTAAGTGCCGCCGAGTTTGGCCAGCGCCTTGCCGATCATGACGTCGCCCTGCATTATCTTTCCTGACTCATTCTTCAGGTCGTGCTCGACTGCGAAGACGATCTGGACGGGTTCTCCGGCGGGCGAACCTTTCGGAACTAACTTCAACGATGTGGCCTTCAAGGTTCCATTGGCTTTTGCAATATGGCCGTCGGAGGTCAGCGTGCCGTCGAAATCAGCCGAGCCGGTGATGCCCAACTCCGGATCGACGAGCGCCGACTGGGAGAGATCGAGCTTCTTCATCGTCAGCTTAGCTTGCACTGGCGTGAGCGCAGTATCGGTCGAATTGATTGGACCGGCGGTGCCATCGATTTTCAGGCTGCCGCCGCCGGGGAGGCCTACGGAAGCGACCACGGGAAATGAGTTCGTAAAAGAGAAATTGCTCATCGTGATGTTGACGTTGTTGTACACGATGGGTTTGCGCTTGCCGGAAAGGGATCCGACGGTGACGGTTCCGTCGTTCAGGTCTAGTTTGGCGACGTTCACGTTCGACGGCGTGCTGGACGTTTTTTCGGCTGGCTGCGCCGACTTTCCCAGCGAGGAGAAATTCCAGACTCCCTCGCGGTTTCGGAGCAACATCATTTCGGGATGATCAATGACGATCCTGGTGATGTTGAGCTGCTTGCTGAAAATGAGCGGCATCAGTTCCACGCCCACCTGGAGCGATTTCGCCTGGATAAACGGGGCGGTGCTGAACTTGGGATCGTCGGCGATGGAGAGTTGGTCGGCGCCCACACTGCCGGAGAAGACGCCGAGGCTTAAATTGCCGACTTTCACTGGACGTCCCAGCGTCGTGCTGAGGGTCGACTCGATCTGGGGACGGAAATTGTTGACGTTCACGAGCAACGGGACGGCGATGGCGATGACGATCAATAGGGCGACGACAATGCCTGCAACTTTGAGGGCGGTTTTCACAACATACCTCCTGAAGGGCGGGACCCGACGCGGACGGCGGTCGGTGGAGATCGTAGTCAGAGATCATTGTCAGTCTACCAAAACGCGAGTCGTTGGTCGCTAGTCGTTCGCGACCGCTGATTTTAACAATGACTGATGACTGATGACTGTCGACTAGCGACTTGAATTGACTACTTGCGTCGTCAGACGTTGAGCTGCGGGCACCTCGGCCGCTCAGCTTAATATTGGCCGGGCGAGGACGCCCGGCTCTCCACGGGCTACGGCGACGTTATAAGATAGCGCGAAGGATGGAGTCGATCCACTGTGGCAGCTTCTAACTTGTATCCCTCGGTGCAGGACGAAGTGGCGCGGCTGGCCGGCTCGGCGGAGGTGCGCTCCGCGTTCGAGCGGTTCCGCTCGCGGGAATCTCAGTTTGCGCTGTGGCAGATGGAGGCTACGCGGGTGGCTGCGCCTCCGTTCGGAGAGGCGGCGCGGGGGGCGTGGCTGGCCGACCGCTTTCGCGAACTCGGGCTCACTGACGTGCAAGTGGATGAGGTCGGCAATGTGTTCGGCGTTCGTCCCGGATACGGAAGCCGTTTCGTAGCGCTCAGCGCGCATATTGATACGGTGTTTCCGGCGACCACGCCGTTGAACATCCGGCAGCAGGGCAGCCGGCTGTATGGCCCGGGGGTGTCCGACAACGGCGCGGGCATTGCGGCGCTGCTGGCCGTGGTGAGTGTGCTGGGAAGCGCGCGAATTTCGCATGCGCTGCCGTTTGTGTTTATTGGGAACGTCGGGGAAGAAGGCGAAGGCGACCTGCGCGGCATGCGGCACGTTTTCGCGACGCCGCGCTGGCGGGATGCGATTGCCTACAGCGTAGTTGTCGATGGAGCGGGAGCGGACACGGTGGTGGCCGAGGCCCTGGGCAGCCGCCGCTTCGAAGTGATCGTTCGCGGCCCGGGAGGGCACTCGTGGAGCGACTTCGGCACGCCCAATCCGATTATTGCGCTCTCCCGCGCGATCGAGGTCTTCAGTCAAACGCCGTTGCCAGCCTCGCCGAAGACAACATTCAATGTCGGCGTGATTCGGGGTGGGACTTCCGTGAATTCGATTCCTGAATCCGCCAGCATGCGGGTCGATTTGCGCTCCACATCTACGGCGGAAATTGACCGGCTGGAGCGGGCGCTGTTCGTCGCGCTGGAGCAGGCGGTGGCAGCGGAAAATCGAGCGGCTGCGCAACTGGGAGCGCGGAAACCGCTGGTAGTGCAGAGCGAGGTGGTGGAGATTGGGAATCGTCCGGCGGGCGAACTGGCGGCGGATGCGCGGCTTCTCAAGGTGATTCGCGCGGTGGATGCGCAGTTGGGCAACACGGCGCAGGTGCAGCGGGCGTCGACGGATGCCAATATTCCGCTATCGCTCGGCCGCGAGGCCATCGCGATCGGGGGCGGCGGCTCTGGAGGCGGTGCGCACACGTTGCAAGAATGGTTCGACTGCAATGGACGGGAGCTGGGACTAAGGCGCATTCTGCTTACAATGCTGACACTGTCGGGAGTAGGAGAATGAGGAAGCGAATCGCTCTGATTGTGCTGTTGGGCTTGGCGTCTGGCGGGTTGGCGCAGAGCGGCGTCTCACCCGAGAGCGCGCAGTCGAGTGTGCAGTCGAGCGCGCAGAAGGCGAAAGCGGACCTGATCTTTACTCACGGCAACATCTTTACCGGAGTGGTCGATGCGGCGGCTTCGCTGGGGTCGGGCAAGCGCGCGGAAGCGCTGGCGGTGCTGGGCGACCGGATCCTCGCGGTGGGGGCGCGCGACGAGATCATGAAGTTGAAGGGGCCGGAGACGAAGATTGTGGATCTGGATGGTCACTTCGTGATGCCCGGATTCAATGACGCCCATATGCATTTGGCGAGCGCCGGCCTGGAGAAGATGAATGTCAACATGGTTGGCGCGAAGACGCTTGATGAGTTCCGCGATCGGTTGCGGGCCAAGGTTGAGGCCGCCGGTCCCGCGGAATGGGTGGTCGGGGAAGGGTGGGACGAGACTCTGTGGCCGGTCAAGGTTCTGCCCACGCGGTGGGATCTGGATGAAGTAAGCGGCAACCACCCGGTCTATCTCGAGCGTGTCGACGGACACATTGGCGTGGCGAACACGCGCGCCTTGCAACTGGCCAGCATCACCGTCGCGAGTCGCGATCCGGAGGGCGGAAAGATCGATCGCGATGACTCCGGCACGCCCACCGGCGTTCTGCGCGAGAAAGCGCAAGAGGCGGTGCAGGCGGTGATTCCCAAGCCGACGCACGAGAAGCGGCGGCAAGCTATCGAACTGGCGCTGGCGGATCTGGCGAGTCACGGCGTTACGTCCGCGCAGGACTACTCGCAGTGGGACGACTTTCAGATTTACGAGGAACTCGAGCACGATGGAAAGCTGACCGCGAGGATTTCAGAGTGGCTGCCTTTCGATGACTCGATCGAAGAACTGAACAAGAAACGCGACTCGCATGCTGCGTCCGATGACATGCTCCACACCGGGATGCTGAAGGGATTCATGGATGGTTCGCTTGGCTCGAAAACGGCGGCGTTGCTTGAGCCCTACAGCGACGATCCGAAGAATAGCGGTCTGCCGCAATACGAAGCGGGCAAGCTGAATGCGATGACGAAGGAGCGGGTACTGGCGGGATATCAGATCGGCTTCCATGCCATCGGTGACAAGGGAGTGCAGATGGCGCTCGACGCGTTTGCCGAGGCAGAGAAGGCGGCGAAAGACGGCAAGGTGAAGGCTGTTGATGGTGGAACGGATTATCGGCTCCGCGTTGAGCACGCGCAGGTGACCACTCCGCAGCAGATTTTGCGGTTCAAGGAACTGAAAGTGATCGCCTCCATGCAGCCGAGCCATCTGCTGACGGATATGAACTGGGCCGAGTCGCGTCTGGGGGCGAAGCGCGCGGAGCATTCCTATGCGTGGGCAGAGTTCCTTCGACGCGGAGTGGTGCTGGCTTTTGGCACGGATTATCCGGTTGAGCCGGTAACGCCGTTTCGCGGGCTCTACGCGGCGCTCACCCGTATGAGTGAAGACGGAAAGAAGAGTTATTATCCCGATCAGAAACTGAACATCGAGCAGGCGATTGCGGCTTACACGACGGGCGCGGCGTTTGCCGAGTTTGCGGAGAAGCAAAAAGGCAAACTGGAGCCGGGGATGCTGGCCGACTTTATCGTGCTTGATCAGGACATCACGGCGGCCCTGCCACCGAAAATCCAGGGGACGAAGGTTCTGCGGACGGTGGTTGGCGGCAAGACGGTCTACGAAGCGAAGTAGCGCTGCTTGCGCGAGGCCTCGGTAAGAAAATGAATTTTCTGAAGAGCTTCGGAGCCTGGTCGGTACTTACATGCTTGCCTCCGCTAGTACTGGTATCAACGGATTTCTCCCAGTTTAGAACCAGCGACCTTCTGATTTTTCTCCCGTTCTTTTTGATTCCGGCGGTTGGATGCGCGATTTTGTGGATTCCATGGGTTCGCCGGCACACGAAAGGAGCAGGTTGGGTCACGGGAGTTGCGCTAGGTATCTTTTTGCCGTTTCTCGCTGGACTTGTCTACGTGCAACTTTATCCGAGCTTTGAAGATGGACCGATTCTTCCTGGTGCGGTACTTATGGCTGTCCCAAGCGGCGTCGGAGGAGGAATCGCCGGCTGGTTGCGATCCAGGCACGGGCGAAACCTCGCCAAGGCTCCCGTCGATTCACGTTGAGATAGCGTCCGGCAAAATCGTCAACGCCTCCGGGGCTGCTCGAGCAGGGCAAACTCTGTCCCTTTCCGATGCTTCGCCAACTCCGCTTCGTAGCGAGATGGCAATAGCTGATTGCCATTGTCCCGGGTGGGCGTCCAAAACTCTGACAGGAAACAGCGGTTCTCGTAACAGTGGAAGACGACTTGGCCAGTCTCGCCGACGCGCCGTCCGCTTACCGGATTGGCGATCCCGATGAAGACCGATTTGCCGGTGG
>Ga0210407_10000259_pt1 | contig 63972 bp, 44 predicted proteins | sample IncBWC27MmetaG_FD_150860 | JGI IMG/M metagenome (GOLD analysis project Ga0210407, IMG submission 150860) | Forest soil microbial communities from Barre Woods Harvard Forest LTER site, Petersham, Massachusetts, United States - Inc-BW-C-27-M | ecosystem: Environmental > Terrestrial > Soil >...
ACTGGCCAGGTCCGCAACATCGCGGAAGTCACGACCGCGGTCGCAACGGGCGATCTCTCCAAGAAGATCACGGTAGATGTAAAGGGGGAGATTCTCGAACTGAAGAACACGATCAACACCATGGTCGATCAGCTCAGTTCCTTCGCAGCGGAAGTGACGCGGGTGGCGCGCGAAGTCGGCACCGAAGGCAGACTTGGCGGTCAAGCTGACGTGCCCGGCGTCGCCGGCACATGGAAGGATCTCACCGACTCAGTGAACTCGATGGCGGGAAACCTCACTGCGCAGGTGCGAAACATTGCGCTGGTGACGACGGCGGTCGCGCGTGGCGATTTGTCGAAGAAAATCACTGTCGATGTTCGTGGTGAAATTCTGGAGCTCAAAGACACGATCAATACGATGGTCGATCAATTGCGATCGTTCGGATCGGAAGTGACGCGGGTGGCGCGCGAAGTCGGCAGCGAAGGAAAACTCGGTGGGCAGGCTGATGTGCGCGGCGTCGCCGGGACATGGAAGGATTTGACGGACAACGTCAACATGATGGCGGGCAATCTGACCGCTCAGGTCCGCAACATTGCTGAGGTGACAACCGCGATTGCGAACGGCGATCTCTCGCGAAAAATCACGGTCGATGTGCAGGGCGAAATCCTCGAGATGAAGAATACGATCAACACACTGGTTGATCGGCTCAGCTCCTTTGCCTCGGAAGTGACACGCGTGGCGCGCGAGGTCGGCAGCGAAGGGATTCTCGGAGGTCAGGCCGAAGTGCGCGATGTCTCCGGAACGTGGAAAGATTTGACCGACTCGGTGAATTTCATGGCCGGCAATCTCACCGCGCAAGTGCGAAATATTGCGTTGGTGACAACGGCGGTCGCGCGCGGCGATTTGTCGAAAAAGATCACGGTCGATGTAAAGGGCGAAATCGCCGAACTGAAAAACACCGTTAACACCATGGTGGACCAGCTTGGCTCGTTCGCATCGGAAGTGACACGGGTGGCGCGCGAGGTTGGAAGCGAAGGCAGTCTGGGCGGTCAGGCGGAGGTCCAGGGCGTTGCCGGAACGTGGAAGGACCTGACGGACAGCGTGAACTCGATGGCCGGTAATCTCACCGCTCAAGTCCGCAACATTGCCGATGTAACGACGGCAGTTGCGCGCGGAGACTTGTCGAAAAAGATCACGGTTGATGTGAAGGGCGAGATTTTGGAGTTGAAGAACACGATCAACACCATGGTCGATCAGCTCAGTTCGTTCGCGGCGGAAGTGACGCGCGTAGCTCGCGAAGTCGGTACGGAAGGGAAACTCGGCGGACAAGCCGATGTGCGAGGCGTGGCTGGAACGTGGAAGGATTTGACGGACAGCGTGAATTTCATGGCCGGCAACCTCACTGGCCAGGTCCGCAACATCGCGGAAGTCACGACCGCGGTCGCAACGGGCGATCTCTCCAAGAAGATCACGGTAGATGTAAAGGGGGAGATTCTCGAACTGAAGAACACGATCAACACCATGGTCGATCAGCTCAGTTCCTTCGCAGCGGAAGTGACGCGGGTGGCGCGCGAAGTCGGCACCGAAGGCAGACTTGGCGGTCAAGCTGACGTGCCCGGCGTCGCCGGCACATGGAAGGATCTCACCGACTCAGTGAACTCGATGGCGGGAAACCTCACTGCGCAGGTGCGAAACATTGCGCTGGTGACGACGGCGGTCGCGCGCGGCGATTTGTCGAAGAAAATCACTGTCGATGTTCGCGGTGAAATTCTGGAGTTGAAGGATACGATCAACACCATGGTCGATCAATTGCGATCGTTCGGATCGGAAGTGACGCGGGTGGCCCGCGAGGTCGGCTCGGAGGGAGCGCTCGGCGGACAAGCCCGCGTCGAGGGCGTTTCGGGAACATGGAAAGATCTTACCGATTCCGTGAATTTCATGGCCAGCAACCTTACGACACAGGTGCGAAACATCGCGGCTGTGACAACCGCGGTCGCGACGGGCGACCTGTCCAAGAAAATCACGGTCGATGTAAAGGGCGAGATTCTCGAGCTGAAGGACACCGTGAACACGATGGTTGACCAGTTGAACTCCTTTGCCTCGGAAGTGACGCGGGTGGCGCGCGAGGTGGGGACTGAAGGTAAACTCGGCGGTCAGGCGATGGTTAAGGGCGTCGGTGGCACTTGGAAGGACTTGACCGACAGCGTGAACTTCATGGCCGGCAACCTGACCAACCAGGTGCGCGGCATCGCGAAAGTGGTGACGGCGGTCGCGAATGGCGATTTGAAGCAGAAGCTGCTCGTTGAAGCGAAGGGCGAAATCGCGGAACTGGCCGACACGATCAACAGCATGACCGACACGCTCGCGATATTTGCCGATCAGACCACCACGGTGGCGCGAGAAGTCGGTGTCGAAGGAAAACTCGGCGGCCAGGCGAACGTGCCCGGCGCCGCGGGAACCTGGCGCGACCTCACCGACAACGTCAATCAACTTGCGGCGAATCTTACGACGCAGTTGCGCGCGATCGCAGATGTTGCGACGGCTGTCACCAAGGGCGATCTGACGCGATCGATCCAAGTCGCAGCCGAAGGCGAAGTCGCGTTCGTCAAAGACAACATCAACGAGATGATCCGCAACTTGAAAGACACGACGTTGCGGAACAACGAACAGGACTGGCTGAAGACAAATCTAGCCAAGTTCACCCGGATGTTGCAGGGTCAAAAGGATCTGCTCACCGTTGGGCGGCTCATTTTGTCGGAGCTGGCGCCGGTTGTGTCCGCGCATCAGGGCGTCTTCTATATCATGACGGATGGTTCCGCGGCGGAGCCGGAGCTGAAACTTCTTGCAAGCTACGCCTACCGCAAACGCAAAGGCGTGAACAATCGCTTCCGCTTGGGCGAGGGCCTGATCGGACAGGCTGCCTTGGAAAAGGAGCGCATTCTATTGACGAATGTGCCCTCTGAGTACGTGCAGATCAGCTCGGGTCTGGGCGAAGCCACCCCGATGAACATTGTGGTATTGCCGATCCTGTTCGAAGGCCAGGTCAAAGCAGTCATGGAACTTTCCTCCTTCGAGGGCTTCAACCGCACGCACCAGGCGTTTCTCGCTCAACTTACTGAAAGCATCGGCATCGTCCTGAACACGATTGAAGCGAACACCCGCACGGAAGATTTGCTCAAGCAGTCGCAATCGCTAGCGGCGGAGTTGCAAAGCCGCCAGGAAGAGCTGCAGCAGACCAACCAGGAGCTCGAGCAGAAAGCGCGACAGCTTGTCGAGCAAAACGCCGAGGTCGAGCGCAAAAACCGCGAAGTCGAGCAAGCCCGCCAGGCTCTCGAAGGCAAAGCGCACCAACTTTCGCTTACCTCGCGTTACAAATCGGAGTTCCTGGCCAACATGTCGCACGAGCTGCGCACACCGCTAAACAGTTTGCTCATTCTCGCGGACCAACTCTCATCCAATCCGCAGGGGAACCTGACGCCGAAGCAGGTAGAATTTGCGCGGACGATTCATGGCTCAGGCAGGGATTTGTTGAAGTTGATCAACGACATCCTTGACCTTTCGAAAATCGAATCGGGTACGGTGACGGTTGACGTCGGCGAAGTTCGTTTCGAAGAGATGCGGCAAAGCATGGAGCGCACCTTCCGCCATGTGGCTGACGGGAAGGGCTTGAGCTTCACCATCGAGATTGAACGCGACTTGCCGGCGGCGATTCAAACCGATGCGCAACGGCTCGATCAGGTTTTGAAAAATCTGCTCTCCAACGCATTCAAATTCACCCAACGCGGTTACGTGAATTTGCAGGTGTTCCGTGCCAGGGAAGGGTGGAACACGGATCGCGCGATGCTAAATCGCGCGCCGTCTGTGTTGGCGTTTGCGGTGAGCGACAGCGGGCTTGGCATCCCCCGTGACAAACAGAGCACCATCTTCGAAGCGTTCCACCAGGCCGATGGCAGCACCAGTCGCAGGTACGGCGGCACCGGCCTGGGTTTGGCGATCAGCCGCGAGCTGGCGCGTCTTTTGGGAGGAGAAATTTGCCTGGAGAGCGCCGAAGGACGCGGTAGCACCTTTACATTATATCTCCCGCAAATTTATACGCCGGCAGCGCGGGAAAAGGCTGCCTCACTGACGTCGCCAGCGGGAGCCGATGCGGTTGCTGAAGCTGAAGCGCGAGCTGAGGCTGCGCCGATCGATGTTTCAGTTCCGGACGACCGTGGCAACATCCTGCCTGGAGAAAAATCTGTTCTCATCGTCGAGGACGACCGCAATTTTGCACAATGGATGCTCGATTTGGCGCACGAGAAAAGTTTCAAGGCGATTGTCACGTCCCGAGGGCACTCCGCATTGTCACTGGCGCGCGAGTTTGCGCCCACAGCGATCACGCTCGACATCACCCTGCCTGACATCAACGGCTGGAAAGTCCTTGATCGCCTCAAGGCCGATCTCACCACGCGCCACATTCCAGTCTTTATCATCTCCGTGGATGAAGAGCCAGAAAATGCCCTGAAATATGGCGCGCTCTGCTTTTTTACCAAACCGATAGGTCAGGAAGATGTCGGAGCGCTGCTGAGTAAAGCCCGCGCGATGGCAGAGAAGGAATCGAAGGAGCTCCTCTTGATCGAGGACAATAAGGTTCAGCGCGAGAGCGTTCGCGAACTGATCGGAAACGAGACCGCGCATGTGGTGGAGGCGAGCAACGCTCAGGAGGCAATCAATCTGCTCAAGGAGCAGCACTTCGACTGCATCGTGCTTGATCTGATGCTACCCGACATGTCTGGATTCGAATTGATTCAACAGATTCGCGCCAAACATGAAAGGCTGCCGATAATCGTCTATACGATCAAGGATCTGACACCCGAGGAAGAGGAGAGGCTGAACCGAGCTGCTCAGATGGTCATTGTAAAAGATGTTCGCAGCCCGGAGCGGCTCTACGATCAGACTGCGTTCTGGCTCCACCGCGACGTCTCGAAGCTACCGGAACCGAAACGAGAGATGCTCAAGCGGCTCCACGATCCGGACGCCATCCTGTCACGCAAAAAAGTGCTTATCGTTGATGATGACATCCGCAACATCTTCGCCATGACCAGCCTGCTGGAGCGTTACAAGATGGAAGTCATCTCCGCCGAGACCGGCAAAGCTGCGATCAAATTGCTTGAAAGCGCGGCCAGTGTCGATCTTGTTCTAATGGACATCATGCTCCCGGAAATGGACGGCTATGAGACGATGCGCGCGATCCGCAAAATGTATGGGTTCGAGTCGCTACCAATCATCGCACTCACTGCTAAGGCGATGAAAGGCGATAGGGAAAAATGCATCGATGCGGGAGCGAGCGACTACATCGCCAAACCGGTGGATACCGAACGAACCCTCATGCTTCTGCGAACCTGGCTGCAGCGCTAAATGTCATCTCCCTTACAGAACAACGGCGCCACCGACGATGAGAAGGTGAATATCCTGATCGTCGATGATCGGCCGGACAAGTTGCTCGCGCATGAGGTCGTCCTCTCTGAGTTGAATCAGAACATTGTCTGCGCGCGATCCGGGAAAGAGGCGTTGCGCTGCCTCTTGCAAAACGATTTCGCCGTCATCCTCCTGGACGTGAATATGCCAGGCATGGACGGCTTCGAAACTGCGGCGCTCATCCGGCAGCGGCCTCGTTCCGAGACAACGCCAATCATTTTTATCAGCGCGATGAACGACAGCGAGAATTTTATGTCGCGTGGCTACTCGTTAGGCGCAGTCGATTACATTCTCGCGCCGGTGGTGCCGGAAATTCTGCGCGCCAAGCTGGCCGTCTTTGTCGATTTGTACAAGAAGACGGAACAAGTAAAACGGCAGGCCGAGGAACGCGCCACGTTTGCCAGGGAACAGGCTGCCCGAGCCGAGGCCGAGGCGCGACAGGAGCGTCTCGCCTTTCTAGCGCACGCCAGTAAAGTGCTCGGCGGATCGCTCGAGTGTAAAGAAACACTTCAGAACCTGGCGCAACTGATCGTGCCTAAAATCGCCGATTTCTGCGTGGTGCACACTGCGGAGGAGAATGACTCATTGTGTCCCGTTGCCGTCGCACATGCAGATTCGCGCGACTACCCGAAATTGCGAGCGCTGGCGGAACAATTTCCAACGAGCCACGCTGCTTGCCAGAGCGGGAAACGTGTATTCGAAACGGGCAGATCCGAAATCCACTGCGACCTCAACGACGGCGCGTTGCAGGAATTATTCGACCAGCCAGCCGATCGCGACTTCGTTCGATCGATGGACGTGACTGCGTTCATCGCGGTCCCTCTTCGCACCAGAGACCGCCTTCTTGGGACGATCACCATGATCAACGTGAGTGCCCACAGAGAATGCGGACCGGATGAGCTGTCACTGGCGGAGGAGTTGGCGCAGCGCGCCGGGCTCGCGCTGGACAACGCCGGCCTCTACGATGCGGCGCAAAAGGCAAGAATGGACGCCGAGCGGGCGAATCAGGCGAAAGATGGCTTTCTTGCCATGCTCAGTCACGAATTGCGCACGCCTCTCACTCCGGTGCTCACCTCCGTTCTCGCGCTCGAAGCCGAGGAGAATCTTCCCGAAGAGACGCGAGAATCTTTGCAGATGATTCGGCGCAACGTCGAGCTGGAGGCGCGCCTAATCGACGATCTGCTCGATCTCACCCGGATCAGCAAAGGCAAGGTTCAACTCAGCCGGGAAGTGGTGGATGCTCATCTCTTATTGCGTAATGCGGTCGATATTTGCCAGTCTGAGATCGAGCAGAAAAAACTCGCGCTTCAGCTCGATCTCGCGGCTTCGAAAGTTGATCTCCTCGCCGACCCGGCGCGCTTGCAACAAATCTTTTGGAACCTGATCAAAAACGCAGTGAAATTTACTCCCAAGGGCGGACGGCTTACCATCAACACGAGGAACGAAGCCGGCGGAGAATTGCGTGTGTCGATCACCGATACCGGTCTCGGAATCGATCCGGACGCGCTCCCGAAAATCTTTGATGCTTTTGAGCAAGCGGACCAAACGCGACTGGGCGGACTCGGACTGGGCCTCGCCATTAGCAAAGCGCTGATCGAAATGCACGATGGCCACATTGTTGCCGAGAGCGGCGGTCGGGGGCAGGGATCGACCTTTTCGGTTTTCTTTCCGGTGGCTGAAGGCGAAGCCAGGCAGATTTCAAGCACTGCGCCATCGCCCCATCGTTCCCGAAAATCGCTGCGTATCTTGCTGGTCGAAGATCACGAGGATACGAATCGGTCACTCACAAATCTTCTGCGCCGCCGCGGCTATCATGTCCAGCCGGCGACGACTTTCCGTGCCGCGCTCGACTACGCAGCGAACGAACAGTTTGATGTGCTCGTGAGCGACATCGGTCTGCCCGACGGCTCGGGGATCGATTTGCTGCAGAAACTCAATACCGCTCGACCAATCCCCGGAATCGCGCTCACCGGCTTCGGGATGGAAAGCGACATTCGTCAAAGTCGCGACGTGGGTTTTTCCCATCACCTGATTAAGCCGGTCGATCTCAATAGGCTCGATTCGATTATTCAAGAGGTGGCCGTGGCAGGCCACGCGGCTTAGTCTCGCTCGAATGGTAATATTGTGGCCTTCCGCGGTCCGGCATCGGCCGATTTATGACATCCGCCAAAAATCCAGGGGTCACGTCGAATTCTAATCGGCTGAGATCGAATAATTTGGCGCTCCCAACCAATTCCATCCGTCGGATTTTATTACTTTCTTGCTTTGCGATAGAATTTTCATTGTTTCCTATTTCCCTTCTGCGACTTATGGATCAGGGTGACGTGAGTGACTATCTTAAACTGTCGGCGTAATTTACAATTACTCGCATCTTGTAAAAAGTGGTGCTAATAAAATTTAGAATTTAATAGGCTTTTAATCAGGAGCTTATGCGATCGAAACCAGAGACTTCTTTTAGTTGGCACACGACCAGCTACCGTTTTCGTGCGATCTTTATCCGCAGTCATCCTGTCTTGCCGGGCGCCCGCGGAGAGACTGTTTTTTACTCATCTTCTCATGAACCGTAAAGCTTCAGTGGTTTGGAGAGGAAATCTGCGAGATGGCACAGGTACACTGAGCACGGAGAGCGGCTTGCTGCGCGATACCGAGTACTCCTTCCGGACGCGATTTGAAAAAGGGAGCGGAAAAGATGGGAACGGAACAAACCTGGAGGAACTGATTGCCGCCTCGCTGGGCGGATGTTTTTCCATGACGCTCTCCGATGAGTTGGAGCGCTCGGGACTTCATCCCGAGAGGATTGAGACAACGGCGATTGCCACCCTGGAAGAATCAAAAGGCAGTTGGGCGCTCACTCGGATCGAGCTCGAGGTGCGCGCCAAGATTCCAAACGCAACTCAAAATCACTTCATCGATGCGGCTCTGGCGGCGAAAACAAATAGCCCTATGGCGCGGCTGCTGAATACGAATATTTCGATGATCGCCCACCTCGATGCGTGAAATCGAGGAGCAAAACAAATCACATCAGCGCCCGCTGGCTGCGAAGTCAGTGATGGTTTGCAGATAGGCTTTGAGCGCCGCAGAGGGGTTCTCTTTTTTCCAGGCAATGCACGATTGGGACGCGACCGACGGGCTAATGGGACGAAACGAGACCTTTTCACCCGGGAGTTTCTTAATCTGATCGGGCAAAAGAGCGACGCCTAATCCCGATTCCACCGCCTGGATGAGAGTTCGTTCCGTATTGGCTTCCTGCAAAATCTTGGGTCTAAGGCGAGCTTGCCGGCAGGTTGTGATCAACCAGTCGCGATAACCAGGGTAACTTGCCTCCGATAGACTTATAAAAAACATCGGTTCCAAGTCTTTCAATTTGATTGCTGTTTTTTTTGCCAGAGGATTATTTTTTGCCAGTGCCGCGACCGTTTTGTAGGACGCAATCAGCTGAAACTCCAAACCGGGTTCCGCAATCGGCTTTTGGAATCCGACGAAACCAATATCAATTTTGCCATCCTCCAGTGCACGAAACTGATCGCCGCACGTCATATCGAAAAGATTAATAGAAACCGTGGGGAGTGAGCACTGGAATGCGGCGAGGCTGGCCGGAAGCACGCTGTAGAAAAGATTCGCGACGTAGCCGATATTGAGACGAAGCCTCTCTCGCCCGTTTAAACGCTGGACGGCTTGGACAATCTCCGCGCTGTGCGCGAGAACGCGCTTCGCATCGGCCAAAAAGAACTTTCCCTCTTCCGTCAGGCTGACCCGGCGCTTAGTGCGATCGAACAAGCGCACCCCGATTCTTTCTTCCAAATCTTTGATCTGCCGGGTGAGTGACGGCTGCGCGAGACGCAGCTTTTGTGCGGCTTTTGTAAAGCTGAGCGCATCGGCAACAGCTACAAAATATCGAAGATGACGCAGTTCCATATTGGCAAAAGCACATCTTAACGTAAACGTGTTTCGCTTGTATAGCTAAAAAGCATTAGTCGATTTTGAAGCGCAGTCTTCGGTTTCATAGCCGAAAGCAATCGAAAATGACGCGCATGAATTGAAGCGACGCAGTCTCCAGCGCGGCGAAAGTTATTCACAGTCCCACCGCTGGCAGTTCTTGGGTGTCGAGAATTTCCAAGATTTTTCGTTGGCATTAACTTGGAAAACTGACGCGATGCGCGACAGTGTTTATAGGTCAAGGCCTCATATATGGATAAGGCTCCGTCCACTCTCATCATTCCCGTTCACCGCACGCATCGCTTTCGCAGTTTGTTGCAGAATCAGCGACGATTCGCAGTCGGACCTGGCTCCACAAAAGTTGACGCGCGGTTGTCACCAAACTTTCACATGACCGTCGCTTGCGATGGAATGGGCTGCCGCGATTTTGCGAGCGGTGTGCCGGGCCATATTTGCCACTTATAGCCTCCAAGCATTTCTCAACAAGAAACAAGGTATTAGCCCATTAGATGCAAATCTGGTACAAACATCACCCCCCCAAAGACATGGCTTCAATGAGAGTTTTATGAGAGTTTACAATTTCGCCTTGAAAGCGGGGGTATCGACCTCGGTACTCGCAGCAAAAGTTTTGGAGCTTGATCGCGGAGAAGTTCGCCTTCTGGGACTTTTATTGGATTTCTGAGAACTTCGTTTTCCAATTTTCTTGGAAAGCTGGTGAGATGGTTTTCCCGGGCGACTCTAGCCTGCCGGAGCGGAGGGGAATCATTTCGGACGGAAATTGTGTCGCCACGGTCTAAAGCTCTCTCGAAGATTTTCGAGAACTTCGAGCCGCAAATTCCGGAGAAGGATAGGGAGATGAAGAAGGGGACTGAAGGGCAGTTACGACTGCAGGCTGGCCCGCGATCTTCAAGTTCTCCAGAAGCTGACCTATCTCCAAATGTGGCGCGAAAGTAGAACACGCGGTGGCTGTGCAATGAGGCCGGCCGGGCTTAAAATGACGCCTGCGAGCTTGCGGCGTTTGAGGCCAATTTCGATTTTTAGTTGCAACGTGGACCGCGTAGGTTGCTCATCTTTAGTCGTAAGCAACTCCGCAGAATTTTCTTTGGCGACAGGGTTCGCGACCCTGGCACGAATACTGATAACAGGCAGCCACAGTGAGCGCGCCAAAAGGACAAGAAGATCAACTTCGCGGCTGGAAAAAAATGGACGACGCAAACGTTTCTATTGACGTGAGAGCAGGAGTTATGGTTCTCTAAAGGTTCTTGTAATTACAGTGCCCATAATACATACGACCCCGGGCACTCGGTGGACATCTTAAGAAAATTAGAATGAAAGGTTTCGTCCGTAAAATTGGGCGACCGACCAAGGGCGGCAGCTTGCCCGGTAGCGTCGGTGCGCGAAGCGCTCGAAGCGAGGAAGCTAAGCAGCGCGCTGGGGGAACACCGCCACGGCCTAACGGTGAATCATCTGGAAATGGCGCGATTTCGCCTAACGATGAGCTCTCATCTTTCCTGCGGGACGCAGTAGTGGAACTCGTCTCTTCAGAATCCGTGGCGAGTTCTGGCTCTGACTTGGCGGATGGGGCGCGCGAATTGTCTGAGCGGTTGGATCGCAGAACGCCTCCTCAGTGCAGATTTCCACGGGCCAATCCACACCAGATATTTGACGGCGCCGAGTTGAACGGCGCCGAGCTTTTTCATATCCCTCGGTGGAAACGAATTCTCGACCTCACTTGCATTTTTCTCACGCTGCCAATCTGGATGCCGCTCATGATCTTGCTCATGGCATGGGTACGGTTCACGTCGCCGGGACCCATTTTTTATCGTCAGGAACGTGTCGGGTATCGACGAGGTCGTTTCATGATTTTCAAATTCCGAACAATGCGCGTCGGCGCCGAGACTAAAACACATGAAGAATATTTCGCGTATTTAATGCGCGCTGATTGTCCGATGGCAAAATTGGATGTCAAGGGCGATCCGCGCCTTATTGCCTGCGCAGGTTTCCTTCGCGCCAGTGGCCTGGATGAATTACCCCAGATTTTTAACGTTCTTCGGGGAGAAATGAGTTTGGTTGGTCCGCGTCCATGCCTTCCTAATGAATCTCAGTGTTATAGAAGGTGCCAACGAAAACGATTTAATGCCCCGCCCGGTCTCACTGGTTATTGGCAGGTCAATGGCAAGAACAAAACCACGTTCAAGAAAATGGTGGCCATGGACATATTTTATGCGCGTAACATGTCGGTCTGGCTTGATCTCGGGATCATATTGAAAACGATCCCGGTCTTGATATGGGAAGCCCTCGAATTTCGCGCCGAGTCGCGCCGGCAATCGCGCCCAAAATCTATTCGGCAGGCCGTTCCGATGACCGAGAGCCTCAACGGAGAAGTGAAGAAAATATGAGAACACCGATCTCAGTGGGTGTAGTTGGCTGCGGATACTGGGGACCGCTCCTCGTGCGGAATTTTAGAAGCCTGACCGACTGTACTCTCAAGGCCGTGTGCGACACGAGCGAAGCGCGTTTGAAGCACTTAAGGGGATTATATCCAGATGTCGAGGGGGTAATAGATTATCAGCATTTTTTTAACGATTTCGCTTTGGATGCGATTGTTATCGCTACGCCGGTCAAGTATCACTTTTCTTTAGCTAAAGCCAGTCTGCTGGCCGGCAAACATACATTCATCGAGAAACCAATGGCATCCTCCTCCGCCGAGTGTGAGGAGCTCATAGAGATTGCTGACTCCAAAGGTCTCGTCTTAATGATCGATCATACGTTCCTTTATTCATCTCCGGTGCGGAAGATTGTTGAGATTGTCGAGGCGGGAGACATCGGCGACATCCGCTACATCAATTCCCGGCGCCTAAATTTGGGCCTATTTCAAAAAGACGTTAATGTCGCTTGGGACCTCGCGCCGCACGACATCTCGATCATCCTCCATATTCTCGGAGAGTTCCCGGTCGCCGTTAATTGTCAGGGAAACGCGCATGTCACCTCACACATCGAAGACGTGACCAATATGTCGCTGTATTTTCGGCACAAGCGTTTTGCCACCATCCAAAGCAGTTGGCTCGAGCCGAGAAAAATTCGCGAGATGACCATTGTTGGCTCGCGCCGAATGATTGTGTACGACGACCTGCAGACCCATGAAAAGATTAAAGTCTACGATGTTCGTGTGGAACGCCCGCCGCACTACGATACCTTTGCGGAGTTTCAGTACTCATATCATTACGGGGACAGCTACATTCCCTACATCCACCAAGAAGAGCCGCTGAAAGCGGTTTGCCAGCATTTTATTGACTGCATCAACACCGGGAATCGGCCGGTAACCGGCGGTCGCCAAGGGCTTGAACTCGTCCGAATCCTTGAGGCTGCTTCCACTTCGCTCAAGGCGAATGGCGCTCCTGTGATGTTCTCGCGATCGAACGGACTAGGTTCGACCTCCGAACGAGAAAAAGCCGAGAAGCTGCTACATGTTACAGCATTCGGCGGATGAGTCGCGGATTGTAAACCTTTACCTGCGATATCGGTGATGAAACAAGATTGCCGCATTCCTTGAAATTCAGAAAGGAGTCGGTGGAATCACCGTTGGGAGAGAACGCCTTTGTCGACACTGGAAGCGTTGTAACCAGAGACGTATCACAAAATATGACTGCGCCAGAGAATCCTGCAAGAATTCTGGAAGCCTCTGCGAAAAGCAATGCATATTAGAGTACCATTTCTCGATCTTAACGCCCACCACGCAGCTCTCCGAGGCGAGCTTGATCGCGCCGTCCGCGAAGTGATTGACCGCAGTGCTTTCGCCGGCGGACCGTTTGTCGAAAAATTCGAAGAGGATTTTGCGTCTTATTGCGGCTGTCAGCACGCCATTGGCGTCGGCAGCGGCACGGAAGCGCTCTGGCTATCGCTTTTGGCAGTCGGCGTCGGGCCTGGCGATGAAGTAATAACTGTGCCCAACACATTCATGGCTACCGCGGAGGCGATCACTTACTGTGGAGCTCGGCCGGTGTTTGTCGATGTAGACGATCGTACTTACACGATGGACCCGGCCGGGCTCGAAGAGGCGGTTGGCTCTCGAACCAAAGCCATCATTCCGGTTCACCTATTTGGCCAACCGGCAGACATGGATCCCATTCTAGAGTTCGCGCGTGAGCATGACCTGCTGGTAATCGAGGATGCCGCCCAAGCTCACGGAGCCAATTACAAGGGACGAAAGGTCGGCACGCTTGGTCACGCCGGATGCTTCAGCTTCTATCCCGGTAAGAATCTGGGCGCGTTTGGCGAAGCCGGCGCGGTCGTGACAGACAACCTTGAATTGCAAGAAAAGATCCGCGTTCTTCGAGATCACGGTCAGGTCCGCAAATATCACCACACCATGGTCGGATGGAACTGCCGGATGGACGGTATCCAGGCTGCTGTCCTCAGCGTTAAGCTTCAACACCTTGAAAGTGGAAATTCGCTGCGGCGCGCCCATGCGCTGCAATATGATGAGGCGTTCGGTGGGATGGACGAAGTTATAACGCCTTTTGCGGCGCCCGACGCCCAGCACGTTTATCACATCTACGCAATCCGTGTTCAGGAAAGGGACGAGGTTATGTGGTTTCTCCAGGAAAAAGGGATTCAGTGCGGGGTGCATTATCCAATCCCGGTCCACTTGCAAAAAGCTTACCGCAGCCTTGGATACAGAGCTGGAGCTTTACCAACGTCGGAGCGGACTGCCTTGGAATTTATCTCACTGCCCATGTTCCCAGAATTGACTGAGGCGCAAGTCCAGACGGTGGCGCTGGGCGTTAAAGAGGCGATCTTCACCGGCGCCATGGTCTGAAAACAATTTGTAAGTTGCGTTCCGCCTCGCTCCAATCATTGGGTACTGTGCGATATCGGCACACAAACAGCGCCGACTCCACAGAGGACCGAGACGCAAGTCGATTTGGCGCCAACGGCCGATCTTCCTCTCCACCCGCTGAGGTGAGAATCACTGATCCGCTTTGCGATCCTAGTTGGGACCGCCTTGTTCTTTCTCATCCCGCCTTCAATTTCTTTCACTGCGCCGCGTGGGCGAGAGTGCTCTCTAAAACTTATGGACACAAGCCTATTTACCTTCACTTTTGTCGAGAGCGTGAATCAGTGGCCTTAGTTCCAATAATGGAAGTTGCGAGCCCTTTCACTGGGCGACGCGGTGTTTCGATGCCTTTCAGCGACTTCTGCGCACCGCTGGTATTCGATGGATGGGGACAGGAGTCATTAATGGAAAGGCTCCTGGAACTGGGCCGGGAGCGGAAGTGGCGCTATTTCGAACTGCGCGGAGGCAGAAAAATGTTGCCGCCATCCGCCAGGGCGGCCGAGAAATACTACGGTCATAAACTCGATCTAACCATTGGGATTGAAGAGCTGTTTGCCCGGTTCAAGAGCCCGGTCCGTCGCGCCATCCGCAAAGCAGAGAAAAGCGGCTTAAGTGTTGAAGCAAGCAAGACCTGGGAGGCCATGCTGGATTTCTATCGTCTTCACGTCCGAACTCGGCGGCGACATGGCCTTCCGCCGCAGCCCTTATCGTTCTTCCGAAATATCGATGAGCAAGTCGTCAAGGCCGGCCTCGGCTTTGTTGTTCTGGCCAAACGCCATCTCAGACCGATCGCCGCTGCGGTTTTTTTCCATTCGGGCGGAGAAGCCCTTTATAAATTCGGAGCGTCCGACGAGAGGCTTCAGGAGGTTCGGGGGAACAACCTTGTAATGTGGGAAGGGATTAAGCGGCTGGTGGGAAAGGGCGTTAAAACGATGCACTTTGGCCGGACAACGATGTCGGACGAAGGCTTGCGCAGATTCAAACTTTCGTGGGGAACTAAAGAGGAAATAATTGAGTATTTTAAGTTTGCTTTTGGGCCGAATTTGTGGGTAAATACCCATCGCGACGCCCCCGAGTTTTGTAATCAGCTTTTTGGCCGACTACCGTTGGCCGCGAATCGCCTCGTAGGCACTCTCGTTTATCGTCATCTCGACTAGGGATCGACAAGTAAGGAGACAAGTAAGGAGACATATGCCGGAACAACCACCAAGTGCGTTGATTAAAAAACAGGACGCAACGTTAAGTAACCAGGAGACCACTGTTGCCCGGAGGATGCGCACACCGCAACCTACGGGGCACGATCCAAACGCGCTGAGCTTTGGTCGCAACGACATCCTCTTTGCTCTCTTTAAACACAAGAAGAAGATCCTCATAGGTGCTATTGCCGGCCTAGTCGTGGCCGCGGGAGTATTCTTTTTCTGGCCGCGAGTTTACGAATCCGATGCGGTGCTGTTGGTGCGCTATCTGGTTGAGCGGAGTGCAGTCGATAATACCGACACGTCAAAAAATCCAGGTGGATACATGCAAACCACAGATACCCTCGTCGCTGCCGAAGTCTCGATCCTCAGCAGTTGGGATTTGGCCGTTCAGAGTGCCGAGGCGATAGGCCCTAAGCGCCTGGGTGCGGCGACCAGAGAGGCCGCAGCGGGTACCATAGCTTCCGGGCTGACCGCAACTACTAGTAAAAACAGCAACATCATTTCCGTCGCCTATCGGAACTCGAATCCCGAGCTTGCTCCGCTAGTATTAAACGAACTCCTGAATCGGTATTTCGTTAAACACCTTGAAGTTCACCGTTCCGCCGGAGCGTTCGACTTTGTTCAACAGCAGACCGATCAAGTCCATGCTCGCCTGAATCAGACCGAAGACGCGTTGAAAGACATTAAGGGGAAGGCAGGAATCACTTCGTTGAACGGTGCCACCGACGCTCTCAACCGCGAGGCCGAGAAAACAGAAGAGGAATTGCATAAGGCGGACGCGGACGTGGCGGAACAACAAGCGCGGGTCCAGCAAATGAATGGATCGGTTGCGACTGCAAGTGTCACGCCTGGACCGGCCAAAGCGGCAGCATCCCCGGCGGGCGCGGCAACCGCCGGGCAGAATGCGACGCCCGAAAGCGGCAAGCCTGAAAAGTCCGAGCCGGCAGCTGCCGCCAAGCCGGTACCACCTCCTGAAATCGTTCAGAAATATCAGCTGCTCGTATCGGGATTGGAAAAACTGCGCAAAACACAGGTGGAGCTATTTGCCAAGTACACACCAAAGAGTCAAATGGTAAAAGCGAACCAGAGTGAGATTGATGACGCGGACAAGCAGCGGCGCGACCTGGAGAAGAAGTACCCTGACTTGCCCTCGATGGTTGGGCCGATGGGTTCATCCAAGTTGGACCGGGCTGCTGAAATCGCCCGCCTGGCCGGATTGCAAGCGAAAAGAGACGCCGTGACCGCTCGGCTAAACGATCTGCAGCCGCGGATTCAGCAATTGTCGCAGCTCGGCCCGAAGATTGCAGACCTCGAGCGGCAGAAGCAAATGCAAGAGGACAACTACAAGTACTTCGAGGCGACTCTGGAAAAAGCGCGGGTTGACGAGGCTCTCGACCCTTCGAAAATTCCGAATATCAGCGCGGTGCAACGGCCTTCACCGCCCGCGCTTGTCACTAAAACGCGCAATAAGATCATTCTGGGAACGGCAGTCGCAGGATTCGCAGTTGCCGTGTTTTACGCGTTGCTCAAAGAACTCGTGTTGTCGGGGTCGGTGAGAAGGGGAGTCGAAATTGAAAAATTCGTTGGGATCAACGCGCTGATGTCGATCCCCTACTGTTCCAGCCCTAATGGAGCATCTCCGTCAACGATCGCGAAGCGAAACGGACAACTCGCGGCAGTAGTCCCAAATTTCGGGTCAGGAAATCTGGCCCCATGGGACTCGGATCACTTTATTCATCGTTACAGCGAAGCAATCCGTGACCGGCTGGGGCTTTATTTCGAACTCCATAATTTGACCCATAAACCGAAGCTCGTCGGAGTCACCGGGGTTTCCGAGGCCGCTGGTACTTCCACCCTCGCGGCCGGCCTCGCCGCCGCGCTGTCGGAGACCAACGATGGCAAGGTTCTTCTGGTCGATGTGGACCTGGGACCTGACCATGTTCATCCATTCTTTAAGGGCAAGCCTGCCTATCCTCTCACGACAGCTCTCAAGTCCAATGGAGAGATGGAAGCCGCTGCGGAAAATCTCTATTTGGCGACAGTAGGATCGTCGAACGCCGGGCCAGCGAAGCTGGGTTTGAAAAAGTTTTTTGATCTTATGCCGAATTTGAAGGCCAGCGACTTCGACTATATCATTTTCGACATGCCTCCGCTCGATCAGACTAGTTCCACCTGGGGAATGGCGCCTTTCATGGATAAAATGTTGCTGGTCGTCGAAGCCGAGAAGAACTCGCGGGACGCCATGAAGCGCAGCTACCGGAGACTTGTCGTTGAGCGAGACAACGTGGCAGTTGTCCTTAACAAAGTTCGCTCCTACGCTCCGAAACGGCTGGAATTAGAACATTGATCGGACGGTTTATTGCCGGGTAAGGACACTGCATCCGGTCGCCCGCAGCCCCTGCGTTGATCTGGTAGCTGAACGCGTGTCGTGGACGCTGTGGCGCAGCGTCTTCTGCTCGGGTGGTTAGGGATTTTGCCTGAGCGCTGGGGAGTTACTGTCGGATTTCAAAAGACTGGATTGACACAACTTCAATCGGTGTTGGCGGGCCGGGGCTTTTATCCGGAGGCCCGCCAAATTTTGTCTTCATGAGTTACTGATCCTGATACAATGCCGACGCTACGCAATAGAGTTTATTTCAGGCTCAAGCCGCTCATTCCGCAGTCTTTGCGAACGGCACTCCGGCGGAGGGTTGCTTTACGTCTACGTGGCAGCGTCGATGATATCTGGCCAATCATGCCGGGCTCGGAACGGTCTCCGGAGGATTGGCCAGGCTGGCCCGGAGGTAAGAAGTTCGCTCTCATCCTAACCCACGACGTTGAGGAACAGATTGGCTTGGATAAATGCCTGGAATTGATGCGACTGGAGCGGAAACTCGGATTTCGCTCGTCATTCAACTTTATTCCAGAGGGCGACTACGCGGTGCCACGTAAATTGAGGGATGAACTAACGCAAAATGGTTTCGAAGTCGGTATTCACGACCTTAACCACGATGGGCGGCTCTTTGCATCCCGGCGGGAATTCAGTCAGAGAGCGACCCGCATCAACCGCTATCTTGCTGAATGGCAAGTGGTCGGGTTCAGATCAGCCTTCATGCTCCACAAGTTGGATTGGTTGCATGAGCTCAACATTCAGTACGATACGTCCACATTTGACACCGACCCCTTCGAGCCGCAACCCGAAGGGCGTCATACGATCTTTCCGTTCTGGATTCCCCGGTCTGCTTCTCTCAACTCTCAGTTACTCGTCGCGCCGAAGCCCGACGAAGGCGGATCAAACCTTGATAGTTCTTCTCCGGGTTATGTCGAGCTTCCTTATACGCTGCCGCAGGACTCCACTCTATTTCTCTTATTTCGCGAACCCACGATCGCTATTTGGTGTAAAAAACTCGACTGGATAGCCAAACACGGCGGGATGGCCCTGGTGAACGTTCATCCTGATTATCTGTGCTTCGATCGAAAGGTGCCGAAGCGAAGAGAATATCCATTTGTGTATTACGAATCGTTCCTGGAATACGTAAGTCGGGAGTACCAAGGCGTCTTTTGGAACGCTACACCGAGAGAGGTAGCACAGTTTTACGTTCAAGGGTCAGCCAGCGACCGAAATCGTGGACGGCGTCCGGGTTTATCGGCTACCAGTTTTGGAACTCTTCAAGAAGACCCCGTCGGCAAACCGCGACAAGGCAAACATGTTTTTCATTAAGCTAAAGTCATTTCTGAGTTATGTGGCTGAATACAGTTATTTCACGGCAGCTTGCCTTATCCTTGCTACTTATCTCTTTCTAAAGCGAGGGTTTGACGTCATCCACGCTCACAATCCTCCGGACACTCTCTTTTTGGTGGCCATTCCATTTAAATTAGCGGGGAAGAAATTCGTGTTTGATCAGCATGAATTGTGTCCCGAGTTTTACCGGTCCTGTTACGGAGGAGCGGACGGTTTTGCCACTCGACTCCTGAGAATACTTGAATGGTGCAGTCTTAAGCTTTCGGATGTCACGGTCGCCACAAACGAATCATATAAACGGATTCAAATCGAGCGAGGGAATAAGAATCCTCGCGACATCTTCATTGTAAGGAATGGGCCTAACCAGATGCGAATGACTCCGGTTGCACCCAGCGCGCGTTTGCGGCGAATGGATAAGTGTATCCTGTGTTACATCGGCAATTTGAATCCTCAACAATGTTTGAGTCGGTTAGGATCTCTGGCACATGGCTGAACAAAAGAAAGTTGTTGTGGTGGGGCTTGGAGAGGTGGGGAGACCTCTTTTTGAAATCGCAAGCCGGCATCACCAGACGATCGGCGTGGACATCGAGCCCGTGGTGAAAAAGTTCCAACGGATCGACGTCATGCACATCTGCTTTCCGTTCCAGGTCAAGGATTTCGTGAGCGAAGTCGCACGCCGTATCGAACAATTCAAACCTGCGTTGACGATTATCAACAGCACCGTGGCAGTTGGGACGACGCGCGCCGTTGCGGAGCGATCCGGCGCCACCGTGGTGAACAGTCCGGTGCGCGGCAAGCACGTTCGGATGGTCGAGGACCTTTTTCACTATACGAAGTTCGTCGGAGCGCTTGACCCAGTTGCGGGCGAGCGGGCTGCCGGACACTTCCAGTCGCTGGGCCTGAAAACCAGGATCCTCTCGTCTCCAGAGGCCACTGAACTCGCGAAGCTTACTGAGACCACCTACTTCGGCCTGATGATTGCCTGGGCCCAGGAGGTGGATAGGTACTGCGATCACCTGGGCTTGAATTACGACGAGGTTGTCTCGATCTATGAAGAGATAACATTTCTTCCTCCGGTGAAGTACTTCCCGGGAATCATCGGCGGCCACTGCGTCATGCCCAACATTGAAATTCTGAGCCGGCTAGGGAAGTCAGAGTTTCTGCAAGCGATCAAGTGGTCCAATAGGAACAAGACTGCGCGAGAAGCCAGGAGAATTGGAGATAAACTCGGAGCACAAGCGGCACGGCTGAAAACTCTATGACCGTGGTCGCCGACAGATTCTCTGACCGCTACGGGCAGGAAGCCTGGTTCGCCCTGCCCCGAGACGTTGCCTCGAATGTCCACAGCCGAGAGTATTAGGGCTATTTGGCGATTGCCTGCACCCAGATGAGAAGAAGACGCGTAGGTATTCCACATATTTCAACTTGAATTCGCTACGACAGCGATGCTGGGCGTCATTTCAGATCCAACTGAAGAAAGCGCGGTTCGCGAATTTTTTGAATTGTTTAAGATTCCCTGGGAGTTTTATCGCAACGAGAGGCAGTATCAAGTCGTGCTCTGCACAGGCGATGCGAAACCTGAGCCCTCTTCCACCAGACTCTTGATCCTGTATGCCAGCGAAGAAACGGAGTTTGACGTCAGGCTGAAAATCGAGACCCGGCTCCACGACCATGAAACAAACCTCTCCTTGTCCGCGGGTTCGCTGCCCCTCTACGGATGTCACGCCACGTTTCTCCACCGGGGCACGAAGGTCTTGTCCAGCGAAGACCCCGGGGAAACGGTCGGATTCGTCGATCGCTTGGAAGACCAGCTCTTCGCACGCGTGGGTTATGACCTGTTCCGCGAGGTTCAGTGTCTGCTCACACGGGGACAGCCGCCCGCGAACGCTGGCACCCCCACACTGGAGTTGCATATCGCATTCCTGCGGGACCTGATCGTGGGGTGCGGAATCCCGTTGGTGGAGATTCCACCTCTGCCCGACGGGTACCCCTTCATTGCGTGCCTCACTCACGATGTGGATCATGCGTCCATTCGCCGACACAAATTCGACCACACGATGTTCGGATTTCTGTACCGGGCGACCCTAGGCTCACTCTTCAATGTGGTGCGTGGACGGCTCCCCTTGCGCAAGATGTTTACGAACTGGGCCGCAGCGGCAAAGCTGCCTTTCATTTATTTCGGCGTCGCCAAGGACATCTGGTTACAGTTTGATCGTTACGTCGAAATCGAAAAGGGTAATCCTTCCACGTTTTTCGTGCTTCCCTTTGAAGGCGATCCCGGACGATCCTCCGAAGGTCGAGCACCCTGGGCCCGGGCCTCACGCTACGATGTTTCTCACATCGCGAGTAAGATCCCGCGCTTGACGTCCGCGGGCTGCGAAATCGGGCTCCATGGGATTGATGCTTGGTCAGATAGTTCAAAGGGGCGTGAGGAAGCCAAGCGGATCACGAGATTCTCAGGAAAAGAAACCGTCGGCGTGAGAATGCACTGGCTCTATTGGAGTGAAGACTCCCCAGTCATCCTCGAAGATGGCGGGTTCCCCTACGATTCCACCGTGGGCTACAACGACGCGATTGGCTATCGTGCGGGTACCAGCCAAGTGTACAAGCCGTTACAGGCGAGTCGAATACTCGAACTTCCACTTCACGTAATGGACACTGCACTGTTTTACCCCAACCGGTTGGACCTTTCACCACGACAGGCCCGGAAGCACGTCTCCTCCATTCTGGACAACGCTGCTCGGCTGGGCGGCGCTGTCACAATCAACTGGCACGATCGGAGTATCGCTCCCGACAGACTGTGGGACGACTTCTACGTGGAGCTGCTTAACGACTTGGAGACCAGAGGCGCCTGGTTTGTCACGGCCACCCAGGCGGTTTCGTGGTTTCGAAAACGTCGCTCCGCAGTTTTCGAAGAAGTTCAGTTTGATTCGGGCGCTGTGCACGTCAAGGTATCCACCTCCAGTGGCGACACGCTGGCAGGCCTGCGGTTGAGGATCCACAAACCACGGGATTCAAAGCAGTTCGCTGAATGTGCAGACAACCGACCCACCGGCTACGTGGACATCAGCCTAAACGAGCGGATTGACGCCGTCGTTGCCCTTTAGGATCAGCGATGAAATTGGCCGAACCAAGAAAACCTCCAGGTCAGTTTTTCAAGCACTTTCATTTCGGGAATATCGAGAGTCACCTATGAAAATCTGTTCGGTCGTGGGAACCAGACCTAACTTTGTCAAAGAGTATTTGGTGAACCAGGAGCTCCGGCGCAGAGGAATTCGGGAGGTTTTGATCCACACCGGCCAACACTCTGACTACGAGATGTCGCAGGCCTTCTTTGAATGCTTTGAACTTCCTGCTCCGGATTATCACCTTCACGTTGCCAACACCAATGGCGTGGATTTTTCCGCGCAAACCATTCTTGAGCTTGCCCCTGTTTTTCGCGCTGAGAAGCCCGACTGCGTGCTGAGTTATGGGGACGTCAACTCCACGATGTCCGCAGCGATTGCCGCAAGCAAGCTGGGCATCCCGTTTGCGCATGTGGAAGGGGGAATTCGGGCCGTGGATCGGCTCAATCCCGAGGAGATCAACAGACGCGTGTCGGATGTACTCGCCGACGTCATTTTCTGCTGCACCAAGACGGACGTCAATAACCTGCACAAAGAGGGCTACAATCCGGAGCGCATCGAGTTCACCGGAGACCTGATGAAAGACGCGCTTCTGATGACGTTGAAGAAATACGGCATCAAGGTGTCGCGCGGAGATTATCTGGTTCTGACGCTGCACCGTCAGGAGAACCTGGCCGATGGAGCGCGACTTCGTGCGATATTTTCCGGATTAATTCAAGCCGGGCGGCGAATCATCTTTCCCGCCCACCCAAGGACCTTGCAAAGCATGAAGGATTTCGGAGTGCTGGAGATGCTTCAAGGCTCGCAAATCGAACTTTGCAGACCGATGGGGTACGTGGCTTTTCTCCGATTGACTGCGGGGGCAGACAAGATTCTCACGGATTCCGGGGGACTCCGCCGGGAGGCGTACCTTCTGAAGAAACCTTGTGTCATACTGATCGAACTCTCGTGGTTTCCGGAGATTTCGCAAGCTGGATGGAAGGTCTTGACCGGACCTGACCCCGGCCGCATCGCTGACCTGATCAAGACCTTTGAACCCACCGGGCCACACCAGGAGTTGTTTGGAGACGGAGCCGCCCACGCGAAAATCGTTGATGGGTTGATGAGGCGATATGCCCGATAGAAATTCAGCACGAGTGGCGATGCTCGCCCACACCTGCTACCTGACGGATGCCCGGATCCGGCGAGAGGCGGAGGCCCTGGCGGGCAACGGCTTTGAAGTCCACGTCGTTTCCCTGATGGAGGAAATGAGAAATGGCAGGGAGCCTCGCGAAGCTATTCACAACGGCGTTCACATCCACCGCCTCCACATCCGCCGGGAGCGGGGGAACTTCCTGAGATATCTTTTTGAGTATTTCATGACCGGCTTGCTGGGCGGTCTGAAACTCGCTCAACTGCACTTCCGTAGCCGACTGGATGTGGTTCACGTTCACAACATGCCAGACATTCTCGTTCTGGCCGGTATCATTCCTCGGTTGAGCGGAAGCAGGCTGGTGTTGGACATCCATGATCCAATGCCAGAGCTCTACATGAGTTGGCATCAGGAGAAGCGCAGCTTGGTTGTGAGGCTCCTGGCTCTACAAGAGATGGTCAGTTGCTGGCTGGCCGACCGCGTCGTGTCCGTTAATGAGACCATGCGAGAAAACCTTCGCTCCAAGGGAGTGGCCGACGACAAAATCTTCATCGTCCACAACTTTCCGGATCTGACTCATTTTCAAGTGTGCGATATCCCAGAGTCGTGGCCACAGAGCCAGAATCGCCTCGTGCTCCTCTACTGCGGGACGATCACCGAGCACTACGATCTGGGCCTGGCCGTCAAAGCCATGGCAAGGCTGAAGGGTGAAGTGCCGATTCGGCTCAAAATCATGGGGGACGGCAACAAACTCGCCGAGGTGCTCGACTTGGCCTCCCAATTGGGGGTTAGGGACTCAATCGAACTGGTCGGACGGGTCCCTATCGAACAAGTGGCGGGCGAGATGAGAAAGGCAGACGTGGGTATCTCATGTCACCGAGATGGCATTTTCGGTGATTTGTATTTTTCCACCAAGATCGTTGAGTACCTCACCCAGGGACTTCCCGTGGTCTCGCCCCGGACGTGTACAATCCGTAAGTACTTGCCGGAGGATTGTCTGTTTTACTTTGAACCGGGAAATGAAGCTTCACTTGCGGAGGCCATTCGGCTTGTTTGGCACAATCCCGCCGAAGTATTCAAACGCTTGGCCGAATCCCGGAAATCTGTGGCACGCCTTTCCTGGCAAGCGGAGAAGGACAGGTTTCTTGGTTTCTATGCGGAGCTGTTAGGCGACTCAGCCGCCACACATGCGGGTCGCTAGCAAGCTTTGGAGATGACGGAATGATGAGCAGCGTTGATATCAAAGGCGATTCCAGCGTGAAAATGAACGGGCAAGACCGCGGCCTCTTCCCCCCCTTTGTGCTCATCACTCCTGCTCACAATGAGGAGGCGTTAATCAAGAAGACCATCGAATCCGTGATCAGCCAAACAATCTTGCCGATGAGGTGGGTGATTGTGGACGATGGATCGACCGACTCGACTGCCGCGATCGTGAGCCCTTACCTTCCAAAATGTCCGTGGATAGAAATAGTCCAAAGATCGGCCCGCCAGGACCGGAACTTCGCGGGCAAAGTGCACGCGTTCAACGCCGGCTACGAAAGCGTCAGAGGACTGGGGTATGAGATTGTGGGCAATCTCGATGCGGATATTTCCTTTGAGGCAGATTATTTGGAGTTCCTTCTTAGAAAATTCACGGAAGACGACAACCTCGGAGTCGCGGGGTCCATCTTCGTCGAGGAAGGCTACAGCTCCGACCGTCATAGTTTCGAAGGGCACTATCATGTTGCCGGCGGCTGCCAGTTGTTTCGGAAGCGCTGCTTTGAGGAGATCGGCGGGTTCAAACCGAACAAGGCTGGAGGAGTAGATTGGGTCGCGGTTACAACCGCACGCATGATGGGCTGGAAGACCAAGTCCTTTCGGGAGAAGTCCTTCTTTCACCACAGGCATCTGGGAACTGCGGCCCGCGGTGCCCTTGCCGCCCTGTTCGACTATGGAAAGAGAGATTACTACCTCGGTGGACATCCTCTCTGGGAACTTTTTCGGGTTGCCTATCGAATGACCAAGCGGCCCTATCTTCTGGGAGGCCTCTCGCTGGGTTTGGGTTATGGATGGGCGATGCTGCGAGGCATCGATAGGTCTGTTTCGAACGAACTCATGGCCTTCCACCGCAGGGAACAGATGCGCAAGCTGGGGATCATCTTGAAATCCCTGTTGACGTTCAAGCGTGTGGATAGTTTCAAGGTTCTTCCCGATTTAGCTCAACGCTCCCCAGACCGGTCCCGTGAATGAAACTGGACAATGTGGTGCGGCCCTTGCTGGAACAAAAATCTGGTAAAGAGGAGGAAAAGGACTTCGGTATCTGCGTGAACCCGGAATTTATAAGCGAGAGCACGGCGATTCATGACTTTTATCATCCTCCATTTACCATCATTGGGACTTCCGGCGATCGTGCTGCCGAACAGGTTGCCGCCGCCGATATTTGCGTGGATCCCGATCCTTCCAGCCCCTTAACGATGTGTCCACTTGGATCAAGGTGATGGAATACGTGGCCTATGCGAAGCCGATCGTCGCTTCGATCTGAAAGAAACGCGCTTTTCTGCCGAAGACGTCGCCGTTTATGTCCGACCGAACAGAGAAGCAGAGTTTGCAGAAACCATTGCTCAACTCATGGCGCAACCGGAGCTTCGGAAAAAGGTGGGCACTTTCGGTCGTCGTCGCGTTGAGAACGAGCTGCAATGGAACAGGGTTGGCAAAAATCCTCCCTGTTGGATAACATCACACTGTTACTCTTGAGCGCACCCCGCCTCGTGAAGCTCAGCCATTACGCAACGCCGTTGTGACGAAACCAGAAATTCGGTACTCAGGAATTGTCGATGTTGAGTTTGGTAAAGAGGTCATCGTTGTACAACCGGTTAATCTCTATGGATGCGCGATTGGAGATGGAAGTTTCATCGGGCCGTTTGTCGAGATACAAAAAGGAGTCAAAATAGGCAGACGCTGCCGTGTTCAGTCTCACTCATTTATCTGCGAGCTGGTCACGATCGGAGATGATTGCTTCATTTCTCATGGGGCGATGTTTATCAATGATCCCTTCATCACGGGAGGACCGGCGACGGAACGGACCCTCTGGCGCCAAACCAAAGTTGGCAATTTTGTGAGTGTCGGAACCAATGCTACCATCCTCCCGGTTACCATTTGTGATCATGTCGTCATCGGCGCGGGTGCCGTTGTCACGACAGACATCACCGTCCCCGGCATTTACGCGGGCAATCCCGCGCGTCTTCTTCGCATATTTTAGCTCATCTCGCGACTCACGATATAACAATTCTCTGCCTGCTTCCCTGACGCTGTTAGTACCTAGTTCCAGCCTTTGATCCCTGCCACGTGTTAATTATTAACGCGGACGACTGGGGCCGTTCGGTAGCTGAAACGGATGCCGCCCTAAGATGCTATAGAGCGGGAAGGATCACCTCTGTTAGTGCAATGGTTTTCATGGCGGATTCGGAGCGCGCGGCTGAACTGGCAAAAGAAAACGGCTTGGATATCGGATTACATCTTAATTTCTCCGAGCAATTCACTAACACAAATTGCCCGGATAGACTTAAAACGCATCAAAACCGGTTAATTCGGTTTCTAAGGCACAACAAGTTTACGCAAGTGGTATATAATCCGTTTCTCCGGAAGGCTTTCGCTCATTCCTATCGGGCGCAGCGGGACGAGTTCGTCCGGTTATTTAGAAAGCCACCGTCGCATATCGACGGACATCATCACATGCATCTTTGCACCAATGTTCTCCTAAGCAACTTGATTCCGGCCGGTACAACCATGCGCCGCAACTTCTCATTTTGGCCAGGTGAGAAAGGCTTTTTAAATAGAGCCTACCGTGGCCTGGTCGATCGCTGGCTTGCTCGTCGATATCGTCTTGCGGACTATTTTTTCGACCTGACTCAGTGCATTGAGGGAAAGAAACTGGATCGAGTCGCGGCCTTGGCGAAGTCAAGCAATGTGGAACTCATGACACACCCGACCGTTAGCGCAGAAAAGGCATTTCTTATGAGCGATGAATTCCAGGTGATATTGCAACACCTCGAGATTGGTGTTTATGCGGTGGTTTGATCTCGCTCTCCGCTTTATTGCTGGGCTTTAAATACGGTAGTCCCGAGGCAATTCAAGAATTCGTAGTCCGTGAATCCTACGCGCGGGTTTATCAGGCGATGGGCCACAACTATTTTCGTTAAAAACGCAAATTTAGGCTTGCAGGAGCCCGGAGCGATTTGGTAGAGCGACTTGGTAAAATCGCGCAACCCATGAAAAAGAGCTCCACAGATCGCGCGGGTACAGAGCCATGTAGGGTCGTAGTGGTTGGAGACACGTGTGTCAATGAGCACGGGATGGCCGCAATCGTGGGGACAAGCAAGCGATATCATGTTCGCGGCGGCGCACACGGTTTTACGACGCCGGCGAACTGATTCGAAAACATCGGCCAGACGTTCTTTTGATTGAGTCGTTCCTCGAAGATCGTGACGGGATCCGCTGGATCAAAGATCTGGCGACGGAATTCCCGCGCATTGTATTCTGACTGTGTCACGCCAATCTGAACGGATTTATGCCGCGCGCCCTGCACGCTGGCGCAGCCGGTTACTGGATGAAAAACGGTTCGGCAGAAGAATTATTGCGCGCTGTTAAAACCGTGGCAGGCGGGAAAATTTATGTTAGCCCACTCATCGCGTCCTTAGCCCTCGAGAACCGGTCAAAGCTATGTCTCAGGACGCGGCAATTTTACTTCCGAGGTACATCTTCCACTGGAACTCATCCAGCGGGAACTGATCGAGATGAACTAGAAGGGTTGGAGGGGCGTCATTGGTCAATATGGAATTTCCATGAAAAAAATCGTCGCCGAATCGTTTAAGCGGCCCATCACGAAAGAGCAAAGCAAGGATACCGGAATGGCGATGGTACTTTTGCTTTTGCTCGCCAGTGCCGCTTTCAAACGACAAGCGCTTATTACCGCGGCGATGATCGCTCTGATCGTAGACATGACGGTCCCACGGCTTTATCGGCCGGTGGCCGTTTTGTGGCTGGGTCTCTCCCACCTGTTGGGCACAGTGGTGTCCAAAATCCTTTTAACGCTGGTTTTCTTTGGCGTAGTGACCCCGATTGGCCTGGCGCGGAAACTTCTGGGGCTTGATTCCCTGAAACTGAGGGACTTCAAGTCTGGCGAAAATTCGGTAATGGTCATTAGAAATCATACTTTCACTGGGAAAGACATAGAGAAACCGTATTAAAAAAGAAAAACTAATTATGGAATTCATCAAAGATCTCTGGGGTTTTCTGAAGACCCGTAAAAAGTTCTGGCTGTTGCCGATCATCGTGATCCTGCTCGGGTTCGGTATCCTGATCGTGTTCTCGGCTGGATCGGCCATCGCGCCGTTCATCTACACCCTGTTTTAAGGGGCCGATTGCGTCGTTGTTATGAAACCTGAGTCGCCGCGCGGGCGCACAAACGATACGCTGCTGAACATCGCGCTGCTTGTCGGCGTGATACTGGTCTGCTGCCTACTGTCCGAGCTGGCGCTGCGAATCGCCTTCTCCAGAAGCATGGACTTCTCGATGGAGATGTGGAAGTACGCAACCCAGCTCAAGCAGCCGGCAGCGGATCCGCAGCTCAGCTTCTCGCACGCGCCGAACCGCTCCGCGTTTCTGATGGGCGTGCCGGTCTCCATCAATTCGCACGGCCTTCGCGACCGGGAGTATCCCGTGGCGAAGCCGCCGGATGTGTACCGGATCGTGATGTTGGGCGACTCCACGACGTTGGGGTGGGGCGTGCCGGCGGAGGAAACCATCCCGAAGATCCTCGAGCGCGAGCTGAACAAGGTTCAGGTGCCCGGCTACTCCCGGTTTGAAGTGCTCAATGCCGGAGTCGGGAACTACAACACGGTGCAGGAGGTCACCCACTACCTCACCTTCGATCGCGCGTTCAACCCCGACCTGGTGATTCTTCAGTACTTTATTAATGATCCGGAGCCGGTGCCGACCGAGCGGAAGCTCTTCCTGGTGGGCCGCTCCTACCTGGTGGCCTACACGGTTTCGCGGTTCGACTCGATGCTGCGCCTGATCGGCGCTCGTCCGAACTGGAAGGAGTACTACGCCTCGCTGTACGAGGACGGGCGGCCTGGGCTCGAAGCGGCCAAGCAGGCGCTGGCGAAACTGGCGTCGAGGACGAACAAAGACGGCACGAAACTTCTCGTCACAATCCTGCCCGAGCTCCGCGAAATCAACGGGGAGTATCCCTTCGCGGCAGCGCACCAGAAGATCAAGGATGCGCTCTCGGCGAACCATGTGCCCGTTCTCGAGCTGATCGACGGCCTCCGGGGCCATGGCCCCGAGAGCACGTTGTGGGTGACCGAGTCGGACGACCATCCGAACGGCAAGGCGAACACGCTCGTTGCCGCCCAGGTCCTGCGCTGGGTCGTGGATACACTTCAGGCCGACCCAAAGCGTGCCGGAGTGCGAGCCCATGAAGTCAGGCGTTGTAGTGCCGCTTATCGTGATCTTACTCACCTTTGGCGTGCTTATCGTCCTAAAGGCCGGATCGGCTATTGCCCCGTTCATCTACACCCTTTTTTAGCTTGATCAGGGAGCGCCAGGCTCGGGGAAAAATGTAAGTGCGGCTTCGAAAGGAACAGCGGTGAGAAACACGATTCTTGGCATATCTGCCTTTTATCACGATAGCGCAGCTGCGCTTCTGATTAACGGTCAAATTGCCGCGGCGGCGCACGAAGAGAGATTTACTCGGAAGAAGCACGATTCCTCGTTCCCAATTAATGCCGTTCGATACGTGCTACAGGAGGCCGGTGTGGACTACAAGGACCTTACGGCCGTAGCCTTTTATGACAAACCATTCCTGAAATTCGAGCGGCTCTTGGAGACCTATCACGGTTTTTCTCCGCGGGGCTTGGTGAGTTTTCAATCTGCTATTCCTGTTTGGATTAAAGAGAAACTCTTCATGCGAAGACTGCTGAAGGAGCAATTGGGAACGCTCGGGGATGGGAAGGTGCCGATTTATTATCCGGAACATCATTTGTCGCATGCCGCAAGCGCCTTCTATCCGTCGCCATTCGAGGAAGCCGCCATTGTTACAATAGATGGCGTCGGGGAATGGGCCACCACGACAATTGGGTACGGCCAGGGAGACAAGATCACGCTACTGAAGGAACTGCACTTTCCGCACTCGGTCGGGCTCCTTTACTCCGCTTTCACTTACTACACAGGTTTCGTGGTGAATAGCGGCGAATACAAGCTTATGGGGCTGGCGCCTTACGGCAATCCTGAGTCGCCTCGACTGAACGATTTTGTGCGGAAAATTAAGACCGATCTCGTGGATATCCGAGAGGATGGTTCGATTCTCCTTAACATGGATTACTTCAGCTATGCCACTGGCCTTAGAATGGTTTTCGAGGATAAGTGGGAGCAGCTTTTTGGCGTGCCACGGCGAAGGGCGGAATCGGAGATTTCGCAGGTTTACATGGATATGGCCCTGGCGATTCAGCAGGTGACGGAAGAGATTGTCATGAGGCTTTGCCAGACAGCGATCGAGCTCACCAAAAGCAAATATCTGGTATTGGCGGGAGGGGTGGCACTCAACTGTGTCGCCAACGGCAAAGTTCTGCGCTCAGGTATGTTTGAGGACATCTGGATTCAACCCGCCGCGGGCGACGCGGGCGGGGCGCTCGGGGCGGCTTACGCGGTGTGGTATATTCGGGAAGGCAATAGGCGGATCCTCAACTGTAGTCCCGACGCCATGCACGGCGCGTATCTCGGGCCATCGTTTTCGGACAGGGAGATTGAGCGAATCCTTGGCAGTTGTGGAGCAGTTTTCTCCCATTATCAGAGCTTTGATGAACTGGCAAAACTTGTAGCGGCGAAGCTTGCCGATGGTAAAGTGATCGGTTGGTTCCAAGGGCGGATGGAATACGGTCCGCGAGCGCTGGGTAATCGCAGTATCCTGGGTGACCCACGCAACACTGAGATGCAAAAGAAGCTCAACCTAAAAATCAAATATCGCGAAGGCTTCCGGCCATTTGCGCCCAGCGTTTTGGAGGAGGACATCCAGACTTATTTCGAGTTGGATCGTCCTTCTCCCTATATGCTGCTAGTAGCTCCCGTTCGGGCAGAGAAGAGAATCCCCGCTCCGAATGACTATCACGAAAAAGGCCTGTACGAACGTCTTTACTTTTTACGGTCAGATATCCCTTCCGTCACGCACATCGATTACTCGGCCCGGATTCAAAGCGTATCCAAAGAGGTTAATCCGCGATATTGGCAACTGATTCGAGAGTTTAAGACGCTTACTGGCTACGGCGTTATCGTTAATACCAGCTTCAACGTGCGAGGCGAACCGATCGTCTGCACTCCGCAAGACGCCTACCGTTGTTTCATGAGAACCGAAATGGATTACTTGGTAATGGGTAACTACATGTTAGATAAACGGGACCAGCCGAAGTTTACCGAAGAGGCTGATTGGAAAACTGAGTTTAAACTCGACTAATGCTCGCGGGACGACTCGGCCTTCGATTGGATCGCCATTCTTCGGCGATGTGGCGTTCGGCACTTTTAGAGTATTTTGCCAGTGAACAACAGCACAACCCACAATAGCTCCTCCTTAGCTCCCCGAGCCGAGGTATCGAAAGCGGAATTGTTGTTGCAAGATGGCAGTCGCTTCCCCGGCGAACGCTTCGGCTCACGCTGCTCGAGAGCGGGCGAGGTTGTATTCAATACGGGGATGGTCGGTTATCCCGAAGCCATGACCGATCCTTCCTACCGGGGGCAAATTTTAGTGCTGACGTATCCTTTAATTGGAAACTACGGGGTTCCGGTTAACGAAGAAACAAAGCCCAGCGAAAATGAGCTCGACATCCCTGAGTTCTTTGAAAGCAACCGAATTCAAATCAGTGGACTCATTATTGCCACGCTTTCGAAGCACTACAGCCACTGTTCGGCGCTAGGTTCCCTAGATTCATGGATGCAGCGTCAAAAGATTCCGGGCATATGCAACATCGACACCCGCATGCTAACGAAGAAGCTAAGAAACCAGGGAATGATGCTGGGAAAGATCGTGGTTGACGATACGGACCTCGCCTGGGAGGACCCTAACGAGCGTAACCTTGTAGCCGAGGCAAGCTTGGAGAGACCCAGATTTTATCCAAGGTCGGGCCAAAAGAAGGTCATCCTGGTCGATTTTGGGTGCAAGGACAGCATCCTGCGTCATTTGCTCAGTAAGCGGCTGGATGTTTTGAGGGTGCCTTGGAATTACGACTGGTCCGAGGAGATAGTTGACGGGGTTGTTCTTTCGAACGGCCCCGGAGATCCCAAAATGTGTGGCGATGCTTTAAAGGTGCTCCGAAAAGGACTAGGAAGAGATATCCCCATTCTTGGAATTTGCCTGGGACATCAACTCCTGGCCCTTGCCGTTGGCGCCGATACGTTCAAGTTGAAGTATGGCCATCGCAGCCAGAACCAACCCTGTATTCAAGTAGGAACCAAGCGTTGCTACATTACATCGCAGAACCATGGTTTCGCTGTAAACGAGAAAACATTGCCTGAAGAATGGAAGCCGTGGTTCTTCAACGCAAATGATGGCACAAATGAGGGGATGCGGCATCGGGAGCGGCCGATCTTTTCCGTGCAATTCCATCCGGAAGCGAATCCAGGTCCTACGGAGGCGTCGTTCGTCTTTGATTCATTTCTAGATGCGCTCGACCATGGATAGCAAGATCCGAAAAGTTCTGTTGCTTGGCAGCGGGGCCTTGAAGATAGGCGAGGCCGGCGAGTTCGATTACTCCGGAAGCCAGGCTCTCAAAGCTCTTAAAGAAGAGGGCATTAGCACTGTTCTAATCAATCCGAACATTGCCACTATCCAGACTTCGGAAGAACTCGCTGACCATGTGTATCTCCTACCAGTAAACGCAGACTTTGCGGAGCGAGTTATAGAAAAAGAAAAACCTGATGGGATTCTGATCGGATTCGGCGGCCAGACAGCGCTGAATTGTGGGTTGGAAATCGCCGATCGTTGTCTCCTGCAGCGATACGGTGTCCGTGTGCTCGGTACGCCGATTCAGACGATTCGTGACACGGAGGACCGGGCTTTGTTTGTGAGGCGGCTTAGCGAGATCGGCGTTGATGCACCGCGTTCCCAGGGGGCGACCACGCTGGAGGAAGCAAAAAGAGCGGCAGCCGAAATCGGTTATCCGGTAATGGTAAGAATTGCGTTTGCGCTGGGAGGATTGGGCTCTGGCGTGTGCAAAGACGAACAGGCGTTGGAGGAACGGGTCAAGAGGGCCTTGGCCCATTCGCCACAGGTCCTCGTGGAAGAATACCTCAATGGCTGGAAGGAAGTGGAATACGAGGTCGTGCGAGACGAATCGGACAATTGCATCACCGTCTGCAACATGGAGAACGTTGACCCTCTTGGTATCCATACGGGCGAAAGCATTGTCGTAGCGCCGAGTCAAACTCTCACGAACGGCGATTACCATCGGCTGAGGGAGCTTTCCATCCGCGTTGTTCGCCATTTGAAGGTTGTTGGTGAGTGCAATATTCAGTTTGCGCTTGATCCGAAATCAGACGCATACCGGGTGATTGAAGTCAACGCCCGGCTCAGCCGAAGCTCAGCTCTTGCGTCAAAGGCCACGGGATACCCGCTGGCCTATATCGCTGCTAAACTTGCGCTGGGATACAGCCTTACCGATCTCCGGAATTCCGTAACGCGGACTACCACGGCGTGCTTTGAACCCGCGTTAGACTACGTGGTCGTCAAAATCCCTCGGTGGGATCTGAAGAAATTCCGTAGCGCGTCGAGCGATTTGGGTTCAGGCATGAAATCCGTCGGCGAAGTTATGGCCATTGGCAGGACATTTGAAGAGGCATTACAGAAGGCAGCTAGGATGCTCGACATTGGTCACGATGGAATCGTCGCAACCCGACCCATTGGCCCGGCGAAGGCAAAGGAATTGCTGGCACAACCCGCGCCGGATCGCGTCTTCGCATTGCCTTGGGCGATGCGAAACGGTCATAGCGTCAAGCAGCTTCATGAGCTAACGCATATTGATGAATGGTTTCTCCATTGTATTCATTATCTGGTAGAGATCGAAGATCTCCTCGAAACCTACAAGGGTGGACCGTGTCCAAAAAAACTTTTGCTTGAGGCCAAGCGCGCCGGATTCTCCGATCGCCAATTAGGCTCGATTCTCGAAATGGATGAGACGATTGTTTGGAGACACCGGCAGAACATGGGGATATCCCCAGTGGTCAGGCAGATCGACACTCTGGCAGCCGAGTACCCGGCCCAAACGAATTATCTCTACCTGACGTTCAATGGAGAAGGAGATGACGTGCAACCCGAACAAGGTAAGAACGTGCTTCTCCTCGGATCGGGCGCGTATCGCATCGGCAGTTCGGTTGAGTTTGACTGGTGCTGTGTGAACGCCTCCCGCATTCTCCGAAAGCTGGGCTACCGCTCGATTCTTCTGAATTTCAATCCAGAGACAGTCAGTACGGATTATGATAGCTGCGACAGACTTTACTTCGACGAGATTAGCCTGGAAAACGTGCTCGATATTTACGCGCGGGAGCAATGCCTTGGAGTGATTATCTCAGTTGGTGGGCAGACCCCGAATAATCTCGCCCTTCAGCTTCATCATGCGGGATTGAATATTCTCGGAACCTCGGCCATTGATATCGATCGCGCCGAGGATCGACATAAGTTTTCGATGTTACTGGATAGCATTGGAGTCGATCAGCCTTCCTGGCGCGAAGCGCCTTCTCTCGACGATGCCGTGGCATTTGCGGAGAAAACGGGTTATCCCGTTCTGCTCCGGCCATCGTACGTTCTAAGCGGTGCAGCCATGGGTGTAGCGACTAATGCTAGGGAGTGTGAGCTTTTCTTGAACAAGGCAGCAGATGTTTCCCCAAAGCATCCAGTAGTTGTTTCCAAATTTCTTGAAGACGCCAAGGAAATCGAGGTCGACGCGGTTGCTTCCCGGGGACAGATCCTGGTTATGGCTGTGGTCGAGCACGTGGAAAATGCCGGGGTTCACTCAGGCGACGCAACCTTGGTCCTCCCACCACAGCGCACTTATCCTGAAGTGATCCGCAAGGTTGAAAAGATTACGGAGCGGATTGCTGACGCGCTGAGAATAACCGGACCGTTGAACGTTCAATATCTCGCCCAAGGCACAAACGTCAAAGTAATTGAGACTAATCTGCGTGCCTCACGAAGTTTTCCGTTTGTTTCAAAAATCTGCAAGGTGAACTTCATAGAGTTGGCAACGAAAGCCATTCTGGACGTCCCTGTCGCGAGAGTCGGTCGGCCATGGTATGACCTCGACTATGTCGGCGTTAAAGCTCCGCACTTTTCGTTCACGAGATTGGAAGGCGCGGATCCAACCTTGGGAGTCGAGATGGCTTCTACCGGCGAAGTTGGCTGCCTAGGCGATGATTTCGAAGAGGCCTTTTTGAAAGCTCTTATTTCGGTTGGCTTCAAATTTCCAATAAGGACCGTTCTGCTCTCGACCGGCACACTGAAAGACAAAGTAGCCTTTATCGAGGGCGCAAAGCTGTTCGAAAGCTTGGGAATCGGCTTTTTTGCGACTCAAGGAACCGCGGAGTTTCTGAGTCGGTACAGCATCAACAGTGTGGTCGTTCACTGGCCATTGGAAAATCGTTCTCCCAATGCAGGTGAACTCATCGAGCAAAGAAAAATAGACCTGGTGATCAATATACCCAAGAACTTTCAGGAAATCGAGTTAACTAACGATTACTATATTCGGAGAAAGGCTGTGGATTTCGGGATTCCTTTATTGACAAATATTCAATTGGCAAACCGGCTCGCTGAATCGCTTTCGCGAAAGCAAACTGTTGATCTCGGTATCAAGGAACTGCAGGCCTACTAAAGATCTCGCAATTTGGAGACAACGCGGAGCGAAAAGCGGTCAATACTGTTATGCTACGAGATCGAAACTGAAATTGGGTAACATTGCTCTCCTGCTCGCCTCATCAACATTTGCCCTGCAGCGGTCGAACTGATTACCAAGCTGATTCTAAACCCGGTTGATTATCTCTCGCCGGTGCTGGTCAGGGATGAGATCCTATGAATTCGGCCAACTGGTAAGTCGGGCGGCCATGACAACTGGGGATTCACGAACGCTGCGCCGCAATTTTTCTTTCCGGCCTGGCGAAAAAAGCATGTTGAACCGGGCATACCGGATGCTGGTCGATCGCTGGCTCGCTCGTCGATATCGTCTTACGGATTATTTTTTCGACTTGACCCAGTGCATTCAGGGAAAACACTGGATCGAGTCGCGGCCTTGGCGAAGTCAAGCAATGTGGAACTGATGACACACCCGATTGCCAACGAGGAAGAGGAATATCTTATGAGCGGTGAATTCAAGGTAATATTGCAACGTCTCTCGATTGGCGGTTAGGCGCTGGTTTGATCTCGCTCTTCGCTTTATTGCTGGGCTTCAAATATGGTAGTCCCCAGGGCAATTTAAGAATTCGTAATCTGTGAATCTAGTCCTCACCAGGAGAATAAAGACATCGGCACCCATTGAGCGGACTATGGACGCCTTCAGGAAATTCGTCAGCGGTTACGCTCTCATAATCAGCCTTCTCATCGCCCCGCCGATATTCGAGAGATTCTTCGCAATGCTGTCCCTCTTTCCAGGTGAGAGGGTGATCCTGTGGATCGCCTCAGTACTTCTGATGTCCATCAGCCTCTATGGTTTCTTTGGCCGTTTACGCCGGACTTGGGTTTACTTCGTATTGTTTAACCTGGTCTTTCTAATCTCAGTAGAACTCGGTGTCCGTGCTGCCGTGAAGCTGTTCTTCCCAAACAAGGAAGTCAGTCTAGCACGTAGGGCCAACTTTACCTATGACGAGCTCCGGAAATTCACTGGCCATCCCTTCCTTCAGTACAAAGGCGTACCATCAACAACCGGCAACCCGGTGACCGGGAACTTCAATAACTTCGGCTTTGTCGGTCGTGACTTTGCCTACGCCAAGCCCCCAGGAGTTATTCGCATTGCCGCTCTCGGCGCGTCGACAACTGGCGATGGCTACCCCGCCATGTTGGAAGAATACCTCAATACCAGAGTTGCGGCTCAATCCAACCGATTCGAAGTGATGAACTTTGGCCAGGGCTACTGGACGAGCGCGCATGTTCTCGTGAATTTTGTCTTGAACGTCATTGACTTTGTCCCTGACTATATTATCATTCACGTAGCTGCAAACGATGAGGGCGCGCGTGCCTCCGAGGCAGAGTTTAGAGGTGACTATTCACATTATCTGAAGGTCTTTCAGCCGCCGCCGATTTTTGATAGATACCTCCTCCGGGTAAGCGTTCCCTACCGGGCGTTGAAGTTTTACCTGAACCCAAATCCGGAGTGGATGTTCGTAGAAGCCGCGTCGCAGATCCGCCGGAAAGTGCCTCAACGTGCGATGAATGCGCGTGAGCTCGGGGTCTTTCGACGTAACATCGAAACCATCATCGATGTCGCTAGTGCGCGGCGGATCAAAGTCGTTCTCACGACAATGCCCCGCTTGACGGATGAACATCTCCACCATATCGATCAATTCAACGCAAAGGGTATCGATCAAGAAAACGAAGTGTTGACCGCCATCGCCGCGAACCATGATCGGCTCTTGTTCGTGGATCTCGACAAGCTAATGACGGGAAAGGTCAATGATCTCTTTCTCGATTCGGTTCACGTGAATGATGCCGGGAAGCGGATGAAGGCAGAGTACCTTGGTAAATGCATCGTTGACGATCAAGAGCGCCCCCTTCTGAAAGCGCCGTAATGAGTTAGCTCAATTGTTTTATGAGTAGGCCTCATCAAATTGACGCCGTTGAGATCACCGTCGGGGATTTGTTGGGCTTCGGCCAATGGTAGTCCTGAGGCAATTCGAGAATTCGTAGTCCGTGAATCTAGTCACAACCCACATTGCCAGTTTCTTCGGCCTGCACACGCCGCCGCGCGTCGCGCTGCTTGCGACCCTTGCCTTTATTGTCTTCCTTTTCCGACGCGACATTCGGGAAGAGCGCAATGTCAGCGGTGCGCTTTGGCTTCCACTCATTTGGCTGCTGTTGACTTGCTCAAGGCCCGTTACCACATGGCTCTATATCTTCGGCTTGCCGGCGATGGGCGGTGCTTCAAGCGAAGAGGGAAGTCCAGTGGATGCGTCTTTTTCTTACGCAATGGAGGCAGCGGGCCTTTTTGTCCTCATTAATCGGCAAGTCTCTCTTTCAGAGGTTTTGCAACGAAACGGGTGGCTACTGGCCTTTATAGCTTACTGTCTCGTTTCCATTGTTTGGTCCGATTATCCTTTCATTACATTCAAACGGGAGACCAAAATTTTTATTCCTCCGATCATGGCGCTAATCGTCCTTACGGAACCGGATTTCGATGAAGCGCTGACACGGTTGATGAAGCGATGCGCCTATGTGGTCGTCCCGGTTTCCATTCTCTGGATCAAATACTATCCTCAATTGGGAGTCAGTTACGACGACTGGAGTGGCGCGCAAATAACCAACGGCATCGCTGGCGGCAAGAACGGGCTGGGTGCCGATTGTCTGATCCTGGGTTTCTTTTTCTTTTGGTATTTGCTGCAAGTCTGGCGAACCGAACGGAACACTCAGCGACGAAACGAGCTTCGGTTGATCGCCGGGTTGTTGATCCTCATCTTGTACCTTTTGAGGCTGTCGCACAGTGCCACAGCTACCATAGGTCTATTTGTAGCGATACTGGTGGTCGTGTTTGTCGGCATCCGTCCTACAATTAAAAAATTTATTGGAACGTACACGTTAGCAACAGTAGTTCTCCTTGCGGCAGCAGAACTGGCATTTGGGATTTCAGGGCGTTTGTCCGAGAGTCTGGGTAGGGGCTCGAATCTGACTGGCAGAACACCGATCTGGGAAGCCGCCCTAAAATTTCAGGCCAATCCGATTATTGGGGCAGGATATGATAGCTTCTGGATCGGAGAGAGACGAGCGCGAATAGCAGAGTTTTTCAAGTGGTCGCCCGGTGGGGCTCAGAATGGCTATTTGGATGCCTATTTGGAATTGGGGTTGATTGGCCTATCCCTTCTAATTGGAATGCTTATTGCGACATTCTGGAAAACACGCCGTGAGCTTTTTCGAAATTTTGAGTGGGGGCGATACCGATTGGGTTTCCTCGTGGCGCTAGTACTGCGCGGCTGCACGGAATCATACTTCAAAACGGCTAGTGCTCTCTGGTTTGTTTTCTTTATCATTGCTCTGGACTATCCACTAACTCACCTCACGATTGGGCAACCATCTGTCCGGGTTGCGAGATCAGAAGAGGAAGAGAGCAGGGAATTCGCGTATGCCGAGGAAGAACCCTAACGCGGGCGTTCTCTTTGGCACGGATATGGCAATGAAAATATGGAGCACATGGGTTCTGGGAAATTATAGGGATCTCGGACAAGCGACGGCGGAGATTCAGGCACGACTTCCGGCTCAACTACACGCGCGTTGTGGCGGTGCTGGTCGGGCGACACGCCATTGGCCTTCCGATTCGCCGTTTCGGCTGCGGCCGAATTATGCAGTTCCCTCCGGGGCTGTATGGCCGCCCGGCTTCCGGTCATAGACCGACAGCTTGGAAAGGCAGGAAGCTGACTCCGATTGCCGCCGCAGCGTTCAGGCTTCGGAAGGATGTTTTAATCGAACCGGCACGGTTATTGCTATTATGGTGATTATAACACACCCGGGCGATGATCTCTCGACCATACCGATTGGCGTTTTTCCCCTGCTTGGGTGCGGTTGTCGTCAGCGTTTTCCTGGCTGCTGGCGTCGAGCTAAGAGCAGCCACGATTACCGCTGCAAGCGTCTCCCTCCCTGATGTCAGTGCCGCCATTACCTCCGCGGTGAACGGCGACACCGTGATCGTTCCGGCTGGAACGGCAAGCTGGACTAGTCAACTTGTTATTACCAATACTATTACGTTAATAGGACAAACCACGACTGATTCAGTCCACGGAACCGCCGTAGATAAGACGATCATCGTCGACAATGTGACGGGCAATTCGAGCCGACCTCTCATTTTAGTTAGTTCGTCTTCCGGGAAATCATATCGCATCAGCGGTTTTACCTTCCAAGATGCTCGCGCTACTCAAACAATTAATGGCTATATAGTTGTGGAAGGTCAGTCAAACTCAGCGAGGATCGATCACTGTCATTTTACGACGATGCCCAATCAATCTCAATATATCCACGTGTCGGAAGGAGTTTACGGGGTAGCGGATCACAACTTATTTGAACCTGCCCACACGCAATCCTTCCGGTTTGAGAATGGAAATGTAGGCGCGTCGGGATTAACCGGCAACCCAGCTTGGTCTAGTCCGACAGGTTTTGGCGGTGCTAACTTCTTTTTCGTGGAGGATAACTATTTCCGAACCAATTACACAAGACAGCAGGAAATCACCGATGGCGCTTCTGGATGCAGGTTCGTTCTCAGGCACAACTATATCTACGGCGGGGTATTTGGAAACCACGGAACAGAAGGGCAGGATAGAGGTGGTAGAGCGATGGAAGTTTACAACAACGTTTTCAAGCAAGCGTACTCGGCTGGATCGTTTGGCCAACTCCGAAGCGGTAGCCTGATGTTTTTCAATAATACTTACACGGGACACGTTCTAGGTAGCGGCGGAGTTGCCATAGAGGTGCAGCGCGCCGAAGTTACGTTTGGCCCGACCTTCGGAGGCGCGGACGGTAGCAGTCCCTGGGATGTCAATGTCACGGAAAGCAACGGAACCTGGGTAGACGGGCACTCGCCGTATCAGTATTTCCCGGCGTCAGGCTACGCAACGTGCGCTAATCCCGCTCCGACGCCCGGTCAAATTATAGACAGCAACACTCCAAACTGGACGACTAACCAATGGACGAACTTCGGTGTGATAAGACAGTCCGACGGTGCAGTCGGACTCATCACTGGAAACACCGCCAACACCCTTAACATCTATCTTATCACCGTCGGTTTATACCCCGTTAATTGGGCAAACGGCGACCAGTATCAGATTCACAAAGTTCTAACAGTCCTCGACCAAACGGGAAGAGGTCAAGGGGACTTGCTCACTGGCACTGCACCGAACTACATAAATAGCGTAACCGGGACGAAAGCGTGGCCACATCAAGTGCTTGATCCAGCCTATTCATGGAGCAACAGGCAGGGAGCTACGCATGTTGATATCACTGGCTTGAACAGCGTTTTTGTCGCGAACAGAGACTTTTACAACGAAGCGCTCGCGACCGGTACACCGCCATCGCAGACAACTGGCGTTGGCGTTGGACTGCTTGCGAATCGTCCAGTTACCGGCGCTGCCGGAACAGACTTCACCGGAGTCACATCAAGTCCTCCCGGTACCGCTTATTGGGCTACGGATGTCCCCAGTGTCAACGGGAGCACGGACAGCGGTGCGCTTTATGTTTGGCAGGGCGGCGCGTGGGTGCTTTATTATCAGCCTTACACCTACCCACACCCACTGGTAAGTGGAGTTCTTAGCCCGCCCTCGAACCTGCGCGTCGTCCATTAAAGTAAACCTGTTCGTTGCTCCTGTCAGTCATGGCCTTAGCGTAGGCCGGTTCCTGCGCCTTAAGCTTGCCTGCCGCTTTGACCCATGATGGATCGTAAATCCATTGCCTTGCCAAATGAATGCATTCTGGTCACAGGGTCCAACGGTTTTATCGGCTCAAAGGTGGTCGAGGAGCTTCTGGAATACGGCTTTGCCAATCTCCGTTGCTTCATTCGGCCCTCGAGCCGGCTTGACCGTCTCGAGAAAGCGCTTAGCCGGTTCGATGTTGGCAAGAATGTTGAGCTTGTTACAGGCGATCTTCTCTCGCGCGATGATTGTAGGAAAGCCGCTGACGGCGTTTCGGTTGTTTATCATCTTGCAGCCGGATTTGATAAGTCCTTTGCCGGAGCTTTCATGAATTCAGCGCTCGCTACACGAAATCTAATTGAAGCTCTCCTTGAGCATGGCCAACCAAAGCGCTTTGTGAACGTCAGCTCCTTTGCTGTCTATTCTAATGTGGGTCTGAGACGAGGCAACATTCTTGATGAAAACTGCCCTTTAGAAGATGCACCTCAGGAACGATTTGATGCCTACGGATTCGGAAAACTCAAGCAGGAAGAATTGCTCAAAGAGTACGGCGCCAAAAGCAAACTACCTTACGTGATTCTTCGTCCGGGCTACGTCTTCGGACCTGGCAAGCGAGAGTTAAACGGCCGTGTTGGAATTGATACGTTCGGAGTTTTCATCCAGGTAAACGGATCAAATCTTCTGCCATTGACCTTTGTCGATAACTGTGCCGAGGCCATCGTGTTGGCCGGCCTCAAGGCAGGGATTGGAGGCGAGATATTCAACGTGGTCGATGACGAATCACTCACTGCCAGGCAGTTTTTGAAGGCGTACAGGAACCATGTGGGACCTTTTCGGCTTGTTTGCGTTCCTTATTCCGTTGCCTATGCCATGTGTACTTTCTGGGAGAAATACTCCAAGTTGTCAAAGAACCAGCTTCCTCCTGCTTTTAACCGTCGTCGCTGCGCTGCCGAATGGAAGCAAATGCGATACTCCAATCAAAAACTAAAAGATCGACTCGGCTGGAAGCCGAGAGTACCAATGAAAGAGGCAATGGAGGCGTTTCTCGCCCAGTTCGATACGAACGGCGAGGGCAGCCTCCGGCCCATAGGGCCTACGGCCCGGTGGGAGGACAGAGAACAGATGTCAGCCTCCGGCTCGTAGAGCCTACGGCTCGGAGAGAGGGCAGATGACGGAGCGCCGTAGGCGCGACATGTCTATAGGCTAAAGAGCCCAATGAGTCTAAGCTCCCTTGGGAGCGGCATGTGAATCGCCGCGGATGGCAAACACCTATACGCAAATCTATCTACACGTCGTGTTCGCGGTCTCGGGGCGTGCATGTGTCGTTCAACCAAAGCGTAAGGAGGAATTACAGAAATACATCACGGGAATTGTAACCGCGCGCAACCAAAAGCTCATCGCGATCAATTGCATGCCGGATCACACCCACGTTCTTCTCGGATTAAAGCCAGATGAGGCGCCGTCTGATTTGATCGGGCGCATCAAAACAGGCTCGACCAATCATATCAACGAGCAGCGGTGGATCGGTTGCCGTTTTTCGTGGCAGGAGGGATTCGGTGCTTTTTCAGTTTCCCATTCCCACCTCGGAACGATAGCCGATTACATCCGCAATCAAGAAAACCATCATCGCCGCAAATCGTTTCAGCAAGAATACGTCGGATTTCTGGAACGCCATGATGTTGCCTACAACCCGCAATACATTTTCAAACCTATTGAATGACTCTAAAACATGCCGCTCCTAGCGGAGCTTTTCGTCGATCGACGTATGGTCGCTATCGACATCTCGCTCCTACGGAGCTCACCTCTAATCTCCGATCTCAGTCCTCCGTCATCGGTCCTCCGTTTCGCCACGCCGTAACCTTGGCGTAGGCGGGTCAACCATTAACACTCAACTACTAATCGCGCCGAAGCAGAGCGAAGGCGGACCAGCTTCGCGCGCCCTGCGGGTCGCGCTCGTCGGTTGCGGGAAGGTCGCGGACCAGCATCTGGAGGCGATTCATCGCATTCCCGGCTGTGAAATTGTCGCTCTTTGTGATCGAGAATTACTCATGGCGAAGCAGCTGGGGGAACGCTTTGGGATGTCCGCATGTTTTTCCGATTTGGCAGAGATGTTGCAATCAACCTTTGCTGATGTCGTTCACATTACGACTCCACCACAGAGCCATTATTCGCTTGCCAGACAATGCCTCGAGTCAGGATGCCATGTTTATTTGGAAAAACCTTTTACCATCACTGCGGGGGAGGCGGAATCGTTGATCCAATTCGCCGAAAGCTGCGATTTAAAGATAACGGTTGGCCACAATTACCAGTTCACGCTTGAAATGCTGGAGATGCGCCGGCTGGTAAAGGAAGGATTTCTTGGCGGGAGACCCATTCACCTCGAAAGCTACTGGTCCTACGATCTGGGGGATTTAAGATACGCCGCCTCATTCCTTGGAGATCCCAACCATTGGGTTCGCCAATTGCCGGGACAATTGTTTCACAACATCATCAGCCATGGGATTGCTAAACTGGCTGAATTTCTTGATGACGACATCCGACTGATTGTGGCGAGTGCGCATCAAAGTCCGCAGCTCAGTCACAGCGGCGCGTCGGAATTGATGGACGAATTAAGAGTGCTCCTTCAGGATAAGCACGGGACCACGGCACAGTTTTGCTTTACTACTCAGTTTAGGCCAGCTTTGAACCGCCTCCGAATTTACGGTCCACGTAACTCGCTAATGGCGGATATTCTGACTGGTACTCTGATCAGGAGCCCAGGGGCGTCGTATAAGAGCTATCTGACCTATTTTATTCCACCGTTGAAGAACGCACGAGAATACTTTAGAAATCTGAGGCTGAACGTCACCAACTTCATCCGTCAGCGGCTTTATCAAGACTTCGGAATGACGGAATTGATCAAGCGCTTTTATGATAGCATTCGTCTTGACACCCCCGTTCCGATTCCGTACCGCGAAATTCTTTTAACTGCCCGCACCATGGACGAAATCTTCGCCCAAATTTACCCCGCTCGCGCGCGAGCGGACGCAAGCGAACAAACCAGGAAACAAACTGCGGATTACGCGGATCTCGCTGGTCTGTCGGTTGAAGGGTTGAAGCGTTGAAGCGGCCATCAGCCATCAGAAATCAGCCATCAGAATGATGCCCACCGATCCTACGTCCGTTACCGAAGCCGAGGCGTTTTTCAGTGAATACACGTCGGGGGCTGCGATAGCAAAATACAGTCGCGCAACCGCTGGTTGCGGCATTAGTCACCTTCTTGACCACGACTATAAAGAGATTTACCTGGAGGCGTTGCGTCTTTTGCCGGTTAAGATCCAACAAGGAGGCATCCGCATACTCGAATTCGGCTGCGGGGCAGGGATGAATCTTCTACACTTGGTTTCTCTGTTGAGTCGGGAAGGCGTAAACATTACCGGTGCTGTTGGGACCGACTTCTCTCCAGTGTTGATCGAAACCGCTAAACGTGAAGCGAAAAGCTGTCTTCCAGAAGGTGAACTGCGCAAGCTCGGATTCCAAATCGCTAAGAACGAAACTTTAATGGACGACCTCTCGGGATCGATGGCCAAGGCCAAGTCCGAGTTGGAAAGCTCATTTCACTTTGTTCTGGGAGTAAACACAATCCGATATTGCCATGCGGCAAAAAATGAGATGGATACTGTTCGAGCCATTTTCAATCTACTCGCCCCGGGAGGCGTCTGTGTTGTTATCGATATGAACAATCGCTTTCCGTTCTTCCGCACCGAATTAAGGAATCGGCTTCGCTGGAAGAAGAACCTGGAGTGCTACATCCCTTCCCTGGAAGAATACACCGCGCCATTCGTCAAAGCGGGCTTTGAAGTATTGCGAAGCGAGCACTTTTGCTGGGTTCCTCACTCCGCGGGAAAATTCATGACTGGGCTTTTCACTCGGCTGTCGCCAGCCTTAAACAAAATCGCCAGGTCCCGCGCGATGAGGTCGCTCGTAGTGTCGCGAAAGCCAGTAGTGGTTGCCTAGAAATTGGCCGCGTCTGGAAACAAATTTCAGATGACAGAGCCGGCGTTGCTATTGACGGGTGATAGCACATCGGAACAAGAACGCCGCATTGGCAGAGTGCTTCAGTTCTTTGGGATTCCTTCGCGCAATCTGGCTGCGGCAGAAGTCCCGTTTGCCAGTGCCGCCGACGGTTTAACACCGGAGAAACCGCGGATTCTATGTTCGACAGAGGTTTTCCTGCGAGTCATCGAAGCTTGGGAACAAAACCCTGCCTGTAAACAGTGGTGGACACAATCTGTTCATTCTGCATTTGTCTATCAAGGCGGTAGCCAGGATTCTTCGCAAAGGTTGGCTCGGATATTAACGGGCGACGACAAAGCAGTACTCCACGCGATCGATGCTAGTGCCGGTGATTTTGTAGTGTCGGATGAACTGACTGATTTTTGCCAGGTGATGGCCGGTTTACGCGTTACTGCGAACAAGGCCAACACCAATGGCAAATTCGTTTTGAGCACGACCACAAGGAGTGTGGTCAATATTATTTCGTTCGGTGACAGCGCGACGCTCTTGAAATTCGAACATAAAGGCGTGCCTGTTTCCCTTTCAACTTCTCGAGACATTATTGATCTCGACGCAGAATTAAAGTCGCAAAATTTTGACGTGCGGGACGACTTCCTCAGCGCTGTGCCCCTTGTCCTTTATATCAAATGGGCCTTCGCCGAAACCTGCTGGAATGCCCCGGAAACGAACGCCTGTTTGGTGATCGATGATCCCGTGTTGAAGTCTACGCACGGCTTTGTGAACTTTCAGGAACTTCTATCCCTCATGAAGCGACACAACTTTAGTACCAATATCGCATTCATCCCATGGAACTGGCGAAGGAGCGCTCCAGGCGTCGCTCGACTGTTCAGAGACAGCCCTGAAAATTACTCGGTCTCAGTTCACGGCTGCGATCATACTCGGGCAGAATTCGGTGGCTCCGATCGGCAGCGCCTGTATTGGAAGGCTCAACAAGCGCTCGAGCGGATGAATGGTCACACTTCGATTACCGGAATTCGTCACGATCGAGTCATGGTATTTCCTCAAGGTATTTTTTCGGAAGCTGCCATGAGTGCACTAAAGCGCACCGATCTGATCGCTGCTGTTAATAACGACATTATTAGCGCTGATCCGCACCCTCGCGTAATCACAGTCTCAGATGTGTGGGACATTGCATTTATGGGCTACAGCTTTCCGCTCTTTACCAGGAGATATCCATGGGAGGGAATTGAGAACTTTGCCTTCGATGCTCTGTTGGGTAAACCCGTTATAATAATAATTCATCACGATTATTGCAGTGATCATTGCAGGCGTCTGGTGGATTTTGTCGACCGACTGAATGCTCTGAAATGCCGCCTGACCTGGCGTAGCCTTGGCGACGTACTGAGACGAAGTTGCCGTCAAAAGGGACTGTCGTCGGGCGAAGTGGAAATTGAGATGTACGCCGCCGAGTTGCGAGTTGGTAACCGCTCCGAGCAACCAAAGTGTCTCTCAATTAGAAGGCGGGAGTGTGAGCCTTCAGCTATCCGAGAAATCTGCGACGGATTTGGTCCGATAGCCTGGAATTCTGTAAATGGCCACATCAATTTTGAAATCGAGTTGAGCCCTAGGGAGCGCAAGATGGTCACCGTAAGATTTCATGAGCTCGCGGAGAGCGGGAGTAACGGAGACACTTTACCCTATAGGTTTAAGGCAATGCTGAGACGTTATCTTTGTGAGGTCCGGGATAACTACATTACGACCACGAAGTTGCGGTTCGCCAGCTTCGTGTCGCGCTGATTTCTGGATTCTCGATTTCTGATTTCCGATCGGAGTAATCCCATTCATCAATCACGAATCACCGATCACAAGAGCCCAGTGGCCGCTAAAATACTTGTGAGAGCGATAGCCAACACCCAAGGACTGGCCGACACAGTTTCAGATGTCTTGGTAAATTTCACAAAATGGCTGGAAAGCTACGGCGAAACTTCGTGGGATCATCAGGCCTTCTTCGCCGGTCCGGTGGGTGGGCGGGCCAAGTCGCTTTACTACCGGAACCGGATCTTTGGAACTGCGGCCGTTTCTCCGATGATCTTTTGCGAAGCGTTCCTGCCGTCCGCGCGACGGCTATTTCATCACCGCAGTCGGTTCCCCATTGCCGATGCACATTATGCGATGGGTTTCGCATTCCTTTATGAAACGACCGGAACTCCCGTCTACCTTGAAAAGGCGATCCACTTCCTTAACGAACTGAAGAGGTCGCGCTGTCCCGATTTCAGGGAGTATTGCTGGGGTTATCCATTCGACTGGGTTTGGCGTGGAGGCACGATCAAACGGGACACGCCGCTCATCACCACGACCCCGTATGTGTATGAAGCGTTTCTCCAGGTCCATAACGTCTTGGGACAAGAAAACTTTGAACGCTCAACGCTCAACGCTCAACGCTCAACGCTCAACGATCAGAAGGAGCTGAAGCAAATCATAGAGTCAATCGCCCGACATGCGGCCTTCGATATCAAGGATTTCAGGACATCGGAAACGGCGAGCAGTTGTTCCTACACTCCTTTCGATGAGGGGGGAGTCATCAATGCCGCCGCTTACCGTGCCTTTTTGTTAACGAGCGCTTCGCTGTTTTTCTCCAATGACGATTACTGGCGGATCGCGGAACGGAACCTGAATTTTGTTTTGGAGAATCAGAATGAAGACGGTTCATGGCATTACGCGGTGGATGGAGTGCGCGATTTTGTTGACCACTTCCACACCTGTTTTGTCATGAAGGCCCTAGCCAAGATTCATTCTCTGACTGGCCATGAGGAGTGTCTGGAAGCGCTTTCGAAAGGGATTAAGTATTACCTTGAGAATCTCTTTGACGAGGACGGCCTTCCAAAACCGTTTTCCAAAGCCCCGCGCCTGACCGTTTACAAACGCGAACTTTATGACTGCGCCGAGTGCATCAACCTATCCCTACTGCTTCAAGACCGTTTCCCGCAACTGGAAGCAACGCTGGAGACGGTTGTTGATGGAGTTCTGCAAGATTGGGTCAAGTCGGATGGTTCCTTCCGCTCTCGTCGGCTCCATATCGGGTGGGACAATGTTCCGATGCACCGCTGGGGCCAGGCCCAGATGTTTCGGAGCCTTGCGTATTACTTACGCGAGGCTTCGAAACACAGATATCAGAAGTCAGATGTCAGCGGTCAGAAAGCAGCTCTCGGAAGTCAAAGAGCAGAATTCATCGGAAAATAGCAATGCAGATCGGAAATCAAAGGCAGAAATCAGATGTCAGAAGTCAACCGTCTGAAGTCAGGATAGAATCGCAATGCAAATCAAGTCACCAAAGGATCTGATCGTTTATCAAAAAGCGTACGTGCTTTCGATGGAGATTTTTTTCAGCAAGTAAAGGTTTTCCAGCAGAAGAGAAGTACTCACTCACCGATCAAATTCGGCGTTCCTCTCGGTCTGTTTGTACAAATCTGCGAGAGGCATGGGCAAAACGCAGGTACGAAGCACATTTTGTGAGCAAGCTGACGGACGCGGATGGCGAAAATGGGGAAACTGAAACGTGGCTCGATTTTGCACATGACGGCGGATATTTAACGAAAGGCGATCATGCGACCTTCATTGAAAAGTGCCATGAAGTCGGAGCAATGCTTGGAAGCATGATTAATGACCCGTCTTCTTTCATCTTGAGGCCGATGTCTGACCTCCGATCTCCGATCTCTGATCTCTGAAAATATGTGCGGTATTTGCGGCCAGTTTAACTTCACCCGGAACGAGCCGGTGGAACCGGAAACGATCCGGCGGATGACCCAAACCATGGTCCACCGGGGGCCGGATGATGAGGGTTATTTTATCTCGGGACCACTTGGCTTGGGATTCAGGCGGCTATCTATCATCGATCTTGCCGGCGGCCATCAGCCGATGTCGGACGCCCAGGAGACGGTTTGGATAATCTTCAACGGCGAGATTTATAACTACAAAGAGTTGCGGACTGAGCTGCAAGACAAAGGATATCAATTTAGAACCAAATCTGACACGGAGGTAATCATACAGGGGTACAAGGAGTGGGGTACTGATGTCTTCAATCGTCTCAACGGCATGTTTGGGCTCGCCATCTGGGATGTGCCTAACGAGCGCCTGGTCGTCGCGCGTGACGCCATGGGCATCAAGCTAGTCTACTACAAGTTCGACAATGGCCAGCTGATCTTCGGATCGGAAATCCGTGCAATAACCGCGACGGCAAAGACCAAACCAAACGTTAATCCCGTCGCACTTAATCTTTTCCTTCGGTTCCGATATACGCCTTCTCCATTAACGATCTTTGACGGCATTCGGAAACTGGCGCCAGGCAGCATGCTGATTGTTGAAGATGGGGAATATTGTGAAGAACGTTGGTACAATTATACGCCGATTCCTTTTTCAAGTCCAAAGGAGGCTGAAGAGGTTACGCACGAGCTTTTGCAATTGTATCGCGGAGCGGTCCGACGACATCTGCTTAGCGACGTACCAGTGGGACTTCTTCTGAGCGGAGGGCTCGACTCAGGCCTTCTCCTAGGGTTGATGAATGAACAAGGCGGTCCCTGGCCGGCGTACACGATAGGTTATGGAGCAAGCTTCGCAGACGACGAGCTGGCTGATGCGAAGAAGACTGCCTGTCTTTTGGGCGCTCGCCACGTGTGCATAAAACTAGACCGGGCCGAATTTGAACGTTCGCTTCCAAGGATCGTAAAATGCCTGGAGGAGCCAATTGCAACTTCCTCGATTGTTCCAATGTACTTCGTCTCTAAGCGAGCGCGGCAGGATGTCAAAGTAGCCTTGATTGGTCAGGGTCCAGATGAGTTGTTCGGCGGTTATAAGCGGCACTTGGGTGTGTATTACGGAAATTGGTGGCGCGGATTGCCAGCAGGAGTGCGCTGCATGGTTGATTTCGCCGTGAACGGGTTACCTCGAAATGAGACACTGAAGCGCGGCGTCGCTTCACTTGGAACGGAAGACCGTCTCAGGCGTTATCAGGATGTTTTTTCCTTGGCGCCGGCGACAACGATAGATGGACTGTTTCATGACGATCTGCTTCCCGAAAGGCAAGGCCGTGAGCTCGTTGACTTCTGGCGCGGTCTGGCTCCGCAAATGGCGCACACGGACGAGCTCGGTGGGTTCCAGCTTCTAGAAATCCGCTGCTCGCTCCCTGACGAATTGCTGATGTACGCCGACAAACTATCCATGGCGCACAGCCTCGAAGTACGGGTGCCCTATTTGGACCGCACTGTCGTGGAATACGTCCAGCGGCTTGGTTCGCATTTCAAGATCCGCAATGGAAGTCGCAAATGGCTGCATCGCCGGGTCTGCCAAAGTTATCTGCCGCCACGTATTCTCAAACGCAAGAAGCGCGGTTTTGCCTCAAACGTGGTGGATGAATGGTTTCGCTCGTCGCTCAAAGGCGAGCTTTCGGAACTACTCTTGAATGAAAGCTCTCTCATGTTTGACCTGCTTAAACCAGATCCAGTGCGCAAACTCTTGGACACTCACCGGTCCAGGCGACAAGACAACCACAAGCTCCTGTTCAGTCTCGTCATGATTGAGCAATGGTTGCGGCGGATCTCCTCGGATCAAAGAGAGCCGGTACAGGCAGCCTCAACTCCCTGATAATCTATCCGGCTTAAGATATATTGGTGCGAAATGGCGAAGCTTCTTTGTAGATTATGATCGACAAAGAGAAACTGGTCCGGTAGGATCGTCTTAGAGGGGTGGCTGAGTCGTCTAAAGCAGCGATCCGCAAGGATTGCTATACGGCTGACTCGTATCGGAGGTTCGAATCCTTCCTCTCTCCGCCAAAAGGACGTTGCGCTGCCATTCAGAAGCCCAAAGCATTGGTGCCACGATGGAGATCAATGGCAAACGGATCATGATCGAGGGAAAGGTTCTGCGAATCGCCAAGATCGACCCCTGGTTTCAGCAAGAGTGGTTCGAGGACGTCGAGAATCCTGAAATGCTCATTGATGCGCTTCAAAAGAGCAACGATCGCCCAGATATACTGACGTTCTGGCAACGTTTGCCGGACACAGAACCTAAATACTCCTATCCCATGGAGCTGGATTCGATTGCGGCGCTTCCAGTTAAGAGCTACTCCTTTTGGTGGGAGAAACAAATTGAACGAAAAGCCCGAAACAAGGTCCGGAAAGCTCAAAAGAACGGGGTTATTGTGAAACCGGCTACGTTCGACGACCGTTTCGTCCATGGGATAACATCGATCTTCAATGAAACTCCCATCCGGCAAGGACGATATTACTTACACTATGGAAAAGATTTTGAAACGGTAAAACGCCAGTTCAGCCGGTTCTTGTTCAGAGAAGAAATTTTCGGTGCATATTTGGGCGAAGAACTGCTCGGTTTCATTATGCTGGCAGATGCTGGAAGATATGCCTGGTTGGGCCAGATCATCTCAAAGATTGCCTACCGTGATCTGGCGCCGACGAACGCGCTTTTGGCCAAAGCGGTGGAACGCTGCGCGGAGAAGGGAGTTCCGTATCTTGTTTATGCATATTGGCTTGATGATAGCCTGGGCGACTTCAAACGGAGTAATGGTTTCCAGAAAATCGATCTTCCCAGGTATTTCGTGCCACTTACAAAAAAGGGAAAACTGGCCTTGAAGCTGGGCCTTCATCGCGGTTGGAAGGAGGCTGTTCCAAAACCAATTAAGAAAGCGCTTAAGAAACTGAGAAGAGGCTGGTACGACCTGAGTTGGCGAGCTGGTCAATCACTAGAATGCCGAACCCGAGGTGGAAGTTAGGAACCGGTTGAGTAAGATGGGAATTTGAGGACAGGTGGCTGAGTGGCCTAAGGCAGCAGCTCGCAAGGGCTGCTATACGACGCAGGTCGTATCGGAGGTTCGAATCCTTCCCCTGTCCGCCCGGTCAACTCTCAACCATTAACTATCATCTATAGACCTAAGTTTGTATGCCTGGCATCGTTGGAATAGTCAGCCAGAGACCATCAGAGCAGTATTATGCTCTCGTGAAGTCCATGGTAAAATGCCTAATACATGAGCCGTTTTATACGGATGGTACATATATCAACGAGCAGCTTGGCCTCTGGAGCGGATGGGCTTGCCACGAGGGGACATTCGGGGATTGCCTTCCTATCTGGAATGAAAAGAAAGACATCTGCCTTCTCTTTTCTGGCGAAGATTTCGCCGACCAGGCTGACATCCATGCGCTTAGAATGCATGGGCACGAATTTGGCTCAGATGACGCAAGTTATCTCGTCCACCTATACGAAAAAATGGGTTGCAAGTTCCTGGAGAGACTCAACGGCTGGTTCAGCGGTGTCTTACTGGATCTTCGCGAGCAGAAATTCATTCTGTTTAACGACCGGTACGGAGTAAATCGAATTTATTATCACGAAGACGCGCGCGGATTTTATTTTTCTTCTGAAGCGAAGGCCCTTCTGAAAATCCTACCCGGCACTCGTCGACTAGATCTACGCAGTTTGGGCGAGGTCATCTGTTGCGAGGCCGTTCTTCAAAACAGGAGCCTTTTCTCCGGAATCTCCTTGCTTCCACCAGGTTCATCATGGGTTTTTCCCCGGGGCGAACCGGTGAAGAAGAAACGTTACTTCAAGCAGGAAGCATGGGAAAATCAGCCGGAGTTAAGCGAATCTGACTTTTACGAGAAGTTGAAAGAAACCTGGACACGAGTTCTTCCCAAGTATTTCCCTGGGAAACAGTCCATCGGCTTATCTTTGACTGGCGGGGTGGATAGTCGGATGATCCTGGCCTGGGCGCGTCGCCTGCCCGGCACACTTCCATGCTATACGTGGGGCGGCAAATACCGTGATTGCGCGGACGTCAAGATTGCGCGGCGGACGGCGAAACTTTGCCAGCAGCCTCACAACACGATTTTCGTGGGCACCGAGTTTTTGTCGCAGTTTGGCGACCTCGCCGAAAGAGCCATTTATATTAGCGATGGCACCGCGGACGTAACTGGCGCGATAGATCTGTACGTCCAACGACTCGCACGACAGATCGCCCCAGTCCGATTAAGTGGTGTCTATGGCGGCGAAATTTTGAGGCGTCTTGTAATGTTTAAACCGGAACCTCCTCAACAAGGCCTTTTCGATCCAGAGCTGGCATGCTCCTTTCGGGGCGCCGCCGCGACCTATGCCGGTGAGCTTAAAGGCCATAGGCTCTCCTTCACTTCCTTCAAGCAAGCGCCGTGGTATATGGCGAGCAAATTTACCGTGGAACGATCGCAAGTCACACATCGAACCCCTTATTTTGATAACGATCTCGTTGCTCTCGCCTATCAAACGCCGGCAAATCTATTGCGCAATGAGACAGCACTTCGACTCATTGCTGATGGCAATCCAGTCTTGGGAAAGATTGGGACAGATCGTGGTATCGCCTTTCGATCAATTCCTGGTGTTACTCGGGTACTACATTGGTACCAAGAGTTCACCTTTAAAGCAGAATACGCCTATGATTATCGTATGCCTCAGTGGTTGGCCAGGCTCGACCATGCCTTTGCACCACTTCACCTTGAAAGATTGTTCCTCGGCAGACACAAGTTCCATCACTTTCGGGTCTGGTACCGCGATGAGCTCTCGCCATGGTTAAGAGAGATGCTTCTTGGCTCGGACGCGCGCAGTAGACCCTACCTTCGTGCCAATTCTTTGGAAGAGATCCTCAAAGCTCATATCAATGGGCAGCGAAACTATGCCTTTGAGATACACAAGATTTTGACGCTTGAATTTATCCAAAGAAAACTGATTGAACTAAATTAGCATTAGGCCGCCCCTGGAGAAGTAGCAGCGGGTCCGCGATTTTACCTAACGCTAGCTGTCGGGCTTTAATTCGAATACTAGCCTTATCACATCTACCTACTGTTGGTAAGACTTTTAAAATGGGAGAAAAGTTTGTCTAGAAAAGGCAATTTTGTACGCAGGTGCCCGCCAACCTTTGTGGGAATCGGTTCCCTGCGGTGCGGTTCGACTTGGCTTTACCAAGTGTTGAAGTGCCATCCGGATATACGGTTGAGCAATCCCAAAGAAATGAACTTTTTCTTTATGCGCGAGATGCTGCGCCACGATTGGGACTGGTACGAAGCACACTTTGAAGCGGAGGATGGACTTGGGCCGAGGCCAGTCCGTGGAGAGATTTCACCTATATATGGCCGGCTGAAAGCGTGGCAGGTTAATCGAATCGCGAAATTGCTGCCGAACCTGCGCATTATTTTAACGCTGCGCCACCCAATCGAGCGTGCCTGGTCTCAAGCGCTTCTCGAATTTGGATATCTAGACCGTAGGGATGTCCGCAAAGTTAGTTCAATTGACCTTGCGCGCCAAGTCGAACGTGCTCGCAACAGGCTGTCTTCGGATTACTGCCGCACCATAAAAATCTGGTCCAACGCCTTTGCGCGGGATGCGTTGCATGTCGATTTCTTCGATCGGCTTCGCGATGAGCCCGAGGCTTATGTCAACGGCGTTCTCCGGCATATCGGAGCAACGACCCCGTGGACTGTGCCGGCACGGTTCATGAAGACAAAGGTGCATGCAACCAATAGCCTCGTTGGGCATAACCGTGAGATTCCGGAGATTGTCCAATGGTACATTGCAAATCGGTTGCTGGAGCCGACCAAACGCTTGAATGAGCTCCTGGAAGGTCGGGTTTCGAGCTGGGTTGACGAGATGCGCACAATCCGGGGGAAGACACGCCTGAGCTGGCGGATCCTGACGGAGGTAAATCGTACCGTCCTCTCGATTCCCGAAAGGCTTGCTTACGAGGCTTACCACGCAGTTCTTGATCTCAGACTTTGGTGGCGTTGGCGGCAACTGCAAAGATTGTACATGACCGATGGCAGCCGGCCAGGGATAAACTGAGTAGGTTTTGAACTGTGAGGATTCTCCTTAAATTGGAAACGGCCTTTCGCTTATAGCTGTTGTAGCCAGATACGCCCAAGGAGCTACTCAACAAAATTCGCTGTGTGGATAACTCAACTATGAAGGTGTTGATCATTAAACTGGGAGCGACAGGGGACGTAGTTCGAACGACGCCATTAGTCACGCGACTAAATGGTCAGATCACATGGCTCACAGAAGGTAAGAACATCGTGTTGCTCGAAGGCTTGAAGGATAGTCTGCGCTGCTTTTCCTGGGAAGAACGGAAAAGGGCAGTAGATACCCATTATGATCTCGGCATAAATTTGGAAGATACGCTAGATGTTGGACAGTTTCTGAAAACGCTGCGATGTAATGAGATCTTTGGTGCTTATGTCGATTCTAACAACTCATTGCATTACACAGAAAACTCCACGCGCTGGTTTGATCTAAGTCTCATCAGTTCATACGGCCGGCATGAGGCTGATCGCCTGAAATTTCTCAACCGGCAGAGCTACCAGGAGCTGATTTTTAATGGCCTTGGCTTGCACTTCGCGGGTGAAGAATATCTGCTTCCGGAACCGATCGAAACAGGGCTCTCAGGCGATGTTGCTATAGCAGCCGATGCTGGGCCGATCTGGCCAATGAAGAAATGGGCTTATTACCAAGAATTAAAACAGCGGCTTGAAGATCGAGGCTTGATCGTCAATGTTCTGCCGAAAAGATCATCGCTACTCGAGCACCTGTCCGATGTCCGAAATCACCAATGCCTGGTCGGCGGTGATAGTCTGCCGATGCATCTGGCGCTGGGGACCGGTAGGCCCTGCGTCTCTCTCTTCACCTGTACCAGTCCATGGGAAATTTACGATTACGGGGTTCAGAAAAAGATCGTTTCGCCCCTGTTAGAAGAATTCTTTTACAAACGCGGTTACGACGAGCGCGCGACAACCGCCATTAGCGTTGATGAAGTATTCGACGCAGTGATGGTTCAGCTTGAAGCTGCGGCGCCAAAGGACGGTATCGTGAATGAATCCGGTCGTTAAAATTTCTGACTTCCGCTCGGGGTCATCTCGCGAGGCACTGCATCAGTCATCTGTCGTCGGCCCTCAGTCTCAACTCTCAACTCTCAACAATCAACCCCTTGTCGCGCCGAAGCCTGGCGCAGGCGGATCAACTACGCTCCGCGTATCCCTCCTCACCGGTGGCGGGGATAAGCCGTACGCGCTTGGCATGGCAGCCGCACTGACCTCAGTAGGAATGCACGTTGATTTCATCGGCAGCGACGACCTGAACGTGCCGAAGCTGCTCAACGATCCCCTCGTGAATTTTCTTAATTTGCGAGGAGATCAACGCCCGGAAGCAAATCGAATGGCGAAGGCGTTAAGAGTCTTGAGCTACTACGTACGGCTCATTCGCTATGCGGCGACTGCAAGGCCGAAACTGTTCCACATATTATGGAATAACAAGTTCCAGCTCTTCGACCGCACACTCTTGATGCTTTACTACAGGTTGCTCGGCAAAAAGATTGTCTTCACGGCGCACAACGTGAATGCGGGCAGACGGGATTTGAACGATTCCTGGCTGAATCGGATTTCGCTAAAGATTCAGTACTCCCTAAGCGATCATGTTTTCGTTCACACCGAGGGGATGAAACGCGAACTTGTAACGGACTTTCGTATTCGAGAAGGCAAGGTCAGTGTTACACCATTTGGAATTAACAATACAGTTCCGAACACCGGCCTCTCGATATTGGATGCCAGGCGTCAGTTGGGGATAAGCCTCAGCGACAAGGCTGTGCTCTTTTTCGGAAACATCGCCCCCTACAAAGGCCTTGAGTACCTGGTTGCGGCATTTACAGAACTTGTAAAAGGCGACCCAACTTACCGTCTTCTCATTGTGGGCAGCCCTAAAGGGCCCAGGGATTATTGGGAGCAGGTTCGGGAGAGCATTGCCAGCCGCTGTATCCGTGATCGCGTTATTGAAATAATCGAATATGTCCCGGACGAGACCACAGAATTATACTTCAAAGCTGCCGATGTATTAATTCTGCCTTATACACACGTGTTTCAGAGCGGCGTGCTTTTCCTTGGGTATGGCTTCGGCTTACCCGCAATCGCCGCTGACGTGGGGAGCTTGAGAGAGGAAATCATCGAAGGCAAAACCGGGTTTGTGTTTATGCCGCGCAATTCAGCTGATCTGGCCCGTGAAATCGACAAGTACTTCAAGAGCGAATTATTCCGCAACCTGGATGCTCGGCGTGCAGAGATCAAGGCCTATGCCAACGAACGGTATTCCTGGGACAACGTAGCCGAAATTACAACGCGCGTTTACTCTGATCTTCTCGCTAAATAGTGACGTCTGCCCTCTGTTCTCTGACTTCTCTCCGAGCCCTAGGCTCTACAGAGCCGGAGGCTGTCCTCTGTCCTCTCCCGTTGTAACGTTGTAACGGTTTAACGATTTAACTGTCTGTCCTCTAAAATGAAACCATTAGTGTCGATTCTCATCACCGCGTATAACGCTGAAAGTACAATACCCTATACGCTTGAATCCGCGATTGCCCAAACCTGGCAACGCAAAGAGATCATCGTGGTGGACGATGGATCCACAGATCGGACCGCTGAAGTGGTGCCGCGATTCAAGGATGTCAAGTTAGTATCTACAGAGAACCACGGCCTATCAGGTGCTCAAAATAATGCCTTTCCGCTCAGCCAGGGCGATTACATCCAGTATCTGGACGCGGACGATATTCTGGCACCGGACAAAATCGAGCGGCAGCTTGCGGCCCTGGGCGACTCGGACAATAGACGAATATTGCTTTCCTCACCATGGGCTCCCTTCTACTACCGAATCCGCCATGCCCGCTTTGTTCGCAACTCACTGTGCCAAGATCTTCCCCCTGTCGAGTGGCTCTTGAGGAAGATGGAGCAGAACCTCCACATGCAAAACGCAACCTGGCTGGTGAGCCGGGAGCTGGCGAAGGCGGCGGGGCCCTGGGACACTCGCCTTTATTTTGATCAAGACGGCGAATATTTTTGCCGTGTGCTTTTGGCGTCCGAAGGTACCCGCTTCGTACCCGGAACCGGGATTTACTACCGAGCTAGCGGCGGCAACCCGGTAAGTTTCATTGGCAATTCAGATAAGAAGAAGGATTCGCTTTTGCTTTCGATGAAGTTACACATACAGTATCTTCGTTCGCTTGAAGAGAGCGAGCGTGTCCGAAAGGCTTGCCTGACCTATATTCAGACTTGGTACCGCAATTTCTATCCGGAGTGCCCTGACCTGGTTCAGGAAGCGCAACAACTCGCCGCCAGTCTGGGAGGTCGGCTGTGTGTTCCCAAGGCATCGTGGAAGTACGCTTGGATTCAACAGCTCTTTGGCTGGGGTATGGCAAAAGAAGTCCAACAGCGCTGGAACCGGCGCAAATCGTCTATGGTGAGATTCTGGGACAAAGCCTTGTTTCGCCTGGAAGGCGGAAGGGTAGCGTGATAGGAGCAGGTAATCCGCGATTTGAGCTTCCTGAGACTCGACCGCCGCAACGTGGTGACCGATCGAACCTCACGGCGACCACGGACTCTGAATTCCTTGTCAGCGTGACGAGCGCACGCGTAGCTCTCTAGTTTTTCATGAATCACGAAGAGCCTAGTCGTGTGTTGACCAGCGAGAGGGGACTACTTACTGGCGACGTAACAATCCGCCCGGCCGAGGCAGAGGAAGAGGAGCGCTATCAAGAACACTTCAAGACCGACCACCTCTTACACAATCTCAAGGGGCACACGATTTCGAGCGGGGTCGTCACGATGTTGGCCCAAGGGGTAAAATTTCTTCTCAATCTCATTTCTACCATGATCCTGGCTCGACTGCTAAGCCCGCGGGATTTTGGATTAGTGGCGATGGTGACAACAATTACCGGGTTTCTGCGTGTCTTTAAGGATGCCGGTCTTTCCATTGCCACGGTCCAAAGGGAGCGGCTAACTCAAGCTCAGGTATCAAATCTGTTTTGGATCAATCTGGCCGTAAGCGCGCTCAGCACTTTCATCGTAGCTGCCTCAGCCCCGATTATCGCACAGTTTTACCATAATCGCAGTTTGTTCAGCGTGACACTACTCCTTTCAACTACGTTTCTTATAAGTGGCTCCACTGTTCAGCATCAGGCCCTTCTTAAAAGACGAATGCGCTTCAAAGCGCTGGCTGTAATCGAAGTCGGGTCCATGATCGTTGGGGTGCTCGTCGGGATCTGGATGGCGGTGGCAGGGTACGGCTATTGGTCTCTGGTAGGCTCGAGCCTCTCTATGGAGACCTCCGGCCTTGTCCTGACATGGTCAGTCTCCACCTGGCGTCCACAGTTCCCAACCCGGCATAGCGGAATAGGTCCATTAGTGACCTTTGGAGCTCATCGAACTGTGGCTGATTTCATAAGCTCTCTGGCTCGCGGAAGTGACAACCTTTTAATTGGTCGGGCCTATGATGCTGCCGCGGTTGGTCTCTACTCCAGGGCAAGCGTCTTGCTCATCCGGCCGCTAGAACAATTTCTGAGTCCGATCTACGCGGTTTTCGTACCGGCGTTGTCGCGGCTGCAATCTCATCCGGAGCGTTACCGGTCAACCTTCCTGCGTCTCTACGAGGCAATCGCACTGACAAGTTTGCTTTTCACCGGGTTGCTTCTGGCTCTGGCCCGACCGCTGACACTCGTCTTACTCGGGCCAAAATGGGAGCGGGCAGCGGTGATATTCGGAGGATTCACTGTGGCTGCCCTTTGCATTCCATTGGCGAACGTTTCGATCTGGTTGTTCATCAGTCAGGGTCGTGGGCGAGATGGGTTGATCGCACAATCGATTAACGCTTGCGCAATCGTCCTTTCGTTCCTTGCCGGCTTGCCCTATGGACCGGTTGGCGTCGCGATTGCTTTTTCGGTTTCGAGTCTTTTCGTCCGGGTGCCAATCCTGTATTTCATGGCTGGACGACGGGGACCGGTCAAGACCGCAGATCTCTGGATGGTGTTCTTCCGGCATTTGCCGATTTGGGTCGTTGTCTTTGGCGCGACCTGGCTGACGCTCATCCCGGTGTCGCGTTTCCATCCTTTGGCGCAATTGGTGATTTGCGCGCCAGTCGGTCTGCTCGCCGGCGCTGCTTTCATTTACAGTTTCAGCCGGCCGCGACACGTCGCAAATCATTTTTGGGAGACTGTGAGAGAATTAAGGAAGGGCCGATAAAGGAAAAGGCAATTATGCAAGAAAACGAGAGCGGCCAGTATAAATATGTCTTCGTAGGTGGTTCGCCTCGGAGCGGCACTAGCTTATTGGGTCGCAACATCGCACGGATGGAAAACTGTTCCGGCCTCAACAACACGGGCGTCTTCGAGGATGAAGGACAGTTCCTGCAAGACGTTTACCCAACCGCGTCTGCCTACGGGGGTTCAAGCCGATGCGGCTTCGATCCGCGAATGCACCGAACGGAAACATGCGAGCTTCTTACGCCGGAGAACATACGAAGGCTGAAGGCTACTTGGCATTCCTATTGGGACAACACTAAAAGCATTTTTGTAGAAAAAACTCCGGAAAATTTCTTGATGACACGATTTTTACAAGCAGCTTTCCCCGACTCGTATTTTGTGGTGCTCAGACGCCATCCGGTACCCGTGAGCATAGCGGGCCAAAGATGGACGATGAACATAACCTCACTTAACAGGATGTTTGAGCATTGGTTGCTTTGCTACAAGTTGTTTAATGAGGACAAAAAGTATTTGAAGCACGTTTACGAGTTGACCTATGAAGATTACGTTGAGAACCCGAACAGGTATCATGAGGAAATTGCCGCATTTATCGGAACACGCGTTCCCGAACCGCCGAAGGAAGACACTTTTCGAGTTGTGTTGCAGCAGTGGAATCCTTCTGGTTTGCGCGTTCCCGAGCGCGCGATGGAAATCCCGAGCGCAGTTTACAACAAGAAGTACTTTGAAAAGTGGTCGTATCTTCTAAACAGGTCGGCTTTCAAGGGATACTACCGCTATATTGCCAGAAAGTACGAGCTAGAATTCGCCAAGTATGGTTACTCACTGATCGAAGGATTCGTCGACGACAAGGAAGCGCTCGGGCGAGACAGCAAGCTGTCGACTGCTTTAGGTTCGCTGTATTGCCTTGGAGCGGACCTTGGTGCGCTCTTGCGGCGTTCTGCGGCACGGACCAAGTACCATGTCAAGCGGACAGTTAAGGCACTCCTACCAGAATTTGTCCTAAACAGAATCAGACACGCTCGCGAAAGCGCATTGCTCAGGCAGCAACGCGCATAACTTCACCTTTGCGTGGAACGGCGTCATTAAACGTCGGTCACTGCGGAATCCTCAATCAAGTCAGAACCACAAACAAGATGACAAGCCTTCGAGACGGCGACGATATAGAACGGCGATATGTGTTCATTTGTGGTCTGCACAGAAGCGGAACCAGCCTGCTTGGTCGCAACGTCGCCAGACTGGAAAACTGCACCGGCTTTAAGGGCACTGGCGTAATCGAGGACGAGGGTCAATTTCTCCAGGGTGTTTACCCCATTGCCAAGGTTTACGGCGGTGCTGGCAAATTCGGGTTCGATCCCCGTGCGCACCTGACAGAGACCTCGCCCCTGCTGACACCGGAGAACGCGCTAAAACTACGGCAGAGCTGGGAACGCTACTGGGATGCGAGCAAAGCCATCCGCGTCGAGAAGACCCCGGGCAATCTTCTGAAAACGCGTTTTTTGCAAGCAGTGTTCCCTAACAGCTACTTCGTTGTGATAAGACGCCATCCCGTGGCGGTGAGTATGGCCAACCAGAAGTGGAAGGTAAGCCTTGCGCCTCTTCACAACCTGTTTGATCACTGGCTGCATTGCCATGCGCTTTTCGAGGAAGATAGGAAACATTTGAAGCATGTTTACGAGCTGAGTTACGAAGATTACGTCCGAAATCCTGATAAGTACCATGAGGAAATTGCCGCATTTATCGGCACCAAGGTTCCAGAAGACGCCATGGAACGAGTGACCGGCGCTTACAATCAGAAGTATTTCAACCGCTGGCCCGACCTCTTGAATAGCTCTCCGTTCAAGCGTTACTACCAGTATATTGCGGTCCAATATGAGCCCGGCTTCGCGAATTACGGCTATTCGTTAAGTAAGGGGTTCGGCGTTAAGGAAGGACGGCTCCGCAAAGCAAAGGAGACCTCGGCAATCGCTGGAGCTCTGTATTGTCTGATGGCGGACGCTTGCGCGCTTACGGTGCGCTTAACGACTAAGTCTAAAGGTTACATCAGGAGACAACTCAGGGCTTGGTTGCCGCAGGCGCTGAAAGTCAGAATTAAGCATGGTTTTCAGAAAATATCTCTCAGCAAAAAGCAGTCGAACGTGGTTTCGTCTTAGAAGAGCGGAAGAGAGCCGCCTTCCGCAAGGCTACGGCGAGCCTTTTGCGTAAACTCGTATGCTAACAGAAACAAAAACATATAACAAACCTGACGTAACAGCGGTCGTGTCCGTGGCACCGCCAGCAACATCACGACTTTGGGACCATTACTTAAGCAGACCGGCTCAATTCTTGGCGGTTCTGGTACAGTTCGCATTAATTGCCATTGTCATCGACTATTGGCAGCTTGAGAGTCAGCCGCTGACACGACTCATGTGGTTGGCATTTGCCGGTTTTATCGTGCACCATTCCCTGCCGCAGCGATTTCGGCTTCCGTTCTTTGCGATGCTGTCGCTCTTTGCAGTCATCACAGCGGTGGGTCATTTCGGACCTAACATAGGCGTAGCCTGGTTGACTGGCAAAATCACGACTGCTGGCTTTCTTTACCATCTTGTTCCCGGCTTGACGCTGATTGGAATCGGATTGGGCCTGATCGGTATCTGCCATCTCCCAGTTCGTTTTACGGTGCGCCTCGGACTAGTGGCAGTTGCCGGCGCTGGGCTGGTTTTCCTGCGGGCGAACAGTCAATGGTTTCCTGATGTGACTGAAATGTGGGTCGTTCTCGGTTCAATGTTCATGTTTCGACTGATGATTTATCTGTATGACCTGAAGCATCGCACCGCGCCTTTCAGCCTTGCACACGCGGTATCATATTTCTTCATGTTGCCGAATGTTTGCTTCCCCTTGTTTCCGA